>Ga0136614_10000527_pt1 | contig 19242 bp, 23 predicted proteins | sample AntDrymUQ2792106_2_FD_106643 | JGI IMG/M metagenome (GOLD analysis project Ga0136614, IMG submission 106643) | Polar desert sand microbial communities from Dry Valleys, Antarctica - metaG UQ279 (21.06) | ecosystem: Environmental > Terrestrial > Soil > Desert | place: Antarctica: Dry Valley... | reverse complement strand
GGGCTCCCCGAGGCGACGGCGAAGCAGGCGGCCCTGAAGCACTCCTACCCGGACTGGATCGCCGAGACCTGGTGGCAGGAGTGGGGCGCGGGCGAGGCCCTCGGGCTGATGCGGGCACAGAACGAGGCACCCGAAACCGCAGTTCGAGTCGTGGAGACGGGGGAGGAGCGGGTCGTCGACCGGATCGATTCGGACGACGTTGCGGCCGGACGGCTCTGGCCGCAGAGCCGGGGATCTCAGCTCGCGGGCCGGTCTGTCGGCGCCCAGGAGGGCGAGCGGATCCTCGACCTGTGCGCGGCGCCCGGAGGCAAGACGACCCAGCTCGCCGGGGTCGCCCGCGAAGTGGTGGCGGTCGAGGTGCACCCCGGTCGGGCGCTTCAGCTGGAGGACAGCTGTCGTCTCCTCGGCGCAGCCAATGTCACAATCGTGTGCGCGGACGCTCGGGAGCTTCCGGCGGAGCTCTCAGGGTTCGATCGCGTTCTGCTCGACCCGCCGTGCTCCGGCCTCGGAGTCCTCGCCTCCCGCCCGGACCTGCGCTGGCGCGCCAGTCCGCTGCCGGAGCTGCAGGTCGAGCTCCTCAGGGTCGCTGCGGAACGGGTGAAGCCCGGTGGAGTCGTCCTGTACTCCGTCTGCACGATCGCCCGAGCGGAGAACGAGGCGGTGCTGGAGCAGGCAGAGGGGCTCGTCGTCGACGACTCTCTCGCGGAGGCGTGGCCCCAGTACGAGCACCCGCGGCGGAAGGGAACGTTGCTCACGCTTCCGCACCGCGACGGGACGTCGGGGTTCTTCATCGCCCGGCTGCTCCGGACGAGCCCGACGACGTAGCAGACCCCCGCGTCGTCCCCCGTAAGATCGATCGGTGCCATGGCGCGACTGGATCAGGATCGTCGAGGTCGAGCCCTCGCTCTACGCCGCCGACTTCACGAGGCTCGGAGAGCAGATCGAGATCCTCATGCATGCCGGAGCCAGGATCTTCCACTTCGACGTCGGAGACGGTCACTTCGTCCCACCCGTCACCATCGGCCCGATCGTCCTCGAGTCGATCGCGCCCGTCGTCCACGACCTCGGTGGTCGCCTGGACTGTCACCTGATGGTGGAGCATCCGGAGCGGCACCTCGAAGCCATCGCCGAGGGGGGAGGAGACAGCGTCACCGTCCACATCGAGGCTACGAGCGATCCTCTCGGAGTGGCCCAGCAGGCGAGAAAGCACGACCTCGGAGTCGGAATCGCCTTCAACCCCGAGACCGAGCCTGAAAGAGTCGCGGAGGTCGCACACGTCTTCGACCTCGTGCTCTGCATGAGCATCCACCCGGGCTACTCGGGCCAGGCGTTCATGCCGGAGGCGGTCGGCCGGATCGCGCGCCTGCGGAAGCTGCTGCCGCCCGACAAGCCGATCCAGGTGGACGGCGGAATCGGTCACGACAACATCCGCGAGGTCCACGACGCCGGAGCGACGCTCCTCGTGGCAGGGACGGCCATCTTCGGTCGCGACGATACGACGCGCGCCTATAACCGCCTGGTTCGCGAGCTCGCTTGACGGACTTCCTCGCGCGGGCGATCGAGCTCGCCGAGCGAGGACGCGGGACGACTCACCCGAATCCCGTCGTGGGCGCGGTGGTGGTCAAGGACGGGACCATCGTCGGAGAGGGCTGGCACGAGCGGAAGGGCAGCGCTCACGCCGAAACGATCGCGCTCGAGGCTGCGGGCGGTCGCGCGCGGGGCGCGGTGCTCTACGTCTCGCTCGAGCCATGTAGGAGCTGGGGGACGACTTCGCCGTGCACGGAGGCCGTTCTCGAGGCGGGCATCACCCGCGTCGTCGCCGCCGCGCTCGACCCCAACCCGGAGGCGGGGGGCGGGCTCGAGGACCTGAGAGCCGCCGGGGTCGATGGCGAGCACGCCGACCTCTTCGAGGCTCGTGCCCAGAACGAGGCCTGGCGGACCTGGGTCTCACAACGGCGCCCGTTCGTCACCTACAAAGCCGCGATGACCCTCGACGGGCGGCTGACGGTGCCTGGCGAACGCTGGGTCTCCGGCCGCGAGAGCCGGCGGCTCGTCCATGAGCTCCGCGCCCAAATAGACGCGGTCGGTGTCGGAATGGGGACAGTCCGCGCCGACGCGCCGACACTCACGGCCCGCAACGTGGACATCGTCCGCCAGCCCCGTCGCCTTGCGTTCGGGGCCGGCCCTCTCCCGCCGGAGTCCGACCTCGAGCTGCGCTCCGGCCCGCTTGCGGAGGAGCTGGCGCAACTCGCCGAGGAGGGGGTGCAGTCACTCCTCCTCGAGGGCGGCCCGACGATCGCCGCCGCTTTCCTGCGGGAAGGCCTGCTCGACAAGATGCTCGTCTTCGTCGCTCCGACCATCGCCGGCGAAGGGCCGCGGCTCTTCGAGGGGATAGCCCCGGCGACGCGCCTCACCCGTCTCAGGGTCCGCCCCGTAGGAGAAGATGTCCTCCTGAGTGCCTATGTCAACGAGCCCTGACGTCGTCCAGACCCTCGCCCATTGGCTCGCCGGCCACGTAGGCCTCGGCGATGTCCAACGCGCGCTCGACGAACCGGGCGATCTCGGTCCCGAGTCGGCCGCGCTCGTCGCCGAGCTCCGCGAGGAGCTGGACAACCCTCATTGCTCGCGCCCGAAGCTCCAGCCGCTCGTCCGCGAGACGATCGAGGCAATCGCGCTGGGCGAGTAGCGTTCCCGGCGTGTTCACCGGGATCGTGCGCGAGCGCGCGCCCGTCGCGTCGTTCGAGGAGGGCAGGCTCGTCGTCGAGTCGGCGCTCGCGCCGCGCGTCGGCGACTCGATCGCTGTCGACGGGGTCTGCCTGACCGTCGTCGACGCCGAGGACGGACGACTTGCCTTCGACGTCCTCGACGAGACGCTCGCGCGGGCCAAGCAGTTCGGCGAAGCGGTCAACCTCGAGCCTGCGCTCGGCGCAGGTGACCCACTCGGTGGCCACTACGTGCAGGGCCACATCGACGGGACGGGGACTGTTCGCTCCTCTGAAGGCGAGCGCCTGACGATCGAGACGCCTCCCGGGATCCTGCGCTACTGCGTCGAGAAAGGGTCGATCGCAGTCGACGGGGTCTCGCTCACGATTGCGGGCCTCTCGGAGGACGCCTTCGCAGTCGCTCTCATCCGGCACACGCGCGAGACGACGACGCTCGGGACGCTGCAGCCGGGCGATCCCGTCAACCTCGAGGTCGACATTCTCGCCAAGTACGTCGAGCGTCTGACTAGCCGAGCCTGACAGCCTCGATACGATTGCCTTCGATGGCGACACACGTCGAGACCGAGTTCGCGACGATCGAAGCGGCGATCGAGGACATCCGGGCGGGGAAGTTCGTCGTCGTCGTGGACGCTGCCGATCGAGAGAACGAGGGGGACCTCACGATCGCGGCCCAGTTCGCGACCCCCGAAGCGATCAATTTCATGGCCACTCACGCCCGCGGCCTCATCTGCCTCTGCCTGACGCCCGAGCGGTGCGACGAGCTCGCGCTACGTCCGATGGCCGAGAACAACGAGGCGCCGCTCCAGACCGCCTTCACGGTCTCGATCGAGGCGCGCGACGGGGTCACGACCGGAATCTCGGCCGCCGACCGGTCGCGGACGATTCAGACGGCGATCGATCCCAACAAGGTTGCGGGCGACCTCGTTCAGCCGGGCCACATCTTTCCGCTGCGGGCGCGCCCGGGCGGTGTTCTCGAGCGTACCGGCCAGACCGAGGCGGCGGTCGACCTGGCGCGCCTCGCGGGGCTCATCCCGGCCGGTGTCGTCTGCGAGGTGATGAACGAGGACGGGACGATGGCTCGCGTGCCCGACCTCCTCGAGTTCTGTGACCGCCATGACGTCAAACTCGTCACCGTCGCCGACCTGATCGAGTACCGGCGGCGGACCGAGAAGCTCGTCGAGCGCACGATCTCCGTGCGGCTTCCGACGACCTACGGTGACTTCACCGCAGTCGCCTTCCGCGAGAAGCTGACCGGCAAGCACCACGTCGCCCTCGTGAAGGGGGCCGTGCAGGGCGAAGAGGACGTGCTCGTCCGCGTTCACTCGGAATGCCTCACGGGTGACGTCTTCCATTCACTTCGTTGCGATTGCGGGGAGCAGCTCGATCAGGCCCTCAGGCGAATCGGAGCCGAGGATCGTGGTGTCCTCCTCTATATGGCGCAGGAAGGGCGCGGCATCGGTCTCCTCAGCAAGCTGCGCGCGTACGAGCTGCAGGAGGGGGGGCTCGATACTGTCGAGGCGAACCTCGAGCTGGGCTTCCCGGCCGACGCCAGGGAGTGGGGGATCGGAAACCAGATTCTCGCCGACCTCGGGCTGACGACCATCAGGATCCTCACGAACAATCCGAAGAAGATCACCGGCCTCGAGGGCTTCGGCCTCCGAGTGACGGAGCAGGTCCCCATCGAAACCGAGCCCAATGACGAGAACCGGCGCTATCTGGCGACGAAGCGCGACAAGCTCGGCCACAAGCTCCACCACCAGGACCTGCGGTTCGACTCGTGAGCGATCGGATCGAGGAACATGGGCTGGATTCCCAGCCGGTGCCGCCGCTCGAGGACAGGGCCTTCGACGAGGCAGACGAGGCAGACGAGGCCGAGGCCGCCGCCGCGCCTGTCGAGGAGGAGCGAGCGGAGCACGCGCCGGGTCGGTTCGAGGTTCCGCCCGGCTACCAGGTTCTCGCCGGCATGCCCAATGGAGAGCGGCGCTCCGTGGCCGTCGTCGTGGCCAAGTTCAACGGCGAGATCACGCAAAGGCTGCTCCAGCGGGCTCTCGATGAGCTCGACGCTGCGCAGGTCTCGCGCGACGCAGTCACGATCGTTCCGGTGCCGGGAGCGTTCGAGCTCCCTCTGGCGGCCATTGCGCTCGCGAAGACCCGGCGTTACGCGTGCATCGTCGCCCTCGGCTGCGTGATCCGCGGCGACACGCCGCACTTCGACCTCGTCGCGGGCGAGGCGGCAAGCGGCCTTCAGCTCGCGGCGATCGAGACCGGGGTGCCCGTCTCGTTCGGGGTGCTCACCACGGAGACCTTCGAGCAGGCAGAAGACCGGATCGACCGCGCTGCCGAGGCAGTGCGCGGCGGGCTCGAGATGGCCGACGTCTTCTCACAGCTCCGCGCGGCCCGCTAGCGGCCAGGGCCTTCGCTACACTCGCCGCCGATGTCCAGGATCTGCGCCATCTGCGGGAAGAAGCCGAGCTTCGGAAACAACCGGAGCCATTCGATGGTCGCCACCAAGCGGCGCTTCGACCCGAACCTCCAGCGCGTCCGCATCCTGCTGAAGGGCAAGCCGATTCGCGCCTACGTCTGTACACGCTGCCTCAAGGCCGGCAAGGTCCAGAAGGCACTCTGAGCCGGCCCGTCCGGGTCGCCCTCGTCGAGGACAACCGCGTCTTTCGCGAGACGCTCGAGTTGCTGCTGGGAATCCAGCCCGACATCGAGGTCGTCGCGACCGCCGAGAACGGCAATGACGTCGTCGCGCTCTGCCGGGAGCACGACCTGGACGTCGTCGTCATGGATTTCCGCCTTCCCGGCCTGGACGGCGTGCAGGCGACCGCTGCGCTGGGTCAGGCGTGTCCGGCGGTCGCCGTCGTCTGCTTGACCGCCTCGGCGAGCCTCCTGGAGACAGAGGCGCTTAAGGAGGCCGGTGCCGTCGCCTGCCTGACGAAGGACGTGGGGCTGGACGAGATCGTGGCTGCGATCCGCGCCGCCGCCTGGACCGATCCGGAACCGCATCGCTCACGTACAACTCAGTGAGTCTTCCCAACGAAAAGAAGGAGCTTCCTTTGATCAGACGTCTCGTTCCCCTGGCGGCGGTTCTCGCCCTCGCCGTGCCGTTGTCGGCGCAGGCCGGCACCAACGCCACGAAGCTGGTCGGGACCGTGGGCCCGGGCTTCACGATCACGCTCAAGAAGGGCGGCCAGAAGATCGTGTCCCTTCCGGCAGGTAGGTACACGATCACCGTCACCGACAAGTCTGCGATTCACGACTTCCGGCTCAAGGGCCCGGGGATGAACAAGGTGATCACGGGCATCAGCTTCGTCGGCACGAAGACCGTGACGGTGACGCTGAAGAGGGCCCGCTACACGTACGTCTGCACGCCGCACGCGTCCTTCATGAAGGGCACGGTCACCGTCAAGTAGTTCCGGCAGTTCTGAGGCTCGGCCCGCCTCGGCGTGGGCCGAGCCCGAACCGCTCGTCCGGCCGCTCCTCGGCGGAGATCACGCGTGCCGCGTACTCGGCAAGCGCCGGTCCGTGCTTGAAGCCGTGCCCGGATCCTCCTCCGAGGATCCAGTTGCCCCCTAGCTCGGGATGGGGGGCGACGATGAAGTTCGTGTCCGGCGTGAGGGCGTACGGGCAGATCTTGGAGCTCGCCACGGTGGCGTCGCGAAGTGCGGGGAATCGCTCGGCTGCGTAGGCGAGCGCCGCGACCTGCGCCTCGTCCTCGGCCGCTCGGTCGTAGTCGACCCACGCTGGGATTTCCGAAGCGCGCCACCGGTCGTCGGTTCGGACGAAGAAGAGGCTCTGGCGGGTGACGCGAAGCGGAACCAGCCCGGGAAAGAGCCCAAGGAGCCAGGCGCCGCAGGCCCAGACGACGACGTCCCCTTCCACCTGGCCCGGCAACGCCTCCGTCTGCACGAGCCGCACACCGGCGTTCTGCGCCGCCTCCGCCGTCGCCATCGTCGCCTCGGCAGCGCGCAGCACGCCCGCCTCCGGCTCCCACAACAGGAACTCGAGATCGCCTTGCTCGAAGCTCGGGAAGAATCGTTCGCCCTCGTCCGCCTGCAGCCGCTCGACGGGAACGCCTTCCTCACGCAGCACGACCTCGCTCGCCGCCTCCCAACCGTCCTCGCGCCTCCCCAGCCACAGCACGCCGCACTCGACGAACAGCTCGCGGCCGCTCTCCACCTCGAGCTCGCGCCAGAGATCTCGCGCCCTGAGCGCCGAGCGCGTGTACCAGGCGTCCGAGCCGTGCGAGAAGCGGATCAGCCGAGATTCACCGCCGGACGCGGCGCGCTCGTGTCCCGGCTCGTGCCGTTCGTACAACGTGACGTCCCAGCCGTCCCGGACGAGGCGGTAGGCGAGCGACGCACCGAAGATCCCGGCGCCGACGATGGACGCCGAAGACACCCCCGGACCCTAGCCTCCTGTCGCCAGCGAAGTCTCTGAGACGGTCAGAGCCCCGTCGGTGACGACGCCGAGCAGCTTGACGTCGTCCGCCCACTGCGTGCCGAGGCCGTCGTCGCCGCGGTTGGGCATCGGGCCCTTGAGCGGCTCCTCCTTCAGCCCGTGAACCATGAGCGACGGCTCGACGCACTGGGGCGGGTGGGACTCTCGGAACCCACTGCAGAGCCGGGCCTCACCGTCTCGGATGAGCAGCGACCCGCGGACGAGGAGTAGCTCGGTGGTGTCCGCCGCGAGTGCGTGCTCGACGGTGATGCCCGGTCCCGTTGCCGATCCAGCCGGTCGAAGCGTCGTCTGGTCGCCACCACCCGACCCGCACCCGGCGAGCGAAGCAACGAGTCCAAGCACAGCAAACCGAAAGCCCATCACTTGAAATACGCCGCCGAGCCCGTGCTCGTCACACGGAGCTCGACCGAGTCGACGCGACCCCTTTCGATCCGCCACGCGCCGAGCTCACCGGTGTCGGCCCGCAGGATCAGGTACGGGCGTCCTTCCCAGAGCCCGATGTTCTCGAGGTCGGTTCTCGACGGCCGCGGCTCCGTCTTGGGATGGGAGTGGAAGACGGCGAGCTCATAGCCTTCGTCCTCCAGGAAGAAATCGGCCGGGTCGTGCGGCTGCAGCTCAAACCGGTACGGGCTGGCGAGGATGTTCTTGCCGGGCAGGTAACGCTCGGCGACGCCCTCGCGGAAGGCGACCAGGCCGCAGGCCTCGTTCGGCGACTCCTCCCGAGCGTGGGCGGCGAGCTGCTCGCGGATCGGTGCCGGGACTACCAACGGCCTCGTCGTTACGTTGCGCAGAACTCGGCGTAGTCGATGTAGTCCGTGATCGTCGGGCGCTCCCCGCACACCGGGCACTCCGGGTCGCGCCGAACCTGCACCTCGTCCAGCCGGGCGGCGAGGGCGTCGAAGAGCAGTAGACGCCCGATCGCCGGTTCCCCGATCCCGAGTGCAAGCTTCAGCGCCTCGTTTGCCTGGAGCGAGCCGATCACGCCCGGCAGGACCCCGAGCACACCGCCCTCGGCGCAGCTCGGGGCGAGCTCCGGCGGGGGAGGCTGGGGGAAGAGGCAGCGGTAGCAGGGTCCCTCGGGAGGCTTGAAGACGGTGACCTGGCCCTCGAAGCGGAAGATCGACCCGTGGACGACGGGGATGCTGTGCCAGACGGAGGCGTCGTTCAGCAGGTACCGCGTCGGAAAGTTGTCGGCGCCGTCGACGACGAGATCCCAGCCGTCGCCGAGGATCCGGTCGACATTCTCGGAGGTGAGCCGCTCCTCGTAGGTGATCACGTCGACGTCCGGGTTCAGCGCTTCCAGCTCGCGCCTGGCCGACTGTGCCTTGCGCTCGCCTACGGCAGCGGTGGAGTGGAGCACTTGACGCTGGAGGTTCGAAGCGTCGACGAGATCGTCGTCCACGATCCCGAGCCTTCCGATTCCGGCTGCGGTGAGGTAGAGCGCCGCCGGCGAGCCGAGGCCCCCGGCGCCGATCAGCAGGATGCTCGTCTCGAAAAGCCGAACCTGTCCTCTCTCACCGACCTCGGGGATGAGCAGGTGGCGGCTGTACCGCTCGCGCTTCTCCTCGCTGAGGCCGCTTTCAGACTCGATCGGGAATCCCAGCGCCTGCCATGCAACGATGCCGCCGGCCATCGAGACGGGCGACTCGTACCCGAGCTCTTCGATCGCCGGAAGGACATGGAGGGAGCGTGAGCCCACCGCGCAGTACGTGATGATCTGCCGAGTCCTGTCAGGCAGGAGCTCCGGGAGCCGGGTCTCGAGCTCCGACATCGGCACGTGGAGGGCGCCCGGAATGTGCGCGACCCGCCACTCGCTGTCGGCCCGGACGTCGAGCAAGAGCGCGTCGTCCGAGGCCAGACGGTCGGGAGTCTCGGAGGCCGTGATCTCGCGGATGCGGGTCCTCCCTTCCACGAAGCGAGGATAGCCGGGGCCTTCGGGCTACCGTGAGGCCCGATGTCCAGGCGATTGCGGGTGGTGCTCGTCGTCGCCGTCGCGGTTGCGGCGGCCGCTGGTGTGGTTGCCGGTGCGGCGCTCTTCGGGAGGGATGACGAGCCCGAAGCTCGCAAGGCGCAGGCCGGCGCTCCCCCGGTCCTCCTCGACCTCGGCGCGCGCAACGATCCGGAGGCCCGGACGCTACGCCGCGCCGCCCGCCTCCACGCGAGGGGCAGCCGTGCGGCGGCGCAGGCGATCTTCGCCCGGCAAGACGAGCTCCAGGCGCGGGCGGCGGCGGCGATCTCCGCATGGCCCGCCGGCTCCCTGGAGCAGCTGGAGGAGCTCGGACAGGCCTATCCGAGGAGTGGGGCCGTGCAGTTCCATCTCGGCCTCGCGCGCTTCTGGAAGGGCGACACCACCGGCGCGTTCGAGGCATGGCGAGCAGCCAGGACGCGTGATCCGGATACGGCCTTCGCCGTCAAGGCCTCCGACTTGCTCTTCCGCGGGTTCCCGGCAGGGTTGCCTACCTTCGTTCCCAGCTTTCGCGCGCCGCGATCCGTGCAATCGCTCCCGGCGCCCCGGCAGCTCCGCGAGCTGGAGCGGCGGGCCAGGCGGCCGGATGCCCACGCGAAGCTCCTCTACGGCCTCGCCCTTCAACGGCTCGAGCGGCCCGTCTCGGCCCGGCGGCAATACGCCGCGGCCGCCCGGCTCGCTCCGGAGGATCCAGAGGCGCGCGTCGCCGATGCGATCGGGCGATTCGACAAGCAGCGCCCCGAACGCTCGTTCTCCCGCCTCGGCCCCCTCACCCGGCGGTTCCCACGCGCCGCGACAGTCCGGTTTCACCTGGGGTTGCTCCTCCTCTGGCTCGGCAACGTCGAGGAAGCCAGGCGCCAGCTGGAGCGCGCCAGGGCGCTTCCCTCGCCGCTCTCCGGGGAAGCAAAGCGGCTCTTGACCCGTCTAGAAGAGGTACGGGCACGCTGATCCGGACTAGGACCAATTGACCGCAAGATGGGCCGATCGGCCTATGGCGGTTCAGCAAGGCCTTTGGCAGGATGCGTCACGTTCGCGCAGGTTTGACCAGCCGACCGGAACGAGAGGGGACCCGGTGGAGCAAGTGGGGATCGCAGTGCACACGCCGCCCGCGGAGGGGATCTTCGAGGCGCTCATCACGACTGCGCAGGAGACGGGTCAGCTGGCGTCGGCCGAGCTGGCAGTGGCCGTCGACGAGCTCGAGCTCGAGCCGGCTCAGGTCGACGAGCTGTACGGCAAGCTCGAAGAGCTTCACATCGAGGTGGTGGAGCCTCCTGCCGAGGAGGTCGAAGCGCAGGTCGACGAGCGAGAGGTCTCCACCGAGGCGCTCCAGCTCTTCCTCAAGGACATCGGCAAGGTCGAGCTGCTCACCGCAGCGCAGGAGATCGAGCTGGCGAAGCGCATCGAGCGCGGCGACCATCGCGCGAAGCAGGAGATGGTCGAGGCGAATCTGCGTCTCGTCGTCTCGATCGCGAAGCGCTACCGCAACCAGGGCCTGCCGTTCCTCGACCTGATCCAGGAGGGCACGATCGGCCTGGTTCGCGCTGCCGAGAAGTTCGACCACCGCAAGGGGTTCAAGTTCTCGACCTACGCGACGTGGTGGATCCGCCAGGCCGTCGCCAGGGCGCTTGCCGACAAGGCACGGACGATCCGCATGCCCGTGCACGTCGTCGAGAAGCTGAACAAGATCGTGCGCACCGAGCGGAAGCTCCGGGCCGAGCGGGGGCGCGAGCCGAGCTCCCTCGAGATCGCCGACGAGCTCGAGCTCTCGATCGACGAGGTCGACCAGATCCGGCGCAGCGCGCAGACACCTGTCTCGCTCGAGAAGCCGGTCGGCGACGACGAGGAGTCCCAGTTCGGCCACTTCATCACCGACGAGCTCGCACCCCAGCCAGAGGAGGTGGCCGAGAACGTGCTCCGCAAGGAGGCCCTCGTCCAGATCCTGATGACGCTCTCGGATCGCGAGCGCCGCGTGTTGGAGCTTCGCTACGGGCTGAACGGCCAGCAGCCGAAGACGCTCGACGAGGTGGGGCGCACGTTCCAGGTCACGCGCGAGCGGATCCGGCAGATCGAGAACCAGAGCCTGAAGAAGCTTCGGGCGCTCTCCGACTCCCAAAAGCTCAGAGTCGCGTAGCGCTCCGCTGCGCTCGCGGTTGAAGGGTCAGGCGGGGCTCGAAAATCTGTCTGTTCCGCGGCGGGGCTAGGATCGCGCGTCGTGGCGGATCTTCCTGAGCAATGGCTGGACGAGCTCTCGGAGTTCCTCCGGATCGAGAGCATCAGCGCTGATCCCGAGCGCAAGGACGACGTCCGGCGGGCGGCCGAGTGGGTGCGTGATTTTGTCCGGGCCGCCGGTGGCGAGGCCGAGCTGGTCGACACGCCGACCTTTCCGCTCGTCGTCGGTGAGGTCCCGTCGTCGTCCGGCGATGGGCCGACCGTACTGGTCTACGGCCACTTCGACGTCCAGCCCCCGGCGCCGCTCGAGGAGTGGGAGACGCCACCCTTCGAGCCGACGGTCAGGGACGGATGGCTCTACGGGCGCGGGACGGCGGACGACAAGGGCCAGCTCTACGCGCTGCTGAAGGCCGCTGCGGAGCTCCGGGCCGCCGGTGAGCTGCCGGTCAGCGTTCGCGTCGTCTGCGACGGAGAGGAGGAGACGGGCGGGCACCAGGTCGTCGAGTTCATCGAGCGCGACGAGCGCGGCGCCGACGCGGCAGTGATCTTCGACAGCGCCATGCTCCGGCCGGGCGCGCCCGTTTTCCACACCGCGACGCGCGGGTTGAACTACTTCCACGTCCGAGTTCGCACGGGCGAGCGGGATCTTCACTCGGGCGTCTTCGGCGGTGCCGCGCTGAATGCGATGCACGCCCTGATGCAGACCATGCAGGGTGTCCTGCCCGGTGACGACGGGCTACCCCCGGAGCCGCTCCGGGCCGGGACCGCTTCACCGAGCGAGGACGAGCTAGAGGCGTGGCAGGAGCTTGCTTCAGGAGGGCAGCTGCTCACAGAGGGTGGGGCGGTTGCGGCTGATATGCAGGCTGCGGAAGACTTTTACCTACGAACCTGGGCCAACCCGGCCGTCGACGTGAACGGCATCGCGGGCGGGGAGCCGCACCTCCAGAAGACCGTTCTTCCCGTCACCGCCGAGGCCAACGTCTCGATTCGACTGGCACCGGGCCAGGATCCAGACGAGATCGCAGCAGTCTTCGAGCGGTTGCTCAGGGAGGCCGCTCCCGAAGGCGCGAAGCTCGACGTGGAGCGGTGGTCGTTCAGCGCACCGGGCTTCGTGTCGCCGGACTCGCCGGCGATCAAGCTCGCCCAGGACGCCTTCGAGCGCGTCATCGGCGCCCGCCCGCTCCTCGTCCGGGTCGGCGGCACCCTACCGATCGTGCCGGCGCTCGCCGGCCGCGGGATTCCGACGATCATCACGGGCTTCGACCTGCCGGAGGGCAACATCCACTCACCGAACGAGCGCCTGCGCGTCGACCACATCCCGCTCGCCGTCGAAGCGGCGAAAGAGCTCTACCGCGCTTTCGCCCAGCTCTGAGCCGGGCGTGACCCTCTCCTCGCCGGGTGAGTTCGAGTCGGCTGTTCGTTCGTACGGCTTCGCGCCTTTCGCGTTCGACGAGGACGACCTTGCCTCGGCGCGCGTCAGCCTCGCCCAGGCGAACCTGCTGCTCGTTGGGGAGCCGCACGGCGTGTACGAGACGCCCGGTGTGCTCTATTCGCTCTCGCTCGACCTCGACATACGCGCGGTCGCGTTCGAGTGGTCGTGGGAGGAGATGGACGGCGTCCTCCAGGACTTCGTCGGCGGTGGGCCGCTCGATTTCGAACAACTGTGGTCGCTGCCTCCTTCAGCCGAGTTCTTCTGCGGGGACGGCCGGATCACGCCGGGGCATTTCGCCCTGCTGCGGCGGCTCAGGGACGAGGACCGTCTCGGCCAGGTCATCACCTTCGACCGGCTCGATCCCGAGCAACCCGTCGAGGCGGTTGTCAGAGAGCGGGACATGGCCCGGCGGCTGCTCGCCGAGTGGGATGAGCGCCTTCCACTCCTCGTCTTGACCGGTGCTTTTCACGCGCGGCTCGATGCGGAGGCAGGCGAGACGATGGCGACGAACCTGGCACGCGAACGGCCGGGGCTTCAGGCGGGGATGCTCGACTACGCAGGCGGGCAGTGCCGGGCGGGCAACGAGCTCCACGATCTCTCGGGCCCGATGCCTCCCTCCCCGATCACCCTGCGCCTGCCGAAGGCGACGCCGGCGTCGGTGCCGGAGGCTCGGTAGTCAGTCCCAGGGCGGCGGGTTGTGCGTCCACCGGCCGCCGACCATGGTCGAGACGACCTGGACGTCCGGCAGCTCCCCGGCCGGGATCGCGAACGGGTCCCGGTCGAGCACGACCAGGTCGGCGAGGTAGCCGGGAATCAGCTTGCCGCGCCGATGCTCGTCGTAGGCCAGCCAGGCCGGCGCCACGCACGTCGCATGGATTGCCTCCTCGACCTTCAGCGCCTGCTCCGGGTGCCACGCGGGCCGTTCGTCGATCGTCCTGAGCACGCCCGCGACCAGCCCAGCAAGAGGGTCGAGCTCCTCGATCGGGGCGTCGGAGCCGTTGGCGAGGACGGCGCCGGAGTCGAGGAGCGACCGGTAGGCGTAGGCGCCGTCCGTTTTCCGGCCCAGAACCGGTCGGCGAGGTCGCGGTCGGACGGGGCGTGGCTGAACTGAACGGATGCGGCGACCCCGACCGCGGCGAAGCGCCCGACGTCCTCCGGCGCCAGCAGCTGCGCGTGCTCGATGCGGTGGCGCAGCCCCAGCGGCCCCCACTCGTCCCGCGTCTCCTCGAAGGCGTCGAGCGCCTCGCGATTCGCGAGGTCGCCGATCGCGTGCACCGCAACGGGCCAGCTGGCGGGTGCCGCACGTCGGAGGATCTCTGCGAGCTCGTCGCGGCTCGTGATCTGGACGCCCGAGCCGTCCAGCATCCGCGCGGTCTGCGAGCCGAGCGTGCCGTCCATGAAGGCCTTCAGGTAGCCGAGTCGGAGCAATCCCGTCCCGAACCCGCTGCGAAGCCCGAGCTCCTCGAGGCTATCGAGCTGCTCGTGGGGGACCGACTGCCAGACGCGCAGGGTGAGGGCCCCATCGCCCTCCAGCTCCTGCCAGAACCGAACTGCGCCGATCCAGCCGTCCTTGTCGTGGACTCCCGTCACTCCCCGGGAGGCTGCGATGCGGAGGCCCTCGCGCATGGCCGAGACATGCTCTCCGTCCGAGGTCTCGATGAACCGGTCGCGGAACTGCCAGCACGCCTCCTCGCGGAGCACGCCCGTGGGCTCGCCCTTTTCGTTCCGTTCGACGACCCCACCATCGACCTCCAGGTCGCCGTTCGCCCGCGCGAGTGCCGCCGAGTTCAGCCAGAGCGAGTGCGAGTCCTGGGCGAGCAGCGCGACAGGCGTGTCCGGGACCACCTCGTCGAGAGCCTCCTTCGTCGGCGCTGCGGGCCAGTCGGCGTCGCGCCAACCACGCCCTCGCAACCAATCGCCACCGCGAAGCTCTAGGCCCTCTCTCACCCGGGAGACTGCCTCTTCGACCGATGCCGTCCCTTCGAGCCGAACCTCCCTGCGGGCGAGAGCCCAGGTGGGGAAGTGGACATGTGCGTCGTTCAACCCCGGGAGAACGCAGCGGCCGCCGAGAGCCACCCGGTCGGGGCTCGGGAGAGCGTCTTCGTGGGTTCCGACACCGCCGGCGACTCGCTCGCCGGCGATGGCCAGCGCCGAAGCCTTCGGCAGCGACGGCTCCAGCGTCCGCACGACGCCCCGTTCCAAGATCATCGGTGAGAGAGTAGAACCACCGACCGCGATCCCGCGAACAAGAGGTTGAGTACGCCGATGCCGATCGTCTGCCACAAACTGAAATGAGCCAAGGCGGCCCCTCCTTCTGGATCGAGACCTCGCCCGACACGGACTACCCGGCGCTCCCAGACGGCGTGTCCGTCGATGTCGCAGTCGTGGGCGCCGGGATCACGGGGGTGACTGCAGCCGTTCTCCTGAAGCGCGCCGGCAAGACCGTCGCGCTGATCGACTCGAAGCGAATCGTCCGCGGTGCCACGGGCTACACCACCGCCAAGGTCACTGCGGGCCACGGGCTCAGCTACACGAAGATCAAGGACGCCTTCGGCACCGAAGGCGCAAAGGTCTACGCCGAATCGAACCTGGCCGCCCTCGAGCGCATCGCGCAGTTCGTCGAGGAGGACGGGATCGACTGCGACTTCGAGCGCCGCGCGAACTACGCCTACGCCGAGGGCACCGAGCAGGTGGCCCAGGTCAAGGAGGAAGTCGAGGTCGAGCGAGCCGCGGGCCTCCCGGTCTCACTGGTGACCGAGACGCCGCTTCCGTTCGAGGTGAAGGCGGCCCTCCGCATGGAGAACCAGGCGCAGTTCCACCCGCGCAAGTACCTCCTCGCGCTCGCCGAGACGATCCCCGGCGACGGGAGCCACGTCTTCGAGAACTCACCCGTCACGAACGTCAAGCACGGCGAGCCATGCGAAGTGGAGACCGACCGCGGGGTGCTCCGAGCCCGCGACGTGATCCTGGCGACGCACCTCCCGTTCCTCGACCGCGGACTCTTCTTCACGAGGGCCTACCCGCATCGAAGCTACGCGGTCGCCGCGCCGCTCGGCAGCGCCGCGGACCCGGAGGGGATGTACATCAACGCGGGGACACCCACTCGGTCGATCCGGACGCTGCGCGACGGCGACGACGTCTACCTCCAGGTGGGCGGCAACGGCCACAAGACGGGCGACGAGGAGGAAACCCCCAAGAAGTACGACGAGCTCGAGGAGTTCCTGCGAGAGCACTGGCCCGGCGCCGGCGAGGTGCGCTACCGCTGGTCGACGCAGGACTACATGGCCCACGACAAGGTGCCGTACATCGGACAGCTGCGGCGTGGTTCGGAGCACCTGCTGGTCGCAACCGCCTACAGCAAGTGGGGCATGACGAACGGGACAGTTGCGGCGATGATCCTGTCGGATCGCATCCTGGGACGAGAGAACACCTGGACCGGCCTGTACGACTCGAAGCGGCTGAAGCCGCTTGGGACGAAGAGCTTCCTGAAGGAGAACGCGAGCGCCGGCCTCCACTTCTTCTCCGACCGCCTCGCCCGCTCGGATCGTTCTTCCGTCGACGATCTGAAGCCGGGCGAGGGTGGCCTGATCCGGGTGCGGGGCCGCAAGACGGCGGTCTATCGCGACGAGCAGGGCACGCTCCACGCGATGTCCCCGGTCTGTCAGCACCTCTACTGCGTCGTGGGCTGGAACCCGGCGGAGCGGAGCTGGGACTGCCCGTGCCACGGCTCCCGTTACGCAGGGGATGGTCGTGCGATCCAGGGCCCGACGACGAAGGACTTGAAGCCACGGAAGCTTCCCGACCCAAGCTGAAGCTCGTCTCGCGGCGTGCGTGGGGCGCGCAGCCGGCACGCAGGCGTACGAGGAATCGTCCCGGGGCCGCACGTGGGGTCGCAATCCACTACTCGGGCATGGACGCCGACGAGCGGCGACTGCATGCGAACTGCGCGGCGCGCGTCCGCGCGATCCAGGCGTTCCACATGCATGACCGAGGCTGGGACGACATCGCGTACAACCACCTCTTCTGCCGGCACGGCTACGTCTTCACGGGCCGCGGCTTCGGCGCCCGATCGGCGGCGAACGGAACGGTGCCGGCCAACGACCGCTACTTCGCGGTGTGCTTCCTCGGCAACGACAGCAAGGGGCGGGACGACGTCTCGCGCGAGGCGCGCGTGATGCTCGCCCGGCTGATCCTCGAGTACCGCCGCCGGTACCCGAAGGCGACACAAGTCAGGCCGCACTCTGCCTTCTTCGCCACCGAGTGCCCCGGCGACGAGCTTCGCGGCGTGATCAGGCGCGCCCGCTGGTGGGCGCTGGCGCGCTAATAGGATCTGGGGGTGCCGACCGAGCCGCTGAGTGAAGAACAGCAGGAGATCCGTGGCCTGATCCGCGAGCTCGCCCGGGAGCGGATCGCCCCGCGCGCGGCCGAGATCGACAAGTCGGCCGAGTTCCCCTGGGACGTCGTCGAGGTCTTCCGCGAGCACGGGATCTTCGGCGTCCTTCATGACGAGGAGTACGGCGGGCTCGGCGCCTCGGCGCTCATGACCCTCGTCGCGATCGAGGAGGTCTCGAAGGTCTGTGCGACGAGTGGCTTGATCATCGCCGTGCAGGAGCTCGGCTCACTCGGGATCAAGCTGGCAGGAACCGACGAGCAGAAGCAGAGGTTCCTGCCGAAGCTCGCCTCCGGAGAGTGGCTCGGCGCGTACGCGCTCACGGAGCCCGGGTCGGGCTCCGACTCCGCAGCCATGCGCTCCGAGGCCCGGCTCGACGGCGACGAGTACGTCGTCAACGGGTCGAAGCGCTTCATCACGAACGCCGGTGTCGCCGGGCTCTACACGGTCTTCGCGAAGACCGAGCCGTCCGAGGGCCACTCCGGGATCTCGGCCTTCGTCGTCGAGGCGAGCGCTCCCGGTTTCGAGGTCGGCCGCATCGAGCCCAAGATGGGGATCAAGGGCTCGACGACGGGCGAGATCTTCTTCAACGACCTGCGCATCTCCGCAGCGAATCTCCTGGGCGAGGAGGGCGAGGGCTTCAAGATCGCGATGCGGATCCTCGACCGCTCCCGGCCGGGGATCGGCGCGCAGGGGCTCGGGCTCGCCCAGGGTGCGACCGACTACGCGCTCGAGTACGCGAAGAACCGCGAGACGATGGGCAAGCCGATTGCCCAGCACCAGCTGATCTCGGCGAGCCTCGCGGACATGGAGACGAAGTGCGAGGCGGCGCGCCTGCTCCTCTACAGGTGCGGCCAGATGATCGACGACGGCGCCGACGGCTCCGAGCTGACGAAGATCAGCGCAATGGCGAAGCTGTACTGCACGGACGTGGCAATGGAGGTCACGACCGAAGCAGTCCAGATCCTCGGCGGCTACGGGTACATGCAGGAGTACCCGGTCGAGCGCATGATGCGCGACGCGAAGATCACCCAGATCTACGAGGGCACGAACCAGATCCAGCGCCTCGTGATCGCCCGCGAGATGCTGAAGGAGAACCGCGCCTTCCTGCTGGCTGGGGTTGGCTAGTGCGGAGGAATTCCGCCTCGGCCGGCGCTCCGTCCGGCTGACGAGCGGCGAACGCATCCTCTTCCCGGGGGACGGCGTGACCAAGGGCGACATCGCGGCGTACTACCGCGACGCCGCACCGGCGCTGATCCCACACCTGCGCGATCGGCCGTTCACGCTGAAGCGCTACCCCCATGGCATCCGCGAGACGCCGTACTTCCAGAAGCAGGCGCCGAGGGGGCTTCCGTCCTGGATCCCGACGCGACAGTTCCGGACACTGCCGCGCGAAGGCGGGCCTCGCCTCGTCGACTTCGTCCTCGTGAATGAGGCGGCGGCTCTTGCGTGGATGGTCCAGATGAACTGCATCGACATGAACGCCTGGTATTCGCGAGTCGACCTCCCGGAGCGGCCGGACTACGTCGTCTTCGACCTCGACCCGCCGGCCTCGAGGAACGGCTTCTCCCAGGCGATCCGCGTCGCGCACCTCGTCCGGGAAGCCCTGGAGCGGCTCGACCTCCGCTGCTACGTGAAGACGAGCGGGGCTGACGGAATTCACGTGCTCGTTCCCATCGTGCGGCGGTCGTCCTTTCCGGAGACGTATGAGTTCGCCGAGCGCGTCTCGCGTGGGCTGGAACAGGAGCACCCCGGCCTCGTGACGACCGAGTGGCTGAAGAAGAAGCGGCGCGGCGTCCTCGTCGACCACCGCCAGAACGGGCACGGCAAGACGATCGCCTCCGCGTACTCGGTTCGGCCGAAGCCCGGTGCGCCGGTGTCGGCTCCGCTGCGGTGGGAGGAGCTCGGCGAGCGGGTCCGCCCGCGCGACTTCGGCATGCGCGAGGCGCTCCAGCGCGTCGATCGGTACGGCGACCTCTTCGAGCCGACGCTCCGCGGCGGGCAGTCGCTCGGGCCGGCGCTCCGGAAGCTGCGTGCTGACTAGGGCCGCGGTGCGATGACCTCGAAGGCCGAGCCGGGGACGCGCTTCAGAGCGCGG
>Ga0136614_10000526_pt1 | contig 19244 bp, 15 predicted proteins | sample AntDrymUQ2792106_2_FD_106643 | JGI IMG/M metagenome (GOLD analysis project Ga0136614, IMG submission 106643) | Polar desert sand microbial communities from Dry Valleys, Antarctica - metaG UQ279 (21.06) | ecosystem: Environmental > Terrestrial > Soil > Desert | place: Antarctica: Dry Valley... | reverse complement strand
GCTGCTCATAATTTTCCTCCGGTCTTTTGCTGCGAGTGATGTTTCAGTTTGAGAGGGCGTCTAAGTAGATGCCATGCACAGTGCCCCAAAAAGACAGTGGCATCAGAAATCAAGTAAACACCAATAGTTGAGAGGCGAGCCTTCGCCTGCCGAGGCTTGAGACGGCGGGCGAAGGCCCGCCTCTAAAACGATCTCTCATCCTGGTTGTCGCTCTGCTGTTACGAATCGCCTTTGACAACCTTCATCTCTTCGGGATTCCAGTTGTAAACGCGGCTGTTGAAGTAGCTCTCATTCGTCAACAGCGCCGGCCCCGCCGCGCGCAGGCCGAACATGGCGTCTTCGACTACCGGCTTGTTGTTGCGAATCGCAGTGAAGAAATTCTGGAAGTGATCGAGCGAGTCGCGGTAGCCAGTTGGCGCGACGTAGTTCTCCGTGTTGCGCGTGTTCAATTCCGGCGCGCGCTCCGGATATTCGACGCGATACTTCTTCAGGAAATCTTCCTGCACTGTCTTCGGGAAGGTCTCGATGGTGTAGCCCGGCTCACGCTGCTTCGTGCCGCGAATGATCTGGACGCCGCCGCCGCCGATGGTCAGCACGCCATCGCTGCCGACGAAGCGGAAGCTTTCCTCGCCGCCCGCGCCGTCCATGAAGTTCACTCTGAGCGCCAGGTTGAAGGCCGGATGCGTCGCCGTCTGCGGATAGTCGTAGAGACCGAACATCACGTCTGGCACGTCGCGCCCGTCTTTCCAGAAGCGGATGCCCCCGGTCGACATGACGCGCACCGGGCCATTACTCGAAAGCACGTAGTGGATGCCGGAGAAGAGGTGAACGAACAAATCGCCCGCGACGCCCGTCCCGTAGTCGCGATAGTTGCGCCAGCGGAACAAGCGGATCGGCTCGAAGGGTCGCTTCGGCGCGCGGCCCAGGAAGCGGTCCCAATCGATGTTCTCCGGCGTCGCATCGGGCGGAATCGAATACTGCCATGCGCCAAGTGCCGAGTTGCGATTCCAAAACGCCTCGACCGTGTTCATCTGACCGATGGCACCCGCTTCGAGAAGTTCCTTCGCCTTGCGATAGATGATCGAACTGACGCGCTGGCTGCCGATCTGAATGATGCGCCCTGTCTTCTTCTGCGCGTTGACGACATCCATCCCTTCCTTGATCTGCTGCACCATCGGCTTTTCGAGATAGACGTGCTTACCGGCTTCTGCCGCCTCGACGCCCATCTTCGCGTGCCAGTGGTCGGGCGTCGCGATGATCACGGCGTCGACTTCCGGACGCGCCAGCACTTCGCGGTAGTCGCGCGAGGTGAAAACGTCCTTGCCCCAGAGTTCTTTGGCGCGCACTAAGCGCCCGTCGTACACATCCGCCGCCGCGACGATCTCGACGCCGGGGACACGCAAAGCGGTCTGCGTGTCACTCATTCCCTGCCCGCCGGTGCCGATCAGCGCGATCTGGATTTTATCGTTTGGCGAAACGCTTGCGCCGCTCTGCGTCGTCTGGGCGTAAGCGGGTTCGAGCGTGAAAGTTTTTGCCGTGCCGGCGGCGAGCGTCGCCGCGCCCGCCAGCTTGATGAAGTTGCGTCGAGAATTTTTCGTCGAATTGTCCATTGCGGTCTTCCTTACTTTCGAGAGTGAAATATTGGTCGAAATTGTATCAGCGTTTCGGTTTTGGCGCGTACCTTCAGACAGTTTTCAGTTTTGAGCAACCAGCCGGAGGCTGAAGCTGTGAGGCGCGAGCTACCAACTGAAGACCGAAAACAGAATGACCAAAAGAATCTGAAAACTCAAAACTGAAAACTGAAAACTGTTCAGACTTTCATCTTAAGCTTTTCTTCCAAGTAACGCTTGCTAATCATTCCCGCTTCTTTCGGCGTGCGCGTCTTGTCAGGCACGGCGTCCAACTCCACAATCGCCCAGCCGCGAAACTCGATCTCTTTGAGCGCGGCAAAGAACGCGGGCAGATCAACTTTGCCGCGACCGAGTTCGACGAAGCGGTAAGAGAAACGCGGGTCGCCGGTCGCCCCCGCGAGCGGACTTTCGACATCCTTAATGTGCAGAAACAAGAGGCGGTCTTTGTACTGCCGCGCGGCCTTCGCCGGGTCGCCGCCACCCTGAAAATAATGCGCGATGTCGAGTTCGAGTTTGACATAACGTGGATCGGACTCGTTCATCAGACGCTCGACATCTTCGGGCGTCTCGCCGAGATTCTTCATGTGATTGTGGTAGCCGAGCGGGATGCCTATCTCGACGGTGCGCTTTCCGATCTCGGTCATCAGGCGACCGAGCCGTTTGTAGTCGTCGGCGACCGGTGTCGACTTGCGGCGCGCGAAGCCGTCCGTCACCTGCAAATAGCGCCCGCCCACATCACGCACGAATGCTCCGTGGCGCGCGTGCTTCTCGATCTCTTCCCTCTCCCGTTCGGGCGCGAGCTGCACGCCGCCGCTTGAGAGCGCGACCATCTCCAATTGGTGCTGCGCGAGTATGTCACGCAACGCCTTCGGCTTGCTCGCGTACTCCGGCACGATGTTGGAGCGCAACTGGATGCCTTTGAAGCCCATCTCGGCAACGTCCTTGATCGCCTGCATGTCATTCCCGCCCCACGTGATCGCCGCGTAGCCGAACATCACCTGCGCGGGAGCCGGAGTGATCGGCTTCTGGAAGAACCAAAGATCAGTCGCGGGGTGAAGCGGCTTTTGCACAAGGCTATTGGCAAGCGAATCCGTCGGCAGCGTCGAAGCTGCGGCGATTGCGCCTAAGCCGACGACGAACCGGCGGCGAGAGAATGAAGATGACACTTTGATACCCTCTGATTAAATTTCAATTGAGGGGTGGCCGTAACCACCGCCCCCTCAAAATCAAAACGTGAACTTCATCGCCAACTGCACGTTGCGCGGCACGCCGACGCTGGTAAGCCTTCCATAGTTTCCATCGGTGAAGAGTCCCGCGTCGTTAAGGTCCGGGTAGTGCACACAAGGCACGCGCCGGGTAAATACCGGTCAGAGAGCGGTCGGATGCAATTCTCACTATAAGCTCGACAATTAGCTTTCGTAACGGGTTGAGACTGAAGTGATGACCTTCCAAGCAGGCACTAAGACACTGAACACATTAACAAGGATCGCCAGCATACACAGGATGGGAAGAAGCGATGAGTAGAGACAAGAATACTGAATACTGAATAAATATGGGACACCGAAAATACGGTGCGGCTTGTTTCCTTCGGTGTGCTGTATTCTGTGTTCCTGAGCTTCTGCGTTTATCGTTTCTTCCCATGTTGTTGATGCCTGTCCATCCTTGTTACATTCCCTCGTAGTTAGATTTAGCGTCGCGCGCTGGGCAACGCACGAATCTTGATGTTGCGGAAGCAAGCTTCGTCGCCGTGATCCTGCAACAGGATGTGCCCCTTCGCCGTCTCGCCAAAACCGGCGATGTCTTTGAACTTGCTGGCGGCGATGGCCGCCTTCAACTCCGGGCTGCCGCGCTCGTATTCGACGACCTTGATGCCGTTTAGCCAGTGCTCGATGTGGTTGCCTTTAACGATCAGGCGCGCGTGATTGAACACGCCGGCGGGACGCACCTCCTTCTTATTGCTGGCCGGGATCAAGTCGTACAAACTTCCAGCGGTGCGGTTGCCGTTCATTCCCATCTTCGCGTCCGGGTGGCGTTCGTCATCGAGGACCTGCATCTCGAAACTGACGCCCGACGGCCCGGTCTTCGGCAAATTTTCGGAGACGAGATACTTGACACCGCTGTTGCCGCCCGACGCAAGCCGCCATTCAAGCTGCATCTCGAAGTTGTCGTACTGCTCGGTCGTGATGATGTCGCCGCCGCGCCCGCCGAGTTCGCCTTTGGCGGCGACGTGCTTGATGCAGCCGTCCTTGATCACCCAGCCCGCCGTGGGAAACTTGTCCTGATGAAACCCGCGCCAGCCCGCCGACGTCCTGCCGTCGAAGAGCAGCTTCCATCCCGCCTTCTTCTCCGCATCGGTCAGTTTATTCAATGCGCCGCCTTCGCCGCGCGTCTCTTGCGCCCGGACGGCGACGCCGCTGCTAATCAGGATCAACAGACACAGACTGAGCGTGAAATACCGGGTGAAAGCTTTGGCCGAAGCCGGGTCGAATGCTGGCATAAGTCGCATAAAAACCTCCGAATCAACGAGGATGAATTTGAACGATGAGATACTGGCTTCTTTTTGGGGAGAGCCTGTTCTCAGGTGACGGTTGCGGTGCGTGCAGTAAGCACTTTCACGCGACACGCGGGGCGGCGAATGTCGGCGCGGCAACGAGGGCCGCCGCGCCGCGCAGTCGCGGATAATCGACAAAAGCGGCGAGCAGAATCGGCGTGCGGACGGCCTCTTCGGTGAGCGCGCGCTCAGCCAGTGCCGCGCGCACAGTGCCTTCGATCATGTCCCACGCCGCCGTGATTTCGCCGCCGATGTATATGCGCTGCGGATTGACCGCGTGAATTACGCTCGCCAGTCCAAGCCCCAGATAGCGCGCCGTCGTTTGAATCGCGGTCACAGCTTTGGCGTCCCCGGAACGCGCGCGCGCAACCAAATCCGTGATGCTCAGCCGATTGCGCCCGTCGGCCAGTAGGTCTTTGGGCTCTGTTTTGGACAAGTTATGTCCGAAGTAGCGAGAGAGGGTGGCAATGTTGGAGATGTACGCCTCCCAACATCCGGAAGCACCGCACATGCAGCGCGGGCCTTCAATGCTCAGCGGCAAGTGGCCGAATTCGCCGGCGATGTTATCGTGACCACGCACCAGTTCACCATTCATCACGAGGCCGACGCCGACGCCGTCGGAGACGCTGACGTGCGCGAAACTGTGGGCGCCTGCCGCGTCGCCGTGACCGTGCCACATCTGTGCCAGGGCGCAAGCCTTGGCCGCGTTCTCGATATGCACCGGCAGCCCCGTCTCTTTTGAAAGCGCGTCGCGAATGTCCACGCCGCGCCACCCAAGCGTCGGCGCATTCAGAATCCGCCCCGTGCGGTGATCGACAATGCCCGGCACGACGACTCCGATTCCTTCGCAAAAGGGTCGTGCTTTATGCGCATCGAGCAATTTGGCGATCCGCCGGGCGGCGATTTTAATCAGCTTCGCGGGTGCAAAGACGGTGTCGAATATGTCGAGCGCGAGTTGCCGGCCGCCGAAGTCGCTGAGCGCCAGATAAGTCCGGCTGAACCGCACGTCAACCGACACCACCAGACGATTCTGCGTGCGAACGTGCAGGAACGTCGGCTTGCGCCCCCGCGCCGCTTCGCCGGTCGCACCTTCGTAAATCAGTTCTTCTTGGATCAACTCATTGACGAGGACGCTGACGACGCCGCGCCGCACTTGCATCCTCCGCGCGAGGTCGGCGCGTGACAACGGCTGATGCTCGCGCACCAGGTTGAGGGCGATCTGGCGATTAATGTCGCGCGAAGTCGTGCGTGTAGCGACATTGAAATCATGGGGATTAATTTTACGCATCAGAGGAATGCAGGCGACACTTTGTTCGGAGTTGAAACAATATCTCGAAAAAGCATTCCGGGTCAACTTTTTTTTAGGTCCGATGCATGGCGTCCGCAAAAAGATCATTTACGCAGGGCACCGAGCGGTGGTAATAAACGGCAGGCGATATTGATACGTCGGCTCGCTTCGGTATCCTGGTATGTTCGGCATATATTTAAATCAATGTCTTCGCTTCACAATATATCGGCGATTGTCACCGGCGCGGCGAGCGGCATTGGGCTGGCGACCGCGCGGATGCTTCACGCGCGCGGCGCGTCAGTTGCACTCGTTGACGTCGACGCGGCGCAAGGCGCGTCAGTGTTCGCATCGTTCGATCCGAACACTGACGCGCGTGTGATCTTCATCGACGCAAACCTGATCCGCTCGGAAGATGCCGAAGACGCCGTGGCGCGCACGGTTGGCGCGTTTGGTGGCCTGAACGCACTCGTCAGCAACGCCGGCATCCAGCGTTACGGAACGGCGGAGCAGACGACGCTTGAGTTGTGGCGCGAAGTGCTCGACGTGAACTTGACGGCATCCTTTGCGATGGCGCGCGCCGCGCTTCCGCACTTCAGACGTGCGGGTGGCGGCGCGATTGTCAACGTCGGCTCGGTCCAGTCGCGCACGGCGCAGCGCGGCGCGGTCGCATACGTCACCAGTAAGCACGCGCTACTCGGCCTGACGCGCGCACTCGCCGTTGACCACGCGCACGAACATATCCGCGTCAACTGCGTCTGCCCCGGCACGGTCGACACGCCGATGTTCCGCGCATCGGCGGCGCTCGATGCCGACCCGGCATCGGTGATCGAAGCCTGCGAGCGGATGCATCCGGCGGGGCGCATCGCGCGTCCCGAAGAAGTGGCCGAAGTGATTGTCTTTTTACTAAGTGACGCCGCATCGTTTGTCACCGGCACGGAGATAGACGTTGACGGCGGATTGTTGGCGGTGATCGGCGGCGCTCCAAAAAGATAGATGCCAAAAGATAGATGTCAGATGTTGGATGTCAGATGTTAGAATCGGAGTTCCGAATCAAGCGCATCCTGACATGACTTCGATTCAACTGACATCCAGCATCTGACATCAAACTTCTGCCTTTAACGTCTGGTTTTCATATCATGAGCACTAAAGTCGCACCAACAGTTGTCGGCCACGGCGCGCCGAACTCGGACATGTCGCCGGAAGAGTTGCGCGCCATCGTCGAAGAAGCTCTGATCGGTGTTGCGCCGGGCGCGCGTGTGCTGGCGATCATCCCGGACAAGACGCGCGACGACAACACCGATTTACTACTCCCGTGTGCGGCGGAAATCCTGGCCGCGCGCGGCGTCGCAGAATTCGATGCGCTCGTCGCGCAGGGCACACACACGCCGATGACCGACGCGGAGAAGCGCGCGAAGGTCGGCGCGCGTGCTGAAGAGTCATCTGTGCCGGGCCTCGGCCAAATCTTCGACCACCGTTGGGACGACCCCGCGGAACTTGCGACCATCGGCACCCTCGATGCTGAGCGCGTGCGCGAGTTGACGGGCGGGCTGCTCAACGCAGAAATCCCTTTGACGATCAACCGACGGCTCGCGCCTGGTATCTATGACACGGTGTTGATCTTCGGCGCGACGGTGCCGCACGAAGTGGTCGGGTTCGCTGGCGGCGCGAAGTATTTCTTCCCCGGCGTGGCGGGGCCGGAGTTGACGCACGCGACGCACTGGCTCGGCGCGCTCGCGACCGTCGGAGGCACCATCGGCCGCGTCGAGACTCCGCCGCGCCGTCTGCTCGAAGCCGCCGCGGATTTTGTTTCCGCGCATATCATCTGTTTCACTTCGGTCGTCACACGTAGCGACGACGCGCGCCTCCGCACGCATGCCCTTTTCGCCGGCGACTTCCGCGAAGCCTTCCGCCGCGCGACTGAAGTCAGCTGCCACGTCCACATCAAATACACCCGACGAAAATACCGCCGCGTCGTCGCGCTTCTCGACGAGCACTACGACGACATGTGGGTCGGCGGCAAAGCGAGTTACCGGCTCGGCGCGATTATCGAAGAGGACGGCGAGTTATTGATCTACGCACCGCATTTGCACAGCATCTCTGAGACACACGGGTGGTTGATCGAGAAGTACGGCTACGTACCGCTCGAACGGATGAAAGAGATGGTCGCGGAGTCGCCGGAGTTGCGAGAGAACTTGTGTGTCGCCGCGCACCTGACGCAGGTAGCCTACGCCGGGCGGCGCGACGCGCGCGGCAAGATCGTGATGCGCTATCGGATCACGCTCGCCTCCGGCGTCGACGAAGAGACGTGCCGCCGCGTCAATCTCGGTTGGATGGACTACAAACTATTCAGACGCGCCGATTATGAGAGCGATTCCGACACGCTGATTGTCGAGCGCGCCGGACGCGACCTTTATTTAGTCGAGCCGGCGGTACAAACCAAATGAAGTTGAGTGAGGGGCAGCTCGGTTTTTAACACAGAGCCACAGAGGTCACACAAAGGTCACAGAGAAGAAGTAGGCACCAATGTAAACTTTGTCGGCATCATGGGCGAACAACAGTCAGCGAACAGTTTTTCAGTTTTGAGTTTTGAGCTGAAAACTTAAAACTTAAAACTGTTTACTCAACGCTGACACAAACAGCAGCGACCGGGTTCGTCAGCACACCGAGTCCTTCGACTTCGACCTCCATCACGTCGCCGTCTTTCAGAAACACCGGCGGCTTGCGCGCGAAGCCGACGCCGGGCGGCGTGCCGGTCGCGACTACGTCGCCGGGTTCGAGCGTGATCGTCTCCGAAAGAAACGCGACCAGTTCGGGGATGCCGAAGATCAGTTGATCGGTGTTTGAGTCCTGCATTGTCTGGCCGTTCAGTCGCAGTTTGATCGCGAGGCGGTGCGGGTCGGGGATTTCGTCGGTCGTCACGATGCACTCGCCCATCGGCGCGAATGTGTCGCAGGACTTGCCGCGCTGCCACTGGCCGTCGGCGAACTGAAAATCGCGCGCGGTGACATCATTCAGACAGGTGTAGCCGAGCACGTAGTCCAGCGCCTTCTCCTTCGCCACGTTCTTCGCGCGCCGCCCGATGACAAAGGCGAGTTCGGCTTCGTAATCAACCTTCTCGCTTCGCGCAGGCAGCACGACCGGTTGATTCGGCCCCGTCACGGCGGTGGCGAACTTTGAAAAGACGATTGGCTTTTCCGGGATCGGCATGTTGCTTTCGGCGGCGTGGTCGCGGTAGTTGAGGCCGATGCAGATCAGTTTGCCGGGGCGCGGCATGGGCGCGAGCATCCGCACGTTCGCACGCGGCACGATCAGCCCGCGCTCTTCGGCGCGCGCGAGTTGTTCATCGCCGCGCGTCACGCTTTCATACACCGCGAGCGCCTGCGGCCACCACACTCCATCGAGATCAATCCAGTCCTGCGGCGCGACGGGCGCGTGGTGCATCACTCCGTCAACTGCGGCGTGGAAGTCGAGAATGCGCTCGCCACCATCGAGCAGCGCGCCGACGCGCACACCGTTGCCTCCGACCGACTTATCGTTATTCGTGAAAGTTACTAATCGCATCAGTGCTCCAGAGTGTTGGAATGTAAGAACGCTCGAACCGCACTATCACCTTTTGATTGTGAGCACCCCTTTGACGTAATCGGGCGCACGGTGGCCGCTTGCCAAAGCGACGGGAACTTCCCCGAACGACGTATAGCGGTGCGTGATGAACGGCGCGACCTTGATGTGCCCATCGGAAATCAACGAGAGAGCGCAGCGGCAGACCGACGAGCGACCGTCCGCGTCGAAGCCCCCCGACGCGCCGACCGGCGAGACGAGTGCCGGCTCTAAGAAATTCATGTTGTTGATGACGCTCAGATCAGTACCCGCGTAGCCGTGGCCGTAGAGCAGCACGGTCGCCTGCTTGCGGATCAGGCCCGGAATCTGCGTGAACGAATTGCCCGACCCAGATGCTTCGATCAAGTACTCGACCCTCCGCCCGTTCGTTCTCTCCGCGACGGCCTCCATCAAATCGATGGCGCGCGGATCGATCACCTCGGCGCCGAAGCTTTCGGCCAGAGCGCGCTTGCGCTCGTTCGGCTCGCTCACCAGAAGCCGTCCGTCGAACTTCAAAACGTTGCGCAGATACTGTGTGAAGAGCAGACCTGCCGGCCCCGCGCCGCAGATCAAAACCGCGCGCACCCGACGCTCTTTTTCTTCGGCGTTTATTTTGTAGCGCGCACTGACTGAGCGCGCCGCGACCGCGTCCGACGCATGCACGATGCAGCCGAGCGGTTCGGTCAACGCGGCCTCGGCGTGTTCAATGTCTGATTCAATACGCACGGCGTTGACCGCGGGGACAGCGACGTAATCGGCCAGGCCGCCGGGCAGACCCGTGATGCCGTGCTCACGATAAAATTCACACTGATGCGAATCACCGGTCGCGCAGTATTCGCATACGGGCGTGCGCCGCGTGCTGACACAGTTCAAGCCCTGATCAATCACCACGCGGTCGCCCGCCCGCAGGTCGCGCACTTCGCTCCCCACATCTTCGACGACGCCGCTGATTTCGTGGCCGAGAATCTGCGGGTGTTCGTTGAGCGGGACGGGCCGACCGCGCGCGTCGGTGTGATAGTTGGCGTGGCCGGCGAAGATGTGGATGTCGGTGCCGCACAATCCGACCGCCGCGACCCGCACCAACACATCGCGCGCGCCGGCCTGTGGGCGCGGTACATCACGCAACTCCATCTGTCCGGCGTCACACAACACAAGCGCGCGCATTGACGTAAAAGAGTGAGGCTCGATTGAAGTGTCGCTCATTTTGTTCCTGGAGATGAATAAAACGAACTATGCAACATCGGCGCGGAGGAGATTCACCGCGAGAGCACGAGAGAGCACGCTGAGATAGAACTGTTAAGAGCGCAATCTTGACCGTCTCACTTTACCTCTGCGGTCTCCGCGTGCTCTCTCGGTGAAAGAAATTCGTTACAGCGAAACTGACTGCTCGGCCCAGATTTGAAACTCGCGGTGCTTGTGCTCTTCGGCTTTCGCCAGGACTTCGCCGGATGCGACGCGAGCGAAGTGCTCAAAGACGCGCGCGCCGACTTCATCAATCGATTCGACGCCGTCGATCACTCCGCCCGCCGACAGATCAATGTCGCGTGACATGCGTTCAAATGTCTGCGTGTTGGAGGCGAGTTTGATGACCGGCGCGATGGCGTTGCCGATGGTAGTGCCGCGTCCCGTCGTGAAAACGATGACTGTGCAGCCGGCGGCGACTAAGCCCGGCGTCGACTCTTGATCGTAGCCCGGCCCCTGCATCACGTGCAGGCCGCGCGACTTCGGCGGCTCGGCGTATTCGATGACGCCTTCGACGCGCGTCGTCCCGGCCTTCGCCATCGCGCCCAAACTCTTGATCGTGATGTTAAGCAGCCCGCCGGCGATGTTGCCCGGACTCGGATTCTCCCCCAGCACCGTGCCGAACTTCGACGCATATTGTTTGTACCAGTCAACCACGCGGTAGATGGCGCGCCCGGTCTCGGCGTCCTTCGCGCGATTCGCCAGCAGGTGCTCCGCGCCGCAGAACTCAGGAATCTCGGTGATGACGACCGTCCCGCCGGAGCGTACCAAAGTGTCCGCCGCGCGACCCAGGCTCGGATTCGCCGAAAGGCCGGAGAAGCCATCGGAGCCGCCGCATTTGACGCCGAGCACCAGTTCGCTGATCGGGACTTCTTCGCGCGTCGCCCGGTTCACGTCGGCAAGCATCGCCTCAACCTCGCGCAACCCGCGCGCGACCGCCTCCTGCGTACCGCCGACTTCCTGGATGCCGATCTTCGCGAACGGCTTGTTGAATGACTTCTCGCGTTTCAGGAGATAGCGCTCGACCTGCGAGAGGTTGGTCTTTTCGCAACCGAGGTCAATCAGAACCACGCCGCCGACATTCGGGTGATCGGCGTAGTTGGTCAGCGTCCTCAGCATCACCTCGATGTTCGAGCCGTCCGAGCAACCGCATCCTTTGTTGTGCGGCAACGCGACGATGCCGTCGACGTTCGGGTACTTTTGTTTGTTGAAGAGGGTGAATTCGGCGATGGTGGAAATCTGTTGCGCCTCGTGACTGGCGCACATGCTGGTCGGCACGATCAGGACGAAGTTGCGCGTCCCCGTCCGCCCGTCCGGTCGGCGGTAGCCCATGAACGTCGCGCGCTCGTTTTCAGGAATGTAACGGGGCGGCGGCGTGTGCAGATGCTCCGGCAGGTCGCGCACCACCGGAATATCGTTCGACATGTTGGCGTGCGTCACGGGGTCGCCTTCGCCGATGCCGAGCGAGGTGCCGATGGGCTGTCCGTACTGCGAAACGAACTCGCCCGCCGGGATCGAGCGCGTCGCGAAGCGGTGGCCGGGCGTCACCGTTCCCGTCACCTCCACCACACGGCCATCCAACAAACCAACCTTCAGGCCGGGCGCGATTTCAGTCTTGACCACCGCGACGTTGTCCTTCGGGTCAACGATGATCGCGTATTCACTTACCGGCGCGACAGAGGAAACCATGCTTTCTTCAATCTGCATTTCTTTACCGCTCTCTTTCACAGAATAAAACTATGAGCGACGTTGTCGCTTCAGCCGCGCTCTTCACGCACAGCTTGTTCTCGCTTCTCGCACAAGCGTTGATATGCGGCTCTGTCTCCGGGTCGTGCGCCGTCCCGACCGATTCTTTCCCAGTCGGGATCATCGAGAGTTAATCCCAGCGTCCGAATCGCCTCCGCTTCACACACGAAAAACTGATGTTTATACGGCAAGAGAAAACCACCTTCGCTTTCCAGCGATTTCCGCGCGTCCTCATAGCTTGAGAACCAACGATTTAGAAACACGTCCATGCTGCCGGAGTACCACAACCTACCGGCATCCTTGTCATCCATAACCCAACTCCTCATACATGAAATGTGTACCGTTGAAACAGCGTCAATGAATTTATCATATCGCAGGTTCACGGCAGCCACCCAACCCAAGTTGTACCGCATTTGATTAAAGGCGTGTAAGCTTTTCCGCTGATTAAAGGCGCGTAAGCTTCTCCGCACGAAGCGCGCTAAACCTTCGCGCTCCGCTCGGCGTCGATGTCGCTCGTGTCGAGACGCCCTCCGTCGCGCAGTTCGGTGAACCGTTTGATCGTTTCGCGCACGCCGTCGGCCAGGGGTGTCGACGGCACCGCGCCGACGGTCGCGCGGATGGCCGCGTCGCTCAACCTGAGCGCCATCGGAATCGGCGCGCCGCCGAAGGTGACGAGGCCGCGCTGGTGCGGCGGCAGTGCTTCGTCGATGACACGCACCATCTGCGCGACTTCGGTCGTCTCGCCGTGCAGGTTGAAGACGTGTGCTCCCGCCGGGGCGCGGTCAGCGCACGCGAGGAAGGCGGCGGCGGTGTCGGCGACATACTGAAAGTCGGTCGCGCCGCCGAAGCGAATGTGAAAGGGGCGGCTGAGGAGCGCGGACTTCATCGCCTTCGTCGGGTCGCTCGTCAAACCCGTGTCGCGCCCGACGCCGTAGACGGTGTACGGGCGCAACGCCACGCTCGACAAACCGTGGTCGAGAAAATATACGCGCGCGTTGCCTTCGTTGGCTTGCTTAAAGACGCCGTAGTGCGTCGTCGGCGCGTGCGCCGCTGATTCGTCGAGCGGCGCACCGTCGTCGCTCATCCCGAAGACGGCGGCGGAACTGGCATAGATGACGCGCTCTGCGCCCGTCGCGCGGGCCGCCTCGAAGACGTTAAGTGTGCCGACGACATTGACCATCGCACCCGCGACTGGGTCGGCTTTGCATGTCGGGACTTGCACTCCGGCGAGGTGAATCACGCGCCGCGCGCCCGAACTTTCGAGCGCCGCGCCGACTGCCCGTCGGTCAGTAATGTCGCCGGTGACGAAACTAATGCGCGCCAGCGCTTCCCCGTCCATCACCGCGGCGAGGCGGCGCGGGTCGTCGCTGCGGTCAAATACCACCGCCACGTCGCCGCGCTCGAGCAACGCCTTGACGACCCATGAACCGATGAACCCCTGCGCGCCGGTGACAAAATATGTTTCGCTCATGTGGACAACTGGGATTGCGGCAACCGGATTTAATGTCTGGTATTACGAACGGATTGACAAGCGGATTGCTGTTGGAACGCGCGCGAGCATAGACGTGAGCTTTATTTGAAGTCAAGAAAAGCCGTCGTGGCGCCGATTCCAGACGCTTCGCCGAAGTGAAAAGCAAGCGCGACAAGATAGCTCAGCTAGTTCCTTCGCACCGTCGAAGTGTGTCCTGATTAAATGTGAGGCGTCCTCAGTCTGTTGCCTGTTCATCTTCGCCTGTCCCACATCGGGCTTGTTTTATTAATCGGTTTGCGTTACCTATAAACGGTTTTTTCAATTCGATCATAGGCACGTTACATCTGTCTCCGGCGGTTCACGCATATGGAATTCACTCAACTCGATTTTTTCCTGCGGGTCGTCGAAGAAGGCAGTTTCTCGAAAGCGGCGGATCGGGTTTTTCGCACGCAGCCGGCGGTGAGCATTGCCATCCGGCGACTGGAAGAGGAGATCGGCGCGCCGCTCTTCGACCGCTCGCAGAAAACGCCGGCGCTGACCGAGGCCGGAAAGATCGTTTACGATTACGCGCAACGAATCCTCAGCCTGCGCGACCAGGCGCGCGAGGCGGTCGGCGAACTGACCACACTGCAACGCGGCCGCGTCCGCGTCGGCGCCAACGAAAGCACTTCGCTGTACCTTCTGCCGCAGGTCATCATCGCGTTTCGCCAACGTCATCCAAAGGTCAAGGTCGAGATTCAGCGCCACGTTTCCGAGAAACTGCCGCGCGAAGTGCTCGACCGCAACATCGACTTCGCGCTGATGGCTTCGGAGCCTAACGACCGCGACATCGAGTCCTTCCCCGTCCTCGACGACGAGTTGGTGTTGATCGTCTACCCGAAACACCCGCTGGCAGGACACGCCTCGGCGTCGATCAGGGAGTTGGGCAAAGAGTCGTTCCTCGCGCACAACGTCAAGACCGCTTCGCGCGTGAAGGTCATCGAGGCTTTCGAGAAGGCGCACACGCCGCTCAACATCTCACTCGAGTTGGCGACCGTCGAGACCATCAAACGCTTCGTGCAGCAGAAGGTCGGGGTCGCGTTCGTGCCGCGGATGTGCGTCCGCGAGGAATTAGAGCGCGGCACGCTCGCCACTGTGCCGGTGCGCGGGCTGTCCTATACGCGCACCATCTGGGCTGCCCACCGTCGCGGCGCCACCCTGTCGCCAGCCGCGGCAGTCTTTCTCGAAATCCTGCGCCAGACGGCGCGCGAAGCCCACTCGTAAATCGCCGCCCCGCGTGACGGCACTTCGCCGATCTCGCAAGCGCAACCATCCCCGCTCGATGGTGTACCGTCGATCCAGTCTGATTCTCCTTACTGTTCAAACCCCCTCGCCCTTCCGTTGATGCCCGAAGCCGGCGTCGACATAATTCTTTAACTGATCAGCCTTATAAATCTCGCTTATTCTTTTATAAAACTTATAACTTTGACTTTGGCTGCCAAAACATCTAGGATTCAGGTCATTGGTGTCACCGGAAACCCACGATGAAAGCCACCGAACGCATCACAATTTTCGACACGACGCTGCGCGACGGCGAGCAGTCACCCGGCTGCTCGATGAATCTTGAAGAGAAGGTGCGTTTTGCGCGGCACCTCGAAAAGCTCGGCGTCGACGTTATCGAGGCCGGTTTCCCGATTTCATCCGACGGCGACTTCGCGGCGGTCGAAGCGGTCGCGGCAGCGTGCCGTGGGACCACCGTCGCCGCCCTCTGTCGCACGACGGAGCAGGACGTCAGGCGCGCGTGGCAGGCTCTGCGGCACGCGGCGCGGCCCCGCCTGCATACCTTTGTCGCCACCTCGGATATCCATCTCGAATACAAGTTAAAGAAGACGCGGCGCGAAGTCCTTGAGATGACCCGCGACGCCGTGCGCCTCGCTCGCTCGCTGACCCAAGATGTCGAGTTTTCGGCTGAAGACGCGACGCGCAGCGATCCTGATTTTCTCTGCGAAGTGTTGCGGGTGGCAATCGCTGAGGGCGCGCGCACGCTCAACATCCCGGACACCGTCGGCTATGCCACGCCGACCGAGTTCGCGCAGTTAATCCGTATGGTGCGCGAGCGCGTGACCGGCGATTCCAAGTCGGTGACGATCAGCGTGCATTGCCACAATGACCTCGGCCTCGCGGTCGCCAACAGCCTCGCGGCCATCGAGGCGGGCGCGCGGCAGGTCGAATGCACAGTCAACGGCATCGGTGAGCGCGCCGGGAATGCGGCGCTCGAAGAGGTCGTGATGGCGATGCACGTGCGCGCTGATTGCCTGCCCTTCGCGTGCGGCGTGCGGACGACGGAAATCCACCCGGCGAGTCAGTTGCTGTCCGAAATCATCGGGTGCGGGGTGCAGCCAAATAAGGCCATCGTCGGGCGCAATGCTTTCGCGCACGAGGCAGGCATTCATCAGCACGGCGTCCTGAGCAATCCGCTGTGCTACGAGATCATGACGCCCGCATCGGTCGGCGCGCCGTCGAACCATCTCGTGCTTGGCAAACACTCCGGCCGCCACGCGCTATCGCGGCGTTACGCGGAACTCGGTTATTTGCTTTTGCCCGCCGAGGTCAACGAAGTGTACCGGCGCTTTACCGATCTCGCCGACCGCAAGAAGCGCGTCTACGATCAAGACCTGCTTGCGCTGCTCGCGGCTGAGACAAGAGCGGTGGTGGCGGAAGACGCCAGCGACGACGCGGCGCGGGCGTTTGAATGCGTCGGCGCGTAGCATGATTCGACGGACCCGCGGCGACACCGCTCCGGGCTTATCGAAACGGCAGGACCAAACGAGCGGCGAGCGACCTTTCATGATACGCTCGCCGCTCGTTCGCCACTCATGGTGGTGATAGTGGCGTTTGGCATTGACATTGACAATGGCTGTGACTGTGCCGGCGCAAACTTCGGCGCGTTCGATTAGGTGAAGCGCGCGCGGAGCATGATTGAATCAGGTGAGTGAAGATGAAGCTGAACATAACTGTACTTCCAGGGGACGGGATCGGGCCGGAGGTGACGCGCGAAGCGGTGCGGGCGCTTCGCGCGGTCGCCGAAGTTTACGGGCACGACTTTGACTTTATCGAGAAACCGGCGGGCGGGGCGGCGATTAAAGAAGCGGGTACGCCGCTACCGCCGGATACTTTGCAGGCGTGTCTCACGGGCGACGCGGTGCTGCTCGGCGCGGTCGGCGCGCCCGAGTATGACACGCTGCCGACGGAGACACGGCCCGAAGCGGGGCTGCTCGCTTTGCGGCGCGCGCTCGGCGCGTACGCGAATTTGCGCCCCGTGGTCTGCTACAAGGCGACGGCCAATTGCTCGCCGCTTCGCCCGGAGATCGTCGCCGGCGCCGATATTCTGATTGTGCGCGAACTGCTCGGCGGCCTCTACTTCGGCGAGCCACGCGGAGTGGTCAGAACCAACGCAACTAAGGGCGGCGCGGCGCAACTCTCCTCCGCTTTTAACACGATGCGCTACACGGCGGAAGAGGTCGAGCGTGTCGCCCGTGTCGCTTTCGAGGCGGCGCAAAAGCGGAGCGGCAAAGTAACATCCGTCGACAAGGCGAACGTCCTTGAGACTTCGCAACTGTGGCGCGAGACGGTGACGCGCGTCGCCGGCGACTATCCCGGCGTGACGCTCGAACATGTGTATGTCGATGCGTGTGCGATGCATCTGGTGATGAACCCGCGCCGCTTCGACGTCGTGCTGACTGAGAATCTTTTCGGCGACATCCTGTCGGACGAAGCGGCAGTCATCACCGGCTCGCTCGGCATGCTCGCTTCGGCCAGCATCGGCGGCCCGGTCGGACTCTACGAGCCGGTGCATGGCTCCGCACCGGACATCGCCGGGCGCGGGGTCGCTAACCCGCTCGGCGCCATCGCGTCGGCGGCGCTGCTGCTACGCTACACCGCGCGCCTCGACGAAGAGGCCGGGGTGCTTGAGGCAGCGATCAGTTCCGTGCTCGACGAAGGCTACCGCACGCCCGACCTGCACGGCGGCCAGAGCAAGTACGTCGCCAACACTTCCGAGATGGGCGGCTTAGTCGTCGAGGCGATTGCCGAAGTGGTCGACATGCGCCACGCCTATCACGCGGTCTGAAGATAGATGTCAGATGCTAGATGTTAGATGTCAGTGATGACCTCTTCTACTAGCATCTAACATCTGACATCCAGAATCTGCATTTATGCCCCGAACACTGTTCGACAAGTTATGGGAAGATCACGTCGTCTGCACGCCGGACGGCGCGCCGTCGATCATCTACATCGATTTGCACCTCGTCCACGAGGTCACGTCGCCGCAGGCGTTCGACGGCCTGCGCGCCGCGGGGCGAGTCGTGCGGCGTCCTGAGTTAGCGATGGCGACGGTCGACCATAACATCCCGACGACCGACCGTCGTCTGCCCATCACCGACCCGATTGCGGCGAAGCAGATCGAGGCGCTGCGCCGAAACTGCCGCGAGTTTGGTATTCAACTTTTTGACATCGACTCTTCGGATCAAGGCATCGTGCATGTCATCGGGCCGGAGTTGGGGCTGACGCGGCCCGGCATGACCATCGTGTGCGGCGACAGTCACACCAGCACGCACGGCGCGTTCGGTGCGCTCGCGTTCGGCATCGGCACCAGCGAGGTCGAGCACGTTCTGGCGACACAGACACTGCCCCAACAGAAACCGCGCACGATGCTGATCGAGTCGCGCGGCACGCTCGGCGAGGGCGTCACCGCGAAGGATTTGACGCTCGCGATCATCGGGCGGATCGGCACCGACGGTGCGACCGGTTACGTCATCGAGTACGCGGGCGAGGCGGTGCGCCAGCTCTCGATGGAGGGTCGGATGACGCTCTGCAACATGAGCATCGAGGCAGGCGCGCGCGCCGGCATGGTCGCGCCCGACGAGAAGACGTTCGCGTATCTCGAAGGCCGCCGCTTCGCTCCGCGCGGCGCGGCGTGGGACGAGGCCGTGAATTACTGGCGGACGCTCTCAAGCGACGCGGGCGTGCAGTTCGATCAAACCGTCGAGATCGACGCCGGTACAGTCGCTCCGCACGTCACGTGGGGGACGAGTCCCGGCATGGTCGTGCCTGTTACCGGACGCGTGCCCGACCCCGCCGCGGGGGCGACGGAGGCCGACCGGCGCGCCACCGCCAGCGCCCTCAGCTACATGGGCCTTGCGCCCAACACGCCGATTGAAGAGATTACCGTCGACCGTGTGTTCATCGGCTCATGCACCAACGCACGCATCGAGGATTTGCGCGCCGCCGCGAAAGTGGTTCGGGGATACAAGTTGAACCCCGCCGTCCACGCGATGGTCGTGCCCGGCTCGCAGGCGGTCAAACGCGCGGCGGAAGATGAAGGGCTGGATCACGTCTTCGCCGAGGCGGGCTTCGAGTGGCGCGAGTCCGGCTGCTCGATGTGCCTCGGCATGAACCCTGACATTCTGCAACCGGGCGAGCGGTGCGCCTCGACCAGTAATCGCAACTTTGAAGGACGGCAGGGACGCGGCGGACGCACGCATCTGGTGAGCCCCGTGATGGCCGCCGCCGCCGCCATCACCGGCCACTTCATCGACGTGCGCGACTGGCGGTTCAAGTGAAAATAAAGTCGGGAGTCTGAAGTCTGAAGTCAGGAGTCAAGAAGTGAGAGATGATTCAAGATGTAGTCGCTGCTGTATGCTGACTTTTGAATCCTGATTCTTGAACGCAGTCTTAAGT
>Ga0136614_10000525_pt1 | contig 19257 bp, 16 predicted proteins | sample AntDrymUQ2792106_2_FD_106643 | JGI IMG/M metagenome (GOLD analysis project Ga0136614, IMG submission 106643) | Polar desert sand microbial communities from Dry Valleys, Antarctica - metaG UQ279 (21.06) | ecosystem: Environmental > Terrestrial > Soil > Desert | place: Antarctica: Dry Valley... | reverse complement strand
GGCTTCCTGGGAAAGGCCGTCGCCTACGATAACCGGCAGAAGGAAATCCCGCCGGCGCTTATCTACTCGCTCCGCTGGCATCCGGTTCGGCTGATCTCGTTTCTGGAGCGGCCTTATTATTACGGAGCGAAGAAGAAGTATCTCGACTGGATCGTCTCCCGCCAGCTGGCAACACGCCGTTACGATCTTTTCCATAGTTGGTCGGGCGATTGTCTCGAATCATTGCGGGTGGCGCGAAAACTCGGCGTCCCCTCGCTGGTCGAGATCCCGACCTGGCACCGCGACCGTGGCAAAGTCGACCGGCAAGCGACGCCGGCTGATCCGAAAGCGAATTGGAAAACGAATCTCCTGCTCACGCGGGAGCGTTTCCTCGAAGAATATGAATTAGCGGACTTGCTCGTCGTGCTCTCGAAAAAGGCGGCCGAGACATTCCGCGTGCAGGGTTTTCCAGAGGAGAAACTTTTTTATCTGCCGCGCGGCGTAAACGTGGACCGCTTCCGCCCCGGAAAACGTCCTCCTATTTTCCGCGTCATCTTCTCCGGCGCGCTGATCGAGCGGAAAGGGATTCACCATCTCCTCGAAGCGTGGCATCGCCTCGATCTAAAAGAAGCGGAGCTTTGGCTGGTCGGTTCAGTGCACGAGGAAGCAAAGCCGCATCTCCAGCGTTTCGCGCGCGACAACATCCGCGTGGTGGGGTTCGCGCAAGACCCAGAAACCTATCTGAGCCAGGGAACGATTCACGTTTTTCCCTCACAATGCGAAGGCAGCGCCAAGGTGACATACGAAGCCGCCGCGTGCGGCTTGCCGCAGATTACGACGCGCGAGTCCGGTGACGTAGTGACTGACGGCGTGGAAGGCATCATCATCAAGCCGGGCGATGTCGACTCCCTGGCAGAGGCGATTTTGCATCTCAATCGCCACCCGGAAATCGTCGAACGGATGAGCAGCGCGGCGCGTGCTCGCGTCGTGGAAAATTTTACCTGGGATGATTTCCGGGCGCGACTGCTCGGCGCTTATGAGCAGGCGATGCAGATGAAGCGTTAGGGTCGAAGTTTCTCCTGCTCCTACTCTTAATCCAACCGGTGGGAGCAAGATCAGGATCGGGATCATGAGCAGGATTGGAATGAAGATCCTCCTCATTCAACTGAAACGAATCGGCGATCTGATTCTCACTACGCCGGCGATTGCAGCCCTCCGCGCTAAATTTCCCGGCGCGGATATTTCGCTGATCGTATCCAGCGGTTGCTCTGAACTCCTGCCCGCGATCCCCGGCCTGGACCGGACGTTAATCGCGCGCGGAAGGATCAGCGACGCCGCGAGCTGGTTCTCGGTCGCAGCTCGCCGTTTCGACTATTGCTTCGACTTCACGCGCAATGATCGTTCCGCGTTTCTAACGCTGCTCTCCGCCGCGAAGAAGCGGATTACGGCGGATCACCCCCGCCATCGGGAGAAGCTGCGCGCGCTGAGTTACAACGAAATGGTCGAATGCCCAATCCGTCTCCTGCACACGGTCGATTACCACCTCGCGCTCCTCGCTCCCCTGGGAATTCGCGACGCCTCGCCTCTCGTTAGGCTGGAATTGCCTACGTCGGGATTCGACCGTGCCGATCAGCTTCGGAAAAAAAACAAAATCGCGGGCGATTTTCTCCTCTTCCATCCCGGGTCGGCACGAGCCGAAAAATTCTGGGAAGCGGATCGTTGGGCTGCGTTGCTCGCATGGGCGACGCAGGAGGGATTTCCATGCGTCATAACGGGCGGCAATTCATCGCTGGAAAAAGCACATGTGGCCGAGGTCCGGGCGAAAACCAAGGCACCGTTTACAGACCTTTCGGGGCAGGTCGATCTCCTCACGCTGGCCGCGCTCATCGAACGCGCACGCCTGATCACCACCGTCGACTCCGCCCCCATGCACCTTGCCGTTGCGATGCAGACACCGCAGGTCGTCCTCTTCGGCCCTACCAATCCGCTCCACTGGCATCCTCGCTTCAGCCCCGCGCTCATTCTCCAGGCCGGCCACTCCGCCCCGGTCACGGAATTCTCCGCCAGACAGAAGCCCGTCGCGATGAAGCTAATCTCGACGGAGCAAGTGATCGATGCTATGAAAGCGCTGCTTGCCGCGCCGCGCGGCCGCACGTATGAGCGGACTTAAAGCACCCAAAATTAAGCGCTCTTTTTGGGAAACGCTGAAGGCTGGCTCGGGTCCCTATCGCAGGCTCTTTCAGTATGTAAAGCCTTACAAGGTTCGCTTTGGCATTGGTCTTGGGTTTGGCTTCGCCTACGGCGCGATCAACGGCCTTCTGCCCATCGTTCTGGCCAAGGTTATGGCCTTCGTTTTCCAAGGCGGTGCCGCGCCCATGACTCCCCGCGCGTTGATGCAGGGCTCCAGTCAGTTCGATGCCGGCCCGAAGATTGATTCCCTCGTCGTGCTTTGCCTGGCTATCCCGGGCGTGATGATGGCGCGCAGTCTCTGTTCGTATTTGAACAGCTACTACATGGCCTGGGTGGGCAACAAAGTGCTGACTGACATTCGCACCCAGCTCTTCCAAAAAATCCTCAGTCACTCGATGGATTTCTTTAATCGCTCGCGTTCCGGTTTCCTCATGTCGCGGATCACAAACGACACGCGCATGATGCAGATGGCGCTTTCGAACATCGGAAGCGATCTCTTCAAAATGCCGGTCGCAATCCTCGTCGGCGTTGCGGTCCTGCTCTATCTCGATTGGAAGTTCACGATCGTGACCCTCTTCCTCTTCCCGCTTTGCATTATCCCGATCAGCATCTACGGGCGCAAAGCCCGCCGCGCTGCCAAGATGGAGCAGGAGGACATGGGCCAGATGGTCGTGACGATGCAGGAGACTTTCGCCGGCATCCGGGTCATCAAATCCTTCGCGCGCGAAGAGCATCAGGAGAAAATTTTTCGCCACAGCAACAAGCTGCAATTCGACAATTCAATCCGGATTGTCCGCGCCATGGAATCGGTCGGCCCCATGGTTGAAACGATCGCTGCCATCGGGGTCGGCCTGGCGCTCCTCTACGTTTACTTCATGCAAGTGAGTGCCGCGCGCTTCCTCGCGCTGAACATGGGCATTTTCCTTCTCTACGAGCCGCTCAAGGTCCTCAGCAAGATCCAGATCATCATGGAGCGTTCCATCCAGGCGACGACGGAGATTTTTGCGATCCTTGACTCGAAACCCAGCGTGGTGGATGCGCCGGACGCGATCGAGCTGCCGTTCTCCAGCGGCAGGATCGATCTGAAAAACGTCTCCTTTCGCTATGCAGGAGGCCGGACGGATGCCGTCCACGATGTCAGTCTTGCGGTCGAGGCGGGTAAGACGTACGCCCTGGTCGGCTCAAGCGGCGCGGGCAAAAGCACGATCCTTTCGCTCCTCCTTCGACTTTATGATCCGACGAACGGCGAGATTCGGATCGACGGTCGCGACATCCGCGAGGTGACGCAGAAGTCACTGCGCAAACAGGTCGGGCTTGTCACCCAGGAGACGTTTTTGTTTCACGACACGATCTTCAGCAACATTCAGTTTGGACGGCTCAAGGCGACGCGGGACGAAGTTTATGCCGCGGCCCAGGCAGCCTTTGCGCACGACTTCATCATGGCGCAGCCACAAGGCTACGAGACAGTCATTGGCGACAAAGGATGTCTGTTATCGGGGGGCCAACAGCAACGCCTCGCGATCGCCCGCGCCCTCTTGAAGAACGCGCCCATCCTCCTCCTCGATGAGGCGACGTCAGCGCTCGATTCCGAATCGGAGAAGCAAATCCAGATCGCGCTCGAGAATCTCTCCGCAGGACGGACAGTGATCGCGATAGCGCATCGGCTCTCAACAATTCTATCCGCCGATCAGATCGTAGTTATGGAAGAAGGCCACATCAAAGAAATTGGCACCCATGCCGAGTTGATCGAGCAGTCCGGCTACTACCGGCGGCTCTATGACATGCAGTTCAATCGCAAACGCGAGGAAGAGCCGGTGCCCGCGGAAGAACCGGAGTTCTTCGTCGAGTCGCTCGCCTAATGAGTATGGTTCGCTTCGACGCGCTGCTCTGTGGGGGAAGCTGGTAGCTTCCCCAGTCTCGAACACGGGAAGCTGGCAGCTTCCTCTACAACTTCGTGGTCGCGCGAAACTCTTCCGCATTCCGCGCATGCTCTTCGTCTCGGACGACCGGTTTCATCCGCCGCTGCTCGGAGACCTCCGGCAACTCCACCCACGATCGGCACCCACCGAACTCGCGCGCATCTGGCAGACACCAGCTTGGCTCCAATCGGAACACGCGCACAAAGGCGACATGGATGAATGGGGCCGCGTCGTAGTCGAAACGCTCACGCACCACCTCCTGTTTCAGAATGTGCAACGGCGCGAGCGCGACTGCTGCCTCCCACGAGTCTAGGAGCATCGCTTGCTCCACCTTCACGAAGAATTTAATCTCGATCTCGCCCGGTCTTTGCGCCGGAAGCTCTGCCTCAGCGACGCGCGTCTTCGCAACCTGCTCATGGAAGAACGTCGGGAAGAGACAGAACTCCGCGTGCCGAAACCCGAATCCGGCCCGGCCTTCGGCGATGCCGCCTTTGCGCAGCAAAATGCATTGCTCGCCGCGCCCGAGCGCCTCGCAGACGATGGCCCACTCCTTGAAACCGACACTTTCCATTTAATTCGCCGCAAACTAGCCTGCGAGCGATGCCGCTCAACATCGACCTCCACACGCACACGTTCTTTTCGGGCGATGGGGTCTCGAGTCCGGAAGAGAACATCGCGGCCGCGCGGGCCAAGGGGTTGCACGGCCTGGCCGTGACTGATCACAACACTTGCGATGCGGTGACTTACTTACTGGAGAAAGGACTGATGCGAGAAGACGGATTGCCCGTCGACGGCTTCCTCCTGATTCCCGGCGTGGAAGTATCGACCGAGGAAGGGCATCTCCTCTGCATTGGCACGATCCTGCCCTACCTAAAGGGCAAACCAGCGCTGGAGGTCTGCGCAATCATTCACGAAAACGGCGGCCTCGCCATCCCGCCGCACGCCTACGATTTATTCCGCGCCGGCATCCGCCAGGAGACGCTGGAGACACTCCCGATCGACGCGCTCGAAGTCTTCAACGCGGCGACGACCCTGCGCCGCTACAATCGCTACGCCTTTCGCTATGCCCAACTCCGCGGCTTACCGATGACCGCCGCAAGCGACGCGCATCATTCGGAAGCGCTCGGCACTGCCTACACGATCCTGAACACCGATGACTTTTCAGTCCAGGGCGTCCTAAAGCAGGTCTGCCAGAGCAACGAACTAAGCCAGCATTACCTCTCCCCGCGTGACAGCATGCGGAAGACCTGGAACAATTGGATGCGCCTTCGCCGGCGCCACACGCTGCCGACAACTGAGGCCAGGCTTCAACCGCTGGACACAGAGTAGAAGCAGCGACACTCCGGTCGCAGCGGATGCCTCGGATAAAAAACGTTACCCTAACAACGCTCGCAGCTGATCCGCGTCCGTCACCGGTGTCTGACAAGTAAAGTTCTCGCAGACGTAGGAGGCAGGCTGTTTGCCAAGCGGCTTCATCTCACGCAAAGCCTCGATCTTCTCCTCCAGAAAGGCGCTGCCTGCCGCGCCATCGGCGAGGAGAAGCACCTTGCTTGGCAGGAAATGCGCATGCACCGCGCGAAGCAAAGCTTTAGTCGCATCTGAATCCGGCTCGCCTGCGACAATGATTTGCCGAGGCTTGCGCAGACTAAAATCGAGCGCAACCAGCATCTGCGGCATCGCGCCTGGGATTCGCGTCAGCGTGGCGCCGAAGGCCGCGATCGTTTTTTCTGCGCGTTGCCGATAGCTATCGTCATTTCGGATTTGCGCGAGTCGCAGGAGATTCAAGGCTGCGACTGAGCTGGCGGCCGGTTCTGCGCCGTCATTGTCTTCCTTCAAGCGGAGCAGGACGCTCGGATCCTTCCCGCTACCGCTGAAGTAGCCGCCATGGTCCGCATCGAAAAAGAGGCGGTCCTGCGTGTCTTGCAACGCGAGCGCGAACTTCAACCAGGCGATGTGGAACGAAGCCTCGTAGAGGTCGAGCAACCCCTGGATCACAAATGCGTAGTCGTCCGAGAAACCTTCCACCGTGCTGCGTCCTTGCCGGTAATTTCGGACCATAATTCCAGAGGCATCGTCGTAAAGATGGATCTGTAGACACCGCGACGCGTTTTCCGCAACAGCCAGGTAAGCCGGGTCATCCAAAACCTGCGTAGCGCGCGCGAAGGCCGAGATCATGAGGCCATTCCAGGCCGCGATAATTTTGTCGTCCAAGTGCGGGCGCGGTCGCTTTTCCCGCAGGCCGAACAAAGTCTGACGCGCCCTCGCCAGTGTCTCACCGATCTCCGCTTCGCTCTTGCCAAACTGTTGCGCCGTCTCCGCCAGGGTATGGCGCTCGATCAAGATATTCTTGCCGCCGAATTCGCCATGCGGATCGGCACCGGCGGGCGCGTTCCCGTCCCGCTCGACGCCGAAGTAAAAGTTGAACACCTCCGCGCTGGCGCCCAGAACGCAGTCGATTTGCTCCCTAGTCCACACATAAAACGCGCCCTCTGCATGCTCCGGCTTTCCATGCTCGATGGTGCTATCGGCATCTTCCGCGGAATAGAAGCCGCCCTCCGGCGCGGTCATATCGCGCCGGACGTAATCGAGCACATCGCGCGCGACCCTCTCGAACTCCGGGTCATGCGTGATCTGAAATGCATCGAGATAGGCAAGGGCGAGCTGCGCCTGGTCGTAGAGCATTTTTTCGAAATGCGGCACGTGCCAGAACTGATCGACGGAGTAGCGCGAGAAGCCGCCTCCAAGATGATCGTGCATCCCGCCGGACGCCATTTTGCGCAGCGTAAAGAGCGTCATCTCGAGCGCGTGTTTGCCAGCCGAACTTCTGGGGTCGCGGGCATAAACACGGAGCAGAAAATTCAGCATCACCGGCCGTGGAAATTTCGGAGCGCTCCCAAACCCTCCCTCGTGCGCATCGAAACTCCGCGCGATCTGCTGGTACGCGTCTTCGATCGCGCTGGCCTCCACTGCCTCGCCTCCTCCCGAAGCCAGCGATGCTTCTTTTAACGCCTCGACGATTCTCGTCCCCTGTTCCCCGATCTTCTCCCGGTCCTGCTGCCACGCGGCGGCGATCCGCGTCAGCACCTTCTTGAAACCGGGATTTCCATATCGATCTTCCGGCGGAAAATAAGTGCCCCCGACAAATGGCTTCAGCTCCGGCGTTAACCAGACGCTCATCGGCCAACCGCCATGTCCGGTCGTGGCCTGCACGAAAGTCATGTAAACGCGGTCGACGTCCGGGCGCTCTTCGCGGTCGACTTTGATGTTCACGAACTCGCGATTCATGATCGCCGCCGTCGCGTCGTCCTCGAAAGACTCGTGCGCCATGACGTGGCACCAGTGGCAGGTCGAATAGCCAATCGAGAGAAAGATCGGCTTGCTCTCCGCGCGCGCTTTGGCGAAGGCCTCTTCATTCCACGGCATCCAATCCACAGGATTGTCTGCGTGCTGCAGGAGATAGGGCGATTTCTCCTGCGCCAGCCGGTTGCTATGTGATGAAGCCGCCATTGGGAGGCGAACATCGAACACCGAACATCGAACGTCCAACGTCGAAGCGAAGGCGTCGCGGCAGCTCATTCCATGTTGGATGTTCGATCTCGGATGTTCGATGTTTCGCTTCTTGAACACACCCGGTGATCTCGTTCTCCTTCTAACCGGGATCGCCCTCGTCGCGTTCCTCTATTCTTCCGTGGGACACGCCGGCGCGTCCGGCTACATCGCGGTCATGAGCCTGTGCGGACTCGCCGCCACCTTCATCCGGCCGACGGCGCTGGTTCTAAACATCCTGGTCGCCTCCGTCGGCGCTTTCCAATTTTTCCGCGCTGGCCATTTCTCATGGAATTTCTTCTGGCCCTTCGCACTGCTCTCGGCGCCCTGCGCCTTTCTCGGCGGCTACCTGCAGGTCGCATCGCCAATTCTGAAATACCTCCTCGGCGCCGTCCTCTTGTTTTCGGCGGCGCGCTTGTTCTTTCGCCAGAGTGATCCGCCTCATGTGCAAACGCCACCTGCACCGGTCTCGCTCGGCATCGGCGCAGGAATCGGCTTCCTCTCCGGCCTCACTGGCACCGGCGGCGGCATCTTCCTAACACCGCTGCTTCTGTTCTGTCATTGGACCTACACTCGTCGCGCCGCGGCGACCTCGGTCTTCTTCATCCTGCTGAATTCGATCGCCGGGCTCCTCGGCTACTTGAGCAGCGGCCGGCCCATTCCACGGGAAGCATGGTGGCTCGCGGTGGCGGCAGTCGCGGCCGGAACTGTCGGTTCTTATTTAGGCAGCCGGCGCTTCCCCATTCGGACGATCTCCGTTTTGCTTGCCTTCGTTTTGGTGGTCGCTGCCCTTAAACTGATCTTCGCAGGCCAATGAGTCCGGGTGAGCCCGAGACGACGAAACGCGAGCCGTTTTCCGGCTGCGCGGCCTTCCTGGCTCTCTTTGTCATGCCGTTCATGAGCATCGCGGCGGCGACGATGGGTCTTTGGAGTGGCGCAACGCTCACGCTGCGTTGCGAACGCCTCGAGCCGCGCCGAACTTGAGGAGATGCTGGAAACGCGGGGCGTCGTCACGGTTCCCGTGGAGCGCGTGGTGCAGGAAGGCCGAGCGACGTGACGGTGACGAGGCGGATTCTTGGCCTGGTTCCCAATCAGCAAATCCACCTCCAGGACGTGACCTCATTCGACTCATCCAGCGGCACGAGCCGCGTGACGGATCGGTCCGGCCGCACCACGAGCACGTATCAATCAGGTCACGTCGAGCTCACGACTCGCGGAGGCAACGCCTGGCGTTTCCCGGAAATTTCACACGCAATAGGTCCGTCACCCGAAGAGATTGAGAACCGATTAGAGGCGTTCATCGTCGGTGAGTACGGCCGGAGCCTGACGATCTGGAGCATCCCGTCGTTGTCGAACATCGTCGGCATTCCGTTCGCGTTGGTGCCCGCGCTCTTCATCTAGATCTGGTTGGCCAGGTTCGCGCAACTGTTCGGCTTGCGCCGCGCTCGGGTCTTGTATCGGCGATCTGTGACCGCCGAAGCCTTTGGGGAGCTAACACGCCTTTTCGGCGGTCGTAGACCGCTGCTACAAGAGACTCAGCTGCGGCGCGTTCTCCGGCGACCACGGATTTCGCGTGAATTCAGACTGCTCGATCGCTCCCGCCTTTCCCTGAATCAGCGCCAGCAATCCCGCGACATCGAAGCCATACCGCACCGGCGCGTACGGCGTCAGATTTTTCTCGGCCAGCCGAAACAAACGCACCGCCGGTCCGAGCCGTCGGCCATGCACGCGATGGGCGGGGTGTTCGAACTGCTTTTGGAGATGAACAAATGCGCCGGCTGCCTGGATCAGGCCCTTGAAATAATTCGCGTCGCCCGAGGTCGTCTTCAGCCAGAGATGTTCGAGCACATCGTGCGCTTCGTAATAGCGCTGCTCATTCCAGCAACGGAAAAAGCCGGTGTAACAGGGATGGTGAGCGATCTCGGCCCCGTCCTCTTCGACCGGCGCGCCGGCCAGCTCAGCCACGAAACGTGAAATCCGCTCGCCTTTGGTCATGCAGGCCTTAATTTGCTGCCGTCTGAGATGAGGGGCAAACTGGCACGCGTGAATTTCCGAGATCGGGAAGACGCGCAGGGCAGCGGGTGCTGCGCGGGATGATTTCCCTCCTCCTCCTCATCATCGGGGCGCTCATCTTTGCTTCGGCCTTGTTCTCCGGTCTGGAGACGGCGCTTTTCTCGCTAAAAGCGCATCAGTTGCGCCGGCTGGAAGACCATCACCCATCGCTCCGGAATTTCATTCAGGTCTTCCGCGATCACCCGCGCCGCGTCCTCAACGTTCTCCTTCTCGCCGATGTCCTGGTCAACGTGCCCCTCGTCGTGCTTTGCCTGTTTCTCCTTTGGGAAGGGCCGCTCGCGGCTGCCCAATTCTCGCAGTGGGTGGTCGCGTTCGTTATTTTCGCAATCGTCGTCTTGGCCTGCGACCTCATCCCCAAAGTCCTCGCCCTTTCCGCGCCGTATCGCCTTTCCGCGATCGGAGTCTTCACTCTGCGCGCTCTCATGCCTCTTCTCGGACGTGTTGGGGATTTGCTGGAAAGAATCAGTGAAGCCCTGGTCTCCAGGATCACACCGGCCCAATCCGGGAGCCGATCCGCCCTGAACGACGAGGCGCTCGAGACCCTGGTCGAGATCGGAGAAGAACAAGGGACGCTCCAGGAGGCCGAGGGCGAGATGATCCAGGAAATTATTAAGCTCGGCGATAAGACCGCGAAGGATTGCATGACACCGCGCGTCGATACTTTTGCCTTGCCCGATGATCTCACGAACGAGGAAGCGATCGCGCAATTAAAAGAACGTCGCCATCGCCGCGTGCCGGTTTATGCCGACACGCCCGACCAGGTCGTTGGCATCATCGATACACGGACGTTCCTGCTCGATCCGAGTGAGCATTACACGGAGAACGTGGCCTTGCCTTCCTTTGTGCACGAGACGATGCCTGCCCTCAATTTGCTCCGCAATTTTCTCTCGCACCCGCAGGGCCTGGCTGTGGTGGTGGATGAATTCGGAGGAACGGCCGGCATCATCACTCTCTCGGATATTGTCGAGGAAATCATCAGCGATGCCGCGCCCCTCGGTCAGGCTGATCTTTACATTGAGCCGCTCGAAGACGGGCGTCTCGTGGTCAGCGGAAACGCGCGGCTGGACGACTTGACCGAGCATCTCGGCTTCGAACTCAAAGCCGAGGGGATCGACACCATCGGCGGCCTTGTTTTCAACCGCCTCGGCTACCTGCCTCCGTCGGGCACGCAGGTCGAGATGCCGCGTCTCGCGATTACGGTTCGACGCACGGGACGCAAACGGATCGAAGAATTGTTGCTCCAGAAGACCGCTTATCTCACGGACGATGAAATGACCGCTGAGGACGACGACAGGGAGGAGGAGACGTCATGATCTGGCTCGCGGTCTTCGGTCTCTGCGCCTTTTCGTTCCTTTTCGCGGGAATCGAAGCCGGGCTCCTTTCGATCGATGAAGTGCAGCTGCGCCATCACGTTAAGCAGCGCACTCGTGGGACACGCCGCCTCGCGCGGCTGCTCGAGCATCCCGGACGCCCGCTCGTCACGGTCCTTATCCTGACGAACATCGCCGACATTCTCGCACTGCTCCTGGCGACAAGGTCGCTGGTCGAATCGTTTGGACGTGGCGGTTATGTGATCGCACTCGCTGCCGCCATTCCGATCTACCTCTTCGTGCTCACGGTTCTGCCGAAGTCGCTTTTCCGGCGGTTTCCATTGCGCGCGCTCGCGGCGCTCGGCGGTTTCCTGGAGACCGCTTCGCTCATCCTGTGGCCAGTGATTGCGTTTGGGGAGCGCGTCGGAAAATTGTTTCTCCCGCGCAAGGCTTCAGACGGCGCCCGCCTTTTCGCCGCGCGCGAGGAACTCAAGCAGGTCGCCGTGCAAAGCGAACGCGAAGGTTCTCTTTCCTCCACCGAACGGGCCATGATTCACAACGTGGTCGATTTCCGGAACGTGATGGTCCGTGATGTCATGGTCCCGCTGGCCAAGTGCCTGACGATTCCACCCCGAACGTCACCCCTTGAGGTCATCGACCTCAGCCGATCGAGCGGTGTCGAGCGCTTTCCTGTTGTCTCCGAGAACGGGGAAGTGATCGGCCTCGTGAATATCTCCGACATTTTGTTCGATCGCGAGACGTCCCCCTCATTGACGAAGTATACCCGGCGAATCGTGGCCGCATCGGAGAATGAGCCGGCCTACCGTATCATCCGGCGTCTTCGGGCCGCGCGCCTGCGGCTGGCGGCAGTAGTGGACGCAGAGCGCAAGCTCATCGGCATCGCGATAGACGAAGAGCTGATCAAGCGCCTCGTGCAGAGTGCGTAATCCGAGACGACCGCGGGACGTTTCCGAAGAGCGCACGCTACAAGCGTGCGCTCCCCGGAGTTTCTCGAACGCCGCCGGCATCGTGGCTGAGGGAATACGCCGTGTTCACCAGTGCCACATGCGAGAAGGCCTGCGGGAAGTTGCCCAGCAGACGCCCCGCGCGCGGATCGTATTCTTCGGCGAGAAGGCCGACGTCGTTGCGCAACGACAGCAGCCGCTCGAAAAGCTCTCGCGCTTCCTGCGTTCGCCCGATGAGATGAAGGCAGTCCGCGAGCCAGAAAGAGCAAAGCAAAAACACACCTTCCCCTCCGGGTAAGCCATCCACCTTGTTCGTCTCTGTTCGATACCGCAGCACGAAGCCATCTTCCACCATCTCGCGTTGGATAGCCTCAACCGTGTTCCGGACCCGCTCGTCGGAGGCGGGCAGGAAACCAACGAGCGGCATCATGAGGAGGCTCGCATCCAGCTCGTCTGATCCGTAGACCTGACTGAAAGCTTTCTTCCTCGCGCTGTAACCGCGCGCGCAGACCTGCTCATGGATCTGATCGCGAATGCCGCGCCAGCGCGCCACGTGCTCATCGGCTGCGCAGCCGCATTTCTCCACCAGCTTCACTGCCCGGTCGAACGCTACCCAGGCCATCATCTTGGAGTGTGTGAAATGTTGCGGCTCGCCGCGGATTTCCCAGATGCCGTAATCCGGTAGTTCCCATTTTGTTTCGAGCGACCGCATCAGCGCGACCTGCAACCGCCAGTCTGCTTCGCTCGACTTGATGCCGGCCAGGTCGGCGCGGTACATCGAGTCGAGCACCTCCCCATAGACATCCAGCTGGAATTGTTGCGACGCGGCATTGCCGACTCGCACTGGCTGCGAATTCTCGTAACCGGCGAGCCAGGGCAGCTCAAACTCATCCAGACGCCGCTCGCCGCGCACCCCATACATGATCTGCATCTGCGCAGGGCTCCCCGCGATGGCGCGGAGCAGCCATTCGCGCCAGGCACGGGCTTCTTCGAGATAGCCAGCATCCATTAAGCCGACGAGCGTGAAGGTTGCGTCCCGCAGCCAGCAATAGCGATAGTCCCAATTCCGCACGCCACCGATCTCTTCCGGCAGCGACGTGGTGAGTGCCGCAACGATTCCGCCGGTCGGGCCATAGGTGAGGCCTTTCAGGGTAACGAGGGAGCGCATGACCGCGTCGCGCCACTCGCCCTTTGCCTGACAGCGGTTCGCCCAGTCGCGCCAGTAACGCTCCGTCTCCTCCAGCGCATGCTCGGCATGCACCTTGCGCGGCGGTTTCTCATGCGACGGGAACCACGTCAAAACGAAAGGCACGCGATCGCCTTGCTCGACCGTGAACTCCGCGACCGTGGTGAGATTCTCGCCATGTGTCTCCATCGGCGTGTGCAGGATCATCGCGTCCGGGCCTGCGATCGCTTCCAGACCGCCGTGCTGTTTCCGCACCCACGGGATGATATGTCCGTAGTCGAAACGAATCGTAAGGTCCATCCGCATCGGCACGCTTCCCGCCACTCCTTCGACGATGCGGATAATGTCCGGTGCCTCACCGCGTGGCGGCATGAAATCAATCAACCGCACCGTCCCTTCCGCGGTCTCCAGCTCCGTCTCGAGAATCAGCGTGTCGCCGCGATAGGTCCGGCGCGTTGCGGTCAATGCTCCGGCAGGCGTAAAGCGCCAGGTGCCATTTTTCCCGTCCCCGAGAAGCGCCGCGAAACAGGCGCCTGAATCAAAGCGCGGAAAGCAAAGCCAGTCGACGCAACCAAAGCGGCTGACGAGCGCGCCCGTCTGCGTATCGCTAAGAAAGGCGTAATCCTCGATCTTCGTCATGGGGGGCGTAGCACATGCGTTTCGCTTGTGCTTTGCGGGAACGCAAGCCAGAGGCGTGCGCTACCTCTCCGCCAGTCCCCCGATCCCTTCACTCGTTAGGCGAAAGACCGTCCAGTTCTCCATCGGTCTGGCCCCGAGCTTCCTGTAGAATTGAATTGCCGTTTCATTCCAATCCAGCACCGCCCACTCCATCCGTCCGCAGCCCCGTTGCTCGGCAATTTGCGCCAGCCGCTGCAGCAAAGCGCGCCCATATCCACGACCTCGAGTTTCCGGCCGGACGAAGAGATCTTCGAGATACAATCCGGGACGCCCGAGCCACGTCGAAAAATTAAAGAAGTAGACGGCGAATCCGACCGGTTCCTCTTTTTCGAACGCCAGAAGGACTTCCGCAGCCGGCTTCTCACCAAAGAGAACCTCGCGAAGCTGAGCTTCGCTCGCGACCGCATCGTCCGGTGCGCGTTCGTACTCCGCCAGCTCACGAATGAGCTGCCCAATTAGCGGCACATCATCCACGTTGGCTTTACGGATCGCGCAAGGGAGACTCATTTAGCGAAGCTTCCCGCTTGCGCGCGGGGCGGTGCAAGTTGAAAACTTGGCCCTTGCCCCGCGGCTAATTCATCCAAAGTTTCCGAAGCAGCCCTTTCGCGCCCATGAAAACCAATCTTTTGCGCCGATCCACTCCCGCCTTCTTTTTGGCGCTGCTCGTCGGTGGCTTTGGATTCGCGCTATCCTCCACGGCGCAGCCGCCCCCTCCCGGCAACGAAGTCGCCGCCAGCCTGGCAGGTGCGACGGTCGTTGATTACAAAAAGCTCCTCCCGCTTCTGCCGGAGCCTCCCTCTGACTGGAAGGCGGAAGAAGCGGAGGGCGCCACCGAAGAGATGGGCGACGCACAGCTCTCCAGTGTGCACCGCGACTTCCAGAAGGGCGAGGGAGACGCCGCGCCCACCACTTCTATCAGCATTCTGGATTCAGCGGCCAATCCGGAATACGTCGAGTCAACGCAAGCGGCCTGGGCCTTCACCGAAACCACGAGCGACGGCTACACCAAGCCCGTCACGGTCGAAGGCATGCCGGGCTTCGAAACCTTTGAGACTGAGGGAAAGCACGGGACGCTTTGGCTGCTGGTGGCAAAACGCTATTTCCTCCAGATCGAGACGACCGGCCAGGACGCGAGCGAGCTCCAGACCTGGCTGAAGAAGATCGACTTGAAGAAGCTGGCGGAGATCAAGTAGGCGGGAAGCGACACTCCTGTCGCCCAAGTATTTGCGGCCCGAAGCAGGCCGCCTTTTCAAGATGACTGTCCGATCCCCCGCCGTTGCTCCTTCCCTTTGGCAGCGCCTGCGCGACGCGTTTTTCGCGCCGGTCGACAACGCGTCGCTCGTCTTCTTCCGGATCGCGTTCGGGCTCCTAATGCTTTGGGAAGTCTCGCGCTATTTCCGTTACGGCTGGATCCACCCGCAGTGGATCGAACCGCAATTCCTTTTCAAATACTACGGCTTCTCATGGGTGCGGCCGTGGCTGGGGAACGGGATGTACATCCACTGGTGGGCTCTGGGCGGTCTGGCGGCCTTCATCACGATCGGCTGTCTCTATCGCCTGAGCACCGCCCTGTTTTTCCTCGGCTTTACTTACTGCTTCCTCCTCGATCAGGCGACCTACCTGAATCACTTTTATCTGATTTGTTTGCTGAGCTTTCTGCTCATCTTTCTGCCGGCTAATCGCGCGCTTTCCGCCGATGCCTGGTTCCGGCCACGCCTGCGGGCGCAAACCGCGCCGGCCTGGGCGCTCTGGATCCTGCGCGCGCAGATCGCGATCGTTTATTTCTTTGGCGGGCTGGCCAAATTCTCGCCCGATTGGCTGCGAGGCGAACCAATGCGCGCACACATGGCGAAGAACACGAGCTTCCCTGTGATCGGGCAATTCTTCCGAGAAGAATGGGCCGTCTACGCGGTGAGCTACGGAGGTCTGTTCCTTGATCTGCTCATTGCCCCCCTCCTTCTCTGGCGACGCACGCGCATACCGGCACTTTGCGCCGGTATCATTTTCCACCTGATCAACTCGCAGCTCTTTCGCATTGGCATTTTCCCGTGGCTCGGAATCGCCGCGACACTTTTGTTCCTGCCGCCCTCCTGGCCGCGCTGGTTGATCCATCTCGTCCGACGAAAGACGCCACTTGCTTCCGAAAGCGCTTCCGCGCGCGCTTTGCCGCGGCATGCCTCGGTGGTGCTCAGTCTCCTGGGCGTTTATGTGCTCCTCCAGTTACTCGTCCCGCTCCGTCACTTCCTCTATCCCGGGCGCGTCGATTGGACATCGGAAGGGCACCGCTTTAGCTGGCGCATGAAGCTGGTCGATCGTCAGGCGCGCGCGCGCTTCTACGTCATCGATGAAAATGTGGGCCGCGAAGCCCAGGTGAACCCGCGCACTTATCTGCGCTCGGTCCAGGCGAACAAGATGGCCGCCACGCCCGACATGATTCTGCAGTTCGCGCACTTTCTTGCCGGGAAACTGCCGCAACGCGGGGTGAAACCGCTCCGCGTGGAAGCACGCGTCATGGCGTCGCTCAATGGCCGCAAGCCCGAGCTCTTCGTCAACCAAAGCGTAAACCTGGCGGCCGAACCGCGCACGCTGCGGCCGGCTCCCTGGATTCTCCCAATGAAGGAGCCGCTGCCCATGATCCGCCCTGTAGACGCTAAGCCAGCGGCCGCTGAAGAGAGCGAGCCGGGGGCGGAATGACGCGCCGCAGCCGGAGAGACAGGCTATCACCGGCACTCACGAGGAGCTATAGAGCCGGTGAAGAAGTTGCGCGTCGTGTTGGCATCATTTCGCACTCTACCGGGGTACTGCAACAAATCCCGCTCGGTTACGCTGAAATGCAGCGCGAGGCTCAGGTTGTAGCCGGAACGTTGACACCACCACAGACGCGGCGAATGCGCTGAATGATTTTAGGATGGTTGTCTCATGGGAGGTCTTAGTGGCGCGCAAGCTCCACTTCGATTTTCCCCAGCGGCAGGCAGTTCACGACATCTTCCTTGGTCAGCCATCCTTTCCGCGCGACGCCAATACCGAACCAAAGCTCCTGCAAGCGATCGACCGCGTGGGCATCCGGATTGATGACACATTTGACTCCCTGCGCTTTTGCGCGCGGCCACCAGCGCCAATCGAGATCGAGACGTTTCGGAGCGGCATTGATCTCGATCCAGGTCCCGGTTTCCGCGGCGGCTTCGATGATGGCCGGAATGTCGACGGCATACGGCTCGCGGCGTAAGAGCAGACGGCCAGTGGGGTGCGCGAGAAACGTGACGTAAGGGTTGCTCAGCGCGCGGATAATTCGCTTCGTCATTTCCGCCTCGGGGAGAGTAAAGGCGGAGTGCACCGAAGCGACGACGAAGTCCAGTTCGGCCAGGAGTTCATCCGGAAAATCAAGCGAGCCATCGCGCAGGATGTCGCATTCCACCCCGGAGAAAATACGGAAGCCTTCGCGCTCCTCGTTTAAGCCGCGGATTTTCGCCATCTGCACGCGCAGGCGCGCCTCGTCCAGGCCACGCGCCTGAATCGAGCTACGACTGTGATCTGCGATCCCGAGATATTGCAGCCCCAATTCCTCCGCCGCGTCCGCCATTTCCTCGAGCGAATTTCGTCCATCGCTTGCGGTCGTGTGACAATGGAATGTGCCGCGAATATTTTCCTTCTCGATCAGCCGCGGCAATCGTCCCTCTGCCGCGGCCTCAAATTCGCCATTGTTTTCGCGCAGCTCGGGCGCGATGTAATCCAAGCCTAACGAGCGGTAGAGTTCGGCCTCGTCAGGAATCTCGGGAATCTCCTTCGCGGCCTGGCGCCTCTTCTTCGCCTCGGGCGCGAGCGGGGCCGGGGCGATCCGATATTCGTTCAACGTCCAACCGTTTTGCAAGGCCCGGTTCCGAAGCACCACATTGTGCTCCTTGCTCCCAGTGAAATAATTGAGCGCAAATGGATATTCGGCCGCGGTGATGACGCGCAGATCGCACTGAATGCCGGAACGCAGCCGCACGCTCGATTTCGTGGCGCCGTGCACCAAAACTGAGTCCACCAGAGGATGCGAGATGAAGAATTTCGAGACCACGGCCGGTGCGTTTGTCGCCACGATAAAATCAAGATCACGGACGATTTCCTTCCGGCGCCGATAGCTCCCTGCGATGCAGACGTGCAACGCTTCCTCGAGCGCGCGCAGATCATCCTGCACCGTCTCCGCCTCCGCCGCGATCTGCCCCAACTGAAAGGAGCCGGCGTGCTTCGAACGTTCCTCGATCGCGCGGCAAAGCTTTTCCTGGGTGGCCTTGCCGAATCCCGGCAACTCGGCGACGCGATCGGATTCGCAAGCTTCCTTCAATTGCGCGATCGAGCCGACGTGAAGTTTCTCGTAAAGGGCTTTGATCTTCTTGCCGCCGAGCCCCGGCAGCGTGAAGAGCTCGAAAATATCCGGTGGAAACTCCGCGCGCAGTGTTTCGAAGAAGCTCGAAGTTCCCGTCCCAGCCAGGTCCTTGATGACCGACGCAATCCCTTTGCCGACGCCGGGGATGCTCGCGAGCGTCGCCTCGTCGCGCAGGTCGGCGGCGTTTCCTCCCCAGGTTTCAATGGAACGAGCCGCGTTGGTGTAAGCGCGAATCTTAAACGGGTTTTCCGCCTTTAGCTCCAGGAGCGTCGCGATCTTTTCCATCGTGTCAGCGATCGCCGCTTTATCCATGCGACACCGTTACCAGAGATTCGCGACGCGTCGATTCTCGGTCGGCCCGGCCCGTGCGCAGCTTATGCAAATAGTCGCGAAGGATTTCGCCGCGCTGGACCTTGTGTACGAAGTGGAGCAATCAAGCGACCCCATCTCCTGGAGCGCGGCGACAACGAGCGACCAGCGCAGCCGCGCGGCTACATTCGCCCACGGCGCTTATAAAACTCCAGACGCGCCAGAACCGTGTCCACGTATTTCCGCGTGCCGGGGAAGTCGATGTTGTTCCGAAATGTTGTGGCCGGAACGATGCCCACGTCCTCGCCCCCGGCCCACCGTTGGGCTCGGCTGGCGCCGGCGTTATATTCGGCGAGCGCAAACGGGATTGGGTCGACCTGATTTTTCCAATGGCCCAGGGCGCGCGCCAAATACCACGTGCCAGCCCGGAGGTTCACCTTCGGATCGAACAGCTCTTCCACGCGAAAATTTTCGACTTTGCTGTCCTGGGCCCATTCCCCCGCCGCTCTCTCCGTCACCTGCATGAGGCCGCGCTCACCGGCGCTGCCATACTTGCGCGGATCGAAACTGCTTTCGCGCCAAACGACAGACTTCACCAGCATCGGATCGACCCGATATTGCGCGGCGACCGCGCGAATCAATTCATCGTGCTGCTGAAAACGCGCTGGACTGATCCATTCATAGAGCGTGTAGACCGTATCGCCCGAGCGGAAGGCGAGGTAGGCCGTGCCCG
>Ga0136614_10000524_pt1 | contig 19267 bp, 17 predicted proteins | sample AntDrymUQ2792106_2_FD_106643 | JGI IMG/M metagenome (GOLD analysis project Ga0136614, IMG submission 106643) | Polar desert sand microbial communities from Dry Valleys, Antarctica - metaG UQ279 (21.06) | ecosystem: Environmental > Terrestrial > Soil > Desert | place: Antarctica: Dry Valley... | reverse complement strand
TCTCCTGCACCGACACGACCCGGAACCCGGGCAGGTCATACAACAACGACGTAGCGTCACTCACCGGTGGCCTCCTGCCGATCGAGGTAAGACACCGATCAGCGTGGGAGGCCACCCCACCTCAGCGCGCTACGACACGCCGCCCCTCACCATCCACCGCCAAGAGCCCCTTTGGCTGGCACGACGTCTCAGGTAAGGTCGCCTCGTCCGGGAACGGGATTGCTCGTTCAGGGTTTCGATGCCGCGCCGCAGCAGCAGCCGGACCTGACACAGCGGGTCGTCGAGGTGGCGCATCCGCGGAAGGGGTCGAGCGCCGCCAGCGTGATCCGGTCCCGCCAGCCCTGCTCCCGCTTCTGAACGCTCTCCCGTCGCCGCTGGAAGCCGGATCCAGATCCCCATCCGCTGCCAGCGCAGTCCGGAGGTCCGGTTGAGACCGAATCCGATGTCTCGACTGCCGTCCGCTCACTCGAACCGTAGGTCGCGCCCAACTGGATGACCACCCTTTGGAAATGAGAATTCACCCAGGTCCGCGTCACGTGCGGTTAATGCGACGTGGAACCATCCCTCCCTCGCGGTCAGCGCCGGCTTCTTGATGTCCCCAGTCGTTTGAGCAGTTCGGGCATGTCAATGAACGCGAAGCGGATGGCGGAATCGCTGCATCCGTAGGGCATTATCAGCGTTTCGTGATGCACCAGCGCGCCGCAGGAGTAGACGACGTTGGGGACGTAGCCCTCGCGTTCCTCGTCGGTGGGAGCAAGGATCGGCTCGCTGAGTACGGCGATCGTCTTGGTCGGTTCGTCGAGGTCGAGCAGGATGGCGCCGATCCCGTACTCGCGCATCGGGCCCACGCCGTGGGTGAGGACGAGCCAGCCCTCGGCTGTCTCGATGGGCGCTCCGCAATTACCGAGCTGAATGAGTTCCCAGGGTTGCCGAGGAGCGTGCACCGTGACGGTGCCCTCCCATTTGTGGACATCGGCTGCGCTCGCGACGTCGATACTCTCGCGGTCCCATCGCGACAACGCCAGGAACTCACCGCCGACCTTGCGCGGAAACAGGGCCATGCCCTTGTTCTTCGCGGCCGGACCGTTGAGTTGGGTCATCTCAAAGGTCTCGAAGTCGGTTGTCTCGACGAGGTGCGGCGCGACATGTGACCCGTCGAACGCGGTGTAGGTCCCGTAGTAGGTGACGCTTCCGTCGTCGTCGATGAACCGGGTGAAGCGCGCGTCTTCGATGCCGTGGCTTTCGGCCGGGCTGGTCGGATAGAGCACGCGTTCAGAGAGCGCGCGGTCGGGCGGAAAGTGAAGCCGGTAGTTGCACGAGGCGATCCAGCGAATTCGGTCCACGATCGCGTCGGCGTGTAGTTGGGTCAGTGAGTCTCGTCCAAAGGAGGCGAGGGCGGCGTCAAGTTGGGCGGGATCAAAGTGGTCGGGGAGCAGGCTGAGAATGTCGTCGGCCGCGGCTGCGTCCGCGCGGTCGACCAGGGCTTCGCGTAAGAACTCGCGTGCCATCGTCGCAGGCGCGGCCCGCCCGGTGACCAGATGCCGTCCGGGTGGGTCGATCTGGACGTGGTCGGAGGCGTCGACTACGCCGGTGCGGAACTCGACGCTGGAAATGTGTCCCTCACCAACGCCGCGGACGCTCATGACGAAGCGCAGCTCGTCCGCCGCCAGACTGGTCTGGTCGGGATGGGCGACGATGGACGGGTTGAACAGGGCCGCCGCTTCGACCGAGTACTCCTGTGTGCAGTACGCACCGATCAGCGCGCGTCGTTCCGCCGACGGCTCGACCGTCTCCGGAAGGCGGTGCTCGACAAGCCCGAAGTGGTCGGCGAACGTCGTGCGCAGGTCGTGATGTCGGTCGGCGAACCGTCGTTGGGTCGCGGCGAGGGTCAATGAAACCTGCTCATCCGTCATCGCGAGGACCCGGTTGATGACCGCGTCGGCCCGTGAAATTCCGTGCGTCAGCATTTCCTGGCCTGGCAGAAACAGCTTGGTGATCACCCGTCGGGGGTCGGCGCGCAGCACCAGACCCGCCCGCCGTATCAGTTTGGGATCGTCACCTACACAGTCATCGGGCACAGCACCAGCATGCTATGGGCCCGCTGAAACGTGGCGATCATCGCGAGTGTCGACTCGGCCCCTTGGTTCTCATTGCACCTATTCCAGTGCAAACCGTCTCTGCCCCCGCCACTGAGCGGATCGTGCAAGACCTTCTGGGCGTCGTTGTCGCCGAGGAACCAGGCGGCAGCACGGAGTACGCCGTCCTTCCACCGCTGATCACCCGTGTGGTGATACGCGCGGGCGCAGGCGTCGGCCAGGGCGGCGACTTCGATGGGTTGCTGGTCGAACCCGGGCCTCGGCTCGCCGAGGGCCCAGCCGTCCACCGGTGTCACCGACAAGTGGTTGCCGGAGGTCTCGATGTCGAGGAGCCAGCCGAGCATGGTCAGGCCGTCGGCGAGCGTACGAGCATCGCCTAGCACTGCGCCAGCGGCCAGCAGCGCTTCAGGTAGGACCGCGTTGGCGTAGCGCAACCGGGGCTCCGGCCAAACCCAATCGGGCTCGGTGCGACGCGAGCCGATGAAGTCCGCGGCATCGGCCAGCAAGGCCCGAGCGCCGAGGTGATCGGGCGTGGCTATCAGCACCTCAGCGGCCCCGAGCGCCGCGAAGGCCATCGCCCGCAGATGCGGTGAGCGGCAGGTGACGCCGAGGTCGAAGTGCGCCCTCGCCCGCTCAGCCAGTGCGGGTGCCCGCGCGACGGCGGTGCCCAGTGCCCACATCGCGCGGCCCCAGCAATCCTCCAGGTTCGCCTCGTCCGTCCAGCTCAGATCCAGGGCGCGCCGGTTGTGGAACCGGCCGTCGCGGGCCTGGGCAGCGGTGACGAAACGCAGGTACACCTGCGCCAGGCTGATGAGCTGGTCGGACGGTTCCGGTTCACGAACGGCCACCAGCAGGCCACGGGCAACGTCGTCGACGCAGTAGCCGTGCTCCGTGCGCGGCTCGGTCAGCTCGGCGTGCTCGAAAAGGCCGGTCTCGTCGCTCAGGCGGAGGAGATGCTCGAACGAGACGATCGGCAAAATCATGCGCTGACAAGGATGCTCTCTGGACTGAGCGCATCCGCGGCAAGCTGGCGGTACTGCTCGGCGACGGCCGGCCAGAGCAGTTCCGGCGCGATCCGACCTGCCTCGGCGGCCATGCCAGCGGCCAGCCCCGGTTCGGTGAGGACACGCCGCAACGCTCCCGCCATTGCGGCCTGGTCCTGTCGTTCGACAACGAGGCCCGCGCCGCTGGCCAGCAACTCACGTGCATGCGGAAATCCGGTGGAGACAACGGGTTTCCCGGCGGTCACTGCTTCGATCAGGACGCCGGAGGTCACCTGCTCCGGGGAGTCATAGGGCAACAGCACCACATCCGCCTGCTGCACGATCTGGGACAGTTCGGCTCTGCCCAGGTAGCGAGCGTCGAAGTCCACCAGATGATGCACGTCCAGCTGGCGGGCCCGCAGCAGCAGGCTCTCCCGGTAACTCTCGCCGTGCCGCTCGATGACCCGCGGGTGGGTCTGGCCGACCACCCGATACCTCGGGGTCGGCCGCAAGTCGTGGAGGCCCGCCATCGCCTCGATCGCCCACTCGATGCCCTTGCCGACGCCGAGCAGCCCCCACGTGAGGATGACCGGATCGGCTCCCCGAGATTGATGCGGAATCTCGGATCGTCGGGGTCGGTTGTCGACGGCGCCGTGCGGAATCACCCGGATGCTGTCCGCGTCGACCGAGTAATGATCGATCAACCGCTGCCGGGCCGTCTGCGTCATCGTCACGACCGTGACGCAAGCACGCGCGAGTTCCTCCAGAATGGCGCGCTGGCGGGCACTCGGGGTGAGCAGCACCGTGTGCAGGACGACGATCGTCGGTACCCGCAGGGCGCGCGACACCGCCAAGACGTCGGCGCCGTCTCGACCGCCGAAAATTCCGTACTCGTGCTGGATGATCGCCACGTCGCAGTTGTTCAGCGCCGCCGCGGCGACCGCCGACCCACCGGCCTCGCCGCGTACCCACTGGTGACGCACCTCACGCTGGGGCGAGCCGTCGGGCCTGTCGACGACACTGACCACACCCACCCTGTCGTCGGGGGAGCTGAGAGCATCCACGAGGGCGTGACTGAAGCTTGCGAGTCCGCACTGGGTTGGGGGATAGGTACTGAGAACTCCGTACGACAGAGACACGGCCAGCCTTCCTGCTCGGAAGCAGCGCCAACTACTCGCCGCTCACGACGAATCGTCGGCCGCGGACGCGGCCGACAAAGCGGCTGGAAACCGGCTCCGGCTACGTCACGGGCGGGTCAAGCACGACCCCCGAATACCCGACGGTGCGTGAGTCTGGAAGCAACCGATGACCCGACCATAGCACCGATCCACGTGCGGCCAGAACCGGCCGTCGCCGGTGATACGGGTATGGTTGGCCGCACCGACGCCCGCGCTCGTCTCGTGACGATGCTTCCGCGGCAGCCGTCGAATCCACATCGAGGACAACATGAAGATTGGCGTCATCGCGTCGATCGCGCATCGCCTGCCACCTGCCAACTACGGGCCGTGGGAGCAGATCGCCTCGACCCTGACCGAAGGATTCGTCGCCCGCGGCCACGACGTCACCCTGTTCGCGACCGCGAACTCGGCCACCTCGGCCCGGCTGCACGGCACCGCGCCGTTCGGCTACGAGGAGGAGGAGGGGGCCGACGCCAAGGTGTTCGAGGCCCTGCACAACGCGGCCGCGTTCGAGCGGGCCGCCGAGTTCGACGTACTGGCCAATCACTTCGACTTCATGCCGCTGACGTACAGCAGGTTGGTCCCCACACCGATGGTCACGACCATCCACGGGTTCTCGTCCCCGCAGATCGTGCCCGTCTACCGGGCCTACCAGGACATCGCCCGCTACGTCGCGATCAGCGACGCGGATCGGCATCCGGATCTTCGCTACGAGGCGACGATCCATCACGGCGTCGACACCACCCAGTTCACTTTCGTGCCCGCCCCTGGCGAATATCTGTTGTTTCTCGGGCGGATCCATCCGGACAAGGGAACGCACCTGGCGATCGAGGTGGCGAAGCAGGCCGGGCTGCCGTTGATCATCGCCGGCGTCATCCAGGACGAGGCGTACTTCCGGGACGCCGTACAACCGCATGTCGACGGCGTTGACGTCTCCTACCTCGGACCCGTGGGACCGGCAGAACGGGACGCGTTGCTCGGGGGGGCTAGAGGGCTGCTGCACCTGATCGCCTTCGCAGAGCCGTTCGGGCTGTCTGTCGTCGAGGCCCTGGCCACCGGGACACCCGTCATCGCCACACCGTTGGGCTCGATGCCCGAAGTCCTCCGACACGCATCGACCGGCTTCCTCGTCCCCGATGTCGCGGCGGCCGTGTCCGCCGTGGCGCAGCTCGGCAAGCTCGACCGCCGGGTTTGCCGGCGCGAGGCCACCAGCCGATTCAGCGCCGACCGGATGATCGACGAGTACCTCGCCTTGTTCGGCCGAATCCTCGCCACCAGCACGTCGCCGCATCCCAGTCCGAACAAGCGCATCGGATCGCCCGGCCTGTTCTCCCATTCCCTACCCTGAGCCGTCGTGGAGAGGCTGGCGCAGCGCCGCTGGATACTTGCGTGCACGGCGTTGCTTGCGCTCATCGCCGTTCTCACCGCGCTCATCGTAAGCCGGCAGCCGTTCGCACTCCAAGCCGATGTCGCCGTTGGGGAGCTGCTCGCCTTCCACGTTGACGGCACCGCGATCGGCGTTCTGCAGGTGCTGACGGCGCCGGGCGCGGAAAACGTCCGCTACCCGATCCTGGTCCCGATCGCCGGCTTCCTCCTGTGGTTGCGGCGGTGGCAGCTGGCCGCATTCGTCGCCGTCCCCGCGCTCACGATCAGCCCGCTGACGAGGCTGCTCAAGGACCTCGTCGGCCGGGAGCGCCCGTCGTACGCCGGAACGACGGTCACCGCAGCCGATCAGTCCTTCCCCAGTGGCCACGCCTCAGGTGCCGCCGTTCTCGCCGGTGTCCTGCTGATCCTCCTGTGGCCGCGTACTCCGCAGCGGTGGCGGATGCCGCTGGCCTTCGCGGCAGTGCTCAGCGCCGGCCTGATCGGGTGGACCAGGCTGGCGCTGGGCGTGCACTACCTCGCCGACGTGCTCGCCGGCCTCGCCCTGGGAGCGGCCGTCGTACTCCTGTCGGCGATCATTCTCCGGATTCCAGCACGTTCTTCAGCAGGGTCAGCTGATCGCGCCACTCGGGTCCTCAGCGGCCGCACTGGCCGCAGGCTTGCCTAGAACCAGGAGGAGAACCACATTCGAGCCAGCCAGTCGTCGTAGCTCAGCGGCAACCCGGTGAGGATCGGATAGAAGTAGGCGAAGTTCAGCACGACCAGAGCGACGTACAGACTGATCGCCCCGAGCCCGAGCTGACGTCGTACGACGGTGTCCCGGGCCCGACCGAGGACGTCGCCAAGGGTCAGCGTGACCGCCATCACGAAGAACGGCAGGACCGGCGCCATGTAGAAGATGAACATCGTGCGCTCGAGGTTGACGAACCAGCTCAGCCACCCTGCCGAGATGCCGACGAGTACGGCGGCCGCCCGCCAGTCCCGATGCGCGAGCATGCGCCACACCATCCACAGCATCGCCGGAGCAAAGGCGAACCACAGCGCCGGCGTACCGACCATCAGGATGTAGCGGACGATCTGTCCCCCGCCGTCGTCGGTGAGGCCCTGCGGGTTCCACAGCAGGACCGGGCGGCCGTCGACCAGCCAGCTCCACGGCTTGGACTCCCACGGATGCGACGAGGCCAGGCCGCTGTGGAAGGTGAGCATCTCCCCGTGCATGTGCCACAGCGAACGCAGGGCGTCCGGGACGAACGGCCACGACGTCTCGGGGTTCAACTCGGCCCAGTGCCGTCCCTGGGACGTCTCGCCGCGAAACCAGCCGATCCAGGTGGCCAGATACGCGAGCACCGGTACGACGCCCAGCGCCCACGCAGCCCCGGGCAGATCGCGGAGCGCGGCCCCCCGGGTGGGACGGCTCACACCGGCGGACTTTCGGGCGGCCCGGTCCCACACCAGCGACAGGATCGCGAAGCCGGCCAGGAAGTAGACACCGCTCCACTTGACGCTGCAGGCGAGTCCGAACAGTAGGCCGGCACTCAATCGCCAACCCCGCGGTCCGGCTCGCGGGCCGACTGTCCCCAGTGGACTGTCCCCAGTGGACACGATCTCGGCCAGCCGGGCGCGGTACCGGTCCCGGTCGATCAGGAGACAGCCGAACCCGGCGAGAACGAACGGCTGCAGGAAGATGTCGAGCAGGCCCGTTCGGCTCAGCACGAAACTCAGTCCGTCGAAGGTCAGCAATGCGCCGGCGATCAATCCGAGGAACGTCGATCGGGTCATCCGACGGACGATCCGCGCCACCAGGACGACCGAGATGGCGCCCGCGAGCGCCGAGGGGAACCGCCAGCCCAGCGAGTTGTACCCGAAGAGGTACTCGCCGAGCGCGATGCACCACTTGCCCAGCGGCGGATGGACGATGAACGTGTAGCCGCGGTTGTACTCGTAGCCCAGGCGCAGGATCTCCGCGCCCTCGGGGGGGTAGTACGCCTCGTCGAAGATGAGGTCACCGGGATAGCGGATGCGCACCAGCCGCAGCACAAGGGCCACGACGCCGAGACCGCCGATCAGCAGCCAGGACGTCAGCCGGTCCTCGGGCATCGCCCCCCGGAGCCGGTCCAACCGGGACGGTGGGCGCGGCTCGACCTGGGCCGTCGGTGCGATCGTGGCCGAGGGATGCTCGGCTGCCGTCACCGCCATCAGCCGATCGTAAGCTCATGGGGTGACAGCTGGCGGCGAATCCCGTCTGCCCGGCCGGCTCATCCTCGCCGCGACGCCGCTCGGTGATCCGGGCGACGCGTCGGCCCGGTTGCGCTCCGCTCTCGCCGAGGCTCCCGTCGTCGCTGCCGAAGACACCCGCCGGATCCGCCGGCTGGCGGCCGAGCTCGAGGTCGCGATCAGCGGCCGGGTGCTGTCGTACTTCGAGGGCAACGAACTTTCCCGTACGCCGGAACTGCTCGTTCTGCTCGCCGAGGGGTTGGACGTCCTGCTGGTTACCGACGCAGGGATGCCCAGCGTTTCCGATCCCGGCTACCGGCTCGTCCGGGCGGCCGTCGATGCCGGGATCCGGGTCAGCTGCCTGCCCGGCCCGAGCGCCGTGACGACCGCCCTGGCGTTGTCGGGCCTGCCGGCCGACCGGTTCTGCTTCGAGGGCTTCCTCTCCCGCAAGCCAGGACCCCGCCGCCGCGCCCTCGCGGGGCTCGTGGCCGAGCGCCGCACGATGGTCTTCTTCGAGGCGCCGCACCGGATCGCCGCCATGCTCGCCGCGGCGGCTGAGGTCTTCGGTCCAGACCGCCCGGCGGCGGTCTGCCGCGAACTGACCAAGACCTACGAGGAGGTACGCCGGGGCCCGCTCGGGGAACTGCGGTTGTGGGCCGAGGCCGGGGTCCGCGGCGAGATCACCGTCGTGGTCCAAGGAGCCGGCCCGCCGGCCGCGGCCGCCCCCGCCGAACTCGCCGCAGCAGTGGCCAGCAGGGAAACGGCCGGCCAGCCGCGCAAAGCAGCGATCGCTGAGGTCGCGGTGACGCACGGCGTACCGAAACGCGAGGTATTCGACGCGGTGGTCTCGCAGCGACCCTGACGCTTCCCCGCATTGCCCCCGGCGGCGCGGACACGCCGCGCCTGGCTCGGCGTGTCGATGCAGTCACGGGGCAACGCGGCAGGGCATCTCACTTGACGTGACACTGTGGAATGTTGCAGGATGACCTGACACAGTGGAGGGTGTCATCGATGGATCTGCACACGGCCTTGCTGCTCCTGCACGCGACTGCCGGAACGCTCGGTTTGCTGCTCGGTCCGGTGGCAGCGCTCACTGCGGCGGAGCGCCGGGACGCAACGTGGTTGATCAGCGCCTATCAGGTGGCCGTCACCGTCGTCTGCGCCTCCGCGCTGGGGTTGGTCGCGTTGGCTCCCGCGGCCTTCTGGTGGCTGATCCCGTTCGCCTTCGGCACTCAGGCGGCAATCGTCGTGGCCCGCCGTACCACCGACCCCTCTCGCCGGGTCAGACTCCTCGGCGGGTCCTACGTCGCCCTCGTCACCGCGCTCCTCGTGGTGAGTTGGAGCAACCCGCTGGCCTGGATCCTGCCCACGCTGCTGGGGGTCGGCCTGGTCGAGAGCGCGGCAGCCCGGGCACCAAGGAGGCATCACCATGTCCACTGACGTCCTGCAACGCGCCTCCGACGCGGATCGGGAGACGGCGGCCGGCCTGCTGGCCGAGCACCTGGCGGCGGGGAGGTTGACCCTCGCCGAGTACGACGACCGAGTGACCGCCGCATATGCGGCGACGACTGTCGACGAATTGACGCCGCTGCTCCAGGACCTGCCCGCGAAGCCCAGACCCGTTCATCAGCCGAGCACCCCGAGCCTCCGGCCGGTCTGGCGGAGCTGGGTGGTCACCACGGTCATCTGCCTGACGATCTGGGCGGTCACCTCGATCGCCGCCCGGGACGTCGAGGGTTTCTGGCCGTTCTGGGTATTCGGCCCGTGGGGCGTCGTCCTGCTGCTCCGGACGGTGCGGCCGCTCAGAGCCAGCCGCTGCGTTTGAAACCGCGATACAGCGCGATGCAGGCGGTCAGGATGACGGCGAGGATCAGCGGGTAGCCGAACATCCAGCGCAGTTCGGGCATGTAGTCGAAGTTCATGCCGTAGATGCCGGCTACCGCCGTCGGTACCGCGGCGATCGCCACCCACGCCGAGATCTTGCGAATGTCCTCGTTCTCGGCTAGCGCTACCCGGGCGAGGCTGGCCTGCAGGATCGAGCTGAGCAGCTCGTCGAAGCCGGTGATCTGATCGCTCACCCGGCTCACGTGGTCGTCGACATCGCGGAAGTACTCGCGCATCGATTCGGGCACGAGCTTCAGGTTCCGCTCGGTGAGCGTGTTCAGCGGTACCGCCAGCGGTGAGACCGCGCGGCGCAGTTCCAACAGCTCCCGTTTGAGTTGGTATATCCGTCCGATGTCGTCGGTCCGGCGCGGGCTGAAGACCGACTCCTCGAGTTCTTCGATGTCCACCTCTACCTGAGCAGCCACGTCGACGTACTCGTCGACGACGAGGTCGGTGATGGCGTACAGAATGGCGGCCGGTCCGTGCCGCAGCAGTTCGGGGTTCTCGGTCAGCCGTTCACGCAGGCCGTGCAACGGTGTGTGCTCCCCGTGCCGGACGGTGACCACATAGTCGGCGCCGCTGAAGATCATCACCTCCCCGGTGGCGATGACGTCGCTGGTCGCTGTCAGCTGCTCGTGCTCGACGTAGCGGCAGGTCTTGAGGACGAAGAAGAGCATGTCGTCATAGCGCTCGAGTTTCGGCCGCTGGTGCGCCTTGACCGCGTCCTCGACGGCCAGCGGATGCAGCCCGAACTCCGCGGCGATCCCGCCGACCTCCTCCGCCGTCGGTTCGTGCAGGCCGAGCCAGACATACCCGCCGCGTTCGCGCGCGAGCCGAGCTGCCTCGGTGTAGTCGCCTTCGTGCGGGATCCGCTGGCCGTCGACATAGACGCCGCAGCCGACCACATGGTCACGCTTCGGAGGTTCCCCGACAGGTTCCACGGCCAGGCGGCGGCTGGTCTCGGGTCTGCGGCTCACCCGCTAAGGATGGACCACGCCGAGGCGGTAAAGGTCTGGCCTGCGCTCACTACGCTGGTTGCATGAGTTCCCGGCACATCCTGACCGCCGTCGCCTGGCCGTATGCCAGCGGTCCGCGGCACATCGGCCACGTCGCCGGCTTCGGCGTGCCCTCCGATGTGTTCAGCCGCTACCAGCGGATGGCGGGCAACGAGGTGCTGATGGTGTCGGGCACCGACGAGCACGGGACGCCGATCCTGGTCGCCGCAGAGGCCGAGGGTGTGCCGCCCAAGGAACTCGCCGACCGCTACAACCGGATGATCGAGGAAGACCTGGTCGCGCTCGGGCTGTCCTACGACCTGTTCACCCGGACGACGACCCGCAATCACCACAAGATCGCGCAGGACATCTTCAGCACTCTGCACGACAACGGTTACGTCTTCCCGAAGACGACGATGGGGGCGATCAGCCCGACCACCGGCCGTACGCTGCCCGATCGCTACATCGAGGGAACCTGCCCGATCTGCGCGTACCCGCACGCCCGCGGTGACCAGTGCGACAACTGCGGCAACCAGCTCGACCCCATCGACCTGATCGACCCGAAGAGCCGGATCAACGGCGAGACGCCGGTGTTCGTCGAGACCGAGCACTACTTCCTCGACCTGCCCGCATTCGTGGACACCCTGTCGACCTGGCTCAAGACACGGACGTCATGGCGGCCGAACGTGCTCCGGTTCGCGCTCAACCTGCTCGATGACGTGAAGCCCCGCTCGTACACCCGCGACCTCGACTGGGGTGTGCCAGTCCCGCTCGACGGCTGGCGGGAACGGCCGGACAAGCGGATCTACGTGTGGTTCGACGCGGTGGTCGGCTACCTGTCGGCGTCCATCGAGTGGGCCCGGCGTACCGGCGACCCGGACGCGTGGCGGCCGTTCTGGCAGGCCGAGGATGCCCGCGGCTACTACTTCATGGGCAAGGACAACATCGTCTTCCACGCCGAGATATGGCCGGCCCAGCTGTCCGGCTACAACGGCAACGGCGCGCACGGCGGTACGCCGGGGCCGCTGGGCACACTGCACCTGCCGCACGAAGTCGTCTCCAGCGAATTCCTGACGATGGAGGCGAAGAAGTTCTCCGCGTCGCGCGGCGTCGGCATCCTGGTCCGCGACTTCCTGTCCCGGTACGACGCCGACGCGCTGCGGTACTACCTCGCCGTCGCCGGCCCGGAGACCTCCGACACCGACTTCACCTGGGCGGAGTTCCTGCGCCGCAACAACGACGAGCTGGTGGCCGGCTGGGGGAACCTGGTCAACCGGTCGATCTCGATGGCGGCCAAGAACGTTGGCATGATTCCGGCAGCCGGTGAACTGACCGACGCCGACCGCGCGCTGCTCACCCGCTCCGCCGGGGCGTTCGGTCCCATCGGCGAGCTGCTGGGCCGGTCACGCCAAAAGGAGGCCATCCGGGAGGCGATGAAGGTCGTCGCGGACGCGAACCGCTACCTGTCCGACCAGGCACCCTGGAAGCTCCAGGACGACCCAGCCCGTCGGGACACCGTCCTACACGTCGCGCTGCAGGTCGTCGACGACTGCAAGGCGCTGCTCACGCCGTTCCTCCCGCACTCCGCGCAGCAGGTGCACGAGCTGCTCGGCGGGTCGGGGACGTGGTCGGCGATGCCGTCGCTGCACGACGTCGAGGACCTCGACGGCGGCACGCCGTACAGCGTGATCATGGGGGAGTACGCCGCAGAGCAGGCGACGTGGCAGTCCACACCGCTGCCCACGGGGAAGCCGCTGGCTCCCCCCACCCCGGTGTTCAAGAAGCTGGATCCGTCCATTGTGGACGACGAGCTGGAACGACTTGAGTCTGCGGGCGCGGGTGAATCAGGGTGAGCCACCCCCAGCGCCGGACGCCCTGAGGGTTGCGGCGCTGGACAGCCACTGCCACATGGACATCATGGGCGTCCCCGTCCGGCAGGTCGTCGACGAGGCGGCGGCGGTCGGCATCACCCGGATCGTCCAGGTCGGGACGGACGTCCCGTCCTCGCGATGGTCGGCCGAGCAGGCCGAGACGTACGTCGCCGTACTGGCCACGGTGGCTATCCACCCGAACGAGGCCGGTCGCGGCGGCGCGGGCCCCGACGCGCTGGCCGTGATCGAGCAGCTGGCTTCCCGGGAGCGGGTTCGCGGCATCGGCGAGACGGGGCTGGACCGCTACCGCACCGGCCCGGAGGGGTACGCCGCGCAAGAGGAGTCGTTCCGGGCGCACATCGACATCGCCAAGCGGCACGGCAAGGCGCTGGTGATCCACGACAGGGACGCGCACGCCGACGTACTGCGCGTCCTGGCAGAAGAAGGCGCACCGGAGCGAACGGTGTTCCACTGCTTCTCCGGGGATGCCGAGATGGCGCAGGCCTGCGCCGAGCGCGGGTACGTCATGAGCTTCGCCGGAACGGTGACGTTCAAGAACGCCGACGCGCTGCGCGAGGCTGCCCGGGTGGCGCCCCTGGACCAGGTGATGGTGGAGACCGACGCCCCGTTCCTGACCCCGATGCCCTACCGTGGCCGGCCAAACGCGCCATACCTCGTTCCGCTCACGCTGCGCGCGTTGGCGTGCATCAAGGCGGTCGACCTGGACGAGATCTGTGCCCGGGTGGCGGCCACCGGGATGCGAATGTTCGGCTGACGTGAGCAGGTTTCGTGGTGCCGATGCAAAATGAGTGCGGCTGGTGTGCGGTGTCGGGGAGGTGGAGACAGTGGGACGGATCCTGGTGGTCCTGTTGCTCGCTGTCCTGATCGTCCCGGCGCTCTTGCTGTGGCGGCTGTGGCGGCACGCCGGTCAACGCCGGCAGGTCAACGAGGGAACCCTCGGGTTCATCGTCCCGACCGTCGAGGCGGAGCGCACCCTGGCCCGTTGGCCGGTCCGGGCTCGTGTCCTGCGTACGGTGGGTCTCGGCGCGGGCCTGCTGATCATCGTGCTGCTCGGATTCATTGTCGGCACCCGCTCGGTGTTTCTGTGGCCGCTGGCACTGGGCCTGGGCTATCTGCTCGGTGTCCTCGCCGGCGAACTGGCTCGGCCGCGTCCGGTGTGGACGGTCAGCCGTGGGCCGTTGGGCCGGATCGGGGAGTACATCCATCCCGGCCTGGTCTGGTTGCTACGCGGCACCGCGTTGCTCGCCGTCGCGGCCGGCGTGACAGCGACGCTGCTGAGTGAGCCGACCCGCGACGGCTCCGCGTTGCCGATGAGCTGCCCGGGTGGCGGCATGGAGCTCGTCGGCGCGGGCCAGATCACCGAGTACGCGGTCTTCTTGCTTATCCTCGCCGCTGCCGGATGGCTGGTGAGCGAACTCACGCTGCTGCGCATCGTCGGCCTCCCCCGAGCCGAGGAACTGGACGATGTGCCGGTCGACGAGGCGCTGCGCAGCGCGAGCGCGCACGCGTCAGTGGCCGCGGCCAGCGTCCTCACCCTGCTGCCGCTGGGCGGATTCGCGCTGGTCACCGGCCTGGCGGTGGTCGGCAGCTGCGCGAACTCCGACCTGCTCAGCATCGGGCTGATCGGGGGTGGATTGGCCGCGCTGCTGGCCGGTCTGCTCGTGGCGGCGTTTCTGCCGAGTTGGCTCCGGCCGGTCCGGCGACGGGCCGACGTCCGCTCGTAACCGGACGCGGGTTAGCCACAACGTGACATCTCCGTTATCGTCTCGTGACGAACAGCCGGGGTGGGGAAGCCCCGCGCTGCGGTGACGTTGCCTGCAGTGCTCACGGGATGGCGTGCACGTGCGCGCCGTTGCGTGTCCCCTGCCCGGACGAAACGACCGTTCGGAGTGTCGTGCGCCGCTCTTTCCAACTCGCCCTGTTCGGCCTCGTGCTGACGGGTTTGATCGCCGGCTCGGTAGCCTGGGCCTCCTTCAGTAAGACCGTGACGCTCACTGTCGACGGCACCGCCACAACCGTGAGCACTCGGGCCGGCTCCGTCGGCGACGTGCTGGCCGACGCCGACGTGTCCGTCGGCAGCCATGACACGCTCGCCCCGAGTGCTGATTCGGCGATCGGCGACGGCGGTGAGATCGTGCTCAACCGCGGTCGGCTGCTCACGCTGACCGTCGACGGCGCGGAGCGCGAGATCTGGGTCACCGCCCGGTCCGTGGACGAGGCCCTGGACCAGCTCGGCTACCGGCAGGACGACATCTACGTTTCCGCCTCGCGCTCGCAGCGGGTGCCCCTGGACGGGCTCGCGCTGGAGCTGCGGATGCCCAAGCAGGTCGACATCTTCGTCGACGGCCAGGCGCTGTCCGTGCTCACCACGGCACCGGACGTCGCGGCGCTGCTGGATGAGGAGAACATCACCCTCGCAGCCACCGACACCACCTCGATGTACGGCGACCAGCCGCTGCTCAGCGGCATGAACCTGACGATCACCCGGATCCGCTTCCAGGATGTGCAGGAGACCCGGCCGGTCCCTCGCGCGGTCGTCGAGCGCGCGGACGACTCGCTGTTCGAGGGCGAGAGCGAAGTGGTCCAGGAAGGCGCCGACGGCGCCGAGGTCCTCACCATCCGGATCACCCGCACTAATGGCGTGGAGACCGCCCGGGCGACGCTGTCCACGAAGCTGACCCGAGCACCCGTGGACAAGATCATCGCGGTCGGCACCAAGAACCGTCCGGCTCCGCCCCCGCCACCGCCACCGCCCGCGTCAGGAGGGGGTGGCGGCGGCAGCCCGCCGCCGCCCAGCAGTTCCGGGCTGAACTGGGATGCGCTGGCGCAGTGCGAGTCCGGTGGGAACTGGTCGATCAACACCGGCAACGGCTACTACGGCGGACTGCAGTTCGACAAGGGCACCTGGGACGCCTACGGCGGCCAGCAGTACGCCGCCTACCCGCACCAGGCCTCTCGCGAGCAGCAGATCGCCGTCGCGGAACGGCTGTACGCCGACCGAGGCGACAGCCCGTGGCCGACGTGTGGATATCACCTGTACGACTAGATGACAGGCTCGTCCGGCCTGTTGGGCCCGGCCGAGATCCGTGAGCTGGCGCGCAGGCTGGAGCTCCGCCCGTCCAAGAGCCGCGGGCAGAACTTCCTGCACGACGCGAACACCGTGCGGCGAATCGTCCGTGCCGCCGGCCTCGGGCGCGACGATGTCGTGCTCGAGGTCGGTCCCGGTCTGGGGTCGCTCACCCTGGGCCTGCTGCAGCACAGCTCCCGCGTCGTCGCTGTGGAGGTCGATGCCCGGCTGGCGGCGGCGCTGCCCGAGACCGTCGCCGCGGTGGCTCCCGGACTGGCGGACCGGCTCGCGGTGGTCCAGGCCGATGCCCTGTCGCTCGAACGACTGGCCGGGCCGCCGCCCACGGCCCTGGTGGCGAACCTGCCCTACAACGTCGCCGTACCGGTCCTGCTGCATCTGCTGGAGTTGCTGCCCTCACTGCGACGGGTCCTGGTGATGGTGCAGGCCGAGGTCGCGCATCGGCTCGCCGCTCCCCCCGGGTCGCGCACCTACGGCGTCCCGTCGGTCAAAGCCGCCTGGTACGGCGAGGTGCGCCGAGCCGGCGCCATCAGCCGGCACGTCTTCTGGCCGGAGCCCAACGTCGACTCGGAACTCGTCTCGCTCCATCGCCGACCGGCGCCACCAGGCGTGGACAGGACCGCGGTCTTCAACGTTGTCGACGCCGCCTTCGGCACCCGCCGCAAGACACTGCGTGCCGCGCTCGCACCGTGGGCCGGCTCGGCGGTGCGGGCCGAGGCGGTGCTCCGCTCGGCCGGGATCGACCCGTCGCTGCGCGGTGAGGCATTGGACCTGTCCGCGTTTGTGTCGCTGGCCCGCGCGGCGGGCACGATGCAGGAGTGACGGCGCGACGCGTTCCCCGGTTGGCTCCCCGCCCCCCCGAGGACCGAGGGTCCATGGGACGGGTCGTCGTCCGGGTGCCCGCGAAGATCAACCTGCACCTGTCGGTCGGGCCGCGGCGATCCGACGGGTTCCACGACCTGATGACTGTGTTCCTCGCCGTCTCGCTGTACGACCACGTCACCGCGACTCCGGCGCCCGGCTTGTCCCTGTCCGTGCGCGGCGAGGGCGCCGACGGGCTACCGCTCGACGACGGCAACCTGGTCTGGCGGGCAGCCGCCGCACTGGCCGAGTACGCCGGCGTACCGGCTGATGCCAGCCTGGAGGTGGCCAAGGACATCCCGGTGGCCGCGGGGCTGGCCGGCGGCAGCGCGGACGCGGCTGCCGCGCTGGTGGCCTGTGACGAGCTGTGGGGCACCGGGCTGTCCCGGGCCGAGCTGGTCGAGCTGGCGGCGGGGCTGGGCAGCGACGTCGCTTTCCTCCTCACCGGCGGGATGGCGCTGGGAACCGGCCGCGGTCAACTGCTCACCCCGGTCCTGGCGGCGGGAGAGTGGCACTGGGTCCTCGCCTTTTCGTCAGCCCAACTGTCTGCCACCGAGGTGTACGCCGAACTCGACCGGCTGCGCGGCGGGGAGCCCTCGCCGCTGCGCGCACCGGACCGGCTCATCAATGGCCTGCGGGTACGCGACTCCCGGGTGGTCGCCAGCGCGCTGTCCAACGACCTGCAGCCGGCCGCGCTATTCCTTCGCCCGGCGTTGCGAGCCACCCTTCGCGAGGGCGAGCAGCTCGGCGCGCAGGCCGGCATCGTCAGTGGCTCCGGACCGACATGTGCGTTCCTGGTCGGTTCCTCCCGGGCCGCTGTCCGGCTTGCCGCCGCGCTGGCCGGTGCCGGCGTCTGCCGGACCGTCCGGATCGTGCACGGACCGGTACCGGGCGCCCGGCGAATCCCGTGAACCTGTTGTCTCTCGAGCGGGTGCTCAAGGCTTTCGGCACCACGATCGTGCTCGACGAGGTGTCCCTCGGTGTGGCCCAGGGCGAGCGGATCGGCGTGGTCGGGCCCAACGGCGGCGGCAAGAGCACGCTGCTCGCCGTACTGGCCGGGCGAGCGGCACCGGACGCCGGCCGGAGGACTCAGCGCAGCGGGCTGCGCATCGGCGTACTCGACCAGGCGGTGGACTTCGCGCCGACGACGACGGTGCGCGCGGCGGTACTGCCGCCGAGCGCGTTTGCGGCCGAACACGAGTGGGCCGGGGACAGCGCCGTCCGGGAGGTCCTGTCCGGACTCGGCCTGGCCGGCATCGGGTTGGACTCGACCCTCGGCGAGCGGTCCGGAGGTGAGCGCCGGCGGGTGGCCCTCGCCGCCGAGCTCGTCCACCCGACCGACCTCCTGCTCCTGGACGAGCCGACGAACCACCTCGACGTCGAGGGGGTGGCGTGGCTGGCGTCGTACCTCGGCGGGAGAGCGGGAGCACTGCTCGTCGTCACGCACGACCGCTGGTTCCTCGACGCGGTGTGCACGGCGACGTGGGAGGTCGGCGGCGGTTGCGTGCACAGCTATGACGGTGGGTACGCCGCCTACGTGTTGGCCCGGGCCGAGCGGGAGCGGGTGGCGGCGGTGACGCAGGCGCGCCGGCAGAACCTGCTGCGCAAGGAGCTGGCTTGGCTGCGTCGGGGCCCGCCGGCCCGCACGAGCAAGCCGAAGTTCCGGATCGAGGCGGCCCAAGCCCTGATCGCCGACGTGCCGCCGCCGCGTGATCGGGCCGGTCTGCAGCGCTTCGCCGCTCACCGGCTCGGACGGACCGGGTACGAACTGGAAAACGTCACCCTCCGGCTCGGTGGCCGCACCCTGCTGGATGACGTGAGCTGGCAGCTCGGTCCTGGCGACCGGATCGGCGTCGTCGGCGTCAACGGTTCGGGCAAGACTAGCCTGCTTCGGCTGCTCACCGGCTCCCTGCAACCCGACCGGGGGCGGGTCATCGTCGGGCCGACCGTGCGGGCGGCGTACCTGTCGCAGGAGGTCACCGAGCTGCCCGGCGAACTGCGAGCGCTGGAGGCGGTGGCGCACATCGCGCAGTCGATGCGGATCGGCGAGGCCGAGGTCGGCGCCGCGCAGCTGCTGGAGCGCTTCGGGTTCCCGACCGCCCGGCAGTGGACGCCGGTCGCCGACCTGTCCGGCGGCGAGCGGCGACGACTGCAGCTGCTCCGGCTGCTGATGGCCGAGCCGAACGTGTTGCTGCTCGACGAGCCGACGAACGACCTCGACATCGACACGTTGACCGCGCTGGAGGACCTGCTGGACACCTGGCCGGGATCGCTCGTCGTGGTCAGCCACGACCGGTACCTGATCGAGCGGGTCACGGACACCGTCGTCGCGTTGCTCGGTGACGGACAACTCGCCGCGCTACCCGGCGGGGTGGAGGAGTACCTGGCCCGGCATCCGCCGCCGCAGCTGGCTCCATCCCGCCGTAGGCCAGCCGTCAGCAGCGCAGCCGATGCGCGGACCGCCCGCAAGGAGGTGGCCCGGCTGGAACGGCGGCTGTCCCGGCTGGAGACCGACGAGCAGCGGCTGCTCGCTGAACTCGCCGACCATGCAACCGACTACCAGCGCGTGGGCGCGTTGGACGAGCGGCTGCGCGACGTCCGCGCCGAGCGCTCGGAGGCCGAGGATGCCTGGCTGCACGCCGCCGAGGCGGCCGATTCCTGATCCGATCCGTGGCGGGGCGGCACCTGGCGGCTAG
>Ga0136614_10000523_pt1 | contig 19273 bp, 21 predicted proteins | sample AntDrymUQ2792106_2_FD_106643 | JGI IMG/M metagenome (GOLD analysis project Ga0136614, IMG submission 106643) | Polar desert sand microbial communities from Dry Valleys, Antarctica - metaG UQ279 (21.06) | ecosystem: Environmental > Terrestrial > Soil > Desert | place: Antarctica: Dry Valley... | reverse complement strand
TGCCCGATGTTGACAAGCCAGCGCAGGGGCGGGTTGTCTATCTCACCGAGCTCGAGCCGCTTCAACGACGAGAGTGAGATGCCGGTTACCTCCGCGAGCTCCGCCTGGGTCATCCCGCGAATCAGGCGATGGAAAGCGACCCGCGTCTCGCCCTTGCCCTGATGCCCTCGGCGCGCCGGCACAAGGCGGGAGAGTAAGCGAGCAGGAGCGAGCTTGCTGAGATGAGAGCGGCGGCGGGCGTTTAGGCGGTCGACGACGCCGAGGAGCTCGACCTATAACCATCTGAATCGGGATGCTTGCGGAGGTCGCATACGGCGGTGCGAAAAGGCTGCGCATTACAAGGGGCGGCGGACTCAAGTAACGCTCTACGTTGGTTCGCGATCGCGAGCTCGACTATGCCGTGTCGCGAGACACCTGAGCATCAGCATCGGCGCGCTCGAGAGTCGCCGCACAGCTGCGTCTGGTGGGACTGGGGCGGTGACTCTTTCCGACGCCGACGGCTGGCCGTTCTTCTTGGGCCGATCTTCGAGCTGTGCTGGCGACCCCTCCACCAGCTCTCGCTTCGACGTCTCTGTAGAGAGACGCTGAAGCGAGAGCTTCCGCGCCGTCAGGTAATTCCGCCTGCCCGTGAGCTACCGTCGCCGCGAGATGGCATCCAACCGACAAACCGCCGTTGCCGCGCAGCTCCGTGATCAGGGCTCGCGACGGTTCCGCGCGAGCTACAGCGACGACGAGCTCTGGGAGATCTTGCGCGAGGTCGCGCTCGCGGTCAGCCCGCAAGAACCGACGCGACTCACGCAGCTTCAGTTCGACACGGAGGCGCCGTCGCTTCTCGCTCTCCAGGGCAAGCCTCCTCCGCCGTCAGCGCGAGCCATCTACGGACGGATGAGCGCCGACAAGGACGATCGGCGCAGCTGGCGTGAGATCCTCGAGACCGCGGTCACGCTCGCCAGTGTCGCGCACACGATCGCGGTTGCAGTTCCGGAGCGCGCGGAGCCCAGCTGGTTCGACGAGTCACACGTCTTCTACGGACTCCGCCGGGTCGGGCTGCAGCTCGGCAGGAAGCCGGACGGGAAGGACACGATTCGCCCGTCTGAGTACGACAGGGCCCGGTGCGAGCTGCTCGCGGCTGAGCGCCCGCTTCAACGCGGACAGCTGCTCGAGAAGTTACTGCCGACCGCCGCGCAGATCGAGACGATCGCCGGGGAGCTCGGCTGGGAAGGCGCCTGTGAACTGGCCGGGTTCGCGGCGCCGACGAACACAAACCCCCTGGAGACGGCGCCACTACAGCTGATCGCCCACTATTACGAGACTCAGCGCCGCCTTCCGACCCGGCGCAGTCTGCAGCGGTACGCGAGCGCCCACCGACTGCCTCTGCCGCGCAAGATCCGCGAGACAGGAGTGATGCAGGCGTGGCTGAGCGAGTTCGTCGCCAGTCGCGCCGCCCGCGGCCTCGAGACGCCGCCGGACGGGCCCGCAGCCGGCGAGGAGCTGACCGCCGGCGAAGTCGATGCGCTGCTCGAGGGCCTGCCGCGCTTCGCCGTCCAGCCGAAGGGGCACTGGGAAAAACGCGAGCACGTGGTCGCGGCACTCGCCGAGTACGTCGAGCTGTTCGACGGTAAGCAGCCACTCCGGCAGAAGCACTACTTCGCGCACCGCCAGGAGCATCGCTGGCCGACCCTCAATGCGCTCGCCCAGCACGGGCGCTTCCAGGAGCTGATCGCCGAAGCGCGGAAGCTTGTCAGGGGAAGGGAGCGGGGCAACCGTGAGCGAGGGCTCTGAGCCGGGGCGAGGTGTCCCCGTTTGAGGTCAGTTGTCCTCGATTGAGGACAAGGTCGCCAAAGCGTGGCTACTCGCCGCGTCGCCGGCGAGGCGTCTTCTTGTCTGCTGTCTGACGAGTCAGCGCAGCTGCGTACGCGCGCAGATCCTCGCGCGGGCCGACAGCATGAACGCGTACTTCGTTAGGCGCTCCGTCCGAGGGCTGGTTTTCGTAGACGAGTCGGTAACGGGGCTTGCCCTTCCAGTCTTCCAGGTCGAACTTGATCGATCGGCATCTCTCAAGGCCACGCATATTGTAGCGCTCCCGTAGTTCAGTCCCGAGGTACGCATCCTCTCGGAGCGCAAGCATCCTCGTCAACGCCACGAGCTGGAGCTTGTCGTCGTCAAGTTCTCGAAGGTCGATCGAGACATCGGGATGCCACGTGACGTTGTAGCTCACTCAGCGACGGCCCCTTGACGTGCCGGCGCCGGGACATCAAGTAGCTCCGCAAAACCGAACTGTCTGACGAGATCCTCAATCGGCTGGTAGTCACCCGGAGCCGCGGATGCACGCCGCTCCTCGACCAGGAATGCCATCCCGATCGCCTCGAGATTCTCCTCGAGCTCCTCGAGCTTTTCCGTCATCGCACGAGCGTCAACCTCCGGCATCATCAAGAGGCCGCCCTGGCGAAACGGCCCGACCTCAACCGCCCGGTCGTAGACCGACTCAACCGGCTCTTCGACCGCGCGAAACTCCTTGACCAGCGAGTGCAGGCCCCTTCGAGCCTCATCCACGGTCATCCGTCGCGGAGCTGCAACCGTGCCTCTCTTCTTGCCTCTAGCCACCACGTTCCTCCTAGTTAGTACGGAAGTACGTACGGACTATAGCACGAAACGCGGGCGCGAGCTGAAATTGTTGCCGCCGACGACAGCGGGCTCCCTGTACGGCGTGGAGGCTGTTGCGCCTCTACGAGCGTGGCAGCCAACCCGGTGGCTACGACACCGTCCGCGCACGACTCACCGACCGCGTTGTCGCCGGCATCGTCGCTCTCGGCAGCTTCCTGCTCCTCGCCGGTGGTTTCTGATCGACCGCGACGGGTTGATGCCGCCGCCAGCCATCACCTACTACCCCGGTGGCGCGGGCCGTTGAGAATCAGGGCGTAACCTTCTCAACGGCACCAACGATCGCGCTTGACCAGAGGACTCCTGAAAATTTGCAGCTCTCCCATCTCGCTGCGCAGGCGGACGCGGCGGCCGGCCTCTAGCCTTGCCGGGTGTCCGAGCAGCCGCAGCCGCAGCCGCAGCCTGTCGCAGTCATCGGGGCCGGCCTCGACCTCGGCGCGGGCCGCCGGGGTGTCGACATGGGCCCTTCGGCGATCCGGTATGCGGGGCTGGACGCCAGGCTCACGGCGCTCGGCCGCCGCGTCATCGACCTCGGCAACGTGGAGACAGCCGTGGCCGAAGCGGCAGACGTCGGAGACGCGCAGGCCCGGTTCCTGGGGGAGATCAGGCGAACCTGCGAGCAGCTGGCCCGGGACGTCGCGCGAGCGGACGAGAGCGGCTACCTCCCACTCGTCCTCGGCGGCGACCATTCGATCGCGCTCGGCACGCTGGGGGGCCTTGCCTCGCGTCACGGGCCGGGAGGCGTTCTCTGGCTCGACGCCCACGGTGACCTGAACCGGCCGGAGACGAGCCCCAGCGGGAACGTTCACGGCATGCCCCTCGCCGCGGCGCTCGGCCTTGGCGGCGCCCGGTTCGAGAGTGACGCATGGCAACTCCCCGCCGTGGAGGCCGGTCGGGTCGCGCTCGTGGGCGTCCGCTCGCTCGACGAGGCCGAGCGAAGCCTCGTGCGCGAGCTCGACGCTCTCGTGCTGACGATGAGCGACATCGATCGGATCGGGATCGAGAGGGCGATTCGCGAGGCCCTCGAGCGCGTCAGCGGCCCGGGCTTCGTTCACCTGAGCCTCGACATGGATGTCGTCGACCCCGAGGTGGCACCGGGCGTCGGCACCCCGGTCCGCGGTGGCCTCTCCTACCGGGAGGCCCATCTCGCCTGCGAGCTCATCTCCGAGTCCGGGGTTCTCGGATCGCTCGAGGTGGTGGAGGTGAACCCGATCCTGGACCGCGAGAACGAGACTGCCCAGCTTGCAGTCGAGCTCGTCGCGAGTCTTCTCGGCGCCCGGATCCTCTAGACCGGGGCAGGCGGGACACCCGCGCACCGAGCCAGGAACGCCTGGATCGCGTCGGCCGCCTCGTCGAAGGCGTCCCACATGACGACGTGGCCGCCTGGAACCACGACCACCTCCGCAGCCGGAAGCGAGGCCACGAACACGTCGACCAGCACCTCCGGCACGACCTCCGAGTCGGCCGCGCGCACGAGCAAGATCGGCACGGACACTCGCTCGAGAGGCGGCGGCTTGGCCAGCTCGCCGTAGGCCGCGACGACCGCGCTGCGCGAGAAGCGAAAGCGCCACCGGCTGTCGTCGCCCTGCTCGAGGTGGCTCGGGAGCTCCTCCTCGAGCACGCGTCTGGGAGTGCGGGCAGTGCCCTGGCCCAGCCGCCACTCCACCGCAGCGGCGACGCTCCGAAAGGACGTGTCCGGCCGGATGCGATCGGCCCGGTCGAGGGCGATCGGCGGTGGAACCCAGATCGCGGGGTCGAGCAAGAGCAGGCACTCGACCCGCTCGGGCTGCAGAGCGGCCAGCTCGAGGGCCAGCCGGCCGCCGAAGCTGTGACCCAGGATGGGTGACCGCTCGACGCCAGCGGAGTCCAGGGTCTCCAGGAGGTCACCGACGTGGGTGTCGAGATCCCAGGGCGGCTCCCAGTCTGAGAAGCCGTGCCCTCGGAGGTCGGGGGCGAGGACTCTGAACCGGGCGAGCCGCTCCTCGGCCAGGCGCTGGAATCGCGCTCCGTCGGCGGTGACGCCGTGGAGGCACACGAGGGGCGGGGCGGCCGGGTCGCCCCACTCGTGCAGGTTCAGCCGCATCAGACGTGCGGCGCGACGCGCTCGTGCACCGCCAGGAGCAGGGTTCGCCAGTCACCGGCGAGCGCCACGTCCGCGGTCGCGAGGAGCGGCGCCCGCGGATCGGCGTCGAGCGCGAAGATCACCCCCGCCTTGCCGAAGCCCGCGCGCTGCTCGAAGTCCCCCAGCACCCCGATCGCAACGAGGAGCCTCGGCGAGACGCTTCTCCCGAACAGGCCCACGTGACGGTTCCAGGGAACCCAGCCCGCGCCGCAGGCGTCACGCGTGCCGCCGACCGACGCGCCGGCCACCCGCGCGGCCGGGTCGATCCGGGCGAACGCGTCAGGACCGGCTCCGGCCCCGACCACGGTGACGACGTCCGTCTCGTCGAGCCGGTAGCCGTCGGAATCAGGGTGCCGCTCCACCAGGCGTGGGCCCGACCGCGGCAGCGCGGGCGGCTCGACGCGGATCAGCTCGGCGACAGCGTCATCGCGGGGCTCGAGCGGCTCGTACGTCCGCGGCCTGACAGTCGCGAGCTGCGGTGTCGTCGAGCCCAGGATCACCGAGACGATGCCGCCGCCGTAGGCGGGCTTCGACTGGAGCAGCCGGCCCGCCTTGGCGATGTCGACGCCGACACAGTCGGCAGTCATGCCGAGCCCGAGCGTCCCGGCGACCCGCGGCCCGTACTCCCGCCCCGCGGCCGTGGCCGGCAGCAGGACCACGTGCGGCCGTGCGCGCTGGACGACCTCCGCCACGACGGCGGTCCAGAGGTCTGGGTGGTAGCGCTCGAGCGCGGGATCGTCGACGAGCAGCACGCGCTCGGCGCCGTGGGCTCCCAGCCCTTCGGCGACCGCGGCACACCCGCGGCCGAGCACGAGTGCGACGTTCGCGCCGCCGAGCTTGCCCGCGAGCGTCCGGCCGCGTGCGAGCAGCTCGAGCGAGGTGCGGTGCGGCCGTCCCTCGACCAGCTCCACGATCGTCCAGCAGTCGTAGTGCGCGGCGGGTAGCTCCGCGGCGTGGGCCGGCTTCTCCCACGAGCCTGGGGCGGGGGCGCGCTCGGCGAGGAGGGCAACGATGCGGTCGGCCGCCTCCTCGGGCCCGGTTGCAAGCACGCCGGCGCGTTCGCTCGGGACGTCCCGGACGGCGAGGACGCGGGTCGGGGAGCCTGGCTGGCCAAACCGGCGGTCGTCCGGCACGAGATCGGTCACCAGGTCTTCCGCCGTCCAGAGGGCAATCCTGTCGGCGCCCTCGATCGGCGCAACCGGCTCGCCGTCGGCCCTCGCGAGGGAGCAGACGGCGGGGAGATCTAGCTCATACGTCTCGGAGCCTTCGTCCGTCTCGCGCTCGACCCGCAGGACGGAGTCGGAGCGGCTCAGGGAGAGCACGCCGGTGAGGACCGGCCAGCCGAGCTCGGCGGCCACCTGGGGCGGGACCTGCCACGTTTCAGAGTCGACGGTCTTTCGGCCGCAGACGACGAGGTCGGCGCCCTCCTTCGCGATCGCGAGCGCGAGCGTCCTCGAGGTGCCGATCGTGTCGGCGACGGCGAAGACCCGATCGGAGAGGTGCACGGCCCGGTCGGCTCCGAGCGCGAGCGTCTCGCGGAGTGCCTCCTCGGCGGCCGGCGGGCCCATCGTCATCGTCACGACCTCGCCGCCCTCACGACCCCGCAACGCGACTGCCTCGCGCACGGCGCGGCGGTCGAAGGGGTTCAGCTCCAGCGGGACTCCCTCGCGCCGCAGGGTCTTCGTCTCCGGATCGAACTCGATCGCCGCCGGGCGCGGCACCTGCTTGACGAGGCAGACGATCTTCACGGGCCGACCCTAGGCACCGGCTGCCTGGTCGCGGGGCCGCTCCTCGCCGCTCTCGCGCTGCGGCTCGTAGTAGCGCCGACCCCGTAGCTCCTCGGGCAGGTAGTCAGTCTCGAACCCGGCGGGGTCGTCGTGCGGGTAGACGTACCCCGCGCCGTGCCCGAGCTTCCTCGCCCCTGGGTAGTGGGCATCGCGGAGCGCCTTCGGCGGCCTCACGTTCCCCCGCTCGCGCACGTCCGCGATCGCCGCCTTCAGAGCCAGGTAGACGGCGTTCGACTTCGGGGCGAGCGCGAGATAGATCGCGGCCTGGGCGAGATTCAGGCGCACTTCTGGCAGGCCGACGTGCTCGACCGCGTGCGCTGCGGAGACCGCGACCACGAGCGCGCGCGGGTCGGCGTTGCCGATGTCCTCGGACGCGAGCACGACCATTCTCCGGGCAAGGAAACGGGGATCCTCGCCCCCCTCGAGCATGGCCGCGAGGTAGTACACCGCCGCATCGGGGTCGGATCCTCGCATCGCCTTGATGAAGGCGGAGATGAAGTCGTAGTGGGCGTCCTCGCCCTTGTCGTAGAGGAGCGGCCGCTTGGTCGCTGCGGCGTCTACGTGGCGCTCTGCGAGGTCCGCTCCCTCGGCGCGCGCGGTCTGCCACGCGAGCTCGAGGATGTTGAGGGCGTTCCGCGCGTCCCCGCCAGCGCGCCGGGCGATCAGCCCGGCGAGCTCCTCGGAGACGCCCGCCTCGAGCGCGCGCGCCCCTCGCTCTACGAGGAGTGCGAGATCATCCTCGGAGTGCGGCTCGAGCTCGTAGATCTGGCAGCGCGACAGCAGTGCCGAGTTGACCTCGAAATAAGGGTTCTCCGTCGTCGCCCCGATCAGGGTCACGAGCCCCTCCTCGACGGCGGGGAGCAGCGCGTCCTGCTGGGCTTTGTTGAAGCGGTGGATCTCGTCGAGGAACAGGATCGTCCGCACCCCGTTCCCGCCGAGTCGCTCGCGCGCGCGGGCGAGCACGGCTCGTACGTCGGAGACTGTGGCCGAGACCGCCGACAGCTCCTCGAACTCCGCCCCTGTCGCGCGCGCGACCACGCGGGCCAGCGTCGTCTTCCCGCTGCCGGGGGGCCCGTACAGGATCGCCGACCCGAGCCGATCCTCGACGATCGCGAGGCGGAGCGCCGAGCCCTCGCCGAGGACGTGGCGCTGGCCGACGAACTCCTCCAGCGTGCTCGGCCGGAGGCGCAGCGCGAGCGGCGCCACCTCCGGCAGCCGCCGGCGCGCCGCGTCCGCGAAGAGATCGGACATTGCCGGAGTATGCTCCGAGCGGTGGTGTGGGCGACGAACGCGGGGGTTGGCGCCTGAGCCACGTCTGGTCACTCGGCGAGTACGAGCGCATCGCGGAGCGGTTCGGGCCGATCCACGACGAGCTGGTGGCGAGCCTCGCGCCGCGGCCGCGGCTGCGCTGGCTCGACGTCGCGACGGGCACCGGCGAGGTCGCGCTCCGCGCGGCGCGCGCCGGCGCCGAGGTGGCGGCGCTCGACATCTCCGAGCGCCTGCTCGGCGAGGCGCGTGAGAAGGCGGGGGTGGAAGGGCTTGCGATCGACTTCGAGCTCGGCGACGCACAGTCGCTTCCGTACGACGAGGGCGAGTTCGACGTCGTCTCGTCGTGCTTCGGCGTCATCTTCGCGCCCGATCGCCACGCAGCGGCCGGCGAGCTCCGCCGGGTCTGCCGTCCCGGTGGCCGCCTCGGCCTGACCGCGTGGCGCCCGAAGCCGGAGCTCCGTGCCCTCTACGAGCGCTTCCAGGAGCGGCCGCCCGCCGCCGACAGCGACGCCTGGGGCGAGGACGCGGAGCTCCAACGGTTGCTCGGCAGCGCCTTCGAGCTCGAGCTCTCGCCCGGGACCTGGCCTCTCGAGGGCGAATCGCCCGAGGCTGTCTTCCGGTTCATGGCCGAGGCCGCTCCGCCGCTGGCGGCGTTCCTCGAGAGCCTCTCCGAGGAGCGGCTCGCCGAGGTGCGGGAGGCGTTCGTCGACTACTGGCGGAGGTTCGAGGTCGACGGGGCCGTTCGCGAGCCGCGCGGCTACGTCCTTGCGGTCGGCCGGCGACGATGAGCCTCCGCGACGAGGTCACCGAGCTCCTCCGCGGGCTGATCCGCCTCGACACGGTCAACCCGCCGGGGCAGGAGACGCGCGCGGCCGAGCTGCTGCGCGACTACCTCGGAGACAGCGGCGTCCGCTGCGAGCTGCTCGCGCGCGAGTCCGGGCGAGCGAACCTCGTTGCGCGACTCCCCGGCAGCGGCGGCGGCCCCAGCCTGCTCTTCCTCTCGCACACGGACACCGTCCTTGCGGACCCGACCGAGTGGACGGTCGGCCCCTGGTCCGGCGAGCTGCGGGACGGCCAGGTCTGGGGACGGGGCGCGCTCGACATGAAAGGACAGGTGGCGGCGAGCGCGGTCGCGATCGCCTCGCTCGCGCGTGAGGGGTTCGAGCCGGCCGGCGACCTGGTCTTCGCTGCCACGGCCGACGAGGAGGTCGGAGAGGGCGTGCAGGTCGGCCTCCCGTGGCTCTGTAACGAGCATCCCGATGCGGTCCGAACCGACTTCGCGGTCAACGAGGGCGCCGGCGACCGCGTGGTGCTCGGCGGTCGCGTCTTCTACCTCTGCTCGACGGCCGAGAAGATGAGCTCGCCCTTCCGGCTCTCAGTCCACGGGCGGAGCGGGCACGCCTCGATCCCGGCAATCGCCGACAACGCACTCGTCAAGGCCGCCCCTCTGATCGAGCGGCTGGGCGCCTTCCGGGCCGACGCGCAGCTCCAGCCGGAGCTCGAGGCCCTGCTCCAGGAGGTCTCGGGCTCCGTGCCTCCTGCCGGCGAGGCGCTCGCCCGCGCGCGTGTCCTCGACCCGGTGCTCGCCGAGCTGATCGAGCCGTTGCTGACCCTGACCCTCTCGCCGACGATCATCTCCGCCTCGAACAAGCGAAACGTGATTCCCGCGCTCTGCGACGTGACCGTCGACTGCCGCCTGCTGCCCGGGCAGACCCAGGACGAGGCGGAGCAGGTGATCCGAGCCTGGCTCGGCGAGGGCGAGTACGACCTCGAGTGGCGCGAGGGCCACGGGGGGACACGGTCGACGATGGACAGCCCGCTCTGGGACGCGGTCCAGGGATTCGTATCCCAGGCCGAGCCCGGCGCGCGCGCCCTGCCGATCGTGGTCGCCGGCTTCACCGACAGCCACTGGCTTCGCGCCGCCTTCGGGACGGTCGCCTACGGCTTCTTCCCCATGCGGACGATGGAGGCGGAGCTCGCCGCCCGGCTGATCCACTCGGCCGACGAGCGCGTGCCGGTCGACGACCTCGAGCTCGGCGTCCGGTTCCTCCGTCACGCAGCCCAGGAGGTGTGCGGCGCTCCGTAGCCTGCGTGTTGCTCGCTCGTTTCGACGCTGTCAGCCGCCGCCGGAGCCGGGCTCTGCCCGGCGGGAGGCTCCCTAAGGTGGATGGATCGCTGCGGCGAAGGAGGGGGAACGTGGGGGAACCATGGGTTCCCCCACGCTTCGGGGCTACGCTTTGGGTGTGGAGGACGAGAAGATCCGGCTCGGGGGCATGGCGCTCGCAAACGGCGTGCTCGTCCACGGGCCCACTGCCTGGGCCTGCGCCGTCAGGCTTCCCGACGGAAGCCTGAAGGTGGCCTCGGCTCCGAAGAGCCTCCGCGCCTCGCGGGTCGAGCGCCCGTTTCTACGAGGTGTGGCCCGCGTCGCGGAGGCGTTCGCGATCCTGCCGACGGTGCGGCGGCGCCTGCCCGAGGCTCGGTTGCCGTTCGAGCGGCCGGCCGTGCTCGCAGCGATGCTCGCGGCAGCTGTCACTGTCCGGCTCGTCAAGGAGTCCGAGCGACTCGGGCCGGCGGCGCAGGAGCTCCTGTCGGGTCTGCTCTCGCTCGCGCCGGCGAGCCTCGCGCTCCGCGGGTCGGCACTCGCGGCCTACCACGGGGCCGAGCACATCTCGATCGGCGCCTACGAGCGACCCGCTGGCCCGGCGACGCGGGAGCACGAGCGCTGCGGCACCCACCTGCTGGGTCCGCTCCTCGCGACCTCGGCGGTCGGCGGGGCGCTCGCGGCTCGGGCGCCCGCGCCCATACGAGGGACGGCGAGACTAGCCGGCTCGCTCGGCGCCCTTGCCGTCTCGACCGAGATCTTCAGCTGGATGGTCCGAAACCCCGACCATGCGGTCTCGCGCGCGCTCGCGCGACCGGGGCACGAGCTCCAGCATCGGCTGGCGACCGCGACCCCGAGCCCCGAGCAGCTAGAGGTCGCCGAGGCCGCCCTCGCCGCGTGCCTCGAGCTCGAGCATGGCGCTTCGCACCCGCACTGAGCGGCTCCCTCCGGAGATCTTCGAGCTCCCCGTCGAGAAGATGCGGGAGGGCTACTACACGGACGCGTACTTCAACCACACCCGAGAGGTGCTGCTCGCCGACGGCCGCCGTCCCCGGGTCGTGATGCAGGTCTTTCAGCGCAAGCACTCCGTGCTCGGAGGGATGGACGAGGCGATCGCGATCCTGAAGCTCTGCTCGCACGACTGGGAGCAGCTGAACGTGCACGCCCTCTACGACGGCGATCCGATCTCGCCCTGGGAGGCGGTGCTGATGGTCGAGGGCGACTACACGCTCTTCGCGCACCTCGAGACACCCGTGCTCGGCGTACTCGCCAGGAGGACGTTGATCTCGACGAACGTCTCCAAGGTCGTGCGGGCGGCGAACGGCAAGCCGATCATCTTCATGCCCGCGCGGCACGACCACCACCGGATCCAGACGGGGGATGGCTACGCGGCGTACGTCGCCGGCGCCCTCGTCGGCGCGCCGATCGGCGTCACCTCGGACGCGCAGGCCTCGTGGTGGGGCGGGCGCGGCATCGGCACGATCCCGCACGCGCTGATCGCCGCCTACGGCGGCAATACCGTCCTCGCCGCCACGAAGTTCGCCGAGCACGCCGACCCGGAGATGAGCATCGTCGTCCTCGTCGACTTCGAGAACGACTCGGTTCGCACCTCCCTCGAGGTCGCCCGCGCGCTCGGCCCCCGGCTCTGGGGCGTCCGCCTGGACACCTCCGGCCAGCTCGTCGACCGCTCGCTCTGGGGCGAGATGGGGGAGTTCGATCCCCGCGGCGTCAACGAGCGGCTCGTGCGCAAGGTGCGCGACGCGCTCGACCGGGACGGCTTCGAGCACGTGCGGATCGTCGCCTCCGGAGGCTTCTCGGTCGAGCGGATCCGTGAGTTCGAGGCCCGAGGAGTTCCGGTCGACTCGTACGGGATCGGCTCGTCTCTCATCCGGGGCGACAACGACTTCACGGGCGACATCGTCCTCACAGACGGCCGTCCCTCGGGCAAGGTCGGCCGGCGCTACCGGCCGAATCCGAGGCTCGAGCTCGTTACGTGAGCGGCATCGCCGTCCACCCCGTGACGCCCGAGCGCTGGCCCGACATGGTCGAGCTCTTCGAGCGAAGGGGACCGCGCGGCGGCCGGCGGAATGTTCCGGCGTACGGCTGCTGGTGCATGTACTGGCGCGACCGGTCGCTCGGCCACGGGACGCCGAAGAAGCGGGCCATGGGCAACCTCGTGCGCAAGGGACGGGAGCCCGGTCTGCTCGCGTACGAGAAGGACACACCGATCGGTTGGATCGCGCTGGCGCCCAGAGAGCACTATGCGGTGCTGCTCCGCTCGCCGCAGTACCGGCCGCGCGACGAGGACGAAGACGTCTGGTCGATCGTCTGCTTCGCAGTCGACAAGGAGGCGCGGGGTCAGGGGGTGGCGAGCGACCTGCTCGCTGGGGCGATCGAGCACGCTCGTGCCCGTGGAGCGGCGCAGATCGAGGCGTACGGGCATGGATCGGATCCGTCCAACTACATGGGCGGCCGAAGCTTGTTCCTCTCGCACGGGTTCAGGTCGCTTCGCGAGGCTCCCCGCCGAACCGTCCTTCGGCTCCACTTGGCGTGAGGCGCATCCTCTGGGACGTCGACACGCAGGTCGACTTCATGCTGCCGGAGGGCAAGCTCTACGTCCATGGCGCCGAGGAGACGATCCCCGCGATGGCGCGCCTTGTGGGGGCGGCGCGCTCGGCGGGGATCGTCCACGTCGCCTCCGCGGACGACCACGAGCTCCACGACCCGGAGCTCTCGGACGAGCCTGACTGGCAGAACACCTACCCGCCGCACTGCCTGCGGGGGACGCGCGGAGCGGAGAGAATCCCCGAGACGAAGCAGGACGACCCGCTGCCGCTCACCGACGTCCCGTTTCCGCCGGGCTTGCTGCCCGAGTTGGTGGCCGGGCGGCGCGACGTCCTGCTGCTGAAGAAGAGCTTCGACGTCTTCACGAACCCGAATACGGCGGCGCTGCTCGAGGTTCTCGACCCCGACGAGGTGATCCTGTTCGGCGTTGCGACAGACGTGTGCGACGACGCAGCCGTTCTCGGACTGCTCGCGCGCGGCCGGCGCGTGCGCTTCGTCGAGGACGCCGCTCGCGGCCTCGATTCCTCGCGTGTCGCGCGCTGCACAGGGGTCTGGCGCGCGCGTGGAGTCTCGTTCACGACCGCCGACGAGGTGGTCGCCGCGCTGGCGCGGCTGTAGAGCTACTGCGGGCGCCGTCCCTGGGGTTTCGGGGGCGGTAGCATCGGAGCCGTGGCGACCCGCGGCATCCACCATCTTGGCGTCGCCGTGGAGAACCTGGACGAGGCCGTCGCGACGTACGCGCAGCTCTTCGGTGCCGAGGTCGAGCACCGGGCGACCGTCTCCGACCAGGGGGTCGAGGCCGCGTCCATACGGATGGGCTCGGGACGGGTCGAACTGCTGTCGGCACTCGGCGACGAGACCCCGGTCGGCAGGTTCCTGGCCAGCCGGGGCCCCGGGATGCACCACGTCGCCTACGAGGTCGAGGACCTCAGGGCCGAGCTCCGCGCGCTTGCCGAGGGGGGAGCCGAGCTGATCGACGAGGAGCCGCGCCCAGGCCTGTTTGGCCTCGAGGTGGCCTTCCTGCATCCGGACGCAGCGCACGGCGTCCTCTCGGAGCTCGTCTCGCATGGCTGACGTCGCGGCGGTCCGGCTGGAGATCGGATTCGACGGCGGCCTGATCATGGGCGCGCTCGTCTCGGCCGCGTCCGCCGACGAGCTCGAGCAGGCGCTGGCCGCCGGCCGCCGGGACGGGCTGACGCTCGAGGCCGAGGACGGTCGCTACACGATCGGCCTGGACAAGATCGCGTACGTCAAGCGGTTCGGGCGCGAGAGCAGACTCGGGTTCGGGACGCTCTAAGCTTCAGAGCGAAGCACTGTCCGGCGCACCGGTCGGCGTTGTCGCTCTGAAGTTCCAGGCGGCGTTTACCGTTTGGAGGCGCCCGGGCATGCTCAGTCCATGGCCGAGGGGGAACGCGCCGGCACCGCGCCCGCGCCCGAGGACATGCGGCGCTTGGTGGAGCGGGCGCAGAGCGGCGAGCGCGCGGCGCTCGAGGAGCTCTACCTCCTTCACTTCGACCGGATCTACAGCTACCTGCACCTGAGCGTCGCCAACCGCCACGACGCCGAGGATCTGACGACCCAGACCTTCCTGCGCATGTTGGAGTCGATCCGGAGCTTCCGCTGGGGCACCGCCCCCTTCGCCGCCTGGCTCTTTCGGATCGCCCACAACCTGGCCATGGATCACTTCCGCGCGGGTCGTCGCTGGCAGCCCGAGGATGAGGTGCCGGAGCCCGAGGACGGCGGAGCGGAGTCGGCGGAGACGCAGGCGCTCGAGTCGATCGGGCGTGCCTCGATGCTCGAGCTGATCGAGATCCTCTCGCTCGATCAGCAGCAGGTCCTCACCCTGAAGTTCCTCTTCGGTTTCTCGAACGGCGAGGCCGCGGCAATCCTCGGCAAGACCGAGGGCGCCGTCAAGTCGCTCCAGCATCGCGCCCTCGCCGCATTGCAGAAGCAGCTGGGCGAGCGGGGCGAGGCTGACGTAGCCGCGTCCATGTAGGTCTCGTTCCCCGCCCGAACTCCCTCGCGGAGGGCGGGCATCTGTCGACACGACGCTGCCCGTGGCCAAACACCCCACCCTTTGGGTGGGGAGAGCTCCACCCGCCACCCGCCGTCGATTCTACTGCGGCGCCGTGCGCCGAACGTGTCGCGATTGCACCGGTTCACGAGCTCTTTCTCCCCAGGTCAGTACCCTGGGCGCCGTGGCGCTCGACGTCGGCATCGTCGGTCTGCCGAACTCGGGCAAGACCACCCTCTTCAACGCCCTGACGCGGGCCGGCGCCGAGATCACCGCCTACGCGACGGTCTCGGAAAAGGCGAACGTCGGCATGGCCCCGATCGCCGACGAGCGCCTCGAGCGGATCGCGGCGGTCGTCCGCGCACGCAAGGTGACACCTGCGGCGATCCGCGTCGTCGACGTGCCCGGGACGGGCCCCGCCCTGCTCGGCAACCTCCGCCAGGTGGACGCGATCCTCGCGGTCCTGAACGGGTACGGCGACGACGCCTCGCCCTCTGCCGACCTCGAGACGATCGGCCTCGAGCTCCTCGTCGCGGACCGAGACCACGTCGAGCGGCGCCTCGATCGCGTCCGAAAGCAGGCGAAGTCGGGGGACGTCGCCCTCCGTCAGGAGCTCTCGAGCCTCGAGCGCCTGCTCGCGCAGCTCGACACGGGCGCCTCGCTCGGCGACCATCCCGAGGGGTTGCCGCCGGAGCTCGAGCCTCTGACGACGAAGCCACTGATCGCGGTCGAGAACGGCCCGGGCGGGATCGACCTGAAGCTCGAGGCGGAGCTGATCGAGCTGGACGAGGCCGAGGCGCGCTCGTTTCGCGAGGGCCCCTCGGCGCTCGAGGAGATCGTCCGCCGGCTCCAGGCGGCGCTCGACCTGATCGCCTTCTTCACCGCGGGCGACAACGAGACGCGCGCGTGGACGCTTCGCCGAGGGCAGTCCGCACTCGATGCCGCCGCGACGATCCACACGGATCTTGCCCGCGGCTTCATCCGCTGTGAGGTGATCCGCTGGGCCGACCTCGTCGAGTGCGGCTCGCACACCGAGGCCGCCCGCCGGGGCCTGCAGCGCCTCGAGGGCAAGGCCTATGCGGTCGCCGACGGGGACGTGCTGAACGTCCGCTTCAACGTCTGACGGGGCGGTGGTTACCCGCTCGCGATCGCAGCCACGCCGAGCAGGACGGCTGCGACGCCCAGCCACTGCGACCCGGCAAGACGCTCGCGCAGCACGAGCCAGGCGAGCGCGACCGTGATCACGGGGTAGAGCGAGGAGAGCACCGAGACCAGGCTGACGAGCCCGCGTGACGCGGCGCTCGCGAAGAGAACGTTCCCCAGCACATCTCCGACGCCGATCAGCACGAGCACCGGGAGGTCCGCCCGCCGGACCGTCGACTCGGGCCGGACCAGGGCGAACGCGACGAGCGCGACGGTCGAGGAGATCGAACGGAAGACGAGTACGGCCCAGAAGACGCCCGCGTCGCTGGCGGCGTGCATGAACGGGAAGTAGCACCCGAAGCCGAGGGCGGCGAGCAGCGCCAGGCCCACACCGGCCACCACCCGGTGCTCTTTGCCGCCGGCGGGACTCGGCTCCCGCGACGCGGCGAAGACGCCGGAGAGCGTGAGAGCGACCCCCGCTCCCTGGATCCACGATGGCCTGTCGCCGCGGGCGAGCCCGTACGCGACGGGCACCACGGCCGAGGCGCCGACGATCGGCGCCACGATGCTGATCGTCCCGACGGCCATCGAGCGCAGGAAGGCGATGAGGCCGAGCGTTCCTGCGAACGCCGCCGGGATCGCCCAGAGCACGGCCTGCCCGCCCGGCGCGGTGTTTCGAGCGGCGACGACGAGGCCGATGAGGAGCAGCCCGGAGACCTGACCGACGACGAGCACGTGGAGAACGCCGAGCGTCCTGCTCTTGAGCCCGGCCGTGAAGTCGGCGACGCCCCAGGCCGCACTGGCGCCGAGCGCGAGCAGGACGACGATCATCCCGAGACCGCCTCGGTAATCAGTCGCCGACGGGGCGCGTGGCGGCGATCGCGTCGAGCTGGTTCGCGTGGTACAGCACGGCGGCCTCGGCGGTCCGGGCGCCGCGGGCGTCGTGGTGCACCGCGACGGCGTGCAGGAGCTCGGCCCTGACGGTCACGTCGAGCCCGGCGGCGCGCTCCTCGATCAACCGCAGTCCGAGCTGGACGTGTCCGAGCAGGCGTCCCTCCTCGGTCGGCCGAAACGACGGGCCCTTGCCGAGCTCCATGGTGCGCCCGACGTCATGGAGGAGCGCGGCGGAGGCGAGCAGGTCGTTGCGGAGCCGCGGATGGAGCTGCGCCGTCTCCCGGCAGAGCGTCGCGACGCCGACGGTGTGCTCGAGCAGCCCGCCCGCGTAGCCGTGGTGTCCCTCGACGGTCGCCGGAAGGGCGCGTAGGCGCCCCCGAAGCTTTACGTCGCGGAAGAAGCGCGTCACGGTCCCCCGGAGTCCGGGATGCGCGATCTCGCCCGCCAGGAACTCGAGGAAGCCGTCGAGCTCGTCGGCATCGCGGCGAAGCGCCGGAGCCATCGCCTCGGGATCCTGCTCCGGGGCTGCCTCCAGCGTTCGCACGTCGAGCTGGAGCCGGTCTCGGAAGCGCTCGACGCGTCCCAGCACACGGACCGCGTCGCCCTCGGCGAACCGCGCGTCGAGCAGCTCGACGTCGTTCCAGACGCGGGCCTCGATCCGGCCGCTCGGGTCGACAAGTTCGAGCGAGAGGTACGTCGCACCCCCGCGCGTCCTCAGCTTCGCCTTGCGCGAGACCGCGTAGACGCCCTCCACGACCCGGTCCTCCGCGAGCTCGGCGATTGCCGCCACGGCCCGAGTGTAGGCCCGGAGGCGGATGCTAGGCTCGCCCCGCCGTGGCCCTGCTGAAGCCCTTCCGCGCCGTCCGTTATGACGCGGAGAGAGCCGGCCCCCTCGCCGACCTCGTGGCACCGCCCTACGACGTGATCTCGCCCGAGGAGCGGGAGGCCTACCTCGGCCGAAGCCCGTACAACGTCGTCCATCTGACCCTTCCGGACAGCGAGTCGGAAGCGGCGCGGCTCTGGGGCGAGTGGAACGCCGCCGGCGTGCTCGTCCGCGAGCCGGAGCCCTCGGTCTGGACGCTCTCGCAGGACTACGTCGGCCCCGACGGCGTCCCGCGCACCCGCACGGGCCTGCTCGCCTCGCTCCGGGCCGAGCCGTACTCGAGCGGCGCGGTGCTGCCGCACGAGCGCACCCACCGCGGGCCGAAGGAGGAGCGTCTGCGGCTTCTGCGGGCGGTGCGGGTTCAGCTGGAGCCGATCTTTCTCCTCCACGACGGCACCTCACCCGCACTACCCGAAAGACAGCCCGATCTCGAGGCAGGCGGGGCGAGGCTCTGGCGGACGGGCGGCGAGGCCCTCGCTGCGGTGGCCGGCCGGCCGCTGCTGATCGCCGACGGGCACCACCGCTACGAGACGGCGCTCGCCTTCCACCTCGAAGACGGGTCCGACGGGAGTGCCTACCTTCCGGTCGTGCTCGTCAGCACCACGGATTCCGGGCTGACGATCTTCCCGACGCACCGCATCGCCCGCGAGGCCGAGCTCCCGGAGGCGACCCTGAACGGTGACCTCGAATCTCTGCTGCGCCAGCTGGCGGCCGAGCCTCACGGCGCCGCGGCGGCGGTGGTCTACACGGCCCGCGGCGCGGGCCTCCTGCGTGGGCGCGCCGGCGAGCTCGATTCCGAGCTGGTCGAGCGCCTCGCGCCGGGCGAGCTGTCCTACACGCCGTCCGAGGACGAGGCCCGCACGGCGGTCGACTCAGGCCGCGCTGCCGCGGCCTTCCTGCTTCGCCCGCCGCGGATCGAGGACGTCTTCGCGGTCGCGGCGGCGGGGAGGACGATGCCTCAGAAGTCGACCTACTTCTATCCCAAGCTCCTGAGCGGCCTTCTGTTCCACCCGCTGTGACCGACTGGCTTGCGCTCTGCCGGGCGGCGGCGGCGGACATTCGGACGATGCTGGAGGAGCTGCCGACGCGCGTGGAGCGCGAGCCCGTCGTCGGGGCAGGTCTTGGCGGCGACGACACGACCGCCGTCGACGCCGCGGCAGAGCGCGCCGTCGTGGCGCGGCTGGAGGATGCGCATGCAGCCGGCGCCGACTTCACGCTCGTCTCGGAGGAGCTCGGGGAGCGGCGCTTCGGCTCGGGCGGCGGCGACTGGGTCGTGGTCGACCCGATCGACGGCTCGAACAACGCGAAGCGCGGGATCCGCTTCTTCTCGGTCTCGATCGCCGTCGCGGACGGCCCGACGATGGACGACGTCCGGTTCGGCTACGTGCACGACTTCGGCACGGCGGAGGAGTGGACCGCGGAGCGCGGGGCCGGCGCTTGGCTGGACGGCCGCCGGCTCGACGGCCCGCTGCCGGGCGACCCGATCGAGATCCTGTCCTTCGAGGCGACCGACACGGCCTCGGTCTCGGCGAAGGCGCCGGCGATGGTCGGCGTCGCACACCGGCTGCGCGTGATGGGCTCGCTCGCGCTCTCGCTCTGCCACCTCGCCGACGGGCGCGTTGACGCCGTCTGCTCGCTCAAGCGCTGCCGGGCCGTCGACATCGCCGCCGCGCAGCTTCTCTTGCGTGAGCGCGGCATCGCGATCGACCTGCCGCAGGACACGCCGTTCGGGGCGGCCCGGCTGGACACGGTGGCGCGGTCGCGGGTCGTCGCGGCGGCGACACCGGCGCTGTGCCGGCAGCTGCAGGCCGCCCTCGGAGCGTGAGGCCGGTTC
>Ga0136614_10000522_pt1 | contig 19273 bp, 15 predicted proteins | sample AntDrymUQ2792106_2_FD_106643 | JGI IMG/M metagenome (GOLD analysis project Ga0136614, IMG submission 106643) | Polar desert sand microbial communities from Dry Valleys, Antarctica - metaG UQ279 (21.06) | ecosystem: Environmental > Terrestrial > Soil > Desert | place: Antarctica: Dry Valley... | reverse complement strand
TCGCGTGCTGCACGCCTGCGAAGCGGACTTCGTGATCGCCGTTCCACCCGCGGCGGCGGATACGCCCCGTCTCCGCCCGACACTGCGGCTCGTGTCTCGGAGTCCGGACGGCGCGCGCGCCGTGGTGAAGCTTGGCTGGGAAGGGACGGCTCCGCCGCTCCTTTACCCCGGCCTCCCCTACGGTCTGACGCTGCGCGCGACGGACGCGGCGGGCGCGAAGTACGTCTGGCGGCAGCCGCGCCGCCTGTTCGAGCCGGCGAGCACGCTCCTGTTGCTCGTCCGGGCGCGCCGGCCGCTGCAGAATCTCGAGCTGGAGGCGGGGGACGAAGATGGCGACAGCGCGCGCGTCGCGTGGACCGCGGCGCCCCGCGCAGCCGATCGAGCCGGCCCGCGTGGCGCGATCCTTGATACAGGCGTGCCGCAGGACGATGTGGCGCCTTAAACGCCTCGGAGTGTCAAATTTGCGGCGGACGCGGCGCTCCGCTCTGATGATTTTTGGCACCTGCGCCCTCCTCCTCCCGTGCCTCGCGGAGGCGCAGAACACGCCGCCGCTGCGGCCGGGTTTCCCCGTGCGGCTCGCCGGCGCGGGCCCGGTCCGGGCGAGCAGTCCCGCGGCGGGCGACCTCGACAACGACGGCGTCCAGGAGATCGTGATCGGCACCGCGAACCGCCGCGTCTACGCGCTCCGTGCGAACGGCGCGGTGATGCCCGGCTGGCCGATCACGATGCCCGGCGAGATCGGCGCGGCGCCCTCGCTCGGCGACGTCGACCGCGACGGTTTTCTCGACGTCGTCGTCGCCTGCGGCTCCACCTTCGACCCGACCGGCTCGGGCGCCGTGCGCGCGTACCGCCGGGACGGGAGCCTCATCTGGTCCTTCACGCCGCGCGACACGAACAACGACGGGCGGCCGGACGGCGTCGTCTCGACCCCGGCGCTCGGCGACGTCGACGGCGACGGCTCGCTCGAGGTCGCCTTCGGGTCCTGGGACTTTAACCTGTACGTCTTACGCGGCACCTCGGGCGCGATCCTGCCGGGCTTTCCCCCGAATCCCTCGGGGCTCAACCCGAACTTCGGCCTGCGCGACTCGATCTGGTCCTCGCCGGCGCTCGCGGACCTCGACCACGACGGGAAGCTCGAGATCATCATCGGCGTGGACACGCATGCGGAGGGCCCGCCGGTGAACACGCCGGATGGGGGCGGCCTCTACGTCTTCCGCTGGAACGGAACCATCTTTCCGGGATTCCCGCGCTTCGTCGACCAGACGATCATGTCGTCGCCGGCCGTGGGCGACATCGACGGCGACGGACTCCTCGACATCGTCGTCGGGGGCGGCGTGTTCTACACGGGCGCCGTCGGACGGAAGGTCTACGCATGGCGGAGGGACGGCAACTTCGTCCCCGGTTGGCCGGTCTCGACGGCCCTGCAGGTCTTCAACTCTCCCGCCCTGGCCGACGTCAGCGGCGACGGGATCCTCGACGTCGTGATCTCCGAGGACCGCAGCCAGGGGGGGGAGCCCGACCCATACCTGTACGCGTTCGCCGGAAGCGGGGCGCTCCTCTGGCAGATGCGCCCGCGCGGCTACTTCGCAAACACGCCCAACCTCGGGAACCCCGTCGTGGCGGACGTCACGGGGGACGGCCAGGTCGACGTCCTCGTCCCCGTCAATACGGAGATCGCCGTCGTCAGCCGGACGGGCGTGCAGCTGACCGATCCCGGGCCTCCGGGCCCCGACCCGCGGCCGAGCTACTACACGAACACGGCGATCGGCCACGCGGCCCTCGTGACGGACCTCGAGGGCGACGGCGTACTCGACGTGATCGCCGGCTCCGGCGAGCCCTTCCCCAGCCCGACGGACGCGATGGTGTACGTGTGGAACCCCGCCCCCGCGGGGCCGGCGCCATGGCCCCGTTTCCGCCGGGACGGGCAGCGGCGCGGCTACGGTCCGGCCGCCCCGCCCCCTCCGGAGGGAAACCTGCGCTTCTTCACGCTGGCGCCCTGCCGCCTCGCCGACACGCGCGCCAACGCCCTGCCCCTGACCGCCGGGAACCTGACCCGCCTCGGCGTCGCCGCGCGGTGCGGCGTCTCACCCTCGGCGCGCGCCGTGGCCGTCAACATCACGGTCACTCAGCCGAGCAACCCCGGCCACTTCCGGCTGTTCCCCGACGCGACCGCCGTGCCGCCCGCCTCGACGATCAACTTCGGATCCGGCCAGACGCGCGCGAACAACGCGATCCTGGCGCTGTCGCCCTTCGGCGACCTCGCCGTCCTTCCCGTGTATTCGACCGGCGGGACGGCCCACCTCGTACTCGACACGGTGGGGTACTTCGAGTAAGGGCTCTACGCCGGCTTCTCGCTAACGGAGACGAACTCGTTGTACTTGAAGAACCGTCCCGCGGTGCGCGGGAAGGGAAACGAGTACGCGCGCGACGGCCGCAGCCCGGCGTCGCGGACGATCCGGTCGAGTGCGGCGAAGTCCACGAAACGGACGTGCGTCGCGTCGCTCCGGTAACCCGCTTCCTGCGGCGTGATGACGATGACGCGCCCTCCCGCCCGCAGCGACGTGAGGTAGGAGGCGAGGAGAGCCCGCAGCTCCTCTTCGGGCATGTGCTCGGCGACGTGGGACAGGAGCAGGGAGTCGAAGCGGCCGGGCCGGTTGAACTCCGAACGCTCGAACTCGGCGGGAGTCAGCGCCGTCAAGCCGAATCGGCGGGCGGCGGCGACGGAGTGCGGGTTGTGGTCCACGCCCACGCCGTGCCCGTCCAGGTGGCGCAGGTTCCGGCCGATGCCGCAACCGACGTCCAGGGTGAAGCCCGGACGGAGGCGCCGGAGGTTCCATCGCCACGGCGCCTGCGCGTCGAGATAGCGGTTCCACCAGGCCCCCTCGCTCGCGAGCATCCGATCCGTGTACGCACGGTCTTCCGTGCCGGGAGCGCGCGGCGTCACGGCTCGAAGAATCATCGGGTCGCCGCGGCTACCAGTGGATGAACGCCCGCGCGAGCGCCCGCAGGACGAAGAAGAGGGGGTCGAAGACCCAACGCGCCGCGGCGGCGGTTCGCGCGCCAGCGGCCTGGCGGAACTCCAGGCGGTACCCCGTGAGGCGCAGGAGGTCGCGGTCCCGCGCTCGCCGGAGACGCTGCGTCGAGCGGCGGCGGGCCAGGATCGAGCGCCAGCTCCGAGCGACCGACACGTACGCTTCCACCTTGTTGCGCGCGTTGGGCCTGTCGCTGCGCAACACGAACCCCCAGGTGACCACTTCCGCGAGCGCGTACGCAGGCAGCAGGAGGAGGAGCGTCGGCCATCGCAGCGTCTTGACGAGCATGACATAGCGATTGCGCTCCTGGTAGAACACCTTCCGCGGCGTGATTCGCAGCTCGTAGTCGTGCCGCACGACGCTCTCGGGGACATAGAGACAGGTCCAGCCGGCGAGGCGCGCGCGCCACGAGAGCTCCGTGTCCTCCATGTAGAGAAAGAAGTCCTCGTCGAACCCGCCGAGGTCGCGGAACAGCTCCGCGCGGATGGCGAACGCCGCGCCGGACACCGCCGCGACCTCCTCCGGGCGGGCGAGTCGTTCGCGGGGTTCCCCCAGGCCGCGGCAGAGGGTGAGCCCGGTCAAGTGCACCGCGTTGCCGCAGGTGTTGATGCGCCTCCCATCGGCGAGAAGGACCTTGGCGGTGGTCAGCCCGACTTCGGATCCGGGGACGAGCGGCGCGAGAAGGGGCTCGGCCCAGCCCTCTTCCACGACCGTGTCCGGGTTCACGAAGACGAGGAACGCGCCCCGCGCCTCGCGCGCCCCGAGGTTGTTCCCGCCGCCGAAGCCCAGGTTTTCCGGGGAGCGGATCAGCCGGACGGACGAGAAACCCTCCGCGATCCGATCCGGGCTGCCGTCGCGGGACGCGTTGTCGACGACGACGACCTCGAAGTCTGGCGGGGTCGTGCGGCGGATGGACGCGAGGCAGGCGAGGACCTTCTCGCCGCCGTTGTAGTTGACGATGACGACGGTCGCCCGGATCGGGCTCACCCGCGCGGAGGGGACGCGGGGCCGGCAACCCGCGCGGCCTCGCTGGCGGCGGCGTCCTCGGGGCGCGCCGGGCCGTCCGGCGACCCCCGGTCCGGCCGCGGCGAGTTCTGCACGTCGAGGACGATCGCCTGGAGCATGAGCTGGAAGCCGAGGATGACGGGCATCGCCGCGAGCATGACGGCCCCGGTCGGGGTCTCGCGGTTGATCCGGGAGTTGGCGATCCACGTGTGGATCCCGAAGACGGCGCCGAAGAGGAAGAGTGCGGCCCCGGCAAACGCGAAGAGCGCGACGGGGGAGACGTCATAGAAGACGTACCGCCAGAAGAGCCGGCGCACGAAGCCGGCCAGAAGGCGGAAGGGGAACTCGAGGAGCGCTCGGCCGGGCCTCAGGGAGCTCGTCTCGTCTCCGTACCGGGAGGGCAGCGCGACGTCCGCGACGCGCGCCTCGAGCGAGTTCAGGCGGATCAGCATGTCGTTCTCGAAGAAATAGCCGCGCGCCAGCCGATGGAGGGGGAGGCGGCGCAGCGTCTCCGCCCGGATCGCGACGAAGCCGTTCTGCGGGTCGAGCACGTGCCAGTATCCGGACGCGAGCTTCGTCAGGAACGTCAGCGCCACGTTTCCGGCGAGGCGTACCGCCGGCATTGCCTGGAGCTGCCGGAAGTGGTGGAAGCGGCACGCCTTCGCGTACTCCGCCCGCCCCTCGAGCAGCGGCGCGAGGAGGGGGCCGATCGCGGCGGGGTCCATCTGGCCGTCCCCATCGCACTTGACGACGATGTCGGCGCCCTCTTCGAGAGCCTTCGTGAACCCGGTGCGCATCGCGCCGCCGACGCCCTGGTTGGTGGCGTGGCGCAGGAGGAGGACCCGGGGGTCGGCCGCCGCGCGGACCGCCTCGGCCGTGCCGTCCGGGGATGCGTCCTCCACGACGATCACGCGGTCGATGTATGCGGGCATCCTCGCGAGGACGGCCCCGACCTGCCGCTCGACGCGATACGCCGGGATGACCACGGCGACGCGGTGGCCGCGGATCACGACGCCGCCCGGGGCGCGTCCGGGGGACGCAGCGCGAAATAGCGACTCACGGGACGGGCGCGCGCGCCCGTCCCGCCGCCCGGCTCCCGGCGGTCCCCGAGGACGAAGTAACGCAGCCCGGGATGGGGCGCGGCGACGGGTAGCGGCTGCACCGCATTGCCCCCCAGGAAATACATGAGCCAGGCCGCCTCCGCCCCATGAACGGGCTCGATGAAGATGACGGCGTCCCGCCCCGCCGCAGCGGCGAGGCTCGGGAGCACGCGATAGGCCGGGTCGTAGGCCGGAATCAGCCGGGCAGCCCGCGCGTGGACGTGCCGGGCGGCGGGCAGGGCGAGGATCGCCACGAGGCCGAGGGCGGCGCCCGCCAGGGCCGCGGTCCAGGCGGCCTGGGAGCGCCGCCGTTGTGCGCCCCGCACGACCGGCGCGCGCCCGCCTCGTGGCGCGAACGAGGTCGAGGCGAGCAGCGAGAACGCGACGGCCCAGACGGGCACGGCAAGCGGGAGGAACCGCGCGTATCCGTAGGGGAAGTTCAGCCGGTAGTTCGTCAGGAGGGCGAGGCCCACGGGCGCGAGGAGCCACACGACCATGGCGCGCCGCCGGCGGGTCAGGCGCGCCCAGCCCGCGATCACGGTTCCCGCGATCAGGAGGTTCGCGACCGGCATGAGGAGGGCGCGGGTCCGCCCGACGGCGGCGGGCGCGTCCTCCCGGTAGGCCTCGATTCCCGTCACGACGTTCCCGGTGGGGAAGTAGTGCGTGTCTCCCGCAATCCGCCGATTGTAGGAGGACCGCATCCACGTGGCCTCTCCGAAGGTTCCCCAGAGGCGCATCGTGCGGGCCGCGCCGACCGGGTTGACGAGCACGGAGATGCCGACCGCGAGCGCGTAGCGCGCGACCGTTCCTCTCCAGCGGCGCCGCCCGGCCACGAGGAGCGACGCCGCTCCGGCCGCCCCCCAGAGCGGGAGGGTCTCCGTGTACAGCGTCCAGGACGCCGCAATCAGCAGCCCCGCGGGGATGGCGGCGTGCCACCGGCGGGCGATCGGCAGCGCGAGCGACTCGTGAAGGAACGCGAGGAAGAGGGAGACGGACAGGAGGTTGCCGAGGTGCTGGCCGTAGAGGACGACGAGGAGCACGGAGTTGACCGCGACGAGGAGGGGCGCGATCCACCGCCACCGCCCATAGGGCCGCAGCACGCGCGCGGCGAGGAGGGCGACGCCCAGCACGGCGAGTCCGCCCAGGCCGAGCATCGCCGCGGAGTAGACCGCGTGCGCCCGCTCGCCGAACACGGCGGCGAGGGTCGAGAGGAGGTAGGCCCCTCCACGGCGGCCGAGGGCCTTCTTCATCTGCGAGCCCATCGACGCGATATACCCGGTCGCGTCCGGCGGAATGCGCGTGCCGTAGAGGTTGAGGGAGTCCGCGTGCGCCGCCTCGCGGATCCCGTCGTCGATGTGCCCGAGGATCGCCCCCTCGCCGTGGCTCGCGAAGGGAACGACCGCGGCCGCGGCGAAGCCGACGACGAGCGCGATCGCCCCGGCTCCCGCGCGCAGCCGGCGCGGGCCGAGGCGGCGGACCGGGGGGCGCACCCGGAACGAGACGAGCAGCACGGCGAGGGCGGCGACGGTCAGAACGCCCGCGGAGATCGCCGGGCGCAGGCGGAAGGCCGTGCCACCTTCGGCGAACAGCGCGAAGAGGGCGAGCCCGAGGAAGGGAGCGCGCAGGCCCACGAGGTTGCGCCGGGTGAGCCGCGCGACGCCCCACCCGGCGAACGCCAGCCAGCCGAGGAGCAGGCCCGCGCGGGCGAGCAGTTGGACCGCGATCGCTCTGGCCGCCGTCTCCGGCGGCTCCGCGACCGCGAGCACGGAGAAGCGGTGCGTGCCGCAGTGCGCCCTCTTCCCCGTGGGAGAGACGGCCGTGACCTGGAGCTCGTGATCGCCCGGCGGAAGGTCCTCCAGTGAGACGCTGCCGCTCCAGCCCGACCAGAGAAAGTCCTGCCGCGCGAAGTGGGCCAGGACGTCCGGGCGGAGGCCGGAGAGGAGGGCCTCGCCCTGCCGGGCGCCGTCGACGACGATCTCGACCTTGGCGACCGGCGCCCCGTGCGTCAGGTCCGCCGCCCAGCCCGTGAGCGCGACGTAACCGCCGGGGACGAGCGGGCCCTCGATGCGGTCGACGATGCAGGGGAAGGGCTGCTTCGCCGGCTCCGCGGCGGCGCCCGCGCCCGGCGCGGCGGCCAGCAGGAGGAGGAGGGAGAGGAGCCTGCGAGCAGCGGCGCTCAAGCGGAGGGCGTCCGCTGCGCCGCGACGAGCATCTTGTTCCGGCTCCCGGTCAGCGTCGCGACGGCGAAAAGCGCCCGCAGCCCGGCCCGCATCACGTGGTGGCGCAGCGTCTTCTCGCGGAAGGCGCGCCCGATGTGGGTCTCCGCTCCCCGGACCTCGCGCACCCGAAACCCGTTCTCTTCCAGCAGGCGCCGCATCGTCGCGGGCCGGAAGAGCACGACGTGGTGGAGGCCGTAGAACGTCTTCGCGGGTCCGTCGAAGCGGAGGCGCGCGAGGAGGAGAACCGCTCGGTCGAGCAATGCCCCCTCGTCGGGAGTCTCCAGGAACAGCCAGCCGCCGGCGGGGAGCCGCCGCGCCGCTTCGCGCACGAGCGCCGCCGGGTCCTGGACGTGCTCGATGACGTCCCAGAGGGTGATCGCCCCGTATGCATCGGGGGAAAGGTCCGCGATCGTGCCGTTGTGCACGCGGAGGGCGTAGTCGCGGGCGCTGCGCTGCGCGGCGGGGCCGCTCAGCTCGACCCCCTCCGCCAGAACGCCGCGCTTCTTCATCAGCCGGAGGAAGAGGCCCGGCCCCGATCCGACGTCGAGGACCCGCGCGCCGGCGGGCAGGCGGCGGAGCATCCAGTCCGCCCGGTCGGCGACGTCGCGCCCCTCGGGGGTCTCCAGCGCGCCCGGCCCCCAGGACTCCTGGTAGTACGCGCCGCACTCCCCGACCACGTCGTAGGTCTGGTAGAAGTCGGCGAGCTCCGCACCCGTCGGCATCGGCCGCATCTGGAGCAGCGAGCACGCCCGACAACGCTCCAGCGAGCGGCCCGGGGCCGCCGGGGCGTAGACCGAACGAAACCGGCCGCCGCCGCAGAGGACGCATCCGGACCCGCCGGCCTCCGCGCTCCGCGCGGACCGCTCCCCCTCGCGGGTCGAAACGGGCTCGCGCGCGTCGGGCATCCGCGTCGTCAGCCCTCGAGCTCCTCCAGCCGCTCCACGATCTTCCGCGCCGAGCGCTCCCAGCTCCACTTCTCGGCCATCTCCCGCGCGGCGCGGGCCCCCCGCCGGCGCGCCTCGTCCCGGTGTTCGTAGACCTCGCGCAGGAGGAACCGGAGGTGATCCGGATCCGGGTCGGCCCACGAGAAGCCCTCGTAGTAGGGGCATTTGGCGACGGCAGGAATCGTCCCCTTGACGCGGAGGGGATAGGCGATTCCCTCGTGGACGAACTCCGTGTGCGCGCCCCAGTCCGTCGCGATCGTCGGCAGACCACAGGCCATCGCCTCCATCAGCGGCATGTCCCACCCCTCGCCGCGTCCGGCCGATATGAAGCAGTCCGCCGAGCGGTAGAAGGACCCGAGCTGGTAGTACGGGAACTCGCGGTTGAAGAGGAAGGAGATCTTGCCCCCCGAGTCCTTCAACCGGAGGCGCCGGATCTCGTCCAGCACCCGGACCGCGGGGTCCCGGTTGATGATCTTGCAGAGCAGACGCACCGGCTCCGACGCCGTGAACTCGTCGTTGAACACCTTGAGCAGCATCCACGGCTCTTTCCGCTCGCCCCACTCGAAGTTCGACAGGAAGACGTACTCCCCGGCGGGGTTCGGGTGCCCCGCGATTCCGGGGTGGAAATAGTTGACGTCCACTCCGAGGGGGATCGTGACGGCGGGCCGGCGGAGACCGGACGCGACGAACCCCCGGCGGTTGAACTCCGTCGGCACCCAGACTTCAGCCATCCGGTTGCCCTGACGGACCCATTCCTTCGGGAAGCCGTCGACCTCGAGCATGGTGAAGCCGACCTTGCGGCGCCCCGCGTTGCGCTCGAAGACGTCCCCCTGGCCGTAGACGACGCCGACTCTCGCGCCGTTCGCATCCCGTTTCGCGACGACGTTCATGAGGTAGTCGCCGTTGCCCGGGGGCTCGGCAACCGGGAACGGAGTTCCGGGCCCGTACACGTAGCGGTACGCCGCGCGCACGCCCAGCCGGTCGAGGGCGCGGAGGATCTCCCGGCAGCTCATCGCGTACCCGGTCGAGAAATTCATGATCGACTGCCAGAGCACCCCGCGCGTGTAGCGCCCCTCGAGCTCCCGGCGCCACTTCTTGCGGAACGTCGCCCGGCTCCTCTCGAAGATCCGCATGAGCTCGCCCGTGTCCCCCTTCGTGGAACCGTGCTCGTCGTGCGTCAGCGTGACGGAGCCGCACAGGAGGGTCCGGAAGCCGGCGCGCCGCGCGCGGAGGCAGTAGTCCGTGTCCTCGAAGTATGACCGGTAGTCTTCGGCCAGCCCTCCCACGGCGCGGAGGACTTCCCGGCGGAGGTACGCGCACGCGAACACGATCCCCTCGACCTCCCGGGTGGCCGCGTACTGGCCGATGTCCTTCTCGAGCGATCCGATCTGCTGGCCCCACATCGTGTCGGGGAGCATGTACGTCCCCGCGTGGAGCAGGCGGCCGTCCGGGAGCGTGAGGCGGCAGCCGACGACGCCGGCGTCGGGGGCCGAGTGGGCGCACTCCCGGAGGCGCTGAAGCCAGTCGCGCTGGGGGAACACCACGTCGTTGTTGAGGAGCACGACGTCCGCTTCGGGATCCGACGCGGCGATGCCGGCGTTGTTGCCTCGCACGTAGCCCAGGTTCTCGGGGTTGGTGACGACGCGCACCCAGGGATAGGCGCGCAGCGCGGAGGGAGTCTCGTCCGTCGAGCCGTTGTCGACGACGACGACCTCCGCGCCGGTCAGGTCCGTCGCGCGGAGGCTGTCGAGACACTCCCGCGTCAGCTCCCACCGGTTCCAGGCGAGGACGATCAACGTGACTTTTCTCGGAGCCGGCGGGAGGCTCATGCCGGTTTCCTGGCGAGAACCGCGTAGTCGCGGTCGGAAAAGAGGACGCCGTTGAGCCGCGATCGCCACTGCTCGAGCGCGGCGTCCACGGCGGCCGAGCCGGTCGCGGGGAGCGGTGGGAGGCGGCTGTCCTCTTTCACGGGGGAGCGAAACAGGGTCTCCAGGATCTGGAAGCCTTCCTTCTCCAGATCGAAAGCGAGCAACTCGACCGGAACGGGCCGGTCATGTCCCGGATCCACGTAGAAGGAGTCCGAGAACACAGTCAGGCAACGCGGGTTGACCGTCTCGAGCAGGATGCGGCCGTCGGACCGGAGCTTGTGGCGGGCGAGGGCGAGGACCCGCAGCAGAGCGGCCCGCGGGAGATGCTCGATCACCTGCGCGCAAAAGATCCCGTCGAGCGTCTCGTCGCCGACCGCGTCGAGGCAGAAAATGAGATCCCCTTCGATCGCCCGGAGTCCACGTGCGACGCAGTCCGCAACGGAGCGCGGGTTCGCGTCCACGCCCCAGCCGTCGCTGCCGGTTTCTCGGAGGAGCTCCAGGAACTCCCCGCGACCGCAGCCCAGGTCGAGGATGTTCCACCGCTCGGCGAAATACGGAGCGTAGGCGCGCTGCCGCTCGAGGATGACCCTGCGCGTGCCGCGGAACCTCTCCTCGAAGTCCAGGGAATGCTCCGGGTCCACCTCGGAGGCGCGCCCGGCGGGGGGCTCGCGTTCCAATTGCGCCACGGCCTCCGGGAGATCGCCGTCCGCAGGGACGGAGTCGAGGGACGCGACCAGCATGCCCAGCGTCCGCCGGTCGTGACCCAACCCCCGCTGCGCAGGAACCCAGCCCCCGTCCAGCGTGATCACGAAGTCGCCGCCGGCAACCGGTTTCGGCAGGTCGAGGCGGACTCGTTTGTGCCCGGGGCCGACCGTGAACCGCGCGAGCTCGTCGCCCTCGTGCTCCAGGATGCCCCCGACGGCCGAAACGTTGGCCTCGGGCGGCAGCCCGCCCGAGAGCTCGAACCTCGCGATCGGTTTGGCCGGGCAGCGCCATCCGAATCGAGGGCGCGTCCAGCGCATCGGTTGCCCGCCCAGCAGCTCCACGCCGTACCAACCCTCCGTGAGCACCACCCCCGCTTCCAGCGAGATCTCACGCCAGGGGCCGCCGGTGGAGAGCACGCCCGCCTCCGCGGAGCCTGCATCCGACTCATCCACGGGGCTTCCCGCTTCGTTCACCGCCTCCGCCGACCTCCGTCTCCAGGTTCTCTTTCGGAGGTGTCACGGAGCGCCACAGCGCCGACATGGTCTTCTCCACGTCACCAGACGAGAGGAGCGTGGTCTCGTGCCAGCCGCGCAGCCCGAACCCGGCGCGGGGCAGCGGCGGAAGCCCGCAAGCGGCGCGCGAGAAGGTCACGAGGTCCTCGTCGCAGAGCTCTCGCGCCAGATAGCGGAGCGTCCGCGACTTCTCCTCGAGCAGGCGCTCGAGCCTGGCGACGCGTGCCTCGAGGCGAGCGGTCGTGACGGAACGACTGTCCGACCTCACCATTCCCTTCCCAGAAGCTTCCGAACAGCCTGTATGAGCCGCCAGGGTGTGGAGCGCTCCACGGCCCGATGGAAGGTGGCATATCGTTCCGTCTGGTCGCGCAGCTCGTGCTCGTTGCGGAGCGCGTCGTTCAGCCTCTCCTCCGCGTCCAGGACCCGCTCGATCAGGCGGCGCTCCCGCGCGAGGCTCTCCTGGACACGGAGCCTCAAATCCGCGGCCTCGGCTTCCGCTTCGCCCTCCCTTGTCACGCGGTCGGCGTCGATCCCGGCGCCGGGGGTCGCGACGGACACGACTCCTCCTGTTCCTCGCCCGCGTCGAGCGCGGCCTGCTCCGGCCCCGGGTTGGCCAGGGGGCCGCCCTCGCCGCTATCTGCAACAGAGACTACATCCGGGGCGCCGCGACCCGAACAACGGGGCGCCTCCGGACGACGGCTGCCGGTGTCATCGCCTCCCGATGATCACCGGAGGGAGCGCCGCGCCGCCCACCGACCAGTCGTGATACGCCTGCGCGACCGAGGCGGAGTCGCCGTCGCGCACGAGCCGGCCCTCGTGGACCCAGATGGCGCGGCGGCAGTTGTCCCGCACCTGATCGAGGGCGTGCGAGACGAGCAAGACGGTCTTTCCCGCCTGGCGGAAGGCCTCCATGCGGTCGTGGCACTTGATCTGGAAGCGCTCGTCTCCGACGGAGAGCGCCTCGTCCACGAGAAGGATGTCGGGGTCGACGTCGGAGGCGACCGCGAAAGCGAGGCGCGCCGCCATGCCGCTCGAGTACGTGCGGATGGGCGCATCGATGAACTCCTCGAGCTCCGCCCACTCGACGATGCGGCTCATGCGCCGCCGCATCTCTCCGCGGGAGAAGCCGAGGAGCGCCCCCTGCAGCATGACGTTCTCGCGGCCGGTCAGCTCGCCGTGCAGGCCCAGCCCCAGCTCGAGCAGCGGGGCGATCCGGCCGGCCACGACGACGCGCCCGGCGGACGGCGGCAGCACGCGGGCGATGAGCCGGAAGAGGGTGCTCTTGCCGGCCCCGTTCCTCCCGATGACGCCGACCGTCTCGCCCGCCTGGACCTCCAGCCCGAAGTCCCGTAGGGCCTCGAACTCGTCGAACATGAGGCGGCGCTTGAGCCGCCGGATGGCGTACTCCTTCAGCGAGGCGATGCGCTCGCGGGGGATCCGGTAGCGCACGGAGACGTTCTCGAGCCGGACGGCCGCCGTCGTCGTCACGACCGGTACCCCATTTCCTCGGCGCGGTGACAGAAGTACACCCACCCGGTGAGGAAGACCCCGACCGACAGCGCGAACGACGCCGCGACCAGGCCGGAGGAGGGGATCACGCCGTCGTAGATCGGCTTTCGGAACGTCTGGATCAGGTAGTACATCGGGTTGAGCCAGAGGGCGAAGCGGAACCTCGGGGGCACGATCGCGGGGTGATACACGATCGGCGTCAGGAAGAACCACGTCTGGACGAGCACGAGGTACATCTCCCGGATGTCCGAGAACCGCGAGGCGAACGTGAAGAGGAGCAGAGCGACGCCGGATGAGAACAGCACGATCGTCACGATCGAGACGGGGAGGAAGAGCCACGTCGGGTGGATGGGGAAACCCGTCACGACGAGGATCCCCACGAGGGGGACGATCGAGAGGACGAGGTTGACGAGCCCGACGCCCACGGAGGCCGCGATGAAAACGGAGCGCGGCACATAGATGCGCTTGGCGATCTCGTTCGAATCGTTGGTCTGCGACGCGGCGGACGAGGTCGTCTGCGAGAAGAAGGCCCAGAAGATGGCGCCCGTCATGAAGTAGACGGGGTAGTTGCGGATCTCCTGCTTCAGGATCGTCGAGAAGACGAGCGTCAGCGCGATCATGTTCAGGAGCGGCGCCAGCATCGTCCACACGATCCCGAGGACGGACCGTTTGTACCGAACCTTGATGTCCCGGACGACGAGCTCCTGGACGAGGCTGCGGTAGCTCCAGAGGGCACGCGCCTCGTCGATGACGCGCGAGCCGCGCCGGGCCGAGTCGTAGACGGGGAGGACGGAAGCTCGCGCCGTGACGCCGGTGGAACTCAAGCGGGCTTGCCTTCGGTGGCGATCATAGCGGAATCGCCCGCCGGGAGCCCGAGCGCGCCGAGCGCGGAGGCGGCGCGCCGCGACCAGTCGTTCTGCTGCGCGCGCGCTCTCGCCCGCTCGCGGTACTCGGCCGACCGGCGCGACCCGCGCGCCCTCTCGAGGAGGTCCGCGAACGCCTGGGCGTCCCGCCCGACGGAGACTTCCGGCACGCCGGCGCATTCGGGCAATGGTGTCGCCACGACGGGGAGCCCCGCCGCGAGGTACTCGTACATCTTGATCGGGGAGGCGCTGGCGCCCTCGGGGCCGAGGCGGAACGGGATCAGTCCCGCGTCGAACGCCGAGAGGATCGAGGGGATCGCCGCGTAGGGACGCGGCCCGAGGAAGAGCACGTTGGGTCGGCCCTGCCGCAGGAGCCCGGCGAAGGAGTCGTCGAGCTCCTCCCCGACGATCGCGAGGTCCCAGTCGGGCCGGGCCGCGGCGAGCGCCGCGAGCAGCTCCGTGTCCACCCAGCGGGCGAGCGCGCCGACGAAACCGGCGACGGGCCGGCCAACGGACCGCGCCGCGGCGAGGCGCTCGGGGATGGAGGCGGGATCGGGCGGGGCCGCGAACCGGTCGAACTCGACGCCGTTCGGGAGGTACGCGGCGTCCGGACGGCGCCCCCGCGCCTCCTCCCACAGCGGTCGTGAAACCGCAAAGACCATCGCGGCCTCCCGGAGTCCCGTCTCGTGGTTGCGCCGCAGAAGGCCGCGCGGGTAGGGGAACACGTCGGGGTGGTCGATCACGTCGTACACGAGGCGCGCGCCCTCACGGACCGCCTCGGAGGGGACGTTGTACGTGAAGGACCAGAGGTGGCGATGGGGGATGCTCGAGAGGGCGGCGGCGGGGCCCTTGAAGAGGTACAGGTCGTCCTCCACCCGCATGAGGCCCTCGTTTCCGTCTTCCTCAGCGAGCTGGAAGACGACGGGAAACCCGGCGCGGGCGAGCGCGCGCGCGAGGTGGTGCGGCCGCTGGACGAGCGTGATGTCCCATCCAATGGATGGCGGGAACACGAAGGCCGCCCCCCGCTCCTCCGCCCGCGCCGCGATCTCGCGCAGACCCGCGGCCTTCGGACGCCCGCGCGGCGCCTCGGACCACTTCGCCTCGTAGCGGGCGCGGTTCTCCTCGTAGACCCGCCGGTACTCCTCCTCCGGCAGGCGCCGGAACGTGCCGCGCCCCCAGTGGTGCACGAAGGAGTCGCGCGCGACGGCCAGGCGGAACCCCGCCTCACGCAACCGCCGGGAGTAGTCGTCGTCCTCGAACATGCCGACGGCGAACCGCTCGTCCAGCGGTCCGATCGCATCGAACGTGTCCCGCCGCAGCAGGACGCAGAACATCGCGAGCATGTCCATGGGGTCGGACTGGCCCTCGCGCGCCCCCGTGAAGCGCTCCGCCCAACCCTCGAGCTCCGCGGGATCCGCGTAGCCAACGTCGACCTTTGCCTGGTTCGCGATCTCGTTCGTCGACGCGGAGACCATCCCGAGCCGCGGGTCCCGCTCGATGTGCCGGACGAGGGCCGAGAGCCATCCACGCGTGACGATCGTGTCGTTGTTGAGAAGGCACAGGGAGTCGCCCGACGCGGAGGCGGCGCCCGCGTTGACCGCCGCCGCGAACCCGCGGTTCTCCTCGAAGGCGATCAGCCGGAAGGCGGCGCCCCCGCGCCGCCCCGCCTCCTCGGACAACCACTCGCGCGTCCCGTCGTCCGAGCCGTTGTCGACGAAGACGAGCTCGCAGCGCGGCCAGTCCGTCCGCCGGTCCAGGGACTCCAGGCAGAGGCGCGTCATCGCGATCCCGCCGTGCGTCACGACGATCACGGAGACGAGGGGGTAGAGCCCCTCGATCCACCCGGCGAGCGTCTCGGCGCGGACGTCCCACGTGTTCGCGCGCGCGAACGCGCGGAGCGCGCCGGCGGCGGCCGGAGCCTCCTCCGCCGCCCGCGCCACGGCGCGTGCGAAGTCCGGCGCGCCGGCGGCGAGCCGGACGATCCCACGGGCCGCGAGATCCTCGAGCGCGCGCATCGGCGTCGCGACGACGGGCCGCCCGGAGGCCGCCGCCTCGTACAGCTTCACGGGATCGACGGCGTGGGTGAGGGCGTCGAGGCGGAAGGGAATGATCTCGACGTCGAAGAGGGCGCGCATGGCGGGGAGGTCCTCGTGGGGCTTCTCGCCGTGGAACACGACGTTGGGCGCTCCCGGGATCGGCGGGGGGCGGTCCCCCTCGTAGCCGCCAACGACATGGAACCGCCATCCCGGGTTCTTCGCGACGAGCTCTCCGAAGAGCTCCGTGTCGAACCAGTCCGCGACCGTACCGACGTATCCGACGGAGAGGCTTTCCCCGCGCGGGCGGGGATCGGGGATCCCCGCGAACATCGCGGCGTCGGACGCGTTGGGGAGGAGGCGCGCGTCCGGCCTCGCACGCGAGAGCCGCGCGCGGAGGACCTCTGAGGTCGTCACCACGAGGTCCGCCGCGGGGAGCAGCGCGGCCTCCTGCGCCGCGGCGAGGCCGGGCCGGTTCGACGCAAAGCCCGCGTGCTCGTCGAGACAGTCGTACACCGTCTTCCACCCGAATCTCTCGGCGAGCCTGGCCGCGAGCGGCCCCCAGTAGGGCGACTGAACGATCACGGCGGCCTCCCGCAGCCCGTAGCGGCGGCGCGCGCGTGACATCGCCTCGAACGCGGCGTCGAGCGCGGCCCCCTCGAGCGACCGGTCGGCGGGGTCCTCTCGTCGGACGCCCGCGACTGGCAGGAGCGTCACGCCCGGCGCGACGCCCACCGGCTCCCCGGGCTCGCCGGGGCCCTTGAGCGCCCCGTAGAAGACCCTGTGGCCCCGCCGCGCCAGGGCCTCGGCAAGCTGCTGCGGACGCTGGCGCCGGTACGACCAGGCGACGATCGGAAGAAAAAGGATGTCGGGCCTGCCGGGCGGCGTCTCGCCGGGATCGAAGGCGTACGAGGGGACGTCGACCGCCGGCTTCCGGATCCCGAGCAGGCGCTCCGCGTCGATGCGGCGCCGGAGCGCCCGCCGCCAGGAGAGCGGGACGAGCCGCCGGCCGAGGACGTAGAGCCGGCCGCGGAGCCCTCTCTCCCAGTCGGGCCTCATGCGGCGCGCCCCGCCCGCGCGCGGAGGTCGTCCAGGCGGAGCCGGATCCGCGCGCCGACGGCCGGCAGCCCGTAGCGCGAGGCGATCCGGGTCCTTCCCGCGTCCGTGCGCCGCCCCCGTTCCCCGGAATCCCCGTGCGCGAGACGCAGCATTTCCGCGGCATGGCGCTCGTCGGGCTCCGCCCAGAGAGTCCCCGCCTCATAGTCCCGGATTGCCGCGGGAAGGGGGTGGGGAGACCAGCGCACCGGGAAGCCGGTAACGGCGTCGAGGAAGTCCGTGCTCCCGGAGTAGTCCGTCGCGATCACCGGCTTGCCGAGCGCCATCGCCTCCGCGAGGGGGAAGCCGAACCCCTCGGCCCGGTGCAGCGAAACGTAGCCGCCGCAGGACGCGAAGAGCGCGGCAAGGGCGGGCGCGCCGAGCGTCCCGTCGCGCACGACGACGCGGGCGCCGCCGGCCGCCTCCCCCATCGCGGGAAGCAGCCCCTCGCAACGGTCCGCGTTGCCGACCTGGACGCGGAGGGCAACGCCCGTGTCGGAGGGGAACGCGTGCGCGAAGGCGCGGATGGTCCCGAGCGGGTTTTTGCGTTCGGGAACGCTCAATGCGTCGAACACCGTGAGGAAGAAGAAGCCGTCCGGGACCTCGGCTTCGGCGGGCGGCGCCGCCGGCGCGCGCGGCGGCACGACGGCGGGCGGCACGACGTGGACGGGGATCGGCGACGCCGAGGCGATGGCGCGGCGGCAGAACTCGGAGGCCACCCAGATCTCGTCGAAGTACGCGAACCGGTCCCGCCACCGTTGCGGGAAACGGTCGGACTCCCAGTACCAGTAGCCGACGTTGAGCCGCCCCGCGTGGAGACGGGGGCCCAGCTCCTCCACGACCGGCGCGGCTGCGTCTGCGTTGACGTGGTAGAGGTTCACGTCATAGGGGCCGCCCTCGCGCGGGCCCGCGCGGGGCAGGCGGACGCGCGCGACCGCGATGCCGGCCGCCTCCGCCGCGAGCGCGAGCGCCCGGGAGGACTGCCCCACCCCGCTCACCGAGTCGTGGTACCCGATGACGTTGAGTCCGGGCGACAACGTCTCCGACGCCCCGCGCCGCCCCTCGGGCGCTCCGATCCCGAAGTCCCGCCGGAGCGCGTAGCGGTGATAGCGCTCGCGCACGGGCGAGGGCATCAGGTCCCGCAGCCACCGCCTGACCCGGGCGGTCATGCGTGCGCGGTCTGGGCGCCGCGCGGCTCGAAGGCCTGGAACGGCCGGCCCGCCAGGACCGCGGCGATTCGGTCCGCCGCCTTGCCGTCCCCGTACGGGTTGCGGGCCGCGGCCATCGCCCGCCGCGCCGGCTCGTCGGAGAGGAGCCGCGAAGCCTCGCGCACGATGACGTCCTCGTCCGTGCCCACCAGCCGCGCGATCCCGGCCTCGATCCCCTCGGGGCGCTCCGTCTTATCCCGCAGGACGAGGACGGGCTTTCCGAAGGTCGGCGCCTCCTCCTGGAGGCCGCCCGAGTCGGTCAGGACCAGGCGGCATCGGCGAAGCGCGCGGAGGAGGGCCCGGTAGTCCAGCGGCTCGACGCGTTCGACGTTGGCCGGAGCCGCCTCCCGACGCAGCGCCGAGGCGACGCTCGGGTTGGGATGCGCCACGTGCAAAAACCGGGTGCGCGGGAACTCCAGGGCGAGCCGGGCGACGGCGCGCAGCACGCGCTCCAGGGGCTCGCCGAAGCTCTCGCGGCGGTGCGCCGTGATCAGGACCAGATCCTCCTCGGTCGCGGGTCCGTCGCGGGCGGCGAGGAGCTTCAAGGCGTCGACCACGGTGTTCCCCGTGAGATGGACGGCGGCGGGGTCGGCGCCTTCCGCGCGCAGAGCGGCCGCGGCGCGTTCCGTCGGGGCGAAGTACGCCGCCGCGACGACGTCGATGACGCGGCGGTTCATCTCCTCCGGAAACGGCCGTTCCAAGTCGCCCGTCCGCAGCCCGGCCTCGACGTGGCCGACGGGGATCCGCCGGTGGAAGGCAGCGATCGACGCGCACATCGCCGTCGTCGTGTCCCCCTGCACGAGGAGCCAGTGCGGCTTCCGCTCGTCGAGCAGAGGGTCGAGGGCCGCGAACAGCCGCGCGGCGAGCTCATTCGCGGACTGGTCGTGCCGCATGAGGTCCAGGTCGACGTCCGGCGAGAGGTCGAAGAGCGCGAACACCTGGTCGAGCATTTCCCGGTGCTGGGCCGTGGCGCAGACGACGACGTCGAACCGCTCCGGCTCGGCGCGGAGACGCTGGATGACGGGGGCCATCTTGATCGCCTCGGGGCGCGTCCCCACGATGGCGAGGAGGCGCAGGGGGCGCGTCACGCCGACCCCGGCGCCGAGCAAGCGACGCCGCAATGTCCGACGGCGGTCGGAGCGAGGCCCCGGTCGTCGAAGAGCGGCAGGACGACTGAAAG
>Ga0136614_10000521_pt1 | contig 19298 bp, 21 predicted proteins | sample AntDrymUQ2792106_2_FD_106643 | JGI IMG/M metagenome (GOLD analysis project Ga0136614, IMG submission 106643) | Polar desert sand microbial communities from Dry Valleys, Antarctica - metaG UQ279 (21.06) | ecosystem: Environmental > Terrestrial > Soil > Desert | place: Antarctica: Dry Valley... | reverse complement strand
ACTGACTACTGCCCCGTCCCTCCGTCCTGCTCTTGCGCTCGGGGTCAGAGACGGCTGCAACGTGCGGGGGGCTATCATATGCCGCCGAACTAAGACCCAAACTGAGACCTGACCCCCAGACTCGGTGACCCGATGGCGCAGCGCCCGGCGGATGAGAGCACCGGAGCGCCGTTGATCTTGGGCTGTGGTCAGCGGCAGCCCCCCGGCGATCACCGGGCGCCGCTCCGGAGCCGCCAGCCGTTGGTGGCTGCTGGACGGACGCTGGAGGGCTTGTAGTCGAGATCAGCGGCCTCGCCATCCCGGGAGACCTGCCCGCCCGGCGAGGGCTGATCCTTGCGTCATCCCCGACCGCTTGCCTTATAGCTCAGGAAACAATTCGCGAAGGTGTCGTGCGTCCTCTTCGCTTATAGGTGTGAGGTTCGACCGTTTGCGGTCTCGCTTCGGGACACCCAGATCACACCCAGATCGACCAAGGCGGCATCCCGGACATTGTTGACGGCGGTCCGCAGGCTTTTTCCGAGCGCCCACCATGTCTCCGGGGTCAACGTGGCTGCTCGGGCATGGCCGGACGCCAGCATGAGTGTCGCTCATGGTTTCGTCCTCTCGGTTCTCTCATCTGGTGTGGTGTCTGTGTCGTTGCTGCATCACGGTCAGGGCTCCGCTGTGGCTGGTCCGACCGGCAGGCTGGGCAGACCTGCAACTGGTCCGGCGGCGCAGCAGGCAGGGCCGCGATGGGGCGGAACCGCCCGCGATCGCACCGGGCGATCACCAAGTCTTCGCGGGACGTGGGCTCGGCGAGGTGGGTGTCGCCGTCGGCCAGCGATGCCACGTACCAGCGCGTCACCCTCGCCCCGCCCGAGGGGTCCCGGCGGTCGTGGATGGCGAGTGGGTGGGCGCGACGCCTCGGCGCAGCAGTCGCGCCAGCAGTCCGCCGCGGCGGTGTGAGGTGGTGCCGGCGATGGTGGTGCGGTGCAGCGCGGTCTCGCAGGCCCAGCATGTCGGCCCTGGCGGGGCCGCCAGTGAGGCCGCAATGACGAGATGCCCGCAGAGCGCGAGGTAGCTACCGTGGCCGGGCGCCAACCCGGCCGCCGGGGCCTGCTCGCTGATGAGGTGGTCACGACCGTCGGCGGTGCTGGTCACCGTAATGGACCGGCTGGTGAGGCCGTGACGGATCTGGTCTACCGTGGACATGGCAAGGCCCTTTCGACATCGGTTGGGGTTTGCGTCGGCCTCGGCGGGTGCCACCGCCGGGGCCTTTTTCTGGTGCCACCACTCGTCAGCAGCGCGTTGCCTCTATTCGTCTCCTCCTCTCTCACCAATCCTGGCCACCAGGAACCATGCGATGTCGCGTTGACTCACATGTGACGGCCGTTCGGGGGTGACTTTCCGACGTGTTAGGCGATACTGCGATAGTCGGCGGCGACGCGCTCGATAGCTGCGCGCGCTGCCTTGTCGTAGGAGATGATCGGTTCGAGTTCGGCCCAGTGTTCTTCGTAGTCGCGCACGTCTCGCCGGTCGGTGATGATGGCGGTGGCGGTCAGGGTTCCCAGCAGGACGGCTCGCGAGTCGTAGATCGTGAAGCCATGCATCACGGGCACCGTCGCGGGAGTGGTCCACTCGATGATGCCCATCCGCACGTTCGGGCGCCGTGACTCGCGGACGAGGTGTTCCAATTGCTCGACCATGACCTCGGCACCGCCCATGTTCAACCGCAGCGCCCCTTCGGCCATGACGAGGACGAACTCGCGGTCGGTGTTCAGGATGTGCTGGCGTTCCAACCGTGACGAGATCATGCGCTGTCGATCCTCACCGGTGAGCCACTGACCGAGCAGCGCATCGACATAGGCCTCGGTCTGCAGCAGGCCGACGACGACAGTAGGCGCGAAGTTGCGGACGCGGGACGCCGACGCCTCCAGCTTGCCGATGCGCTGCTGCATCCACCAGCCACCCCGCTGCAGCACCACCCGCGCCGATGTGGTGCTCTCGCGCAGCTCGCGGGTCAGATCGAGCAGCTCGCGCCGAGTCTCCGGTGAGGCTCGGTAGACCCGGCACAGTGCTGTGACGTCGTCCTCGGTCGGCAGGAACGTGCCGGTCTCGGCACGGCTGACCTTGGACTGGCTCAGCCCGGAACGTCGGGCTGCGTCCGCGCCGGACAGGCCGGCTTGCGTCCGGAGTTGCCGCAGCGTGGCCGACAGTGGATTCGGGTTGCCCAAGTGGTTCCTTGTCAGCCGGTGGAGGGGTCTCGCCAGTATTCCGGATGCGCCTTCCAGTACTCAGCGAAGTCGACCGCGCCCGACCAGGCCGCGTCCTTGGCGGCCAGGTAGCGGGGCAGCGTCTCCTCGGCTGTGACCTCGGCACCGACGTACCTCCCGTCGTCGTCGTAGTGCATCCGCAGCACCTCCAGGTCGTCGATCAGCCAGAAGTCCTCGTCGAGCAGGTCGGCTGGTCTGGGCCGCTCGGCGAGATCGAGGATGCGGATGTGTTCGCCCGCGCGAGCGTTGTACACGTACCCCCATTCACATTCGAAGCGCAGGTAATCGTTCAGTGGGCTGCGCACCACATGAACCCGGTAGGTGTGCGCCCCGCGGGCGACCTCGCCACGGATGTGTTCCATCCACGGCTTCTTACGCTCGGGATCCGGCTTGACTCCACCGGCGACGTATCGCTGATACTCGTCGCCGTTGCTGCCCACGTCGTAGAGGTCGAGTGTCTCCAGCCGGAAGAGCACCCTGGTGAACCGACTGTCGATGTAGCCACCGAGTTCGTGCTCATCGAGCATGCGCGACCTCCAACTCCGGCAGAACGCTGATCGCGACCTCGACGGCGGCCCCTCCTGCCGGGAGGTTCAGCTCTCCCAGCGTCTCCTCATCCACGACGAGGCGACTGCGCACCACGAGTCGTCTCCCGGTTCGTGCGACGGACCGCGCCGTCGGCTGCACCGTCAACGGCGAGTTCGGGCAGCAGTGAGGATGGAACCTCGACCACCGACTCGCCCGGCCCGAGCACCTGGCCGCCCAGGTCGAGGCCGCTGGCCGGGTATCCCTGCACGACGTAGGTACCCCGATCGGTGGCGTTGAGGGTGGGGCAGGTGCGCGTGTCGTCGCAGGTGCCACGCAGGAAGATCAGACGCATGGAAGGACTCCCCTCGGGTAGGTGGGTCACCGTAGTTCTACCGAATGTTGCCAACCTAGTCAATACGACATTGCAAGACGTTCTGCGGTGACGTTCGCTCGACGAGCCGAGGCGCTGGCGGGGAACCCTGATGAGGCCGTCGGCGATCTCCGCGACCGGCTCCGCCATCGCGATGCCTCGACGCGGCAGCCCGACCCAAGGCACCAAGCAGCGGATCAACACCGCGACGGCCCCGACGGGCTCGCCGACCTGAAGGAGCTGTGGACCGAGGCCAAGCGGGCTCGGGACGGCCGCTCGACGAGCTGACCCAACGACGGCCGACACGCTCTGAGGCCGGAGGTGGTGGCCATGACTCTCGACGGGTCGGTTCGTCCCGGGTCACGCTGGACACTGTGGTGGCCGCCTTCTACACCGGTGCCACAGCCGAGGAGATCGCGCAGCAGGTGATCACCTACTACCTCCGTCACCGGAGCGAGGTCATCGGTTCGATTCCGATAGGCGGCTCCAGGGCCTGACCAGCGCAAACGCGCGGTCAGGCCCTTGGTCTTTCTCCCGCCGTGCGGCGCATGGGGGCACTCGTGGGGCCAGCGGTCTTGCGGTGACCCCCCATGGCGCGCACGTCAACACCCCCGGGAGCAAGCATCAGCGGGGCCGGTCGAACAGTGCCGAGTGGGTCGCTTCCGGTTGAGCTGTACGTCGGGATCGACCCTGTGACGAAGCGCCGCCACCGGCTCCGCGAGGTCATCCCAGCCGAGTTCGTCGGCCCGCCGCCGAGGCGGACAAGACGCTGCGTCGGCTCGGCAACCTCGTCGACGAGCGACGCAATCCCCGGACCAACGCCACCCTCGACCAACTACTCGACAAGCACTTCGCGATGCTCGACCTCAAGCCGAACACCGTCGTGGCGTACCGAGACCTGGCTGCTCTCCCACATCCGGCTGCTGATCGGCGACCAGAAGGTGGGCGCGCTGGGTGGTGACATCGTCGACTCGTTCTCCGCCGAGCGCTGCCGGCGTCCACGCCTGTCCGCTCGCTCGCGCCGTAGCTCGACGAGGACCCGCAGATGACGGCCCGCGTGGCGGGGCCGTTCCGATCGGACAGCTCGACGGCGAGGGCCTCGAACTCGGGGAGGGCCTGCCGGTACTCACCGCCGAGCAGCAGGGTGTGCGCGAGCTGCGGCGCGCGGCGCGCAGGTCCACTGGCGGTTCGGGTGCGTCCCGGAGACGCCGCGACGCGGGACGTCGACCGCACCGCGGGCGTCGATCTCACAGCCGAGCCGCTCGGCAGACTTCCGCTGGGCAGCATCGGGATCGCCGTCCTCACACTAGACGAGCTGGTCCCAATGCTCGGCTTGGGTAGCGCCGATGAACTCGAACAGCATTGCGGTGTCGAGCCGAGCCGGTGTCGAGCATCGCCCGCTCGATCGCGTCCTCGAACGCGATCTCCTTGTGCACGGTCACCGCTGGTCGACCGACGACCGGGAGCGCTTTCGCAGCCCTGCTCAACCGCGTCACCACCGACTTCGAGCGGTGGCGCTGCGCCCACTGACCGAGGTGAACAGGATCAGGGCTCGGCGGCCTCCCTGGCGCGCTCGTAGGAGCGCTGGATCTCCCGCTCGGCGTCGACCCGCCCGACCCAGGTGGCGCCCTCGACGCTCTTGCCGGGTTCGAGTGCCTTGTAGATCTCGAAGAAGTGCTGGATCTCGAGACGGTCGAACTCGGGCAGGTGATGGATGTCGCGCAGGTGTTCCTGCCGCGGGTCCTCCGCCGGCACGCAGATGACCTTGTCGTCGCCGCCGGCCTCGTCGCGCATCCGGAACATCCCGATCGCGCGGCACCGGATCAGACAGCCGGGGAACGTGGGCTCGAGGACGAGCACCAGCGCGTCGAGCGGATCCTCGTCCTCGCCGAGGCTGTTCTCCACGAACCCGTAGTCGGCGGGGTACTGGGTCGCCGTGAACAGCGTCCGGTCCAGCTTGATCCTGCCGGACCGGTGGTCCATCTCGTACTTGTTGCGACCGCCCTTGGGAATCTCGATGGTGACGTCGAACTCCACGCGTTCCCTCGTTCCCTGCTCGCCGGCCCCGACGGCCCCGGTGACTAGTGTGAACCACCTGGGTCGGCCCGGCGTGCCGGTGCTCGCCCGAGGGTCCCGACGGCCGGCCAGAGGGGAGCGGACGTGCTGCGCCTGCCCGTCGGCCTGCCCGCTCGCGTCGCGGTGGTCCTCGCGGTGCTCGTCCTCGCGGCGGGCGCGGGTGTCGGTGTCGGCCTCGGCGGGCCCGTCCTCGTCGAGCGCCTCACCGCCGCTGCCCTCGCGACGACCGCCCCGCCCCCCGCGCCCGCCCCGGTGGAGCCGGCGGTGCAGCCCCTCGGCGCCGAGGCACCCGTGCCGGTCCCCGCGTCGGTCGCGGCGCTGCTCGGCCCGCAGGCGGACGGCCTGGGCGCCCTGTCCGGCCGCGTCGTCGACCCGGTGTCCGGGACCGTGCTGTGGGCGCGCGACGCGTCGACCGCGCTGGTCCCGGGGTCCACCGCGAAGCTGCTCACGGCCGCGGCCGCGCTGCTCGCGCTCGACCACGAGGTGACGCTCGACACCACTGTCGTCGCGGGCACCGAGCCCGGCACCGTGGTGCTCGTGGGCGGGGGTGATCCGACGCTGTCGGCGCTCACGGAGCCTGCGGAGTCCGTGTACCCCGGGGCACCCCGGCTCGACGATCTCGCCGAGCAGGTGCAGGCGGCCGTGAGGGGACCCGTCACAAAGGTCCTGGTGGACGCCGACCGGTACTCCGGTGACGTCCTCGCCCCCGACTGGGTCCCCGCCGACGTACCCGGTGGGTTCGTCGCGCCGATCGTCCCGGTGATGCTCGACGGCGGCCGTGCGGATCCGGCCGCTGACACCTCACCCCGCGCCGACCTCCCCGCTCAGGATGCCGCCGCGGAGCTCGCAGGCAGGCTCGGTGCCGACCCCGCCACCACCGACATCGGTGCCGCTCCGCAGGGTGCCCGGGTGCTGGGCACCGTGTCGTCGGCGCCGCTCGAGGACCTCGTCACGACCCTGCTGAGCACGTCGGACAACGTCCTCGCCGAGGTGCTCGCCCGCGAGGTCGCGCTCGCCGCAGGCACCCAGCCGAGCTTCGCGGGCGGGGCGCGGGCGGTGCTCGACGTCCTCGCCGAGGCCGGCCTCGATACCGGCACCACGACGCTCGTGGACGGCAGCGGCCTGTCCACCGCCGACCGCGTCACCGCGGAGCTGCTCGCCGACCTGCTCGCTGCGGCCGCCGGCCCCGACGACGCGGCGGCCCGGACCGCCAAGCTGCGCCCGCTGCTCGTGGGCCTGCCCGTCGCCGGGGGCAGCGGCACCCTCGCCGACCGCTACGCGGACCCGCAGGCCGACGACGGCCGCGGCTGGGTGCGCGCCAAGACCGGCACCTTGACTGGGGTGAACAGCCTCGCGGGCACCGTGCTCGACGTCGACGGCAGACTTCTCGTGTTCGCGCTGATCTCCAACGGCCCCGACGCCGGCCTCGCCCGCCCGCAGCTGGACGCCCTCGCGGCCTCGCTGCGCTCGTGCGGCTGCCGCTGACGACCGCGTAGGTTCGTGGACATGAGTCCGACCGCGACCACCGCAACGCCCCCGATCGACTGGGACCTGGCGGTCTCGACCGGGCACCGGCTGCTGCGGCCGGGGCCGGTGGTGCCGCGCGCCGAGGCCGAGGCGACCGTGCAGCGGCTGCGCGAGCAGGCCGTCGCCGCGGAAGCCCACGTCCGTGCGTTGACCGGGCTGGACGACGGGCGCGCGCCCGAGCCCGCGCACGTCGTCGACCGTCCCGGCTGGGTGAGCTCCGCCGCGGCCGGGCTGCGGCTCCTGGTGCCCGACGACTTCGGCGAACCGCCGGGCGGCGGCTCCGGTGCCGCCCGGCGGTTCGCCGCCCGGACCGCCGGCGTGCAGGCCGGGGTCGCGCTGGGGTTCCTGGGGTCACGCGTGCTGGGCCAGTACGACCCGTTCGGCGGTGACGACCCGGACCGGGGACGGCTGGTGCTGGTCGCGCCGAACGTCGTCGCGGTGCAGCAGGCGCTGCAGGTGTCCGCCGACGAGTTCGGGATGTGGGTATGCCTGCACGAGGCCACCCACCGGCTGCAGTTCAGTGCGGTGCCCTGGCTGCGGGACCATTTCGCTGCCGAGATCCGGGAGTTCCTCGTCGCCGCGTCTGCGGACCTCGACACGGTGCTCGGCCCGCTCGGACGCCTGCCGGCGGCGCTGCGGACGGTGCGGCGCGACGGACTGAGCGACACCATCGGCCTGATCAGCCTGCTGCAGTCCCCCGAGCAGCGGGCGGCGATGGACCGGCTGGTCGCCCTCGCCACCCTCCTCGAGGGTCACGCCGACCACGTCATGGATGCCGTCGGGCCGTCCGTGGTGCCGTCCGTGGCGACGATCCGGCGCAAGTTCACCGCTCGCCGCCAGGGCGGCGGGCTCGCCGACCGGGTGCTGCGGGCGCTGCTCGGCATCGACGCCAAACTGCGGCAGTACGCGGAGGGTGCGGCGTTCACCCGGCACGTCGTCGACGCCGTCGGGATGCGCGGCTTCAACGACGTCTGGACGTCGCCGGAGACGCTGCCCACCCGCGCCGAGATCGCCGACCCGTCGGCCTGGGTGCGGCGCGTGCACTGACATGCATGTGCACTGACATGGACGCCGTCGCGCGGGTTCGCTCCGCGGTGCGGACGTTCCTCGCGGCGCACCTGTCGGACCGGGCCGTCGCGGTGGCGTGCTCGGGTGGCGCGGACTCCCTCGCCCTCGCCGCCGCTACCGTCCACAGTGGAGCATTGGTGCACGGCCTCGTGGTCGACCATGGGCTGCAGGACGGCTCGGCGCGGGTGGCGGCCGAGACCGCGGCCGTGCTGCGCGGGCTCGGGTGCGTGACCGCGGCCGTGCTGCCTGTGGCGGTCGGCGGTCCCGGCGGGCCGGAGGCCGCGGCGCGACGGGCACGCTACGCCGCCCTGCGTGATGCCGCGGGCGGCTGCCAGGTGCTGCTGGGGCATACCCGTGACGACCAGGCGGAGACGGTGCTGCTGGGTCTCGGTCGGGGCTCGGGACCGCGCTCGATCGCGGGGATGCGCTGCCACGACCCGCCGTGGGGGCGCCCGCTGCTCGACGTCCCGCGGGCGGTCACCGTTGCCGCGTGCGCGGCGCTCGACCTGCGGCCGTGGGCGGATCCGCACAACGCAGACCCACGGTTCCGCCGGGTCCGGGTGCGGACCGAGGTGCTCCCGCTGCTGGAGGACGTCCTCGCAGGGGGGGTCGCCGCCGCGCTGGCCCGGACCGCCGCGCAGCTCCGCGAGGACGCCGACGCCCTGGACGCGCTCGCCGCAGCTCTGCTGGCGTCCGCGCATCACGACGGCACGCTGGACGACGGCATGCTGGACACCGGCACGCTGGCCACGCACCCAGCCGCGGTGCGCCGCCGTGCGCTGCGCGATTGGCTGCTCGGCGCCGGGGTGCCCGAGCTCACCGACGGGCATCTCCGCGCGGCCGACGACCTGGTCGGCCGGTGGCGCGGGCAGGGCGGGGTGGCGATGCCGGGCGGTTTCGTGGTCGCTCGCGCGCATGGCAGGCTGCACCTCGACCCGCCCCGTTAGTGCGACACCCCTGAGGGAGCCGGCCGTGTACGAGGGCGACATCGCCTCCGTCCTCGTCACCGAGGAGCAGCTCCGTACCCGCAACGCGGAGTTGGCCGAGGAGGTCGCGGCCGACGTCCGCGCCGACGGCCGGGAGGAGCTGCTGCTGGTCGGGGTGCTCAAGGGCGCGGTCATGTTCATGACGGACTTCGCGCGCGCCCTGCCGCTGCCGGTGCAGCTGGAGTTCATGGCGGTGTCGTCCTACGGTTCGGCGACGTCGTCGTCCGGCGTGGTGCGGATCCTCAAGGACCTCGACCGCGACATCACGGGCCGTGACGTACTGATCATCGAGGACATCATCGACTCCGGGCTGACGCTGTCGTGGCTGTTGCGCAACCTCGCCGCGCGCCGCCCGGCTTCGCTGCAGGTGTGCACACTGTTGCGCAAACCCGCCGCGGTGCAGGTCGACGTACCGGTGCGCTACGTGGGTTTCGACATCCCGAACGAGTTCGTGGTCGGCTACGGCCTCGACTACGGTGAGTGGTACCGCGACCTGCCCTACATCGGCACCCTGCACCCGAAGGTCTACACCGACTGACCGGCGTGTCCGCCGGTCCGGTGGCGCGTGTCGGCTGGTCCGGTGGTGCGTGTCCGTTCAGCCGGGACGGTGGTCGGGATCGGCGGGTAGGCTGAAGCGACCGAGGGTGCCCGCGCCGCCAGGTCACCACCGCCCGACGTCTGCTCAGGAGGGTCGAGGCCGCCGACGGCCGTATCCCATGGATCGCAAGCGACTGCTTCGTAACCCGCTGTTGTGGATCGTGGCGGCGTTGCTGCTCTACCTCACCTTCAGCACGCTGCTCGACGACACCCGGGGCTATTCGGAGATCACGACGTCGCAGGCGTTGGAGCAGCTCAGCAGCGGCAACGTCACCGAGGCGACGCTGGAGGACAAGGAGCAACGGCTCCGGCTCACGCTCGCGCAGCCGATCGACGGCGTCGAGGGCACCCAGGTCCTGGCCACGTACCCGCTCGAGGCCACCGACGAGATCACCGCGGTGCTGCGGGAACAGATCCCGCGGGGCTGGGACACCGAGGTCACGCAACAGTCGATCCTGTTCCAGATGTTGATCTACATCATCCCGCTGGGGCTGCTGCTGCTGCTCCTGGTCTGGATGATGAACAACGCGCAGGGCGGCGGGAACCGCGTCCTCAACTTCGGCAAGTCGAAGGCCAAGCAGCTCACCAAGGACATGCCGAAGACGACCTTCGGTGACGTCGCAGGAGCCGAGGAGGCCGTCGAGGAGCTCTACGAGATCAAGGACTTCCTCTCCAACCCGGGGCGCTACCAGGCGCTCGGCGCGAAGATCCCCAAGGGCGTGCTGCTCTACGGCCCGCCCGGAACCGGCAAGACGCTGCTCGCGCGCGCCGTCGCGGGCGAGGCGGGCGTGCCGTTCTACTCGATCTCCGGTTCCGACTTCGTCGAGATGTTCGTCGGTGTCGGCGCGTCCCGAGTGCGGGACCTGTTCGAGCAGGCCAAGCAGAACGCGCCCTGCATCGTCTTCGTCGACGAGATCGACGCGGTCGGCCGCCAGCGCGGCGCCGGCCTCGGCGGCGGGCACGACGAGCGCGAGCAGACACTGAACCAACTGCTCGTCGAGATGGACGGCTTCGACACCCGCGGCGGCATCATCCTGATCGCCGCGACCAACCGGCCCGACATCCTGGACCCCGCGCTGCTGCGCCCCGGCCGGTTCGACCGCCAGATTCCGGTGGCCGCCCCGGACATCGCGGGTCGTAAGGCCATCCTCGGCGTGCACTCCAAGGGGAAGCCGATGGCCCCCGACGCCGACCTCGACGGCCTCGCCAAGCGCACCGTCGGATTCTCCGGCGCCGACCTGGCCAACGTCATCAACGAGGCCGCGCTGCTCACCGCCCGGGAGAACGGCAGGATCATCACAGCAGCGGCACTCGAGGAGTCCGTCGACCGCGTGCTGGGCGGGCCTCGGCGCAAGAGCCGCATCATCTCCGAGCACGAGAAGAAGATCACCGCCTACCACGAGGGCGGGCACGCGCTCGCGGCGTGGGCGATGCCGGACATCGACCCCGTCTACAAGCTCACGATCCTCGCCCGCGGCCGCACCGGTGGCCACGCGCTCACGGTGCCCGAGGACGACAAGGGCCTCATGACGCGGTCGGAGATGATCGCGAGGCTGGTGTTCGCGATGGGTGGGCGCTCGGCTGAGGAACTCGTCTTCCACGAGCCCACCACGGGCGCGTCCTCCGACATCGAGCAGGCGACGAAGATCGCCCGCGCGATGGTCACCGAGTACGGCATGAGTGCCAAGCTCGGCGCGGTGAAGTACGGCCAGGAGCAGGGCGATCCGTTCCTGGGCCGCTCGGCGGGTCGGCAGTCCGACTACTCTCTCGAGGTCGCGCACGAGATCGACGAGGAGGTGCGCTCGCTGATCGAGGCGGCGCACACCGAGGCGTGGGACATCCTCAACACCTACCGCGACGTGCTCGACGAGCTGGTCGCGGAGCTGCTCGAGGTCGAGACCCTGCACCGCAAGGATTTGGAGCGGGTCTTCGCCGCGGTGGAGAAGCGCCCGCGGATCACCGCGTTCAACGACTTCGGCGGCCGCACACCATCGGACAAGCCGCCCATCAAGACGCCGGGCGAGCTGGCCAAGGAGCGTGGCGAGCCGTGGCCCCCGGTCGAGGTGGAGCCGCAGCCGGAGCCGACGCCGGTGGGCGTGGCCCACGGCGCGGGCGACCTCCCCGGTGGCCCGCCGCGCGGCACCCCCCGGCAGCCGGGTGGCGGGCACCGACCCAACGGGTCGGGCCCGGACGCCCCGCTTCCCGGCAACGGTGACCCGCGGGGTTATCCGGTGCCCGGTGGCCCGCCGCGCTCCGGTGGCTACCCCGGCACCCGGTCGTTCTCGCCGCCCGGGCAGCCGCCGCCCAGGCAGGGCTACGGTCCGCCGAGCTACGGCGCGCCGCCGGGATGGCGCCCCGCGACGACGCCGACGGGTCCGTCGTGGCAGCCGCAGGAGCCCGTTCACCAGCCGGGAGCGTGGCGCCCGGAGCCTCCTCCGCAGCGGCACGAGCAGGACCCCGGCCGGTCGCAGCAGGGGCACGAGCAGCCACCTGACCGGTTCGACGACCCCGGGAACCCAGGCGAGCATCCCGAGCAACCGGGCCGGCACCGGGACGTGCCCCGGGGGGACCGCTGACCGCTGGGGGTCTGTCCGGCGTGCCCCGTCCGCCCCGCTCCAGCCCGGAGGTGAGGAATGACGAGCGCGGCCCCGTCGAACGTCGGGCTGAACGGCCGCTCGGCGTTCGACCAGGAGCGTGCGCAGGCCGCCGTGCGCGAGCTGCTGCTCGCATGCGGTGAGGACCCGGACCGGGAAGGGCTCGTCGAGACGCCGGCGCGGGTCGCGCGCGTCTACCAGGAGATGTTCTCCGGCCTGTTCGGCGACCCGGACGCGGTGCTGTCCAAGACGTTCGACGAGGGGCACGACGAGCTCGTGCTGGTGCGGGACATCTCGCTGTACTCCTGCTGCGAGCACCATCTGCTGCCGTTCCACGGCATGGCCCACGTCGGCTACATCCCGAACTCCGAAGGCCGGGTCACCGGCCTGTCGAAGCTCGCGCGGCTCGTGGATCTCTACGCCAAGCGGCCGCAGGTGCAGGAACGGCTGACGTCCCAGGTGGCGGACACACTCATGCGCAGGTTGGAGCCCCGCGGCGCGATCGTGGTCATCGAGGCGGAGCACCTCTGCATGGCCATGCGCGGCGTGCGCAAGGCGGGGGCGATCACCACGACGTCGGCGGTCCGTGGGCTGTTCAAGACGTCAGCCTCCTCGCGTGCGGAGGCGCTCGACCTGATTCTGCGGCGGTGATCGTGCACCCCGCATTGCCCGACCCGGGTCACTGCGTCGTCATGGGCGTGCTCAACGTGACGCCGGACTCGTTCAGCGACGGCGGGCGCTACCTCGACCGGGACCGCGCGGTGAAGCACGGCCTCGCGCTGCGGGCGCAGGGCGCGGACCTGGTCGACGTGGGCGGGGAGACCACGCAGCCGGGTGCCCACCGCGTGGCCGCCGCCACGGAGGCCGCCCGCGTCCTCCCGGTGATCACCGATCTCGCGGCGCACGGGGTGCCGTGCAGCGTGGACACGACGCGCGCGGAGGTCGCCGAAGCCGCGCTGCGGGCAGGCGCCACCGTTGTGAACGACGTCTCCGGGGGCCTCGCGGACCCGGGGATGGCGCGGGTGGTCGCGAACGCGGGCGCGGGGTGGGTGCTCATGCACTGGCGCGGGCACAGCGCGTCGATGCAGGAGCTCGCGAGCTACTCCGACGTCGTCGGTGAGGTGCGCGCGGAGCTGATGGCGCGGGTCGACGCCGCAGTGCTGGCCGGGGTCGATCCCGCTGCACTCGTCCTGGATCCCGGCCTCGGGTTCGCCAAGACCGCGGGCCACAACTGGGCGTTGCTGCGCAAGCTCGACGTGCTCCTCGACCTCGGCTTCCCGGTGCTGCTCGGGGCGTCGCGCAAGCGGTTCCTCGGTGCTCTGCTCGCCGACTCGGCCGGTGCGCCCCGCGATGTCGACGGGCGGGAGACGGCCACCGTGGCGGTGTCGGCACTGGCCGCGGCGGCGGGGGTGTGGGGGCTGCGGGTGCATGAGGTGCGGTCGTCGATGGACGCGGTGGCGGTGGCGACGGCGTGGAATCTCGGCACGTCGCCTGCGACATGACCGATCGGATCCGGCTGATCGGGCTCCGGGTGTCCGGCCGCCACGGGGTGTTCGCCCACGAGCGCCGCGACGGTCAGGAGTTCGTCGTCGACGTGACGGTGTGGCTCGACCTCGCTCGCGCCGCGCAGACCGACGACCTCGCCGACACCGTCGATTACGGCTCGCTCGCGACGCGCGCCGCCGAGATCGTGGGCGGGGAGTCGTGCGACCTCGTCGAGACCGTCGCGGGCCGGATCGTCGACGACGTGATGCGCGACGAGCGGGTGCACGCCGCCGAGGTGACGGTGCACAAGCCGTCGGCGCCGATCGAGCCGGCGTTCTCCGACGTCGCGGTCACGGCACGCCGCTGCCGCCGCGAGGTCGCCTGGTGACCGGCGCCGTGCTGTCGGTGGGGTCGAACGTCGGCGACCGCCTCGGGCACCTGCGGGGCTGCGTCCGCGGGTTCGGCGGTGTCGTCACGGCCGTGTCGCCGGTGTACGAGACGGCGCCGTGGGGCGGGGTGGCGCAGCAGCCGTTCCTCAACGCCGTGCTGCTCGTGGCCGACGACACCGCCGACGCCGCCGAGTGGCTGCGCCGCGGACAGGACCAGGAGTCCCGCGCCGGGCGCACCCGCGAGGTGCGCTGGGGACCGCGGACCCTGGACGTCGACGTGGTCTGCGTGGACGACGTGCGCAGCGCCGATCCCGTCCTCACGCTGCCACACCCGCACGCGCACGAACGGGCGTTCGTCCTGGTGCCGTGGCTCGCGGCGGATCCCGGCGCGGTGCTGCCGGGACGCGGGCCGGTGAAGCACCTCGTCGACGCGCTGCCTGCCGCGGAGCGCGATGGGGTGTGCCGACGCGACGACCTGGTGCTGCCGTGACCGCCGACGTATTTCTTCCCGCGGAGGCGGCATCATGACCGTGACGCGGCCACGGGATCTGTCGGTCGCCGCCGTCGCGGCGGTGTTCGTGGTGCACCTGCTGCTCCAGGTCGGCTACGGGTCGCTTCCGACGCTGCCGACCCTCGGGGGAACGACGCTGCTGGCGTTCGCCGCAGCGGAGACTGCCCTCGGCTTCAGCCTCCGTGCCCGGATCCAGCGGCGTCCCGGTGCCCAGCCGGTGCAGGCGCTCATGGCCGCGCGGGCGGTGGCGCTGGCGAAGGCTTCGTCGTTGGCGGGTGCGCTGGTCACCGGTGCGTGGCTCGGCGTGCTGGCCTACGTCCTGCCGCGGCGGGCGGATCTCGCGGCGGCGGCCTCGGACACCGTTGCCGCCACGATCGGCGCAGTGTGCGCCGCCGCGCTCGTCGCCGCGGGGCTGTGGCTCGAGCATTGCTGCCGTACCCCGGACGACCCCCACCGGGGACCGGGACGTGACGATGGGGCGACGGATCACTGAGCGTGGGAACCGCTCGGCGCGGCATCGCTCCGGTCCCCGCAAGGGGACTAGCTCGCGTGGGTGTCGAGCTTCCGTCACAGGTACGGTGTCCGCCATGACGGGCTCGGGTGTGCATACGGCCGGGGCGGGCGCTCGCGGAGCGGATCGGCTGCTGCGCTACGGCGCAGTCGCCGCCGGCGTCGTCGCCGCGGCGGCGATCGCCCTTGCGGCCGACGACCCCCGGTCGCTGCGGCTCGGCGTGCTCGCCGCGCTGTGGGCCGCGCTGCTGGCGGCGTTCGCCGTCGTCCGGCTGCGGCGGGCGAGTGCGGACGGCGCGGAGCGAGCCGAAACGATGCGCGCGGTCTACCGCCTCGAACTGGAGCGCGAGGTGCTCGCCCGCCGCGAGTACGAGCTCACCGTCGAGCGCGACGTCCGCAAGCAGGTGGAGCGGGACAGCCGCGACGAGCTGGAGGCGGTGCGTGCGGAGCTCCACACGCTGCGCGAGACCCTCAGCCAGCTGCTCGGCGGCGACCTGCTGGTGGAGCGGGTCGCACTGCGCGCCGAGTCCACCCGGGTCCGATCCCTGGCCGAGTCGCACCAGCAGCCCGCCGCGCGGTGGCGCCCGGATGCGGCCGAGAGGAGCACTCCGCTGCCCTGCCGCGACCCCGATGCGCGGACCGATCCGACGCTGCGGCGGCCGAACCCGCAGGCGCCGGAACCGCTCGAACCCGCCGCGCAGCTCCCCGGCGACCCGACGTTCGGCGACCCGGGCATCACGTGGGGCCCCTCCTGGCGGGCGGCTCCCGCCACGTGGGACGCGGCCCCCGAGCCGCCTGCCCACCGGCCGCTGCCGCCGCACCCGCCCACGACGTCTCCCGCACACTCCACCCCGTGGCCGCTGGAGCCGCTCGTCGGCACGGGTGGCCGCCACCAGGAAACGCGGCGCCCCACCGCCTCCCAGGAGGGCAACGGCTCCGGCGGCGCGGCGCACCGGGTTCGTGACGTGCCCAGTGGCCCGCGATCGGTCGACGACCTCGTGGCGGCCTACGGCGTCGAGGCCGCACCGCGCCGCCGCCACCGCCGCGCGGACTGACCTTCCCGGCCCTGGGATGAACGCCACCGGGCCCGCCCACGCCGCGCCACCGCCGTGGGGTCCCCATCAACCATGGTCCCGGCAGCACAGCAAGAGCGTGCTGCTGCCCGTCATGGGGCTCGTGGCGCTGGCGCTGCCGGGGCTGCTCGTCCTCGGCCTCGTGACCACCGACATCGGGGTCGCGGCCGTGATCGTCGGGGCGTTCGCCGCCGTCGTCCCGGTCGTCGTCGTGGTGGCCGCGATCCTGTGGGTGGACCGCTGGGAGCCCGAACCGTCGCGGCTGCTGCTCACCGCGTTCCTCTGGGGTGCGAGCGTCGCGGTACTCGGCGCGGTACTGGTCAACGACACCGCCGCGGTGCTCGGTGAAATCGTGCTCGGTGACGGCGGCGGGCTGTTCGTCGGTGCGGTGATCTCGGCGCCCCTCGCCGAGGAGTTCTTCAAGGGCGTGTTCGTGCTCGGGCTCTCGTGGTCCCGGCGCCAGGAGTTCGACGGCCTGGTCGACGGCATCGTCTACGCCGCGCTGGTGGCCGCCGGCTTCGCGTTCACCGAGAACATCCTCTACTTCGGACGGGTGTTCGCGTCCGACGGACTGGTCGGCGAGGGCGGCGGCGTGGTGGCGGTGTTCATCGCCCGCGGCCTGCTGTCCCCGTTCGCGCACCCGCTGTTCACCTCCCTGATCGGCCTCGGGGTGGGGCTGGCCGCGATCAGCCGCAACCCGGTGACGAAGGTCTCGGCGCCGCTCTGCGGCTACCTCGGCGCAGTGGCGCTGCACGCGCTGTGGAACGCGTCGGCCGGTTTCGGGCTGCTCCTGGTCGTCTACCCGCTGGTGATGGTGCCGCTGTTCGCCGCGCTCGTGGTCATCGTCGTCTGGCAGCGCCGCCGGGAGCAGCGGGTGGTGGCGAGCCAGCTGCCCGGGTTCGCCACGGCCGGCTGGATCGCGGCCAGTGAGGTCGGGCTGCTCGCGAGCCTCGCCGGGCGCCGGGACTGGCGCTCCGCGGTGCGGCGACAGGCCGGGGACACGGCAGCCGACGCCGTGCGGGACTACCAGACCGCCGTCACCGAGCTGGCCTTCCTGCGGCACCGCATGGCCCGCGGCGCGGTGGGGCCGGCGGCGGGGCGCTGGCATCACGAGGTGCTCGCGGCGCTCATGGCGGCCCGCACGCGAGCGGTGAACGCGCCGAACGCACTCGGCTCCGCATGGCGAAACCCCCCGCCGGGGTGGGCCGCGCCGCCCGTGGTCCTCTCGCCACCACCCGGACCGGGGTACGTGCTGCCGCAGCCGCCCGGCCAGCCAGGCCGCTACGCACCCTACGGACAGCCGCCACCCTCACCGCGGCCGTACTGAGCGCAGTTCGGCTCAGGGTGAAGCTGCTCACCTGAGTGCGCTCCGGATGCTCCGGTCGGACTACCCTCTCGCACGGAAGTCCGGTACCCGCATGTGTGGGACTGGAACGGCTGAAGGACGGCGATGGCGATGTCGGGGCGGTCGAGGGTGCCTGCGTCGGCGGGTGATGTTGCCGCCTCTGCCCGCCGTCCCGCGCGCCTCGCCGTGGGCGTCGTGTCCGCGGGACGTGTCGGGTCCGTGCTCGGGTCCGCCCTCGCCTGCGCGGGGCACGTGGTGGTGGGGGTCAGCGCCGTCTCCCGTGACTCGCTGCGCCGCGCCGCGGCCCTGCTGCCCGACGCGCCCGTCCTGCCACCCGACGAGGTCGTGCGCCGCTCCGACCTCGTGCTGTTCGCGGTCCCTGACGACGTGCTGGTCGATCTCGTCCGCGGCCTCGCCGTCACGGGTGCCTTCCGCGCCGGGCAGATCGCGGTCCACACTTGCGGCGCGCGCGGCGTCGACGTGCTCGCACCGGCCGCGGACCTCGGCGTGCTGCCCCTCGCGCTGCACCCCGCGATGACGTTCACCGGCCGCCCCGAGGACGTCGCGCGGCTGGCGGCGGCCTGCGTCGGCGTGACCGTCGCCGACGAACCGGGCTGGAGCGTCGGCGAGGCGCTCGTGCTCGAGATGGGCGCCGAGCCGGTGCGGGTGCCGCCCCATGCCCGGCCGCTCTACCACGCCGCCCTCGCCCACGGTGCGAACCACCTCGCCACGCTGGCCTGTGACGCCGTCGACGCGCTCTCCCGCGCGGGCGTCACCCCCGCCGAGCGGGTGCTGGGTCCGCTGCTCGAGGCCGCGCTGGACAACGCGCTGCGTCAGGGCGACCGGGCGCTGACCGGGCCGGTGGCGCGCGGCGACGTCGACACCGTGCGGGCCCACCTGCGGGTGCTCGGCGAGGAGGTGCCGGAACTCGCCGAGTCCTACCGGGTGCAGGCGGTGCGGACCGCGCTCCGGGCGGAGCGCGCGGGTCTGCTGTCCCATGACGCCGCGGCCGCGGTGCTCGCCGTGCTGGAGCCGGGCCGGTGACCGGGTTCGCCGCGGGCAGGCTCACCGTGCACTCCGACCCCGCGGAGCTGGGGCGGGTCACCCGCGCGCTGCGCGCCACCGGCAGGCGGATCGTGCTCGTGCCCACCATGGGCGCACTGCATGCCGGGCACCGGGAGCTGCTGCGCACCGCGAAGCGCGTCCCCGGCGCCGTCACGGTCGTCTCGATCTTCGTCAACCCGCTGCAGTTCGGCGCGGGCGAGGACCTGAGCCGCTACCCCCGGCCGCTCGAGGCCGACCTCGCGCTGTGCGAGGCCGAGGGCGTCGAGCTCGTCTTCACGCCCGATGCCGCCGCGATGTACCCGCCCGGCTCGGCTACCACCGTCCAGCCGGGACCGCTCGGCACCGAGCTCGAGGGCGCGAGCCGTCCCGGTCATTTCGCCGGCGTGCTCACCGTCGTCGCGAAGCTGTTCGGCATCGCGGCGCCGGACCGGGCGCTGTTCGGTGAGAAGGACTACCAGCAGCTCGTGCTGGTGACCCGGATGGTGCGTGACCTGCGGCTGGGCGTCGAGGTGGCCGGTGTCCCCACGGTGCGGGAGCGCGACGGGCTCGCGCTCTCGTCGCGCAACGTCTACCTCGACGCCCAGCAACGCCGCGCCGCCGTCACGCTGTCCGCGGCGCTGACCGCGGGAGCGCACGCTGGGGGGCGCGGTGGTGAGGGGGCGCTCGCGGCCGCACGGGTGGTGCTGGACACCGAGCCCTCGGTGGCGCTCGACTACCTCGTCCTGCGGGACCGGGCGCTGGGCCCGGCGCCGGTGGCGGGGGAGGCGCGGCTGCTCGTCGCCGCCACGGTGGGGACCACCCGCCTGATCGACAACGTGGGCGTGGCACTCCGGCCGCCCGCGGCACAGCAGAGCGACATCTGAGTGAGGAGGTCCGCCATGTTCCGCACCATGCTGAAGTCGAAGATCCACCGTGCGACGGT
>Ga0136614_10000520_pt1 | contig 19323 bp, 22 predicted proteins | sample AntDrymUQ2792106_2_FD_106643 | JGI IMG/M metagenome (GOLD analysis project Ga0136614, IMG submission 106643) | Polar desert sand microbial communities from Dry Valleys, Antarctica - metaG UQ279 (21.06) | ecosystem: Environmental > Terrestrial > Soil > Desert | place: Antarctica: Dry Valley... | reverse complement strand
CGAGCCACTCCTCCTGCACCCAGGGGAGCGCCGCGTTCGCCGCGTCCGAGCTCAGCCTGTGCGCGCGACGGCGGCCAGTGCTTCGGCCGCCGGGACCGCGCCCTCCCGGAGCACGACCGGCTCCTCCCCGGTGAGATCGATCACCGTCGAGGGGAGGCCCGGGAGCTCGCCGCCGTCGAGGGCGACGAGGCACGCCGACCGAATGTCGTCGGGCACGTCCTCGAGACGGCGCGGCTCGGGGCCGCCGGCGAGGTTCGCGCTGGTCGCGACGAGGCACCCGGCGCGCTCGACGATCGAGTTCGAGGTCTCCTGGAGCAGCGGGACACGGACTCCGATCTTCGACCCGTCCGCGCCCGTCAGCCACGGGTAGCGGCGCGCCGGGTTCGGCAGGATCAGCGTGTACGGCCCCGGCAGAAGCGCGCGCGCGAGAACGCCGGCTCGGCCGCGGAGCTCGGGCACGCACTCGAAGAGCATGTCGACGTCCGATGCGATCAGCGCCGCGGGCTTTGCGGGGTCGCGGCCCTTCAGCCGGTAGATGCGCGCCGTCGGCTCCTGCCAGTACGGGCTCGAGCAGAGGCCGTACACGCCGTCGAAGGGCAGCACGACCGGGAGACCCCGGCGAATCGCCGACACCGCCTCCTCGATCACGTCAGCCACTGCGCCTCGACGATCCGATCCCGGCCCCCAAGATCGGCCGAGATCCTACCCCCGGCAAAGCCGAGCTCCGTGAGCACGGCGGCAACCCCGGGGGCCTGATCGTCCCCCACCTCGAGCACGATCGAGCCTCCCGGACGCAGAAGGGCGCTCGCGGTCTCGCCGACGAGACGGTGCAGGCCGTCGCCGACCAGCGCGATCTTCGGCTCCCAGTCGCGCACCTCGGGCTCGAGCGAGCCGAGCTCCCCGGGCCTGACGTACGGGGGGTTCGACACGACGAGGTCGAAGCGCGCCCCCGGCGCCGCTCGGCCAAGATCACCTCGGACGAGGCGGATCCGGTCGAGCAGGCCCGCGGCCGCCGCGTTCTCCCGGGCGACCGCGAGCGCGCCCCGCTCCGAGTCCACGGCGACCACCTGGGCGCCCGGGTGCTCGCTCGCGATCGCGAGCGCGATCGCGCCCGAGCCGGTGCCGAGGTCGAGCACGTCCGGTCGGGGGAGCGCTCGCAGGAGGGCGAGGCAGCGGTCGACCACGCACTCGGTCTCCGGCCGGGGCACGAGCACGCGGGCGTCGATCTTCAGGGTCAGGCCCCTGAAGCCCCATTCGCCGAGGACGTAGGCCAGGGGCTCCCGGCTCGCGCGGCGCGCCACGAGCGAGTCGAGCCGTCGAGCCTCCTCCGCCGAGAGCACACGCTCGGGCTCGGCGTAGAGCCGCGTGCGTGAGAGGCCGGCTGCTGCGCCGAGCAGGAGCTCCGCGTCGACTATGGGGCTCGGGACACCCGCTTCCTCCAGCCTCCGCCGAGTAGCGCGAAGCGCCCCCCGGAGGTCAGTCAAGCGCGCGCCGCCGCTCCTCGGCGGCGAGCGCCTCGGTGAACTCGTCCAAGCCGCCCTCGAGGATCCGGTCGAGCTGGTGCACGGTCAACTTGATCCGGTGGTCGGTGAGCCGATTCTCGGGGAAGTTGTACGTCCGGATCTTCTCCGCGCGCTCGCCGCCGCCGATCTGGGCGCGACGCTGCTGCGAGAGCTCCGCCTGCTGGCGCTCGCGCTCGAGCTCGTAGAGGCGCGCGCGAAGCACCCGCATCGCCTTGGCCTTGTTCTGGAGCTGCGACTTCTCGTCCTGCATCGCCACGACGAGCCCGGTCGGTAGGTGGGTGATCCGCACGGCCGAGTCGGTCGTGTTCACGCTCTGGCCGCCGGGGCCTGTCGACCGGTAGACGTCGACCTTGAGCTCGTTCGCGTCGATCTCGACCTCGACCTCCTCGGCCTCGGGCATGACGGCAACCGTGGCCGTCGAGGTGTGGATCCGCCCCTGCGACTCGGTCTCGGGCACGCGCTGAACCCTGTGCGTGCCGCCCTCCCACTTGAAGACCGAGTACGCCCCGTCACCCTTGACGGCGAAGGTCACCTCCTTGAAGCCGGCACCGTCGTTCGGGCTGGCGGAGAGCTCCTCGATCCGGAAGCCGCGCCGCTCGGCGTAGCGCGTCAGCATCCGGAAGAGGTCCGAGGCCCAGAGCGAGGCCTCGTCGCCGCCGACGCCCTGCCGGATCTCGACGATCACGTCCTTCCGGTCGGCGGGGTCGGACGGGGCAAGCGCGAGCTTCAGCTCCTCCTCGATCTGGCCGCGCCGCTGCTCGAGCTCCGGCAGCAGCTCCGTCAGGTCGGCGTCGTCCCCGACGGCGGTGAGGTCCGCCTGGACCTCCCGCCACTCCTGCGTGAGCCGGAACGGCCCCTCGAGCTCCTTCAGCCGCCGCCCCACCTCGGCCGCCTCGCGATGGTCGTTGTACACGTCGGGGTCGGACATCCGCTCGCGCGTCTCCCGGTACGAGCGCTCGAGCTCGTCGATCAGCTCGGAGATCGCGGCCATCGCCGCCAGGATAGCTCCAGCTAAACCGAATCCAGGCGCGCGTCGAGGCTGACCTGGACGTTCCCCTCGAGCGCCTTGGAAACAGGGCAGTTCGCCTTCGCCTGCTCGGCCGCTTCACGGAACGCCCCGTCGTCGAGGCCCGGGACCGTTCCCCTCAGCTCGAGCGCCATCTCGGTGATGCCCGTGCCCGGCACAAACGTCGACCGGGCGCCCACCCGCAGCCGCTCGGGAGGTGTCCCCGCCTGGCCGAGCGCATGCGACAGCGCCATCGAAAAGCACGCCGCATGCGCGGCGGCGAGGAGCTCCTCAGGGCTCGTCTTGCCCTGCGATTTGTCTTCCGAGCGCGAGGCCCAGGTGACGTCGAGCCCCGCGATGGCGCCGCTGCCGACGCTCTCGATCTTGCCACTCCCCTTCATCAGGTCGCCCTGCCAGCTCACCTCTGCCCGTCGCTCAGCCGCCATTTCGCCTCCTCGCTCGCGCTTGCTCTGGAACTACGCCATCACCTCGACGCGCCGCGCGGTCTCCGACCGCTCCCCGCCCTCGCGGGAGAGCACCTCACGGAGCGCATGGATCGAGACCTCGATCTGCTCGAGCGTCGGCTGGCGCGTCGTCAGTCGCTGCAGCCAGAGCCCCGGCGCGAGCAGCGTCATCAGAGCGCGGTTGCCCGTGTGCTTGCCCGCGAAGCGGATCAGCTCGTAGGCGATCCCCGCGATCACCGGCAGGAGCAGGATCCGGCTCGCGATCAGCCAGTACCACGTGGGACGGCCGAAGAACGCGAACACGAAGATCGCGATCACCATCACCCAGAGCAGAAATGCGGTTCCGCACCGCGGGTGGATCAGGCTGAACCGCTGCACGCGCTCGGGGACGAGCTCCTCGCCGGCCTCGTAGGCGTTGATCGCCTTGTGCTCGGCCGCGTGGTACTGGAACACGCGCCGCAGGTCCGGCAGGAGCGAGATCACGCTCAGGTAGACGATGAAGATCGCGACCCGGATCAGGCCCTCGACGATCACGAACCAGCCCGTGCCGTCGATCGGGAGCCAGTTCGTGATCAGCGCCGGCGTCACCTTGAAGAGCGTGATCGCGAAGCCGATCGCGATCGCGAAGGCGAAGATGATCTGCCCGCGGCCGATCTCGGTCTTGACCTCGCCGTCCGCCTCGCCGTCCTCGGACTGCGCCGCGTAGTTCGCCGAGATCGCGAGCGCGCGGAATCCGATCCCGAGCGACTCACCGAGCGCGATCACCCCCCGGATCACCGGCAGCCGGAAGAGGCGGTGGCGGGCCATCGGCGAGCGAATCGTCCTGCACACCTGCGCGATGTCACCGTCCGGCTTGCGCACCGAGACGGCCCAGCTCGAAGGCCCGCGCATCATCACGCCCTCGAGGACGGCCTGCCCTCCGATCGCGGTGCTCAACCTGTCAGCACTAACCGCGCCGGGCCGTGCCGGCCCGCTCGAGCCGCCGCTGGAATCGCTCGACTCGACCGCCAGAGTCCATCAGCTTCTGCTTGCCGGTGTAGAACGGATGGCAGTTGGAGCACACCTCGACGTGCAGCTCGGACTTCGTCGAGCGCGTCTCGAACTCGTTGCCGCAGGAGCAGCGAACGTGCGCGAGCACGTAGTCGGGATGGATCTCGGCCTTCATCTGGAGGCCAGGATATCAGAGGCAGTTTCGGGAGCCACGTTGCCACCGGAGACAATCGCGGCGACCGTAGCCCCGGGCTCGAGCGAAACCTTCCCGGCGAGGAGCGCTGCCGTGGCCGCCGCCCCGGCCGCCTCGCAGGCGAGCTTGGCCCGTCCGTAGAGGAAGCGCATCCCCTCCGCGAGCTCCGCCTCGGAGACGAGCACGACCTCGTCGACCCGCTCACGGCACACCTCGAGGCAGAGCTCTCCTGCGAACGGGGCGCCGAGCCCGTCCGCGATCGAGTCCGGCACCACAGGCACGGGCCGGCCGGCCCGGAGCGCGGCGTGCAACCCTGCCGCCCGCTCGGGCTCGACGCCGATCACGCGGGCCCGCGGGCGCAGCGCCCCGACGACCGTCGCGACCCCGGCGAGCAACCCGCCGCCGCCGACCGGCACGACGACCGCGTCCGCCTCTGGGGCGTCCTCGAGCAGCTCGAGCGCGAGCGTGCCCTGCCCTGCGACGACGAGCGGGTCGTCGAACGGGTGCACGAGCGTGCGTCCCGTCGCCTCGAGCAGCTCGTGGAGCCGCTCGAAGGCCTCCGTCGGGTTCCCGGCGGCGAGGTCGACGTCCGCCCCGTACGCGCGGGTTGCCGTGAGCTTCTGGGCGCTCGCCCCCGTCCACATGACCACGAGGCAGTCGACTCCCTCGAGCCTCGAGGCGTAGGCGAGGGCCTGCGCGTGGTTGCCGGCGGAGATGCCGATCACGCCGCGCCGCCGCTCCTCCGGGGTCAGCGCGGCGAGCTTGGTCAGGGCGCCACGCGGCTTGAAGGAGCCGGTGCGCTGGAAGAGCTCCGCCTTGAGGAGCGCAGTCCCGCCGAGGATCTCGCCGAGCGTCCTCGAGGTGAAGACGGGCGTCCGGTGCAGGCGTCCAGCGATCGTCTCGCGCGCGGCGAGGACGTCGTCGAGTGTCGGCACGCGGCTCGCCACGGCCGGGCGGCTCACGTCAACGCGTACTCCGGCCCCGACCCGCCCTCCGGCGGGGTCAGCCTGCCGCCCTTCGCCGTGATCGCTCCGCACTGGACGCAGTTCGACGGCGTCACGACGACCGTCACGTCGTCGTTCGACCCCTCGCCGACCTCGTACACCTGCGCGGGACAGAGGCGGGCCCACATGTCGGCCAGGTCGCGCGGCACCTGCGTCTGGATCCTGATGTGGTTCGGCTGGTCGTCGCGCGTGCGGTTGCCGGACTGGAAGACCGAGGAGAGCTTGTCGAACGTGAGCTTCCCGTCCGGCGCGGGGTACGCGTGCGCCCGGTCGGTGCGGAGCAGGTCGTGCCGGGCGTCCGGCTCCGTCTTCAGGGGCTTCGGCGGGAAACGGCCCTTTGTCGCGGTCATCATCCCCGCGAGCGCACCCCCAAGGTAGAAGCCGCGGCCGAAGGCCTGACGCATGTTCCGCACCTCGCGGAGGTCGCGCCAGACGAAGCTCTGCTCGAGCGCCTCCTGGTAGGGCGCGAGCGCGCCGCGCCGCCCCGGCGACTCTCCGCGACGCACCGCGGCGAACGCCGCCTCCGCCGCGAGCGAGCCCGACTCGATCGCGTAGTGGATCCCCTTGAGCGCCGGCACGTTGACGAGCCCCGCCCCGTCGCCCACGAGCAGCAGCCCCGGTGCGTGCAGGCGCTTCGGCAGCGAGAGAAAGCCGCCCTCGGGGATCGTCTTCGCCCCCCACGCCACTCGCTCCCCGCCCTCGAGGATGCGTCGCAGCAGCGGGTGCGTCTTCAGTTCCTGGAGCAGGTCGTGCACTGAGAGCTCGACGTCGCGGTAGTCGAGCCCGACGACCATGCCCACGGTCACCAGGTCCTCTCCCATCGGGTAGACGAAGGAGCCGCCGAACTCGCGGAACCGCGCCTTCGACCGGAGCGGCCAGCCCATCGTGTGCACGATGCCCTCGAGCGGGCGGGCGACCTTCCAGACCTCCTTCACCCCGAGCGCCCACACCTGCGGGTTGGCGCCCTGGAGGCCGAAGCGCTCGATCGCCGCCCCCGTCAGGTGGCCCTGCGTGCCCTCGGCCAGCACCGTCACCCGCGCGTGCACCTCGGCGCCGGGATCGAAGTTCCCGAGCTCCTGACCCTCCCGACCGCGGCCGCGGTCGCCCGTGCGGACGCCGCGCACGCGCCCGTCCGAGATCAGGAGCCGGGTGGCCGAGGTCTCGGGCAGGATCATCGCGCCGCCGGCCTCGGCCTGCTCCCCGAGCCAGCGGCCGAGCTGCGAGAGGGAGGCGACGTAGTTGCCCTCGTTCCGCATCGTGGGGGGCGCGGGGATCCGCAAGGCGCGCCTCGGGGTGAGCATGTAGACGGCCTCGCTTCGGACCGGCCCGTAGAACGGCATGTCCTGAAGCCGCGCGCGGGCCTTGAAGAGGCGCCGGAGCGCCCGCGGGTTGACCACCGCTCCTGAGAGAAGGTGCGAGCCGGGGGCCTTCCCCTTCTCCAGGACCGCCACGGGGACGTCCCCGAGCCGCTCCCGCACCTCCGGCGCGCCCTCGAGCAGGTGCCCGAGCCTGATCGCGCACGCGAGCCCCGCCGGGCCTGCCCCGACGACGAGGATCCCGACGTCGATCCGCTCGTCGGCGGCCGCGGTCGGCGAAGCGATCGCGTCTGACGCCTTGAACGGCGGCGGGTAGTCGGCCGGCCTGATTCCGGCGTCCGCCCTAGCCACTCTTGCGGGCCCGGACGAGCTCGGTCAGCTTCGGCAGGATCTCGTGCAGGTCGCCGACGACGCCGAGGTCGGAATACTCGAAGATCGGCGCGTTCGGGTCCTTGTTGATCGCGACGATGACGCTCGACGACTGCATGCCGACCTTGTGCTGGATCGCGCCCGAGATACCGCAGGCGACGTAGAGCTTCGGCGCCACGGTCTTCCCGGTCTGCCCGACCTGGGTCGCATAGGGGTACCACCCGGCGTCGACGACCGCGCGCGTCGCCCCGACCGCGCCGCCGAGCGCCTTCGCAAGCTCCTCGACCAGCGTGAAGTTCTCCGGGCCGCCGAGCCCCCGACCGCCCGCGACGATGACGTCCGCGTCCTCGATCGAAGGGCCCCCGGACTCCTCGTGGGCCTGCTCGACCATCGTCGCCGCGAGCGAGAAGTCCTCGAACTGCGGCGTGACCTCGGTCACCTCGGCCTCGCCTCCCGTCTCGCTCGGCTCGAACGTGCCGGAGCGGACGATCGCGAGCCGCGGCTCGGAGCGCCAGCCGACCTCGGCGTAGACCGAGTCGGCCAGCGCGGGTCGCCTGCCCACGAGCCGGCCGTCCTCCGAGCGGAGGTCGGTCAGGTCCCAGTTGAGACCCGCGTCGAGTCTCGCCGAGAGCCCGGCAGCGATGTCCGCAGCGAGGACGGACTGGCCGAAGAGCACCGTGCCGACCCCGTGCTCTCGCACGAGCGCGGCGAGCACGTCCACGCGCGGCTGCGGCAGCGGCGCCTCGAGCCTCGGATCGTCCGCGACGAAGACCCGGCGCGCCCCGAAGCTCCCCGCGCGGGCCGCCAGGTCGCGAACGCCCGAGCCGAGGATCGCGGCGGCGACGGCTCCGTCGGCCAGCGCCGCGGCCTTCGACAGCACCCCGAGCGAGCCCTTCTGGAGGACGCCCTCGTGGTGCTCGAGGAAGACGAGGGTGGTCAGACGAGCCTCCGCTCCACCAGGAACGCCACGATCTGCTCGGCGCCGCTGCCGTCGTCGGAGATCTTCTGCGAGTCGCCGCGGGCGGGCGGGTCGCCGAGGGCATACACCTCCGTCCGGGAGCCCTGGTCGCCGGCACGGTCCGGCTCGACACCGAGGGCGGTGAGCGAGACGAGCTCCTGCGGCTTCGACTTCGCGCTCATGATCCCCTTCAGGGACGGGTAGCGCGGCTCGTTGATCGCATCCGAGACAGCCACGACCGCCGGGAGCGGCGCCTCGATCACGTCGTAGCCGAACTCGGTCTGCCGCTTGCCGCGGACCCGGCCTTCGGCCAGCGAGAGCTCGGCCACCTGCGAGATCGTGGGCAGGCGCAGGCGGTCGGCGACGGCCGCCCAGAGGACGGCGCCGTCGGAGTCAGATGCCTGCTGACCGAACAGGACAAGGTCGGGCTGCTCGCGCTCGAGCGCCTTCGCGAGCGCGTAGCTCGTGGCGACGAGATCCGATCCCGCAGCAGCCTCGTCGCTGATCAAGAGCGCACGGTCGGCGCCCATCGCGAGCGCCTTGCGAAGGGTGTCCTGCGCCCGCTCCGGAGCCATCGTCACGAGCAGGACCTCGCCACCCCCGGCGGCCTCCTTCAGGCGCAGTGCCTCCTCGACCGCATGGACGTCGAAGGCGTTCAGCACCCCTTCCCCGGACCGGTCGAGCCGCTTCGTCTGCGGGTCGAGCCGGCGAGGGGCGGCCGCGTCGGGAACCTGCTTCACGCAGACGGCGATCTTCATGCGTCGGCGAGTCTATCCAGGCCGCGCGGCGCCGCCGCGCGGCTGACCGGCCGCCAGAACGGCTGCTAGGGTACCCCGCTTCGAGCTCGAACCGGAGCTTTGACGGAGCCTTCCATCCGACGCAGCCGGCCGACAGCCCGAGGAGCTTGCCTCCTGCTCTTCATCGCCCTGCTCGCAGGGACGGGCGCTGCACGGCCCGGCACGGCCGCCGCGCCGAAGCGCGCAGGCGTACCGCCGTTCATCTTCCCCGTGGTCGGGCCCGTCAGCTACACGAACGACTGGGGTGACTCGCGCGGCGACCATTCCCACCAGGGCAACGACCTGCTGGCCCCCCGCCGCGCGCCGGCGGTCGCGACGGAGGACGGACGCATCAGCTTCCACACGACCTCGTCGCTCGCCGGCTGCATGCTCTACCTCTACGGCGACAGCGGAACGACCTATCTCTACATCCACCTGAACAACGACCGCACGAAGCGAAACGACAACCAGGGCGCGTGCGTGGCCGGCACGGCGTACTGGAAGGGGATCAAGGATGGCCAGCGGGTCAAGGCGGGACAGCCGATCGGCTACGTCGGCGACTCCGGCGACGCGGACGGGACGCCGCACCTCCACTTCGAGGTCCACCCGGGCGACGGCGGGGCGGTCAACCCGTTCCCCTATCTGAAGAACGCCCCGCGGCTCCTGTTCATGGCCCCGGCGGGCAGCACGGTAACCCTCGCCATGACCGGCTCCTTCATCTCGACGGCACCGGGTCTCGTCAGGGTGAAGGTCGACACCCTCCGCGTCCTGCCGGTCGGGCCGGTCCTGGCGCGGCTCGCACGCCCGATCGTGCTGACCGTGCCGCCGGACGCGCTGGTGCAGAAGCTGCTGCCGAGCGGGATCGCGGGCTCGGCGGCGCAACTCACCTCGGCGCGGCGGGGGCAGCCTGTCTCGGTGCTGACGCTGCCCGTGGCGACCTCGCTCGACGTCCAGCTTGCCCGCGACGGGATCCTCTCCGCGTCACGCATCCTGCTCTCGGGCTAACCAGCCCTAGCAGCCCGTGAAGCGCGCGTCCCGCTTCTCGAGGAAGGCCGCCATCCCCTCCTTCGCATCACCGCTCGAGAAGAGCAGCGCGAAGAACGTCGCCTCCTGGGTCAGGTTCGCCTCCTGGGCTCCCTGCAGGGCGAGATTGACGGCCTCCTTCGCGTAGGCGAGAGCGAGCGGGCTCCTCGAGGCCAGGAGCCGCGCCGTCTCCAGTGTCTTGCCGAGCAGCTCGCCGGGCTCGAAGACCGCGTTCACGAGGCCGCGCCGGAGCGCTTCGTCGGCGCCCACCGTGCGGCCGGTGAGGATCAGCTCCTTGGCGAGCCCGATCCCGCAGATCCGGGCCAGGCGCTGCGTCCCGCCCCAGCCCGGGATGATCCCGAGGTTGATCTCGGGCTGGCCGAGCTTGGCCGTGCTCGAGGCGTAGCGAAGGTCACACGCGAGCGCGAGCTCACAGCCTCCTCCGAGCGCGAAGCCGTTCACGGCGGCGATCGTCGGCTTCGGCATGCTCTCGAGCAGGCGTGCGCAGGCATGGCCGAGCTCGCCCCACTCGCGCGCTGCAAGCACGCCGAGTCGGCTCATGTACTGGATGTCTGCCCCGGCGACGAAGGCGCGGTCGCCCGAGCCCGTGAGGACGACCACGCGAGCCTCGCTGTCCTCCGCCAGCTCGCGAAGAGCGCCGTGGAGCTCGCCGAGCAGCCCGCGGTCGAGCGCGTTGAGGGCCTCCGGGCGGTCGATGGTGACGACGGCGACGCCGTCGTCTCGGGAGACGCCGAGCGCTATGCCGGCACCCGCTCGCGCAGGAAGTCGACGATCGCCCCGGTCGTCGCTCCCGGGGTGAAGACAGCCGAGACGCCGAGGCGCTCGAGCTCGGCGGCGTCGTCGCTCGGGATCGTCCCGCCGACGACAACGAGCACGTCGTCCAGGCCATGCTCCTTCAGTCCCTCGAGGATTCGCGGCACGAGGGTCATGTGGGCCCCGGAGAGGATCGAGATCCCGACGGCGTCCGCGTCCTCCTGCAGCGCGGTCTCGACGATCTGCTCGGGCGTCTGGTGAAGGCCCGTGTAGATCACCTCCATACCGGCGTCACGGAGTGCACGCGCGATGATCTTGGCGCCGCGGTCATGGCCGTCCAGGCCGGGCTTGGCGATCACGACTCGGATCGTCCGCGTCAAGGGCCGGTCCGGAAAGGGGGCCGCCGCTCATGCCGTGGGGCAAGCAAGCTCTGCAAGGCCGCAGGGAGCCCCACGCGGGCATCTTGGGGCGAGCGAGAACGCCGCAGCGCGCCGCTGGTCGCGCGGCATGGGCCCGGCAGTCTTGTCGGACAGGCCCCCAAGTCGGCAAGTATACGAGGGTGAAACTGACGGTTGTCGGCTGTTCCCCGGCCTGGCCGAACCCGGGGGGCGCGCAGTCGGGCTACCTCGTCGAGGGCCCCGGCCGGGTCCTCCTCGACTGCGGCCCGGGCGTGCTCGCACGCCTGCGAGCCGGCGAGGTCTGGCCCTCGATCGACGCGATCGTCGTCACGCACTGGCACCTGGATCACTGGGGCGACCTCGTGCCCTGGGTGTGGGGGGCGATGGTCGGCCCGGGCCGGCGGGCCGAGCAGCCGGAGCTCTGGCTACCGCCGGGCGGGACTGAGCGCCTGGCCGACTTCGGCACCCGCCTCGGGTGGGAGGACATGTTCGCGAGCGTCTTCAGCCTGCGCGAGTACGCCGATGCCCGGCCCTTCGCGGCCGCCGGGCTCGAGGTGACTGCGCTCGAGTTGCCCCACTACCTGCTGCAAACGTTCGGGGTCAGAGTCTCCGACGGCGACCGGACGCTTGCGTACTCGGGGGACACGGGCCCGAGCGACCGCCTGGTGGAACTGGCCCGTGACGTCGATCTCTTCCTCTGCGAGGCGACGCTCGAGCGAGCCGAGTACGACGGAGCTCCACGCGGGCACCTCTCGGCCGACGAGGCGGTCGAGGCCTTCCGAGCCGCCGGGGCTCGCCGGCTCCTGCTCACCCACCGGCCGCAGGAGCTCTCGCTCGGAGCCGGCCTCGAGCAGGTGCACGACGGACTCGAGGTCGACGTCTAGCGCCTAGATTGAAGGCCCCGCTCGGCGAGGTACGCGCGCTGGGCGCGTCGCCCGCGGTACCAGCCGCCTCCAAGCACTGCGATCGGCACCGCGATGATCCCGGCGAGGATCAGGGCCGGCACGGCGAGCCAGATCGTCGACAGCGCACCTTTCTGATCGGGGTCGGCCGCCGGGCCCGAGCCGAGGCCGGCGCTCAGCTGCCCGTTCCCGGAGAGGCCCATCGGCGTCCACTGCGAGACGAGCCAGTGCTTGCGCGCCCCCTGCCCCACCTTCGTCAGCTCGATGCCGAAGACCATCGAGTGGTCGGTCGCCGGGCGCTTCGCCCGGACCGAGACCGAGAGTCCGAGCGTGTTCTCGTACGAGTAGGCGACGGTGTAGCGGAGCAGTCGCAGATCGGCCGGGTACGGGATCACCGGGATCGTGCCCGCGGCCCACTGCGCCTTCGTGTACCCGGCCTTCAGCGACGGGTGGGTGATGAGCCAGGAGTCGGCAACGTCCTCCCTTCGCACCGCAGTCCGGACGAACTCGTAGGCGGTCGCGCGAGCGGCGCGGATCGCCGCCGCCGAGGTCGGCACGCTCTTCGGCGCCACGTAGACGGACGCGGGCTCGTTGCGGAGCGGCGTGTCGAACGAGCGGCCCGTGTTCCGGAAGAAGACTCCGAGCAGCGCCGTCGCCGTGACCAGGAGCGCGAGGATCGAGAGTCTGATCAGGCGCCGCCGGCGCCGCGGAGAGGAGAGGAGCCTCCTCACGACCCGCGCCGGAGGGAGGTCGGACGAACCGTCAGTCCCGTTCGGTCAGCCGTGGCGGGAACCAGTACGGAGCGAAGTAGTTGACCTTCCACACGGCGGGCGTCCCGACCTTCTTGACCCCGATCCAGAACTGCGTGTCCTTCAGGCCGGAGCCGGCCTCGGGCACGAGCAGGATCTTCAACATCAGCTCGTTTCGGTACGACCACTCCACGCGGTACGGGCTGAACCCCGCCCCCTTCTTCCAGACCGGGAAGTACTGGACCGGAATGTTGCCCGTCTTCCATTCGGCGAGCGAGAGTCCACCCCGGACCTCGGGCGTGATCAGCGAGTAGGAGGCCTCGAGGTTTCGCCGGGCGACCGCCGAGTCGATGAAGCGGATCGCCACCTGCGCGGCGGCCTTGTTCACCGGGACGGCCTGCTGCTTCGCGGGCACCGGCGTAGCGGGCTCGTTAGAGGGGACCGGGCGCGAGACGTCGGCCGTGTTCCGGATCCCACCGACGTCGAAGGCGATCAGCACCGCGACGACGCCGGCGAGGAGCACCAGGCCCGACACGATCGGCAGCCACACGGGCACGCGACCGGACGACCGGCCAGGGCGGGTGGAGGCGGGGGCCTGCAGGGAGCTCATCGGACGCAACAGCGTAGACGACGCGCCCGAGCCGAAGTTAGGGCGCCGCTCAGAACACCGGCGTTTCGCGCCAGACGCCCCAGACGCCGCGTAGCGCATCGCACATCTCGCCCATCGTCACATAGACGCGCGCGGCCTCGACGATCGCGGGCATCAGGTTGACGCCGTCGCGGGCAGCCTCCTCCGCGAGCCGGGCGAGGGCCGCCTCCACCGCCGCGGCATCGCGACGCGCGCGCAGCGCCCTGAGGCGCTCGACCTGCTCCCCCTCGAGGGCGGGGTCGACGCGGAGGAGCTCGATCGGCCGCTCCTCGTCGAGCTGGTAGCGGTTGACGCCGACGACGATCCGCTGCTTCGCCTCCACCTCGGCCTGGTACCGAAAGGACGCCTCGGCGATCTCGCGCTGGAAGAAGTTCTCCTTGATCGCGGAGATGACGCCGCCGAGCTTCGCGATCCGGTCGAAGTACTCGTAGGCCTCCTGCTCCAGGGCATCGGTGAGGTGCTCGAGGTAGTACGAGCCGCCGAGGGGGTCGATCGTGTTGACGACGCCCGTCTCGTGCGCGATCACCTGCTGCGTCCGCAGCGCCAGGCGGACGGCGTCCTCGGTCGGGAGGGCGAGTGCCTCGTCGAACGAGTTCGTGTGTAGCGACTGGGTGCCGCCGAGCACGCCCGCGAGCGCCTCGATCGCCGTGCGGACGATGTTGACCTCGGGCTGCTGCGCGGTCAGCGACACGCCTGCGGTCTGGGTGTGGAAACGCATCAGCCACGAGCGGGGGTTCCTGGCGCCGTAGCGCTCGCGAAGCTCGCGCGCCCAGATGCGCCGTGCGGCCCGGTACTTGGCGATCTCCTCGAAGAAGTCGAGGTGGGCGTTGAAGAAGAAGGAGAGCCGGGGCGCGAAGTCGTCCACGTCGAGGCCCCGCTCGACGCAGGCCTCGACGTAGGCGAAACCGTCGGCGAGGGTGAAGGCGAGCTCCTGGGCCGCGGTCGACCCGGCCTCGCGGATGTGGTAGCCGGAGATCGAGACCGGGTGCCACTGGGGCAGCTCGCGCGAGCAGTACTCGATCATGTCCACGACGAGCCGCATCGAGGGCTCGGGCGGGAAGATCCACTCCTTCTGCGCGATGTACTCCTTGAGGATGTCCGTCTGGATCGTCCCGCGGAGCTGCGCCCGGTCGACGCCCTGCTGCTCGCCGACGCAGACGTAGAAGGCGAGCAGCATCGCGGCCGGGGAGTTGATCGTCATCGAGGTCGAGACCTCGCCGAGCGGGATGCCCGCGAAGAGGGTCTCCATGTCGGCGAGGGAATCGATCGCGACGCCCTCTCGACCGACCTCGCCCAGCGAGCGCGCGTGATCCGAGTCGTAGCCCATCAGGGTCGGCATGTCGAATGCGGTCGACAGTCCCGTCTGGCCATGCTCGAGCAGGTAGCGGAACCGCTCGTTCGTCTCCTCGGCGGTGCCGAAGCCCGCGAACTGGCGCATCGTCCAGAGCCTCCCGCGGTACATGGACGGGTAGACCCCCCGCGTGAACGGGTACGTGCCGGGGTAGCCGAGATCGCGGTCGTGGTCGATCTCGGCGGTGTCAGGGGTGTAGAGCGGCTCGTTGTCGAGGCCCGAGATGGTCGAGAAGAGCTCCCCCTGGCGCTCGGGCGTCCGGTCGTAGAGCTCGCGGCGCCACTCCGCGGTCGCGTCCAGGTCCTGACGATCCTCGGTCGCGGCCACGTCGGGATTGTAGGCGCGGCCGCTCAGGCAGGTCCACTGACGTCGAGCACGAGCGGGCCGGGCGGGCCGCGCCGCGCAGCTACCGTGTAGGGCAGGCGTGCGCGCAGCTCGCCGAGAAGCGGGACGCGCTCCGTGAACACGATGTCGATCCTGGCGCGCTCACCGGCGAGGCCGCTGATGTGGATGTCCACGACATGGGGCAGCCGCGCGAGCTCTCCCTCGAAGGCCGAGAGGGACTCGAAATCGTGGAACGGGCCAGCGTCGAGCGAGAGCTCACAGGGAAAGACGGCGTCGTCGGCGAGCTCCGAGCCGCCGCCCTCCTCCGTGGTGCGGAGTCCACCCTCGAGCCGTTCGGAGTCCTCGCTGCGCCTGGCCGCGAGCCGCGACTCGTGCTCCCGGCTCCCCTGTCGCAGCAGGTCGAGCTCGAGCTCGAGCGAGCGGACGGTCGAGCGCAGCTCTCCGAGCACGCGCTCGACGTCCTCGCGACGATAGCCGCCCCCGAAGCGGCGAAAGCGCAGCAGTGGCCGCGGTGCGACGTGTCTGACCGACAAGGCGAGGCCTCCTACATGCTCTCTCTAGAGGTTGTCCGACCCCCTGCGCGTAGTAGGTTACGGCCAGGGTCAAGTACCCGGGAGACGTGGGCTTTCCTTCCCAGTTCAGCGACGTCGGCGCCCCGGCGGCCAGCAATCGTCGCGACGATGCGGCCGGTGCCGCGCAGGTCGTCGTCTTCTTCGCCGTCCCGGCGCTCCTCGTCCTCACCGTAGCGGTCGGCTTCCTCAGAGCGGCGGGGGATGGCAGGGCCGGTGAGATCTTCCTCCTCGGAGTCGGAATCCTGCTCGCCTACGCAGCCGGGCACCCGGGTGGCGCGCTCGTAGCGCTCGGCCTCACAAACGCCCTGCTCGCGCTCGAGGCGCATTATGGCCGCCTTGACCGAGACCACCTCGGCGGAGTGCTCCTCTTCGCCTGCGCATTCGCGGGCGCGGCCTTCGCGAGCGCCCAGCTCCGTAGGCGCTTCGAGATCTGGAACGGACGGGCTGCGCCGTCGGCAGCGGTCGAGGTCGAGTCACTCGACCTCGCGGTCGACCGGGCGCTGCAGTCGGGCGAGACCGTGAGTCTGCTGGTTGTGCGGCCCGACGGGCTGCCCGAGCTCGCCGAGCTGTACGGGCCAGATGCGGCACGCGTCGTCCTCGGGCGGGTCTCGGGGGTGCTCCGCGAGCTGCTCGGCGAGACGGATCAGCTCCTGCGGCACAGCCTGTTCGACTTCTGGGCGATCCTGCCCGGGGCGCACTCCGAGGTCGCACGGACGACCGCCGAGCGCATCCGGCTCGGCCTGCTCCAGCGCGCGGTCGAAGTGGCACCCGAACAGGCCGTCGCGGCGACGCTGTCGGCCGGAGTCGCCTCGTCCCCGCGTGATGGCGCGGCCCGAGGATCGCTGCTCGAGGCGGCCCAGAGAGCGCTCGACGACGCAGCGATCGAGCTCGGAGGCAACCGAACCCTCCTGCACTCGATCCCGCCCGGGGCGCCGGCCGGCTGGGGGCTCCGGTTCGAGCAGGCGGGCCTCGATTCGGGCGCCGAGGGTCGAGCCTGACGCCGACGCCGAAGTCCCGGCCCGAGGAGCGCGTCCATCCGCTCCTGCCGCCGCTCGCCCTCGCGCTGATCACGCTGATCGGCGGCGCGCTCGTGATCGTGTTCGACCCCGGAGACGGTGCTGCAACGAGGTCTGCGACGCCCTACGGGGGCAGCAAGCAGGAGCCGGGCCCGAGGCGGAACGGGAACGGCGACTACGGCGGCCGCAAGCAGGACGCTGCGAAATACGGCGGCGGCAAGCAGGACGTTGCCGAGTACAGCGGCGGCAAGCGAAACGTCGGCGAAACGGCGGCGCTCAGCCTTCCGTGGCTCGTCCGCGAGCTGGGTTCACCGCGCCCGCGAGCTCCGCTGTCCCGACCGGTCGCGCCGGGCTTTCGGGTCGCCTTCACGCGCAGGGGCTACGTGATCACCTACGGCAGGGCTCGCTTCGCGCGATCGGCCACCCGCCTCGCGCACACGGGCCCCTTGCAGCGGTTCGCACACGGGGTCACCCGCCGGACCCCCCTCGGCGAAGACACGACCGTGCTCCGGCACGGAGCCACGATCGCCTACATCGTGGTCCGTCGACACCGGGGGGTACGGCTGTGGAGCTGGCAGCTCGAGACCAACCTCCGGCCCCGTCTCCGCGCGGACGGATCGCTGCTTCTGCGCGGGCGTGCGACGTTGCTCGTCCAGCCGCCGGAGGTCATCGACCGAAACGGGATCGAGGTCACGCCCCCGGGCGCCAGGTGGCGCCTCGCCCGCAAGGGGAACGGCTGGCGCCTGGCCTACCTCCTGGACGACTCGAGGTTGCCGCTCCCCTACGCGATCGCGGGCTAGGTCCCTAGGAACCCGTTTTTCAGCGAAGCGCGACCTCCACCGCGAACGCTGCGGCCACGACGAGCAGCGAGACGCCAATCGCCCGACGCAGCGTGACCTCCGAGAAGCGCCCCGTCATCCGCGCGCCCAGCCAGGCCCCCGGGAGCGCCCCGGCGAGTCCGGCGGCGAGGAGCCCCCACTCGACCTGCAGGCGCGCGGCGTAGGTCCCGAAAGCGAAGAGTCCGAGCGCGAAGCCGACGACGAGGTTCGTCCCGACCGCCTCCTGGGCCCGCAGCCCGACCGCGCGGAGGAGCGCCGGCATCCGCAGCGTGCCGAGAATCACGCCAGCGGCCCCGCCGACGATTCCGATCGCGAATCCGAAACCGGCCGCGGGAAGCAGGCGTGGGCGTTCCAGCGCTCGCCCTCGTATCGGTCGGAAGAGTAGGTCGACCCCGTTCCAGGCGAGCACTGCGGCGATCGCGGCCAGGAGGGCGCCTTCCGGGACCCGGTTGCCGAGCAGCGCCCCCGCGACCGCGCCAGCAACCGACGGGGGAGTCATCCAGCGGACGACGCGCCACGACACGCGGCCGGCCCGGGCGTGGGCGAGCGCGCCGGAGGCGGCCGCAGCGGCGCTGATCGCGATGTTCGTCCCGGCGGCGGCGGCCGGGCTACCCGAGAGCAGCACGATCAGCGGCAGGCGCAGCGTGCCCAGAACGAGCCCCATCGCCCCGCCGAGAACGCCTGCCACGAACGCGCCGGCGAACGCCGCGGCCAGCTGCCAGGCCATCGTCAGCCGTGCGACGCCTGATCCGAGCTGCCCGCGGCGCAGCTGGGGAGGAATCGGTACACACGAGTGCGCCGATTCGCGCTAGCGTCGAAGCCGGGAGGGGGTTCAGGGGCCCCCGTCAGACGCGTCACTCGGATTCTCGAAGGGCCCCGGGCGCTGCGCTACCGCGAAGCCCCGGGCTTCCAGAGCGGCTCCGGGAGCCCGGCGTTCGCCGCTCGCGCCAGAATGAAGAGCAGGTCGGAGAGCCGGTTCAGGTACACGAGCGTCAGCGGGTTGATCCCGTTCTCGGCGTCTGCGGCGAGCGCGTCACGTTCCGCGCGCCGGCAGATCGTGCGCGCGACGTGCAGCCGCGCCGCGGCCGGCGTGCCTCCGGGCAGGACGAAGCTCCGGAGCTCGGGGAGGTCGGCGTTGAACACGTCGCAGTCGCGCTCGAGGGCGTCGATCTGCTCCTGCTCGATCCGGAGGCGCCGCTCCTCGGGGGGGTCGAGAAAGGGCACACAGAGGTCGGCGCCAACGTCGAAGAGCTCGTTCTGGACACGCTCGAGCGGGGCCCGGAGCTCGTCGGGCACCCCTTCGGCCAGCACGACCCCGAGCTGCGAGTTGAGCTCGTCGACGGCCCCGAAGGCACCGATCCGGCAGTCGAGCTTCGGAGCGCGCGAGCCGTCGCCGAGGCTCGTCTCCCCCGCGTCGCCGCCCCGGGTGTAGATGCGCGTGAGCCGCACGGGCTCGTCGGGGGCGCGCCGTGTCATCCCGAGACCACTGCCGGCTCGCGCAGCCCGAGCACGGAGCGGGCGATCACGATCCGCTGGATCTCGCTCGTGCCCTCGTAGATCTCGGTGATCTTCGCGTCGCGGTAGTAGCGCTCGACCGGGAACTCCTTCGTGTACCCGTAGCCACCGAGCACCTGGATCGCCTCGGCGGTCTGGCGCCGCGCCATCTCCGAGGCGAACAGCTTGGCCTTCGCGCCCGCTTCGGTGTGCGACAGCCCCTGCTGCTTGCGCCAGGCCGCGTGGTAGACGAGCAGCCGCGCCGCGTCGATCTCGGTCGCCATGTCGGCGAGCTTCCACTGGATCGCCTGGAACTCGGCGATCCGCTTGCCGAACTGGCGGCGCTCGAGCGCGTAGGCGCGCGCAGCGTCGTAGGCGGCCTGGGCGATCCCGACGGCCTGGGCCGCGATCCCGATCCGCCCTCCGTCGAGCGTCGTCATCGCGACGGCGAAGCCCTTTCCCTCCTCGTGGAGGAGCCGATCCCGCCCGACCTGCGCTCCGTCGAGTGAGAGGTCGACCGTCGAGGACGAGTTCAACCCGAGCTTCTCCTCCTCCCTCGTGACGTGGACATGCTCGGGATCGAGGATGAAGGCCGAGACGCCGCGGCCCCCT
>Ga0136614_10000519_pt1 | contig 19336 bp, 13 predicted proteins | sample AntDrymUQ2792106_2_FD_106643 | JGI IMG/M metagenome (GOLD analysis project Ga0136614, IMG submission 106643) | Polar desert sand microbial communities from Dry Valleys, Antarctica - metaG UQ279 (21.06) | ecosystem: Environmental > Terrestrial > Soil > Desert | place: Antarctica: Dry Valley... | reverse complement strand
CGTCCCGCCGCACGGTTGTCTTCGCGATGATATCGCTCATTAAAGTAGTAGTTGTGAAGTGAGACAAGACTCACCAGCAGCAAAGCGCCGATGGTGCTCATGCGCATCCAATGGCGTGGTAAATCTCGCACACCCACAGCGAGAAAGATCAAGAAGGGCGGGAACGAGAGAATCGCATATCGGACGTTAAATGGATGCGATGAGATGATTGCCCCGAAAACTGTACCCGCGATTGGGATCGCAAACCACCACGCGTTGATCCAGAAAACTGCGCCGTCCTTTTGTTGCAAGCGAACAACTCCATGCAGAAACAGTGCGACGAAGAAAAGCATTAACGGCACGATTAGAGAGAGGTAAGGTATGAGCGTTCCCATACGGTTCGCCAGATGCAGTTCGGTTAGGCTTGGTCCGAGCGAGTATCCGGTTGCGAAAGTCCATAGCACGTAGGGAATGTATATTGGATTATAGGATGAGCGAAATGGGTCATCCGCCTCGGTCGGCGGGATCATCAGCATCCGGAAGATCGCTGGCGTCATAAGAACAGCGACGGCGCCGAAGAGCGGCAACCAACTCATCCACCTTTGACGAGGTGTTTGCCAGAGCGTGTAGATGCCGAGAAAGCCAATAAATGCCATCGCCACAGGATGACAGTAGAACGACGCTGCTGCAGCGAGCACGAATCCGCACCTCGCCCAGAGATTATGCGGACTGCTCATCGCCTTCTGGAGCAACCAAAACGAGAGTAAAGCCAGAAACAATAGCAACGCATAGGGTCTGGCTTCTTGGCTGTACCAAATGTGAAAGGGCGAGATTGCTATCAGCGCAGCGACGATAATGGCAATGGCTTCTCCAACCCAGTTTTTCGTTATCAGATATAGAAGAATAATGGTGAGCGTACCAAAACAGACAGAGGGGAGTCGCAGTGACCATGCCTGATCGCTCAGCAACAGTAGCGGATGAGCGATCAGGTAGTACAACCCAGGCAAGTCGGGATCGTAAGGATTAACAATGAACTTCAGAGGTTCATCAGTGGCCGCTAGTAGTGTATATATTTCATCAGTCCACAGACTTTGAAAGTCGAGTCTAAAGGCACGCAGAGCGGCGCCACAAAGCAGTAAAATTATCAGAATAGCATTGCTCTTCCAACGTGACTCGTTCATCTTTAGGGAAAACTTCTCTTTAAACCAGATCGAAAGCACTAGTAGCACATTACGTTACGGATGTAGTCCGTTTGTTTCATCAAACCTCGGCGCCGCTACATGGTGCGCAACGCCCGCCTCTCACAAGTTTTCCCGGATGATGATCAGAATGTAGGTGAAGAAGATCATCACTGCTCACAATGTCTCGCGCTCATTATCCCCTGGCATATAAGGGTGCTGAGGTGGCGGCAAATCGCTCTTTCCGCTCCTCCGAAGATTTCTGAACAGACGACGTTGACTCACAAGGAAGCCAGAAGCTGGCGCACCTTTTTCAGCGTCCGCCAGTAGACATCCTCCATAAGGACATGGGCAAACTCGCCGTTGCGTCCGATGCTATACAATCCGTCGATTTCTGTGGAACGCTCAAATGCGAGACGGTCTTGCTCGTACTCATTGAGAAAGACCGGGTATGCGATTGGCGTGCGTAGAGCCTTACATCCTAGATACCGCCGTTGAGCATCCGGGATGATGGACCGTAGGTCCTCAAGACAGAACTCACCAAGCTGCTCATCTGCCATTTTCCACACCTCATCGCCGACTTCACAGCCAATATCGACAGTCACCAGTGTCTTATCGGGCGGAGCCAACCAGGGCATTGAACGAGGTGTCTCAGTCAGCCTGAAGAACGGCAAGTGTTTCTCAGGGGTCCAAGTCACCACATCCGGTAGCAGGTTGCGTCCCGAGAATCGCATGTTGACAAACACCATCGGCCGGTAATGGAAGCGCGCGAGATGCTGCACTGTTGTCGTCCCTTCGACGAGCTTTGCAAGTACATGGACCGGCACAGTGCTCATCACGGCAGAAACCTCGTGCTCGCGACCATTGACGCGAATGGCGGCCACGCGCTGCGACTCGACAATTATCCCCTCGACAGGTGATTCCAAGTGCACGGCATCTTGGAGGCCGTCGGCAATCTGCTCGCATAAAAGGCTCACGCCGCCCTCGGGGTAGACGTGCCAGACATGAATACTTTCCGGCTGCTCGCGGCAGTATCCACTCGCAACCGCACGGCGGGTCAGATGACCGGCGAGTTTCAAGGCAAGGGTATGTCCAATACCTCCGGCGATCTTGTCTCCGACAGAGGGAGCCAGTTCAGAGGCGGGAGCACCCGACCATGCCTCGATCAGCGGAATGGCCACCTCGTTGGCCAACGCGTTCCCGTATTCGGCTTCAAACCACTCGGCAGCCGATTGTGGCTTACTGCTGCTTCTTACCGCTTTGATGCGGCTGGCCAGACCGCTCAGGGAGAAGCGTGGAATGCGCAACAGTCCAACTGGGTAGCTGTACGCGCGTCCATCGAGCAGCACTGTCTCGCCGTAATGGCGTACGTTACGGCATTGCGCGCCGATACCAATTGCCGCTGCCAGACGGTTGGTGATGAAGTGTGCGCCAAAATCGTAAGTAAAGCCATCTTCGTCGTGAAAGCTCGCGGCGAGGCCCGCGAGCTTCTTTCCAGCTTCATACAAACAGACGGCGACACCGCGTCGCCGCAGCGCCAATGCTGCAGTTAGACCGGCGATGCCGCCTCCAATAATGGCAACAGGTTTTCTCATAGTGAAAGGCATTGCCGCACACGCTGCTCAATCGCACTATCAACGATGGCAACAGAATTTCTAGAGACGAGTTACCATACCGACAGAGAACAAAGGGTGGAACTCAAGACGTTTAGCTCTTCCTTCAACCTTCCGCCCTTGGCACTTTCATATTGGTCGCCGGAGGATCGCGCGCAAGAGAGCGCCTCGATTCGCGAGTTGATTCAGCGCGTCGAAGGCAGTGAACACCGCCAGCGAGCCATGTGCTTCCAAACTGAAGCGGTTGCTGAGCCACCGCGGCGCACCCCAATCAACCAGAGCGTTACGAATTGAATAAACCCAGTTCACCGGGCTGACAACCGTCAGGAGAGAATCAACCTCCATTGCCACGCTGGTGGCAAGCGCACGCAGCGTGACTTGGTTGAATAGGTTCCAGTGTCTTGGAAAATGGTAGCCGCCCCAGTGGCGCCCTTTGAAAAGTTTGAAGTCAAGCGAGGCAGTGTTGTCAGTCACGATGACGAGGCGACCGCCAGGTTTGAGCAACGTGCGCACCGCTCGGACTACGCCAAGCGGGTCGCTTACGTGCTCAATGGTCTGAATCAGCAGGGCCATATCGTAAGAGGCGCTGGGCAGATCGAGTTGCTCTACACTTCCTTTATGTATCGTAAATCCCGCGCGGATGGCGGCCTTCACGGCGCGTTCGTCGAGGTCTACCCCTTCGAGCTTCCAGCCGGGCTTTCCGAAGTCGCGCAAGAGACGAAGATGGAAGCCATCACCGCAGCCGACGTCAATGATGCGCGCGTCGTCTCTCAAATCGCGACACCAAGATAAAGCGCGGTGCGCTTCGAGCCTCCGGCGCACCTTATAGACAAAACCGTAACGCGCTGGGGTAAACTCGAAGGCATGATAGTCGGGAGGATAGATGCGCGATAGATCGTTCGACGACGGTCGCGGATTGAGGTAGACGAGCCCGCAACCACGGCAGCGCATTGCCAAAAAGGTGTCGGGGCTCGTCCGGTACTCAAAGTCCTCGCCGACAGCTATTGGCTCGGCATCATCGCTCTCGCAGATGCAGCACTGAACGGGCACCAGGGAGAGGGGGATGGTGGACGCTCCACTGTTAAGAATCAGCTGTTCACTCTCATGCATCTGCCTAACTGCTTTCACGCCCGAGTTGGTTTCAACAAACAGCTGCGTGTTGGTGGGGCTGACCTTCTGAACTTCCATCGTTTATCCTACCCGCCATTCGGGTTTTTGGAAGCTTGGCTTGACAACCGGGAGATCGGACATACGAGCAACTTGATGCGCATGTTGCTGAAGCGTCAATACGGTGAATTGATCCGACAGCAGATGCAGAATTTCACTAATCACCTCTAACTTCTTTTCGCTCTGGATGCTCATGCCGGGAAAAAAGGAGAGGTCATTCATATCGTCTGCGCCGAGGAAGTCCAATGGATGAAGGAGCAGAGACGGTTGCGTGCCCGTCAACTGGCAGAGATTGAGGGCGGACTGGAAATAGCGGCGGGCCAGTCCCGGCGCGAAGCCGCTTAGGTACAGTAAGTAGCTGACATGGATGGGCACTTTGAATATTGGCATGGTTGTTACGGGCATCTCTATCAGTGTTCCATCACCAACCTGCCATCGATAAGGCTTGAGTGGCCGCAAGCCTTCACGCAGCTTTCCGAAAAGATCTTTGCGTTGCCGTCTCTCTTCCGCACTCAATTTTGTGGACATGAAATAGTAAGCCCGCGCCAGAGGTCCTAGATAAGTCGGCAATGTCGAAGCATCATATTGGTAGCCTCTCCGCTCTAGCACTCGCAAGGTTGTGGCAGAGAAGCTGTATCCTGGTCCACGAAAGCCATTTGGTTTCTTCCCAGTGACGCGCTCGATTTGCTCTTCGGCGGTTTGGATTTCGACATCTGTTTCTGCCTCAGAATAAAGATGCATCCAAGGTTCGTGGTGAAAAGAATGGTTGCCAATCTCATGCCCGTTGACAGCGATCTCTCCAAGCGGCTCCTTGTTTTTTTCTAATGCTGCATCCTGACCGACTATGAAAAAAGTGATAGTCAGATTACGATCCTTAAGAAAGTCGAGGACGCGGGGCACCAACATGTCCAGATACGAAGGGAAAGATTCCCAGCCCGGATCCCCGTGGGTTTTCATGTAGGACCACTTATTATCAAGGTCCAGCGATAAGCTGGCGATAGGCTTCTTGGTATTCATGCTGTCTTTGGACTCCTCATCCGCAAGCTGCCGCGACAGCAGCAACACGACGCGGCTGCGATAAGAGTCGGGACATGGTTTTTTCGGCGAGTTGCACAGTCTCATTAACATTAAGTGTCCCATTAACGATATGTGCAGAATTCACGATGTGAACCCCGGGAATTGAAGTCGCCATCGAAGGCAGGTGCTCGGAATAGTTCAGCGTTGGAATGGGGAATACATAGCGCACGCGCGAGACGCAAAAGCGAAGAAGGTCGCCACGATGAAAACGCGGGTACATTCGCTCAAGTGCCCCAACAAAATTCTCTTCCAGTTCTTCGTCAGACAGAGAGAAAGCTGCATCATCCGGGGCCGCGTATTTCGGCAGATACACTAAAGCGTTTCCACCAAAGTGTTTTCGATCAACGAGCGCAGACATTTCGATCACGGCTGTGAAAGGAATCTGAGGGTCTGTTATGTTGGTGACATAGAAGTTCGCTAGAGGTTGCTTCAAGAGCAGCGATGCGCAAACGATGCCTTGATATTGGATGCCCTTAAGTCTTGTTTCTTCCTCCTCTGAGAGACCGGCGCAAACGCGGGCGGCGGTTGCTCCAGGTACAGTTAACACTACCTGATCGAATGTCTCCCGCTTTCCTTCTTCGAACTCAACGCTGACACCGCCATCAACAGAGTGAACCTTTCTGACTATGTGACACAGTTTGATTCCTATTCTGTTTTCGATCAGCAATTCGCCGAAGCGTTCGAGAATGCGCGCGTATCCGCCGGGGACGTAACCGAACATTTCCTTTTTCAAACCGGTGCGGCGCGCCGCGTACATTCTAGCGATGGTGGCCCAAATGAAGGCGGCGGACGCCTCTCGGTAGCTTTCACCTAATTTGGCTCGCAGAAGTGGCAGCCAGATTTTCTCGAAGGTGTTCCTGCCGGACCATCTACTGAGCCAGTCGGCGACGGTTATATGTTCCAGCCTCTTCCAGTTTTTGACGCGCGATGCATAGAAGATAGTCGCGCCCAGTCGCAGCTTATTTAACAAATTCAAAGGCGGAAAGCGCAGAAACTCTACGGTGTTCGACATTGAGTACAGTTTCCCGTCAGTATAAAAACCGGTCCGCGTTTCAACCCATCGCATCTCCTTCTCCAGTCCCAGTTCGGTGAGCAGCGAACGAAGCGACGTATCCGACAGTAAAGTGACATGATAGTGGCGATCCCATACCACATCTCCAAGATTCCAGGCACTGGCAAGCCCCCCTAATTGGTCAGCTGCTTCGAAGAGCGTGACGTCTCGGCCCTGCTGTGCGAGACGCAGGGCGAGGGTCATACCAAGAATGCCGCCGCCGACAATACCCCACCGCTCTGGGTTTGCAGTTATCGCCGTCATTAGGGTTTTAGTAATTCGGTAACGTTCAGGTCGGAGGGTTTAGTTCTGTAATTGCTTGATGATTGAGCGCATACCTTAACTCACAGGTAGTGCATGTGACCTCACTAGATTGCGCTGTCCATTGCTCAGAGAACCGAAAAAGCAGATGCCCGCAACGGCAGACACCGCCAACGGAGGTCGCCGGATGCCCAATCACCAAATGAAAATCCGGTACAGACTTTGTTACCAGTGAGCCCATGCCGATCATCGCAAAGCGACCGATCACCAAATCATTGCCAATCGTGCTGCCTGCGCCAATGGTGGCTCCCTCGCGCACGAGCGTTGGTCGAGTGTGTTCGTCTGGCTCTGAGGGGCGGAGCTGTTTTAAGTCTACGGTGGTCGCCCTGGGAAAGCGGTCGTTAGTGAAGATGGTTCCGGCACTGATCATCACTCCATCCTCAATCGTGACTCCGTTGCAGATGTAAACAAAGGCATTAATCTTGACTCGGCTGCCGATGCGCACGCCGTACGCGATGTATGTTTTTTCCCCGATGATGCACTGCTCTCCGACGCGCGTCGAGCGACGGATGTGTACGTTGTCCCACACCGAAGTACCAGGGCCGATTTCGACTCCTTCTTCGATGATGGCAGTGGGATGGATGCTAATTGTCATACTACGTTGCGTGCTCATACTACGTTGCGTGCTTCGATGATGAACTCCGCGCCTTTCGCTCCAACGGCGCTAATCTCGTGCCCTACCATTGTCCATTGATTTTGCCGGAGTGCTGCGTAAGCTGCTTCGATAACTTCGACAGAGGCATACGCGTCCTCGGCAGTAATCAAAAGAGATTCTTCTCCAATAATGGCTCTCGAAAAATTATTGATCTGACTACGAAATGCTTGGATTTTGTCGTAGCCTTTGCCAAACACAACCCAATCGCTGCTGGAAGATTGGCGATACTTAGACTCCTTCCAGCCAACAGAGACGGTGCCGTGCGAGCCGTAAATGCTGATGTAGCTATCAAGTTCTTTGTTGATGCTCCAGGAGAGATCAATACTGCCCATCACACCACTGATACTGCGGACAAAAATACGCACCGTTTCTTCGACCGCCAGGCCCTGGCTGCGCTTACCTTCGACGACCTGCACATCGGCCAACGGCCCGAGGAAATAGCGCATAATGTCAACTGAGTGAGTCCCATTATCGATTAAGACTCCGCCACCACTGATTTCACGATCTGAATTCCAGCGCGAGGACATTCCGACTCTGGAAGTGAAAGCATTTTCGAAGAGAATGATTTCTCCTAGAATGCCAGAGGTAACCATTGATTTGGCGCGCACCACATCTTCGACATAACGGAATTTTGAAGCCATTGTCAGTTTGACGCCGTACTTCTTCGCCGCGTCCAACATTATCCCGGCGTTTTTGACATCGATGCAGAGAGGCTTTTCGCAAAGAACGTTGACCTTACGCTTAAGGAAATGGAGACAGATTTCGGGATGGGTAACTGGTGGTGTGCAGACGATGACGGCATCAAGCTCCGCATTATCAGCCATGGCTTGGTATGATTCATAACTCAGGCATTTCCCAAATCCTTCAGCCAGCGCGCGGGCAGCATCGAGCCGGATGTCGGCAACAGCCACGATCCTAGCGGATTCACAATCTTCGAAGGCCTGCGCATAAGATTGGGCGATACTGCCAGCCCCTATTATTCCGAATTTGAGTTTGTCATCCATAATTTTCTCAAAATCGCAGTTTTCGGTTTAGACCGACAAACGATTAACCACCTCACGGATCGCACTCGCAATGAAATCAACATGTTCTTTTTGGTAGCGTTCATTCCAAGGCAAAACGAGAACACCATCCAGCGCTGCATAAGTTCCGGGAAAGCGAGAGCGGTCGTAATCTAGCGCCTCGGGCCGTGCAAGAGTGAAGGGATAATGGCTATTGCCGAAAGTCTGTTGTTTCTGAAAAACCTGACACATAAAGGCGGGCTTCTGAATATATCGCGGCGCAGAGGCAATTCCTTTTTCCTTTAGAAGTCGAGCCATTCCGGCGGCTCCGTCCACTATTACCTGTCCATCAACTCGCAGGCAATACCTCCAGTATGTGTGGACACCCTTCGGGTAGATCCACGGAGTCTCGATTCCAGGCAAACCTTGAAGTTCTTCAGTCAATTTGTTAGCCATTTCGATACGGCACTCGACCACTGCTTTCAATTTTGAGAGTTGCGCGACCGCCACCGCTCCATGCAATTCACTCATGCGGTAATTAAGCGCGAGAAAATAGTGGTCCGGATTCGAATCACCATATCCCCAAGCCTTGTTGATAAACAGAAACATCTGGCGGGCTAATTGTTCATCGTTAGTTGAAACTAGCCCTCCCTCACCGGTCGTCATATGTTTACCTTGTTGAGTGCTGAAGCATCCGATTGAGCCAATCGTTCCAACCATCTTATTGTCATGCTGCGCAAGAAAGGCTTGCGCGCAATCTTCGATAACTGGAAGATTATGGGCGCGAGCCAAATCCATAATTTCCCCCATGTCGCACGGGTTACCGAACAGATGAGTCACGATGATCGCTTTAGTCCGAGTGCTCAGACAGGATTCAATCGTCCGAGCCGTAACGTTATATGTTTTAGGATCAACATCCGCGAACACAGGAATTGCGCCTTGATATAGAATCGGCGCGAGCGCGCCCATATCGGTGATTGGTGTAGTGATAATCTCATCACCCGGATTCGGATTGATGGCGGCAATGGCGGTGTGCACCGCGCCCGAACCGGAGGCGCACGCGTAGGCATATTTAACACCCAGGGTTTCAGCAAAACGCTCTTCCAAAGCTCGCACAAAAGTCCCCTTGGTGCTTGTCAGAGTGCCGCTGCGAATCGCTTCACTCAACAACTCTATCTCCTCGTCTCCGAGAGTTCGGCCTGAAGCATCCTGATCTGACGGCAACGTCAACTGCTTCTCCTCTTGTAATAGCGCTTGATTCATATTTGTTTCTCTCCGGTGATAGATAGACTATTGTATTCAACCTCGACCGCTTTATTCGACGAAAGCTCTTGATCAAGCGCTTTGCCGAAAGCGCGACCACGCCGTAATCGCATTCTCGATAAACGAGTTAAAAGCCGAAGGTGACAGATGATGGTTCTTATGATTTTCATCTTGGATTGACCAAACAAACGCACTTCGAGCATCGCTGGATGCTCGACGATATTCGATCCATTGATATCCAATCTTCCTAGCATCTCTGCGATACCTAAAAACCCGCTTTCTCTGAGATGGAGATTGACCACTGCGCTGCGGCGATAAACGCGGAAACAGCTTGTATAGGTGCAAAGTTTTTGATTAAGCACCTGCCGGTAGAGAAGAGATGCTGTCTTCGACAGGGCCAACCGCCAGCCGGGCACATTACGCACACTGCCCTGCGGATGATAAGGAGAAGCCGTAACCATATCCACGCCTGCCGTGAGCTTTGGAATCATCTGCGGCAGTTCATGCGGATCGTATGTACAATCGCAATCGATGGAGCACACGATTTCTGTCTGGGCCTGACCAATGCCGGTCATGATTGCAGCGGCGACGCCACGGTTTCGCTCATGTTGTACAAAGCGGCAGTTTCGCCAAGAGCCGAATGTCTGCTGCAAAGTGTTCCACGTTTCATCACTGCTGCCGTCATCCACAAAGATAAAGTGCAAAACGTATTGACTTTCAAGTGCGGTAACGACGCTCTTCAAAGTATTGGACAGATATGGCAAAGCAAGTTGTTCGTTGAAACAAGGCACAACGATGCTTATCTGCGTCTGACGGGCGGGCCGAAGATAAGTAGCAACCGTTGGCGGCGGTTGTTTGTACAAATCTGTTTGCGCCACGGTTTGAAGGCTGGTTTTGAAAGCAGGCTCAATACTGGATTGCGGAACAACATCGCAAGCGTTATCTAGACCGAGATACTGTGCTATTGCGACAAAACTGTAAGTCTCAAAGTAGTCTTCTAGAATCCATAACATCCTGTCGAGACGACGATAGTGACGAATCTTGTCCAATCTAGAAACAGCGTTGATCCGTGGCTGATCTGGGTCGAGTTCCCACGTGTGAAAGTACATCACCAACGGAGCATCGTACGTTTGATGCCAATGTTCAACAGCACGCTTACCCAGTGCGTGGGGAAGCTGACGAAGGTAATTTCCACCAGCAATCGGAACCCGCCATCCCAACATGCTACAGGTCGAGACCGGGATTTCCCACAGATGCTTTTCCCCACATTGATGCTGATGAGCGAAACGCCACTTTGGGTCTAAGCGGGAAGAGCTGAAGATTGGAGCGATGCTCGAATCATAGATGAACCCTTGCTCAGCTAAAATATCCAAAGCCCAAAGTTCGGCTTTAGTACTCCACCGACCTGCAGTGCGATAGCCCAATACTTTTGTGCCGCTCGCTTGTTCGACGGCCTCGCGTGAGCGTGCTAAATCTTCGCTAAATTCGGCGGGCATCATTTGCCGAATACTGCGGCGGTAATAACTGCTGCAAGCAATTTCGTGTCCCCGATTGACAACTTCTCTGATGATTTCTGGCCGCTGATCCGCTATCCATCCAAACACAAAGAAAGTGGCTTTAACGTTAAACCGGTCGAGCAAATCCAATACCTTAAGGGTGTTTTGTTCAAACCGCGCTTCAAATCGATACCAGTTTTCGCACTGAATATCAAAGGTTCCAACGTGGAAGTAATCTTCTAACTGAATCGTCAGAAGATGCTGCTTTCGAGAAATAGTGGCCGGGGCACTCATCTCAATTTACCTCCTATAATGTAGGTTGCTGTTGCTGCGTGACGTTCAACAATTGGGCGATGATTGAGGCAATTCGTTTCCCGCTGTCACCCTGACCAAACGGATTTTGAGTGCATTCCACTTCATTAATCCAACTGCCGACCTGGTGCGCTTCCTCAAGCATACTTCTGAGCCGTTCGGGTCGAGCCCCAACGAGTCGCGCGACACCTGAGTCCAAGACCTCTGGGCGTTCGGTATTTTCACGAATAATAAGTAGCGGCTTACCCAAAGTGGGAGCTTCTTCCTGCACTCCTCCTGAATCCGAAACGATCAGCCAAACATGCCTTAACAATGTAATAAAATCCACATAGCCGAGCGGCTCAATCAAATAAATTCGCGGATGTTTAGAGAGGACACTGGTGGCCTGATCAATAATGACCGGATTCGGATGAACCGGGAAAATAAGCGCTACGTCTTCGTGAGTTTCGACAAAGTCGCGCAGCGCTCGCAGATTCTCTGTCATTACTTGACCAAAGCTTTCACGCCGGTGGGTCGTCAAGACGACCCTTTTAAATCCTTCTGTGGCATTGAGTAATTTTTCGACAGCAGGCGTCAGGGTGGCTCGCTGAAGAATCGCGTTTAGCGAATCAATCACCGGGTTGCCTGTGACGAAAATGTTTTCCGGCGCCACTCCTTCGCTCAGAAGTGTGTCACGATTGCGAGGCGTAGCAGCAAAGTGGAACGTCGCTAAGCGCGTAATTAGTGTGCGGTTCATTTCCTCCGGGTAGGGGCTGTAAGGACTACCGGACCTCAGACCGGCTTCAACGTGGGCGACAGGAATACGCCGATGAAATCCGGCGAGCGCACCCGCCATGGCCGTGGTGGTATCGCCTTGAACCAAAATCAGATCAGGCTTTTCCTGGGCAAGAACAGGATCAAGCTTAATAAGCACGCGCGAGCAAGTTTGGCTCAGTGTCTGACCGTGTTTCATGACATGCAAATCTCTATCGATTCGCAGATTGAATAACCGGATTAATGGATAGAGAAGGTCGGTATGTTGGGATGACGTGATGTTAACTGTATGGAAGGCATCGCCATAAATTGCTAGTTGCTCAATAACCGGAGCCAGCTTAATCACCTCAGGACGCGTGCCGAATATTGTTAGAAGCTTTTTGCTTGAACTTCTTACTCGCCTTACGGAACCATTATAAGGACCGTCCAATCGAGATGGGATTACATTAACCGCTCTGTTATTCATACCGGGCATGACTACGTAACTAAGAGTCGACCTTACGACGGGCGCGTCGCCACAATCATGTCACAACACGAAGGTAGCCAACTCACCTCGCCCTTGCGACCTTACCTGCACACGCTGTCAGCAAATTAAATAGAATCACAGAAGTTACAGCGTCGAGCATTTCCCACAGAAGAGTTTGGTTACACAACAGCGCTGAGCCGTGCAACAGTTACTCAGGCTTTACGTATTGCTTCGGCTCGATGGTGGCGAGCTAACACCGGAAGTTGTCGGATGCCTCAGCGTCAGCTGACAAACTGTTCGGAAGCGTGGTGATCAGCTTCTGTTTCGGTGTCAGAGTAGGACTGCTGATAGTAACGTGGGTCATAGTCGTAATCTTGCAGTATTGGGTTGACGTTGTTTAGGACGATGCCAAGAATTCTGGCTCCTACCTCATCTAACATTTTCCGTGTACGTCGCACAACGTCGCGCGAAATCTTCCCCCCGTGAACGACTAACAACACGCCATCAACCATCGAAGACATCAGTACGCCGTCAGTAAAGGGAGCGATCGGCGGCGAATCGATGATGATATAAGTATATGTAGATTTGAGGGAGGTTAGGAGTCGCTGCATCTGTTCTGAGCCCAAGAGTTCGGCTGGATTCGGTGGTGCTGGCCCGGAGGTGAGCAAGTAGAGATTGCTATCCTTCCACTGTTCTATTATTGCAAGCCCTTTCAGAGAATATGCAGTTTGATCGGATAAAAGCGTGCTTGAGCCGTAACTCTCTGTTTCAGGGTTCCCCGTTAAATCGAAGTATGCAGTTTGATCGGATAAAAGCGTGCTTAAGCCCCGACGATGATCCACTTGGAAGAGCGTATGCAGGCTCGGACGTCGTAGGTCTGCATCAATGAGCAAGACACTGGCCCCTGTCTGAGCGAGACTCATAGCTAAATTGACAGCGGTTGTTGTTTTGCCTTCATCGGGAAGACTCGACGTAATCAGCAGCGTTCTTACCATGCGTCCAGCAGTTGAACGCAGCACGGAGGTGCGCAGTTGGCGGTAGGCTTCAGCGTAGGGAGAGAACGCATCTACATTAAACAGTAATTCCGGGCGGAGGTCTCCGTTCACTTTATCCGGGCGCAAAGCACCGTTGAGATTGAGCAGACCGTTCCCCGCCGAGCCTCCAATCATCTTGGCTGAGCGCAAGCGCAGTTTGCTTGCTGTCATTGCTGGGATAATGCCGAGCGCAGGTAATTGCACGTAGCGATCTACGTCATCGTAATTCCTAATGGTATTGTCCAGACTTTCCAGGAACAATGCGAATCCAACGCTGGCCGTTGAGCCCAGAAAGAATCCTACCAGGATCACTAACAGCCGCTTCGGGCCACTTGGGTTAGTCGGCACTTGTGCAGGCTCAATCACGCGTATATCGTTGTACTGCTCAGCCAGTTGGACATTGGCCTGGTTACTCTTCTGCATGAAATCTTTGTAGATTGAGTTGGCAGTCTCAACCTCCTGCTTAAGTATATTGTACTGAATGGATTCCTGGTTTTCGTTGACGGCCTCACGCTTTGCCCGGGTAAGTGCGCCCTTAAATACTTGCTCGTCGCGTTGCGCCCGTTCGTAGTCGGTTTGAAGCTTCGCTTCAAGCATCTTCCGGCTCGCGTCGATCTGCCCCATGGTGACATTTATCTGCTGCTTAACTTCCTTAACACGTGGGTTTTCTGGTCCGTATTTGGTGCTGAGCTGCGCAGCCAGGGTGTTAAGCTCATCTAACCCTTTCTGAAGGTTCAGCATTTTTGGATCGGCAAATGTTTCAGGTAACTGAGCAATTCGCCCCGCCTTCACTTCGGAGTAAAGAGAACCTTTCAGAGTGCGGTCGGTTTCAATTCGCATAACCTGATCATGCAGCGCGGTGAGTTTTTCGGTCGTCAAGGTTCCCTTCTCTCCATTTTCGGGAACTGAGAAAATCTTGTGCTCACGAACGTAATTGGCGAGACTCACTTCAGCCTGTTTCGCTTTGTCTCGGAGTTTTTCCGTTGAGCGAGCAAGCCAATCCGCTGCGCTAGCGAATTTCTCCGCCTTGCTTTGGAAGTTACGCTGGATGAACTTTTGCGAAATGGTATTGGCGACGGCTCCGGCAATGGTCGGATCGGTATGTGAGAATGCCACCTTCAGCACCCTTGAATCTCGGATCTGCTCGACTGTTAGGTCGTCTTCGAGAGATTTGACGGCCTTCGTCAGCGACACGTTCTCTGGGCTGCGAATCGGCTCTTTTGGTGATTGCGCCGCTCGCGTAATACCCGGAGTAGTCCGTGCATTATTTCGGTCTTGCGCTTTAAGCAAGCCGCCCATTGTTTTAACGTTCTTCCAGAGTGAATTCCTCTCAGCAATGAAGTTCGGGTTCTCATTTAACTTGAGCTCGACGATCACATCCTCCAGCACCGGACGGCTCTTAAGCATCAGTTTTTTTGTGTTTAAGTGAAAGCTAAAATTTTGAGGATCAGACGAGGCGGCACTATCAGACCTCATCAATGTTGTTTGTTCATCAATCTCGATCATTGTCGATGCCTCGTATGTCGACTCTATCTGATACATCACCACTGCGGTGATAGAGGTGACGATAAAGACGAGTGTTGCGATTAACCACTTGCGCCGACGGATCACTTGCCACAATCTGCGCGCACTTACACTACTATCCGGGTTGTTCTCTGTACTGTAAGTGTAGCTGTATGCGCTTTTATAATCGGCCGCTCGTATGAGATTATGCCCAACTGAATCGAGTGCCGTTTGCCGATCCGGCAAATACTTCGCCGTCTCAAGTTTTTCATCTGACATCGCTTCTCCTTGTATTTAACAAGCTTGAAATTCAATTCTTGCTAGCGCATCCATTTGAAGGCCGCGCTGCCTTCACGGAGAAATAAATCAAGCAACCAATGGTTGCTTGATTTATTTGACTAGTACTCTGACCGCGTGCTTTTGAAGGATTCATGTTTTTGGTTGAATTTGCTCGGTTCGGCTATGCGAAAATCACTTGGTTCTTGGTGTCTCAACCACTGTCTTTATTGGTCAGAGTACTATGTTGAAAATTCAAAACTCATGCTTGCCGAGATTCAGGAAGGGGATCATGCTGATCATGGAGAACATAGCTTTTACTTTTATGTAGTCGGCAAACAAGAATCGCAAGTTAGTAACGTCCCGGCACGCGCACTGCACTCATGCCGAATGCCGTGAGTAGCGCACTGCTCACCGACTTTAACCGGCTATTGGGAATGATAATAATGTCGTTAGCCATTATTTCCACGTCATCCTTTTTGCCGCTCATGACCGAGCCAATATTGACCTTTATCTCCTTACGATTGCCGCTGGCTGGATCATCGCGGAAAATGATGCCGCTACCCTTATCGGCTTCAAAGGTCGTCCCTTGAGCCAGCGAAATAGCTTGGCGCAATGTCGTCCCTTCCTTAAGCGGGAATGATCCCGGCCCTTTAACCTCGCCAGCGACGAAGAAAACATCGGTGTAAGGTATGTTAACAATGCTGCCAGGTTCTAAAATCATGTTCTGTTCAAAGTGGCCTCTGAGCAGTCCGTTGATTTTTACCTTTTTCATCTCGTAGCTCGTTTCTTCCTCAGCCTGGCGTTTAGCAGTTGATTCCGTTGCCTCATTGACTTTGGTCAGATTGTACTTTGTGTTGTCCTCAGCCCCGATATTCGACGGCGGTGGGTGGGTGGCCGGTTCTGTTTCCTGGCTTCTGGCTCTTTGCGGCGACACCTCACGGATGACATAGGCAGTCGAGCCATAATTAGAGGCCAAGCCGCCCGCGACAGTGATCAGTTTCAGCAGCGATGGCCTTCCCTCGATCTGATATACACCCGGACGGCCCACCGCGCCCTGGATGAAGAACGAGTGGCTGTTGATTTGCTTTACTTGAATGGTAACGTTCGGTTCCATCAGGTATTGGCCACGCAGACGCTCAATAATATGGTTACTTAATTCCTCGGTAGTTTTCTGCTGTGCCGTTACCTGACCAATAAAAGGCATCGAGAAAGTACCAGCGGCGGTCACGCGCAGGGTGCGCGATATCTCAGGCGCATCTTCAACATGGATGTCGATGACATCACCAGGGCCGATGCGGTAATCTTCGCCCGGTACAATGAGAACAGTCGGCGAGTTAGATTCACTAGAAGGTTGCGTAGGAAGCCGGAATTCCGGTTGCGGCTGGCGCTTACCCTGACTGTAGGCATGGAAGTCTCCTATGACAGGCACAAGCACAAAAAATATAAATAAGACAAACAACTTTCCTAGAAGTGCTTGTGATTTTTCAGCGTCGATTCTCATGATCTATCCTCCTGTTGTACAAGAAGGGGATTCAAGCTGTGTATAGGAGCTTTAGCAACCCACCTAGATGTAATCCGCAAGTTCTGAGTCTCTCGATAACAATCACCAACAAACTATTTTTACTAAACCGCCCCATCGCATTTAAGTACCGCAGGCAAAGTCTTCACCAAGATTTTTAAGTCGAGGCCGAGTGACCACTCATCAATATACTTTAGATCTAATTCCACCCAACGATCGAACTCAACGTTGCTACGGCCACCAATTTGCCAGAGACAAGTGATGCCAGGCTTAACACTGAAGCGACGCATCAGCGCCGCCTCTGAAAAACGAGCTACGTCCCGCAGAGGTAGAGGCCTTGGGCCGACGAGCGACATATTACCGAGCAGCACATTAAAGAGCTGGGGAAGTTCGTCTATTGATGCTATACGTAAGAACTTTCCGACGGATGTAACCCGGGGGTCATCCTTGATTTTGAAGACCGGACCTACAAGCTCGTTCTTTTCCTCAAAAAATGGCTGTAGCTCTTCCGCTTCGGCAACCATCGTGCGAAATTTGTACATCTTGAACTTTCTTTTGTTCAAACCAAAGCGTTCTTGCTTAAAGAATAGGGGACCCTTGGTAGTGAACTTGATGGCAATGGCAGCCAGGATCATAATCGGCAGACATATAACCAAACCTAATGAGGAACCCACGATGTCGATCACTCGCTTAATTATGATGCGATGATCGTCATGGGCCACTTTCATGCTTGTCATCGATGACTGTAGCGTTCGCTCATACTGTGGTCTGGCAAGTGATGTTTGGAAAATGTCAGAGAGATACTTTGATTCAACCCCAACCTTTTCGCAGATTCGGATTGTGCTCTGAATCTCGGCGTAGCAGGATCTAATAGGTAGGGCGATGAATACTTCGTCCACTACATGGTGCATGAGTATGTTTTCTAATTCATCTAAGGTGCCAATAATTCGCGCCTCCGTTTCCTTCAATTGAATGCCGCGAACAGAATCAATGAACCCAAGCACTTCGTACTTGACTTGTGAATTGGTACAAATCTCACGGTAAAGCTTCAGCGCCAGTGGTCCACTACCCACGATAATAGCGTAACGAAATTTACTTTGGTGTGAAGTTAAATAACCAGTAAAAGTACGTATGGAAGGCCGTACCAGTACAGTAACGACAGTAGTGACTAACCAGAAGAAAAAAACAGTCCTTAATGCAAAGCTACCGCTGATGCTCGTGAGAGCAAAGAGCAGTGTGAAGAAGCTACCAACAAAACATGCTTTGATAATGCGACTGATTTCGTCTTTGTAGCTACTCGTTCGCTGAGAATTATAGACCCCACAGAAGTAGAAGATCTGTGACCACAGGAGAGTGAAACATCCTAGTAACATTATATTTTTTACTGTTACCCTGATGGCTAAAAATTCATCGATTCCGTTCGGCATGCGTTGAAGGTTGGTTATTATGAGTACGCCGAAGAGCACTCCAAGGGCGATCGCTGTATCTATAGGGCGGTATATCTTTGTAAGGTTAGCGCCGCTCGGTCGTGATCCAAGAGACGGTTTTTGCAATATCTCAGCAAATCGCACGAGTGACGACGGCGCCTTGTTCAATTCTCTCATAGCTCTCTGCCTAAGGGGTAAAGTAAGATTATAGTTATGATGAATGCCACTTTGGCATGCTTTTCTTTATGGCTTTTTGACGGTGGTTTTAGACTCTGACCGCCTGATTTTGATGGGCTTCGGTTCGTCCCTGAAATTGCTCGGTCGTGCGAAAATCACTTGGTTCTTGGAGGCTCGAACCCATCATCTTTAAGCGGTCAGAAGTATTAGGTTAAAGTTAGGCTAAGGAAACGTTTCGAGGCGGTCATCGAATGGATAAAGGATGATTCTAGGCCCTCACGATAGTCAGAGACTTAAGGCGATAATCATTGGCGCAGTGATGTCTCGAACGATCTGGTAGAAACTGGCGAGTCTTCACAGACACTTGATGTGGACCTTAGGTGTAAATCACTTGACGCTCTTCCGGATAAGATTAGAAAGCGATGCCACCCAGTATAAGTTTCGATCCTTACCTTCTGGAGCGCCGTAATCGATTCCGGATAAGTGCCTTGTGAAGGTAGTTGGTGTGCATGTGCAAGATTGAATGACGTATTGCTCTGCACGACTACCACTTCAATCTGCTCATGACGGTAAGCGGCGATGCGGGATGATCGCTGGTCTTATCGAGCACGTCTTCCTCTGAATTCATTGCCAGTATTGCTTGTGCATCGTCAAGAACTCTTTGCCGACACAGCAGATAACCAGTGCTGTTTTCTTTCTTCGGACTCAATTGTAGTTTTGCTAACTTGATTTGGATACACCTCACGCCTTGCATGACTCCCCTCGTCACATAAGTGTGTGAGATAGTCACAGCCGTACCCTAAATAGGGAAACCTCACAAGCGAGGCGGCGTCGTAATTTCAAAGTAGGTTTGCTCGTTATCTCGCAGAAGCTAGATGAAGCATCCCGATAATGGTCTGAACAGGTATCTTCTGCTTCCGTGCACGTTCATCAAATGTTGTGCTACTAACTTTTGGTGCTAGTTGTTTTATTGGGGTTTTTGGCACTTTCCGGTTCGGTCATCCTGAAAATCGCGCACCGTCATCTAGCTAAATCGGGGAAAGTGGAGCGCGAACGCCAAAATCT
>Ga0136614_10000513_pt1 | contig 19405 bp, 15 predicted proteins | sample AntDrymUQ2792106_2_FD_106643 | JGI IMG/M metagenome (GOLD analysis project Ga0136614, IMG submission 106643) | Polar desert sand microbial communities from Dry Valleys, Antarctica - metaG UQ279 (21.06) | ecosystem: Environmental > Terrestrial > Soil > Desert | place: Antarctica: Dry Valley... | reverse complement strand
TGGCGGAACAGCGTCTCGATGCCGATCTGCTGCGCACGCCGATTCGCGATATAGCGCAGGTAGCCCTTGAACATCGGCGCGTTCAGGCCGAGCACCCCGCGCGGCATCGTGTCTTCGGCGTAGGCGTATTCGAGCTCGACCGCCTTGTGAAACAGCGCACGCACCTCCTCGCGAAACGGCAGCGTCCACAGTTGCGGGTTCTCGAGCTTGATCTGGTTGATCAGATCGATGCCGAAGTTGCAGTGCATCGACTCGTCGCGCAGGATGTACTGGTACTGCTCGGCCGCGCCGGTCATCTTGTTTTGCCGGCCAAGCGCCAGGATCTGCGTGAAGCCGACGTAGAAGAACAGTCCCTCCATCAGGCACGCGAAGACGATCAGGCTTTTCAGCAGCGCCTGATCGGTCTCGGTCGTGCCGGTGGAGAAGTGCGGGTCGGTCAGCGTGTCGATGAACGGGATCAGGAACTCGTCCTTGTCGCGGATCGAGCCGACCTCGTGGTACGCGTTGAAGATCTCGCCCTCCTCCAGACCAAGGGACTCGACGATGTACTGATAGGCGTGCGTATGAATCGCTTCCTCGAATGCCTGCCGCAGCAGAAACTGGCGGCACTCCGGCGCGGTGATGTGGCGATAGGTGCCGAGCACGATATTGTTGGCGGCGAGCGAATCAGCCGTAACGAAAAACCCCAGATTGCGCTTGACCAGCCGGCGCTCGTCGTCGGTCAGGCCGTTCGGGTCCTTCCACAGCGCGATGTCGCGCGACATGTTGACTTCCTGCGGCATCCAGTGATTGGCGCAGGTGGACAAATACTTTTCCCAGGCCCATTTGTATTTGAACGGGACCAGTTGATTGACGTCGGTGCGGCCGTTGATGATCCGCTTGTCGGCCACGTTGACCCGGCGCAGTTCCGGCGCGATGGCAGCCTCTTCGGCGAGCTGCACGGGTAGTCGCAACCCGCCGGCCAAGCCCGCTTGCAACCCGCCCGCCACGGCCGCGATGTTTTCTTCCCAAGCCAGCACGCTCAATGTCCCCTCCAGTTCGCGACCAAGCCGCCGCATCTTTTTATGTGGTTCATTGACAGGCCTCGCAGTCGGCGAAGCTGGCGTCACCGGGCTTGAGCAGGCACGCTTGGCCATCGGTGGGCACCGCGTTCAGCTGTCCGGTATTCGTGGTCGACTTTTCGGCATGCGTGGCACCGACAGTGCGCAGGTAGTAGGTGGTCTTCAAGCCGCGCAGCCATGCGAGCCTGTAGGTCTCGTCGAGCTTTCGGCCGGACACGCCCGCCATGTAGATATTGAGCGACTGCGCCTGATCGATCCATTTTTGCCGGCGCGACGCGCATTCGATCAACCAGCTCGGCTCGATCTCGAAAGCCGTGGCGTAGAGCTGGCGCAACTCAGCGGGCACCCGCTCGCTCTTGGCGACCGAGCCGTCGTAGTACTTCAGCTCGTGCACCATTACTTCGTCCCACACGCCGAGTGCTTTCAGGTCGCGCACCAAATGGTCGTTGACGACCGTGAATTCACCCGACAGGTTCGACTTGACGAACAGGTTCTGAAACGTCGGCTCGATGCAGGCGTCGACCCCGACGATGTTGGAAATCGTGGCCGTCGGAGCGATTGCAACGCAATTCGAGTTGCGCATGCCGTGCTGCTTGATGCGGCCGCGCAGCGCGTCCCAGTCCATCGTCGAGCTGGCATCGACTTCAACGTGGCCGCCACGCTGCTCCGCCAGCAGCGCCAATGTGTCCTGCGGCAGGATGCCGCGATCCCATAGTGAGCCAGCAAACGACGAATAGCGGCCGCGCTCTTCGGCCAGCTCGGTTGACGCCCAGTAGGCGTAGTAGCAGGTCGCCTCCATGCTGCGGTCGGCGAATTCGACGGCCGCTGCCGACGCGTACGGCGCCCGCAGCAGATGCAGGCAATTCTGGAAGCCCATGATGCCGAGCCCGACTGGGCGGTGCTTCACGTTTGAATTGCGTGCCTTGTTGACCGCGTAGTAATTGATGTCGATGACGTTGTCGAGCATCCGCATGGCCGTGCGGATCGTCTTTTTCAACTTGACCCGATCGAGCTCAAAGCCGCCGTGGCCGTCCGCCAGCATGTGCGCCGGCAGGTTGACCGAGCCGAGATTGCACACGGCGATTTCGGAGTCCGACGTGTTGAGCGTGATCTCGGTGCACAAATTGGAGCTGTGGATGGTGCCGACATGCTGCTGCGGGGAGCGCAGGTTGCAGGCATCCTTGAACGTGATCCACGGATGCCCGGTCTCGAATAGCATCGACAGCATCTTGCGCCAGAGCACCTGCGCTGAAACTTTCTTGAAGAGCTTCAACTCGCCGCGCGCTGCTCTCTCTTCATGCCGCACGTAGGCGGCCTCGAACGCTCGGCCGGTCTTGTCGTGCAAATCGGGGCAATCCGACGGTGAGAACAGCGTCCAGTCCCCGCCATCGATCACGCGCTTCATGAATAGATCCGGAATCCAGTTCGCGGTGTTCATGTCGTGCGTGCGCCGGCGGTCGTCGCCGGTGTTTTTGCGCAGCTCGAGGAACTCTTCGACGTCCAGATGCCAGGTTTCGAGATAGCAGCACACGGCGCCCTTCCGCTTGCCGCCCTGGTTGACCGCGACCGCCGTGTCGTTGACGACTTTCAGGAACGGCACCACGCCCTGGCTTTTGCCGTTGGTGCCCTTGATATGGCTGCCGAGCGCGCGTACGGGAGTCCAATCGTTGCCCAACCCGCCCGCGTACTTGGCCAGCAGCGCGTTTTCCTTGATCGCCTCGTAAATGCCGTCGAGGTCGTCGCCCACCGTCGACAGGTAACACGACGACAACTGGGAGTGCTTGGTGCCGGAGTTGAACAGCGTCGGCGTCGAGCTCATAAAGTCGAAGCTCGATAGCACCTCGTAGAACTCGACGGCGCGTGCCTCGCGCTCGATCTCTCCGAGGGCGAGCCCCATCGCAACCCGCATGAAGAATATCTGCGGCAACTCGAAGCGGCGGCCCTCGTGATGCAGGAAATAGCGGTCGTACAGCGTCTGCAGTCCAAGGTAGTTGAAGCTCAGATCGCGTTCGGCATCGAGCGCTGCGCCCAGGCGCTTCAAATCGAACTGCGCCAGGCGCTCATCGAGCAACCCGGCACCGATGCCGTATTTGATGAAGCGCGCGAAAGCCTCCGGGTAACGCCTTTCCATTGCGGCGTGCGTGACTTCTTCGCCCAGCACTTCGCGCCGCACGGTGTGCAGCAGCAACCGCGCGCTGACGGTCGAATACGCCGGGTCTTTCTCGATCAGCGCGCGCGCGGCAAGAATGGCCGACTTGTAAACCTCGTCCAGCGGCACGCCGTCGTAGAGATTCTTCTCCGTCTCCGTGAGTATTTCGTCCGGTGTCACGTAGTCGGTCAGGTTGGCGCACGCGGCGCGCACGATTGCCTCGACGCGCGGCATGTCGAGCGGCACGCGCACGCCGTTTTCGAGCATCGACAGGCTGCGCACCGGCTGCGCCTTGCGCCCGGCCTCTTGTGCGCGTTCCTGAGTGCGCTTCTCGCGATACAGCACATAGGAGCGAGCGACGTCGTGCGCGCCATCGCGCATCAGCGACAGCTCGACCTGGTCCTGCACGTCTTCTATATGAAAGGTGCCGCCCGCCGGCAGTCGACGCAGCAACGCGCGCACCGTGCCATCGGTCAACTTTTCGACTTGTTCGCGAATCGCTGACGAACCCGCGCCCTGCCCGCCGCGCACCGCGATAAACGCCTTGGTCATCGCCACTGCGATCTTCGACGGCTCGAATGAGACGACCGAGCCATTGCGGCGAATGACCTTGTAGTCACCGAACGACGTGGCGTTAATGGCACTGATCCCACCGCCGCCTACGTCGCGCATCTTTTCCGAAAATTCGTGCACCGTCGTAGCGGCGGCTGCACCGCCCGCCGCGGCTGCCTGGGTGACTTCTTGAAACTGCATTACCCCTCCAAATCATTTAAGTGCCTGCATTGCAAACGTGCGCCCGGCGGCGCCACTCTGATTGCAAACACCACAAGTTCTAGTTTCCGACCCCGAGCGTGCGCTGCCGGTCGCTCACCACATCGCTGCTGAAGCTCCGCTCGCGGCCTCGCGCATCGAGGCCCGCGCCAAGCGCATCAATTGCAACCGTTTCACGACCATGCACAACATCTGGTATGCGAGTAAGGATTGGTTACTACGAATAGTGTGGCGCATCATAAGCGCAGAATTTTTGAAACTCAACAAATGTTGATGGCGCATCGCATCGAAGACGCGTTGCGCAACGCCGAATTCCAAAATCAGGCGGAAGGAACGGAAACGCTTGACGGAATCGCGATACGGCGCCAGTCGAAAAACGGACCGGGGTCGGTCTTTCGATCGTGCGCGATGTCGCTGTGGCCGCGCAACGCCGTTATCGGGTACGCAAGAAGCAGCGCGTCGAGCGCGCTGTTGAGCGCGGCGTATTGGGCGTCGGTGAACGATTCGAAATCCGTGCCTTCGATTTCGATACCGATCGAGAAATCGTTGCACCCCGTGCGGCCTTCGAACGCCGAGGCACCTGCGTGCCACGCGCGATCGGCGAATGACACGAATTGCGTGGTCGTGCCGGCGCGTTCAATCAGCAAGTGCGCCGACACTCGTGCAGCGGAGATCTGCGCGAAAAACGGATCAGCGTCGGGGTCGAGGGCGTTGGTGAACAGCCGAGCTACATGACCGCCGCCGTACACGCCGGGTGGCAGGCTGATGTTGTGAATGACGACCAACTCGACCGCGGTGCGGCCCGGTCGTGCATCGAAGTTGGGAGACGGCACGCGGCGGGCTGCATCGAGCCAGCCGTCGGAGCCGACCGTCATTTAATGCCGAGCCGCTGCATGCGATAGCGCAACTGACGGAATGTGATGCCGAGCAGCTGCGCCGCCGCGGTGCGGTTGTAACGTGTCTTGCCTAGTGCGCAGCGAATCGCATCGCGCTCGAGCGAATCGAGATAGGCGCCAAGTGAAGTCGGCACACCGTCGACCACGCGGAAATCCTCCACGACCGGGGACGCAGCGCTTTCTGCTTCTTCACCCAGCGGAGCAGCGACTTCCTCGGCGACATCGGCCGGACCTGGCTCGATATCAATGGGAAGGTCGATCTCGGAAGCGGGCAGCATCAGATCGTCGGCCATCAATACATCGTCCACCGCCAACGCCACTGCACGCTCAAGAACATTTTCCAGCTCGCGCACATTGCCCGGAAAGCGATAACGCTTCAGTGCTGCAGCGGCGGCGGGCGACAGACGTGCCCGATGCGATCCAGCGCGTTCCGAAATTCGCAACAGGATCGCCTCAGCCAACACCGGAATATCATCGAGCCGCTCGCGCAAGCCGGGCACGCGCAACTCGATCACGTTCAGGCGATAAAACAAGTCCTGCCGGAACCGGCCTGCCGTGACCAGCGCGCCGAGATCCTGATGCGTGGCACTAACCAGCCGCACATCGACCGGCTCTTCGGCCGACGCGCCCACCTTGCGCACCCTGCGCTCCTGGATTGCGCGCAACAGCTTGACCTGCATTGCCAGGGGCAACTCGGCCACCTCGTCAAGAAACAGCGTGCCGCCCGCGGCCGCCTGAAAGAAGCCTTCACGATCGCGCTCGGCGCCGGTAAACGCTCCTTTGCGGTAGCCGAAGAATTCTGCTTCCATCAGAGCCTCCGGAATCGCGCCGCAATTGACCGCGATAAACGGCTGCTGACGCCGGCTCGACAAGTCGTGAATCGCGCGCGCCGCCAACTCTTTGCCGCTGCCCGACTCGCCGTGAATCGCCACCGGCGCCATGCTGCGGGCCAGCCGGCCGATCATCGTGCGCATCTGCTGCATCGCCGGCGTGTCGCCGATCAAACGCGCAAGCGCCGTGTGGTCGCCGGCACCATCGCTCGGCTTGGCGGTCTCTGGCTGCGCCGCGCCGGTTTCACGCACGGCCGAGCGAACCAGCATGCGCAGTTGATTGATATCAACCGGCTTGGTCAGGTAATCAAAGGCGCCGGCCTTGAGTGCGGCCACCGCATTCTCCGCGCTACCATAGGCGGTGATCACGGCGATCGGCGGGCCGGCCGAAGCGGCCACATCGCGCACCAGATCGAGCCCGGTGCCGTCGGGCAATCGCATGTCGGTCAGACACAATGCGTACTTGTTGCGACCAAGCAGGGCACGCGCAGCCTGCACCGATTCGGCCGTATCGACATCCAGCCCGAGGCGCACGAGGGTCAGCGACAGCAACTCACGCAGGTCGGCCTCGTCGTCGACCACGAGCACGGCGGGCAGCCTGCGCTGTATCGGCTCGATGCTCGCTGTCTCAGACCTGATCGAATCGCCCGGCGTGCTCATCGCGCATTATCGGATCGGCAGAGTATCCAAGAATCCCTGCTGTTCATTGCCGATCGGCACGCCACCGCCGAAGCGCAGCAGAAATCCGTCGCGCGACGAACCGTCGACCTCACGCCGAGACGAGTACGACAGGGAGGCGCGATTGGTGACGCAAAACTCGCGCGCCAGGTACAAGCCGAGCCCGGTACCCTGGCTGCGTGTGGTGAAAAACGGCTCAAACAAAGCAACGCGGGCATCCGCCGTCACGCCTGTGCCATCGTCAAACACCCACAGTTGAGGACGATCCTGCTCAGGCGCGCGCTCGATAACAATCCGCACCGATTTCGCAGCTCCGCTGGCATAGCGCAACGCGTTGTCAACCAGGTTGTAAAGCACTTGCCTCAAATGTGATTGCTCGAACTTGACGTGCAGGACAGGCTCGGAGTCGAGCTGGAACGTGGTGGGGGCAAGCGCGCGGTCGCGCAGGAACTCCAACAAAAACTGCTGCACGAATTCGTTGATGTCGATTTCATCGCCGAGGGGCGGCTCGCGGCGCGCCACTCTGAGCACGTCTTCCACCAGACGATTAAGACGCTGCGTGTTTTCGCGCACGATGCCGGCCAGCCGCTTCAACATCGGATCGGTGCTGTCCTCGTCCATCAGCTGGCCGGCATGACTGATGGCGGCGAGCGGATTGCGAATCTCGTGAGCGATCGACGCGGTCAGGCGGCCCATCGCAGCGAGCTTCAATTGTTGCGCGCGATCTTCAACGTCACGCACGTCTTCGATGAAGATGACGAACTCCTCGGCCGAGCTCGACGCCGGCCGGGCAAAACGCGCGCGCATGCGCGACTCGAGCAGCGGGGTCGACGCGTCCACATTGGCACCTGCGCCGGCCAGCACCGTGTTGGACCACGCGCCCTCACTCCGCCCGGCTCCGACCCAGCGCATGAAGGCCTCGGCCAACGCAGTGGCCGCCGGCACGCTGGTCAAACACACACCGGTGAGCTGCGTCGAGGGTTCCAAGCCCAGCATGTGGCGCGCTGCGCGGTTGTTCGCGCGCACGCGTGTGCTCGGATCGACCACGATGACGCCCTGCTGCATTTGCGCAATCACCAACCGGTTGATCGCTAGTTGATTCTGCAGGTCGCGGCCGCGCGAGCGCGCCAGGCGCTCCTGGCTGGCCAGCTGCACACTCAACGCGCGCAACAGCGCAGTGACCGCGAACAACGCCGCGCCGTACAGCCCCGCTTGAAACAGCAGCGGATCCGATGCATCGGACGACAGCGTGCGCAGCCCGGCGTCGATCAGAATCGCCAGCACTGCGATCGCGCAAACGAAGAACACCAGCGTTGAGGGCAACAGTAGGGACGCTCCGGCCAGCGGCAGCAGAAACAGGATCACCCAGCCCGACGTCACGCCACCGCTGCCGACCACCAGCGTAGTGATGACTACCAGATCGAGCACCAACTGGCCGATGACCTGCGCCAGGAAGCGCCGATGAAGGTACAACGACAGACCGGCGAACAAAGCAGCCAGTGCGAAGTAAGAAATCGACGCGACCAGAGTGGACCCTGTTACGCCGCTCACGCCGAGCGGACGCGCACCGAACGCCGCGCTCGCAAACACCAGGGCCGCAGCGACGATCACGCGCGTGCTGGCGAAGTATTCGAGCGCGCGCCAGGGTGTTTCGCCTTCGACCGCCGGCTTGTCTTCGAGCCGAAACTCGGCAGAGGTGATCGATGCGTCGGGTGCGTTCACTCGGTCGCTCGCGTCAAGTCGCGCTCATCAATGGTGCTCACTGCGGCGGCGCCGGCGGTGCCGCCCGGCGATGCTCTTCGCAACAAAAATAGCGATCGTCGAGTTCCAGCGCCTCGTTGTGCGGCACGTGCAACCCGCACGTCGCACAGCTCACCATGGGCAGGCGCGGAATATTCGAATCGTCGTCACCGCGCGGGAGCTGTTTTTTCTGCAGCCAGCGCCACGCCAGATAGATCGCCAGCGCAAGCAGAACAAAGAACAGAACTCGACTCATCAGACTCGTTGTAACAGGACCTCAAGCACGAAGTGGCTGCCTACGTAGGCGAGCATCAGCATTGCAAAGCCAGTGATGGTCCAGCGCAATGCCGTGCGTCCGCGCCACCCGAATACCACGCGTCCGAGCAACAGGCCGCCGAAGACGACCCAGGACGCGATGGCGAACACTGTCTTGTGATCGAACCGCAGCGGGCGGCCGAATAACTCTTCGGAAAAGAAAATCCCACTGACCAGCGTTGCCGTCAACAGGATGAATCCGACCGCGATGAGCCGAAACAGTACGCCTTCCATCGCCAGCAGTGGAGGAAGACGATCGATGACAAATCCGAGCCGGCCCGGCGCGGCAACCGCTTCACCGTGCAACCGACGCTCCATGGTCGCCATCAGCAGCGCGTGTATCGCGGCAATCGTCAGCAGGCTGTAGGCCAGGATTGCCAGCAGAAGATGCAGCTGAAACAGCGGTGAAGCGCTCGAGCTTCCTACGATGGCGCCCGGGAACAACAATGGCAGCACGCTCGCCAGCGCGGTCAACGGCAGCACCAGCAAAAACATCCCGCGCGATGCTGAAAAAAATGTTTCGACGCAGACGATCAACGCGGTAATCCACAGCGTGGCGGACAGCGCGTGCGCGAAACCAAATCGCAGCTCGCCTCCCTGATACATGCCGTGCAACAGCAGCGTGCCGTGCAATACCAGCACCAGCGCAAGCACCACCGCGTGCCAGACGGGCGTGCGCCCCGATCCGGGCCGTTGCACGATCCACTCACGCCACGCAAGAAGCAGATAAAGCGCGGCGACGGCCACGTACAATGCGAGCCACTCGAAGCGCAACTGCATGAATGTTTATACCATGCAGATGTTAAGTTTCTCCTCTGCGCAACCATCCGAAATTCACTGCTTTTCCGATGCTCGATCAACTCACCACCAAACTCGCGCGCGTCGTCAAAACGATGCGCGGTCAGGCGCGCCTGACCGAAGAGAACATGCAGTTGATGCTGCGCGAAGTACGCCTGGCGCTGCTGGAAGCCGATGTCGCATTACCCGTCGTGCGCGATCTGATCGCCCGTGTCAAGGAAAAAGCACTCGGCGAAGAAGTGGCCGGCAGTCTGACGCCTGGGCAGGCGCTGGTCGGCGTCGTGCAGCGCGAGTTGACGATGATCATGGGCGGCGACCTCTCGGACAAGGAGCGTCAGCTCAACCTCGCCACGCAACCGCCGGCTGTGTTTTTACTTGCGGGCTTGCAAGGCGCGGGCAAGACGACCACTGCCGGCAAGCTTGCGCGCTGGCTGCAGACAGAGCGCAAGAAGAAAGTATTGGCGGTGTCAGCCGACGTCTATCGACCGGCGGCGATCGAGCAGCTGAAGACGGTCGCCGAGCAGGCCGGGGCTGAATTTTTTCCTTCGGACCCCGGTGACAAGCCGATCGACATCGCTGCGCGCGCGCTCGACCATGCGAAGCGACACTATTTCGACGTGTTGATCGTCGATACCGCGGGGCGGCTCGCGATTGACGAAGCGATGATGCAGGAAGTCGCGGCGCTGGAAGCGCGGTTGCATCCGATTGAAACGCTGTTCGTCGTCGATGCCATGCTCGGCCAGGATGCGGTAGCCACCGCAAAAGTGTTCGCCGAGCGCCTGCCGCTGACCGGCATCATTCTGACCAAGCTCGACGGCGACTCGCGCGGCGGCGCGGCACTGTCGGTGCGGCACGTGACCGGCAAGCCGATCAAGTTCGTCGGCGTCGGAGAAAAGCTCGACGGACTCGAGCCGTTTTCGCCCGATCGGATGGCCAGCCGCATCCTCGGCATGGGCGACATCGTCGCGCTGGTCGAAGACGTTAAGAAGTCGGTCGACCAGGAAAGCGCACACAAGTTTGCGAAGCGCATGCAGTCGGGCCAGCGCTTCGATCTGAACGACTTCAAGGAGCAGATCGCGCAGATGCGCAAGATGGGCGGACTATCGGGCCTGATCGACAAGCTGCCGGCGCAGCTTGCGGAAGCGGCCGGCCAAGTGAAGGCTGAAGATACCGAGAAGCAGATCCGCCGCACTGAAGGCATCATTAATTCGATGACCGCTGCCGAGCGGGCCAAACCGGATTTGATCAAGGCTTCGCGCAAACGCCGCATCGCCGCCGGCGCCGGTGTTCCGGTGCAGGAGGTCAATCGGATGCTCAAGCAGTTCGATCAGATGCAGGCGATGATGAAGCAGATGAAGAAAGGTGGCATGGCGAAGATGATGCGAGGGCTCGGCGCACTGAAGGGCATGCCCGGGTTGCCGCGTTAATGAGTTCGCTGTGGTCAACGTGGCGCACAAGCGTTTGGCGTAGCTGCGCTGCCTGAGTCGTCGGTCGCTTCGCGACTGCTCTGCGGTACTCGCGCCAGCGGCGGGCCTGCAAACTCGCTGGCGCTCAAACAGGCAGGCCCTTAAAGACCCGCTGGCGCTCCGCTCCTCGACGACGACTCCGAAGGCAGCGCAGCTACGCCAAACGCTTGCGCGTCGGAGCGCTCTCTTCGTTGGGGAAAAAAAGAAAAACACCTCGTGCGAGGAATGCCGCAGCAGCAGCTGCGCCACCCGCTGCTGCATCACGACGTCATGCCTTAGCCAACGCGAGCGTTAGGCACGGGAGGCGCAACGGGCGCCGGTTCATAGGTCCAGCGATTTTTCCACGCGGCGAGGATCGAGTCCGGATACGCCGCGCGCCCACGGCTGCCGTTGTATCTGCCGAGCGCCATGAACAAATCGCCGCGCTCGACGTCCAGATAGTGCCGCAGGATCACCGTGCCGTAGCGCAGGTTGGTGCGCATTGAAAACAGATGGCGTGTCTCGCCGTCACCGATCACGCGCGTCCAAAACGGCATTACCTGCATCAGCCCGCGGGCGCCCGCGATCGAGATCGCATACTTGCGGAAGTTGCTCTCGATTTGGATCAACGCCAGCACTAACTGCCGATCGAGCCCGGCGCGCTTGGCCTCGTAGTCAACCGTCTTAAGGAACTCGATTCGCGCCGCGTAGTCGCCGACCTTGTTGCCGAGCCGCTCGGACATCTCGCCCACCCAGGCCAGATAGGCGATGCGCTCGTCGATTTTTTCGATACGACGCGCGGGCGGGCGCGCGTCGGCAATCTGCGCAGCGAGGGCGACGCGTACCGCGTCGGCCATGGGCTCGTACTGTTGCGCACCTGCCCATGCCCGCGGTGAGATAACCCATGGGACTGCCGCGAGCGCACCCGATGCGATCAAGCAACGTCGGCGCTCGTTGTTCGCTGGCTGCATTAATGCGGCGGCAGTTGAGCCCGCACAAACTCAAACGCTTCGCCGATCGGAACTACGGTCGTTTGCAACGAGCGGCGGTTTACGTATTCGACGTTGCCATCCTTGAGACCCCGATCGCCGATCGTGATTCGATGCGGAATACCAATCAGCTCCATCTCGGCAAACATCACCCCGGGCCGCTCGTCGCGGTCATCGAGCAACACATCGACACCGGACGACTGCAGTTGCGCATACAGTTGATCGGCCACCTGTCGTACCTGAAGCGACTTGCCGTATCCGATCGGCGTGACCACGAGCGAAAACGGCGCTATCGCCTCCGGCCAGACGATGCCTTTTTCATCGTGGTTCTGCTCGATAGCGGCGCCGAGCAGGCGCGTCACGCCGATGCCATACGATCCCATCAGCATCGTTTGCGCCTTGCCGGCTTCGTCGGTAAATCGAACACCCATGCTCTCCGTGTACGGCAGTCCTGAAAACACATGCCCCACTTCGATGCCGCGTTGAATCGCGAGCACCCCTTCGCCGTCGGGCGATGGATCGCCGGCGACCACACTTCGCACATCGGCCACGATCGGTTCGGGAATGTCGCGCCCCCAGTTGACGCCTGTGTAATGGAAGTCTTGCTCGTTCGCGCCGCTGACAAAATCGCTCATGTGAGCGACCGTTCGATCGGCAACCACCGTGACCGGCTTGAGCGTTCCGATCGGGCCGAGGTAGCCGGGCTTGCACCCGAAGTGTTGCAGGATTTCCGCTTCGGTCGCAAAACGAAATCCGGTGTTTAAGCCCGGCACTTTGCCGACCTTGACTTCGTTTAATTGATGATCGCCGCGCACTAGCACAAGCCAGATCCCGGCGGCATTGTCGGCACCATCGACCGCAAGCACGATCGATTTCACCGTGCGCGCCAGAGGAATCTCGAGCAACGCCGCCACCTCCTCGCATTTTTCCTTGCCCGGCGTGGGCGTCTTGCGAAGCGCTTCCTTTGCCGTAGCACGCTCAGCAATCAACGGCAGCGCTTCGGCCAGCTCGACATTGGCCGCGTATTCCGAGGTTGGGCAATACGCGACCGCGTCTTCGCCGGTATCTGCAATGACCTGAAATTCATGGCTGGCGTTACCGCCGATGGTGCCGGTATCCGCCGCGACCGCGCGAAACGTGAGGCCCATGCGCGCAAAGATTTGTCCGTACGCGTCGTACATTGCCTGATAGCTCGTGCGCGCACCGGCGTCGTCGCGATCAAACGAGTACGCGTCCTTCATCGTGAATTCGCGCCCACGCATGACACCGAAGCGCGGCCGCCGCTCATCGCGAAATTTGGTTTGAATGTGATAGAAATTGACCGGCAATTGCTTGTAGCTAGTGATCAACTCGCGAACGATATCGGCGATCACTTCTTCGCTGGTTGGCTGCACAATGAACTCGCGCTCGTGCCGGTCCTTTAGTCGCAGCAACTCCGGCCCCATTTTTTGCCACCGGCCGGACTCCATCCACAGTTCTGCCGGCTGTACCAACGGCATCAGCAATTCGACCGCGCCGACACGATTCATCTCCTCGCGGATGATCGCTTCGATCTTGCGAATCGAGCGCAAACCCATCGGCATATACGTGTAGATGCCGGCCGCCAGGCGGCGGATCATCCCGGCGCGCAGCATCAGCGAATGGCTGATGACCTCGGCATCGGCCGGCGCTTCTTTAAGCGTGGAAATAAAAAACTGGCGTGCGCGCATCCGGAAACAACGTCGTTAAATTGCTCGATCTGTCCCTATAATCGAACAAATAGTAAAGGTTCAGAGGTTGGCATGCTGGACAAGGACGGGTATCGCCCGAACGTCGGCATCATCCTGCTCAACAGCCGCAACGAGGTCTTCTGGGGCAAGCGCGTTAAACAGCATTCGTGGCAGTTCCCGCAGGGTGGGATCAAGTACGGCGAGCCGCCCGGGCAAGCGATGTATCGCGAGCTCGGCGAAGAGATCGGATTGAGCGGCGACCACGTGAAGCTGGTGGGTCGCACACGCGAGTGGCTGCGCTACGACGTGCCCGATCAGTGGATACGCCGTGAATTGCGCGGCAACTATCGCGGCCAAAAACAGATTTGGTTTTTGCTGCGACTGGTCGCACGCGATTGCGACGTGAGTCTGCGTGCCACCGCTCATCCCGAATTCGACGCCTGGCGCTGGCACGACTACTGGGTGCCGCTGGACGCGGTGATCGAGTTCAAGCGCGATGTTTACCAGCAGGCCCTTCTCGAACTCTCGCGCTACGTTTTCAAGCCGGGGCGGCCGCATACAAAGCCCGAGCGTGCTGGCCAGGCATCCTTTGGAGCCAGCGCCTCGGTAGCAGTAGTGGGCGCCGTGCCGGGGTCCGAACCACCGAGCGAAGCTGCTTGATTAGGCAGGTTAGCTCTTACAGCAGGACCAAGTTGTCGCGGTGAATCAGCTCAGGCTCCTCAATGAAGCCGAGCGCACTCTCGATCTCCGAACTCGGCCTGCGTGCGATCAATCTGCTTTGCGCACTTGAATAATTTGCCAGCCCCCGGGCAACCTCTCTACCCGCCACGTCGATACACGCAACGACATCGCCCCGCTGAAACTCGCCGATCACGTCGGTGACTCCAATGGGCAACAAGCTCTTCCCGCCCGCTGTAAGCGCGCGCGCAGCCCCTTCGTCGACCATCACCTTGCCGAGGCATTGCAGATGACTCGCCAGCCATTGTTTGCGCGCTGTCAAAATGGCGGTGCCGGCCATCAACTGCGATCCGATCGCTTCGCCCTGAGCCAGGCGCAACAGAACGTCGGGCTCGACGCCCGCTGCGATAACGGTGTGCGCACCGCTGCGCGCAGCGCGTTTGGCCGCCTGCACCTTGGTCAGCATGCCGCCGCGCGCGATCTCGCTGCCGGCGCCGCCGGCCATCGCTTCGAGCGCCGCGTCGCCTGCCATGGCTTGTGTAATAACCGTGGCGTTGGCGTCATGACGCGGATCGCCCGAATAGAGGCCGGCCTGATCGGTCAGGATGATCAGCGCGTCGGCTTCTACCAGATTGGCGACCAGCGCGCCGAGCGTGTCGTTGTCACCGAATTTGATCTCGTCGGTCACCACCGTGTCGTTTTCGTTGATCACCGGCACCACGCCGAGCTCAAGCAGCGTGAACAATGTCGAGCGTGCGTTCAGATAGCGCGCACGATCGGCCAGATCGGCGTGCGTTAGCAACACCTGAGCGGTTTGCACGCCGTGCACGCGAAAACTCGCTTCGTACGCCTGCGCCAATCCCATCTGCCCAACAGCCGCTGCGGCCTGCAGCTCGTGAATTTCACGCGGGCGGCGCTTCCATCCGAGCCTTTGCATTCCTTCGGCAATCGCGCCGCTAGACACCAGCAGCACCTGCTTGCGGTTCGCTCGCAGCAACGCGATCTGCCGCGCCCAACTGCCGATAGCCTCAAGATCGACTCCGCGCCCGTCCGCTGTCACCAAACTGCTGCCGATCTTGACGACAATGCGGCGTGCCGCTGCAACCACCGACGTCATTGGGTGTTCGACGTCATCGATGCCTCAAACGTCATTGACCGCCAAACGCGTGTCGAGCTCACTGTCGGGCTTTGACTTGGCGGAGCGTTGGTCGGAAAGAAATCGAGCCACTGCCCAGACGAGTTCCTGACAGCCTTCGCCTGTTGCCGCCGACACCACATGCAACGGCGCCTTGGTTCGCAGTCGACGGCGAAATTCTTGAATCAGCGCATCGCGCTCGTCAAGTGGCACCAGGTCGATCTTGTTCAGCACCAGCCAGCGCGGCTTTCGGTAGAGCCCGGCGTCGTACTTGCGTAGTTCAGCGGCAATTGCACGCACGTCGCGCACCGGATCGCTGCCCTCGGGAGGCATGCAATCAACCAGATGCAGCAACAGATCGGTTCTGGTCAGATGCCGCAAGAACTGATGACCTAGACCGGCGCCTTCCGCCGCTCCTTCAATCAAGCCAGGGACGTCGGCGATCACAAAGCTCCGCTCCGGCCCGACGCGAACCACACCCAGATTCGGATGCAAGGTCGTAAACGGATAGTCCGCGACCTTGGGCCGTGCGTTCGACACGGCGCGGATCAGCGTCGACTTGCCGGCGTTGGGCAGACCGAGCAGTCCGACGTCGGCCAGCACGCGCAGCTCCAGATTCAACGTGCGTCGTTCACCGGGCTCGCCCTTGGTAAATTGGCGCGGCGTGCGGTTGATGCTTGACTTGAAGTGAAGATTGCCAATGCCGCCGCGGCCGCCGCGCGCCAGCAGCGTGCGTTGCCCGTGTTCCGACAAATCTGCCAGCGTTTCGCCGGTGTCCGCGTCGCTGATGATGGTCCCTACCGGAACACGCAGGTTGATGTCGGCTCCGCCGGCACCGTAGCAATCGGCGCCGCGCCCATTTTCTCCGTTCTTCGCGTGATGCCGCCGCGCGTAGCGGAAGTCGATCAGCGTGTTGATGTTGCCGTCGGCTGCCACCCAGATACTGCCGCCGCGACCGCCGTCACCTCCATCGGGTCCGCCCTTTGGAATGAACTTTTCACGCCGAAACGATGCGCACCCGTCACCGCCGTTGCCAGCGGCAATCTCTATTTTTGCTTCGTCGATGAATTTCATGCGCTCAACGCTTGCCCGCTACAAATAAAAAAGCCCCGCCGCGAGCGGCAGGGCTTTCGATCCCAGCTTCGCCGCTGCCCGCGCTAGCCGCTCACCGGTTGCGTTTCAACGCTTACGACGCGGCGGCTCTTCGCACCCCGAACGGCAAACTGAACCGTCCCGGTGACCAGCGAAAACAGCGTGTGATCACGTCCCATGCCGACATTCTCACCCGGATGAAACTGCGTGCCCCGCTGCCGCACGATGATCGCCCCAGCGGAGATTGCCTGGTTCCCGAAAACCTTGACGCCGAGCCGCTTCGCTTGCGAATCGCGCCCGTTGCGCGAGGAGCCGCCTGCTTTTTTGTGTGCCATTAGATCGTATCCTTCCTAGCTTGCTTGCTACTGAATCGAGTCGATCCGCAGCTCCGTGTAGTTCTGCCGATGCCCGCCGTGCTTCTGAAAATGCTTGCGCCGACGCATCTTGAAAATCGTTATCTTGCCGTGCCGCCCGTGTCCCACCACGGTCGCCATGACCGCGGCGCCTGCAACAAAGGGCGCGCCGAAACGGACGTTGTCACCATCCGTGACGGTCAAGACATCGGTGAGCTTCAACTGCTGCCCCACGTCGCCCTGGACCGATTCAACCTTAACCGTATCGCCCGCAGCAACGCGATACTGCTTGCCACCGGATTTGATCACCGCGTACATATCGACCTTTGCACACCAACAGCACAATCGGCCGCTTGGCGTTCGACAATTTGACAGCCGTCGATTATCTCACCGTAGTGAAACCCGCGTCAAACCTGCAGTGGCGCCACCTATAATCCGACGATGACGTATGTGGCGGCACCATCCGAATCGATAGTCGACTCCGCACCTGCGGCACAGCCGGACCTGACGCGATTGCTCGCCCCCATCGCAGCCGACATGGTGGCGGTCGACCGCACCATTCGTGCGCGGCTCGATTCAGATGTGTCGCTGATCAACACGATCGCCGACTACATCGTGGCGGCGGGGGGCAAACGGCTCCGGCCGGCAGTCCTTTTGTTCATCTCGCGCGCGCTAGGGTACCGCGGCAGCCACCATGTCGACCTAGCGGCGGTCATTGAGTTCATCCACACCGCCACGTTGCTGCACGACGATGTGGTCGACGAATCGGACTTGCGCCGTGGCCGCTCGACGGCCAACTCGATGTTCGGCAACGCTGCGAGCGTACTGGTCGGTGATTTCCTCTACTCGCGCTCATTTCAGATGATAGTTGGAGTCGGAAACGCGCGCGTCATGCGCATCATGGCCGATGCAACCAACCGCATCGCCGAAGGTGAGGTGTTGCAGCTTCTCAACATCCATGATCCGTCGGTGAACGAAGAGCGGTATTTCAGCGTGGTCGAACGCAAGACTGCAACGCTGTTTGAGGCCGGAGCGCGAATCGCTGCAGTAATCGCCGGCGCCGGCGCGCAGACCGAACAATGTTGTGCCCGCTACGGCGCCAGCCTGGGCAGGGCTTTTCAGATCATTGACGACGTTCTCGACTACTCCGGAGCCACCGAAGAGATCGGCAAGCGGCTGGGAGACGATTTGCGCGAAGGCAAGATGACCTTGCCGCTGATTCACGCGCTGCGCTGCGCGGCGCCGGAACATCGAGAACTCGTGACCCAGGCCGTGCGCGAGGGTCACGGTGATTTCACAGCCGTTGCGCGCATAGTCTCCGAAAACGGCTCGCTCGATTATTCTCGTGCCCTGGCCGAACACGAAGCGGGCACTGCACGCGCGGCACTAAGTGACTTGCCACGCACGGTTTTCAGGGAGTCCTTGCTACACTTAATTACGTTCGCTGTCGACCGCAAACGTTGACCGAACACTTTGAAATGCTGCGGTTGTTCGTCTATTCCTCGGGGTGTAGCTCAGCCTGGTAGAGTACTGCGTTCGGGACGCAGGAGTCGGAGGTTCAAATCCTCTCACCCCGACCAGAGTTTCCTCAAAGTTCCCTCCCACTACTTCGCTCCAATCGTCTTGCCTCCTTTGCGGTAGTTTAGGTTTACAAATCCGGGGCTTATCGGCGGTATCTTTCGCCTTCTCTAGAGGGGCCGGCCAGCTATAACTTTGCGGTTCGAGCTTCTCGAATTCCGTTCAAGCCCGGTAAACCGTTAAAGACGATCAGTACTCAATGTCGACCGTAATTCAAGGTTCCTCAGCCGCCGCCGCGGGTGCCCTGACCGGGCTCGCGCGCGCGCTGGTACAGCAAAACAAGCTGCGCCCAGACCGCGCGGAGAATTTCGCGCGCAAGGCAACGCAGGGCAACACGCAATTCATCGACGAACTGGTGGGCTCAGCCGACGTGACCGGGTTATCTGCCGTCGCCATCGCCAAGTTTGCAGCGGACACTTTCGGCCATCCGCTGCTCGACCTGGGTGCGGTTGACATTGAGCAACTGCCCAAGGACATTATCGACAAGAAGTTGGTGGCGTCGCTGCGTGTGATTGCGCTGCGCAAGCGCGGCAATCGCCTTGCCGTTGCCGTTTCCGATCCCACCAATACGCACGCCCTGGATCAAATCAAGTTTCAGACTCAGCTCGCGATTGACGTGATCGTCGTCGAGCACGACAAGCTGATGCGGCACGTGGAGGCGCAGGCGCAGAGCGTTCAGCAGCAGCTCGATACGATGACCGGCTCCGAGGACATCGATTTCGGCGAGTTGGAAGACGCGGGGGATGCGCCGGGTGAGGACCTCGCCGCCAATGCCGAGATCGACGACGCCCCAGTTGTGCGTTTTCTGCAGAAGCTCTTGCTCGATGCGATCGGCGAGGGCGCGTCCGACCTGCACTTCGAACCATACGAAAAGTTTTATCGCGTCCGCTTTAGGCTCGACGGTCAGATGCGTGAAGTCGCGCAGCCACCCCTCGCGATCAAAGAGCGGCTGTCGACCCGCATTAAGGTCTTGTCGCGCCTTGACATCGCCGAGAAGCGCGTGCCTCAGGATGGACGAATGAAGATCGCCCTATCCGGCACCCGGGCCATCGATTTTCGCGTCAGTACGTTGCCGACGCTGTTTGGCGAAAAAATCGTGATGCGCATTTTGGACGCATCGCAGGCCAAGCTGGGTGTCGACGCACTCGGCTACGAGCCCGACCAAAAACAGACTCTGCTCGACTGCGT
>Ga0136614_10000510_pt1 | contig 19484 bp, 18 predicted proteins | sample AntDrymUQ2792106_2_FD_106643 | JGI IMG/M metagenome (GOLD analysis project Ga0136614, IMG submission 106643) | Polar desert sand microbial communities from Dry Valleys, Antarctica - metaG UQ279 (21.06) | ecosystem: Environmental > Terrestrial > Soil > Desert | place: Antarctica: Dry Valley... | reverse complement strand
TCACCTACGACCTTCGCCTCGCCGATGCCTCCCGGGCGGCCGGGCTCACCGTAGTCGCTCCAGCATGAGGACCGCCAGTCCGTAGTCTGCGGCGTGATCGTCGTCGCGGTCGCGGCCCTTGGCGTATGTCGGTATATGCCGTGGCACGCGCGCTCGCGCGCGCTCGGTCGTACCTCGTGGTGATTGCGTCGGAAGAGCTCGCCGAGGGAATCGGCCCAGTGCCGAGCGCTCAGGCTGGACGCGACCGGCATCCACCCGGTGGGTGTATCGACCAAGAGTTGGCGGCGGTACCCACCGGGTGAGTCGGTCAGCCAGGGAGAAGCGCCGCTCGTGGCCGCTCGATGCGTGGCGTGGGTGAAAACAGCCATTTCGTAGCCGGTACACCCACCCCACGCATACGGACGCGGCCGTGCGAGAGCTCGATCTGCCTACTGGCCGGTGTCGTGCTGCACGGCTCGCAGCGCGTTCACCTGTCCGGCTCCGTACCACGAGTTGTGGCCCGGTCCGCCCTGGCATTCCTGGGGCGAGCCATCCGGCCGCGTGGTGCTCGCGTACGGCCTGTTCGCGCGCGACGAGCCGGGCGCACCCTGCAGCGGCAGGGACGTCGGGCACGGCTGTGCATCGGCGGTGCCCTGCATGTGCGCCTCGACCGCGCTCGGGCGCATCTTGCCGTTCTGCGGGTTGTCCAGGTCGCCGTATCGGCTGATGATCAACGCAGCGACGCCCGCTGCGTGCGGTGCAGCCATCGAGGTCCCCTGGAGGTAGCAGTAGTGTGCCGCCCCGACCGCCGGAGGCGGATCGGCCCGAACGATTCGGCCGCACGGGATCTCCGCGGGCCAGGTGGACAGGACCAGCCCGAACGGCTGACCCTCGGTGCCACGCCCGTAGAAGAAGTCGCCGCCGGGCGCCGTCACATCGGTCACACCGACGCCGTACGACGAGTAGTACGACTTCAGGTAGTCGTTCGGGTCGTCATCGCCATCGGTCTGGCGGGTGTTGCCGACCGCGCTGACGCCGATGACGCCGTTCACCTCGACCGGCACCACGACGCACGCGTTCGTGATCTCGCGCTCCTCCTCGGAGCCGGGCGGGAAGTCGGGGCTGATGACGTCGACGGTCGGGTGCGCCCGGTCATCCGAGTCGTTGCCGAGCGACGCGACGTTTGTGACGCCCTGCTGGTGCGCGAAGTCGATCGCGCGCTTCGCCGCCTTCCACAGCAGACGCTGCGCTGGATCGTTACGGCAGTTGTAGAGGAACGGGTCCATGAAGTAGCTGTTGTTCGTCACGTCGGCCCGCGGCCCTGTGGTGGCCGGGAAGTCGACGCCCGGCGTGGCGGGATCGTCGATGGCTGCGCCACCCGCCCACATGAACGAGCAGACGACCATGTGAACGAAGAAATAGCCGTCGTCGTTGGATGACTTGATGGCGGCGATCTTCACGTTCGGGGCGACGCCGGTGATGCCGAAGCCGTTGGCGGCGGCGGCCATGGTTCCGGTCGTGTGCGTGCCGTGCCCGTGGCGGTCATCCCAGGCGGCGGGATTCTGGTCGGGGAGACCGGACTCGCATGAAGCGCTGCGGGACAGGTCAAGATTCTGAACGAGGTCCGGGTGGTCCTTGTCGACCCCGGTGTCGATATCGGCGACGACGACCGCCGGGCTGCCGCCGGTGATGGCATGCGCCTCGGGCGTATGGATCTGCCGCATGTCCCACTGCAGCGGAGCAAGCGGATCCTGGCCGGCGGGGGCGTTCGGCAGCTCGGGGGGCGGCTCGTGGTTGGCGTCCGCGGCCACTCCCAGCGGGTCGGCCTGCGCGACGGCCGTCGACCGTGCCACGCCTTCGATTCGCCTGTCTGCGGCGAGCGTCGCCCGGAAGTCGGGGTTGTTCGACTGGGCGACCACCACGCCGATCTCGGAATAATTTGCCACGAGCGTTCCGCCCGCTCTGCTGACGCTGGTCGCGGCGTCCGCGCTGCTCGCGCCCTTGTACAGGACGAGGTAGGTCGCTGTCTTTGCCTCGCCTTCAGCTGCGACGGGAATCGCCGTCAGGGTCACAAGGCTGGCGAGGGCCAACAGCACACCGAGTATTCGACGCATGGAGTTCCTCCTCGTGGCGGACACCCGGCACGCGCCAGCCGCGCGCCGTGGGTGCATCGAGGCCCCCGCCGCATTGTCCGTGCCAACCGTTGGATGCATCGGCGGCTGATCCCGGTCATTCAATCGTCACACCTCAGGGTCCGACGTTGACGATCGTGTCGCCCCCGAACACGTAGCGCCTCGGCGAACGCTCGGCTGACGCCATCCTTATCCACCTCGTGGGTGTATCGGGCAAGAACTGGCGGCGGTAGCCACCCGTTGAATGGATAAGCCAGGGAAAGCCCTCTTCGTGGCGGCTGCATGCGCCGGGTGCATGAAGGAGCCAATACGTGGCCGATACACCCACCTCGTGCATATGGACGTCGGCCGAGGTGACCGCTGTCGTGCCGATCGAGGACCTCGAGCTGATCGAGGCGCTCGAAGACGCCCGCGATCTGGACGACGTGCGCGCCGCGTTGGCTGACCCTGAGAACCGCGAGCGAATCGCCTGGGACGACCTGAAGGTCCAGCTCGGCCTGTAGCCCGCGCCGATGTACGCGGTCGAATTCCTTCCTCGGCCGCCCGGGAGCTCTCAAGCTCGAGCCCGCCGTCGGCAGGAGGCTCGCGCGCCGCATCGATCGCCTTGCTCAGGATCTTCGAGCGAGCGCCATGAAGCTGCGCGGCGCCGAGGACACCTGGCGGGCGCGGGTCGGCGACTACCGGATCCTGTACCAGGTTCAGGACGATCGGCTGCTGATCCTGGTCATTTCGAATCGGTCACCGCCGGGATGTCTACCGCGGACAGACCTCACGGCAAGCAATTCGCGATGAGTTTCACCCGCGATCGTGGTCTCTTTGGCAGAATTCGACAGTCGCAAGCAGCGAGGATGGAGCCGATGTCGTACGAAGCCGATCCACGGGTGGACGAGTACATCGACGCGCTGCCGGAGTGGCAGCAGGAGATCTGCCGCGAGGTTCGCGAGATCGTCCACGATACCGATGCCGAGGTGATCGAGACGATCAAGCGCACGGTCCAGCCGTACTTCGTCCTCCAGGGCAACATCGCGGCGCTGCTGGCGACCAAAGACCACGTCAACGTGTTCCTGTACGACCCGCTCGTGTCCGACCCGGAGGGCATCATCACCCACGGGCACACCGCCAAGACCGGGCGCCAGATCAGCATCTACTCCGGTGAGCCGATCAACCGGCCGGCGTTGCTGGCGATCTTCCGCGAGATCATCGCGCACAACCGCGCCGGCGGGTGGCGCAAGCTCACGGCCGAACGCTCGGGTTAGCGCCATTCGTCTGTCCCCCGCTATCCACCCGTTGGGTGTATCGGCCAAGAAGTGGCCGCGGTACCCACCGTGTGCATCGGTCAGCCAAGATGAGCCCACTCGGTGGCTGCTTGATGCGTGAGGTGATTGAAGGAGCCATTGCGTGGCCGATGCACCCACCCCGTGCATACCGACGTCGGCCAGGTAACGCCGTTGGCCGCGCTGCCGAGGTACCCGCAGGCTCCTAGTGTCGCGCGCCGCAATGGTCCTGATGCTCGGCAGTCGACGTATATACGTATATACGTCGACATCCCGCGAGAGATCTGGCCCAGTGCAGCGATTCGAGCGCAATGGGGAAACACGCAGGGTTGCGGCGCGCGACACTAGGCCGGCTGTCTCGCTCCCTCGTCGTCCGCCTCGTCCGTCTTCGATCGTCTGACGCACGGCGCGTATCCTCCGGACCATGCCCCTCAGCCCGATCCCGTCACGGGTGGTCGAGATTGCCGGAGAAGGTGGGCGGTCGATCCCGGTAACGCGCTGGGACGGCGACCCGGACCTCGTCGCCATGCTGCTCCTCCCCACGCGGGACGAACTGACACGCGGCTACGACCGCTACGGCAGTGCGCTGGCGGAGCTGGGGGTCACCGTCATGATCCCCGCCAGGACCCTGGAGCCGGGCGAGGATGCGCTCGCGACCGCCGAGCGCCTGCTGCTGGTGCTCCAATTGGAACGATCCGCGCCGCCGCTGGTCCTGGCGGGACATGGCATCGGCGGACTGCTCGCGGCCGACTACCTCGGGAGCGCGAGGCCTCAGCCCGATCTGGCGGTCCTCATCGGCCCGGACCTCGGTGCGGAGCGCCGCACGTCGCTGATCGAGCGCCTGCTGCCATTTCGCCGAGGAACGTCGTCCTCGAACGTGGAGGCGACGCAGGCGCGGGTGGCAGCCGGGCTCCACAGCATCCAGGTCCGGACGCGTGTCGAGGGCGCCGGCCAGGACGAATACACCGGTGGTCGCGCGTGGTCGGAGCTCCTGCGGTCGGTCCGTCCGGGGGACGGATCGGTCTATCCCGCCCTGGGTCACGACATGCCGAACGAACCGGGCTGGCGGGACCGGGTGCAGGAGCTGGTGAGCTGGATCCACCGAGCAGCGCGTGAGGGGTGGCCGAACGCGCTCCCGCCGGCGCCCGATGGGGACCCCTGGATGCGAATGCCGCGCGCCGATGCGACCGCGGCGCACGAGGCATACGTGGCGACCGAGGACGAGCGGCTCGCCCGCTTCCGCGGAGAGGTCGCCCGGCGCGACGGCCCGGAGCTCACGCCGACGCGCGAGGGGATGGTGCAGCTGGGGACGTGGTTGCTCGACACGGTCGAGGTCGGTGCCCGGGACGTGGATCTTCCGGGCTGGGCGAGCGCGGCATCGATCGGCCCCGTGCGGCGCCTCTCGGGCGAGGGCCTCTGGCTCATCGACGGTGCAGCCACCCATGTGGCGGCTTCTCTCCGTTCCCTGGAGCCAACCCTCCACTGGGAGCTGTGCACCGACCGGATCGACGTCAACTACCAGAGGACCGTCCTCGCGCCGATTCACCTCGCGCCTCCGGTTCCCGCGAGCGCGATCTTCCGCCAGCTCGCCAGCGACGACCCCGATGGTGAGTGGCTCGCCGGCGCATGGGACGCATGGATCGAGGCAGTCGAGCTCGTTCGAAGGAACCCGCAGGCCTTCGACGCCGATCCGCTTCCGCTCGATGAGGTGGCCGTCGATCCCTACGACGGTGACCCGTGGAACGCCCAGATCTGGATCCCCGAGGGAGCCGAGGCAGTCCTCGGGTCGGAGCGCTTCCGGCGGCTGGGCGAACGCATCGGGCGGCTCAAGGGCGTCGAGGAGCTGGCGTGGGAGGATCGGGAGGTGATGCTCGTTCGCGTCGCGCCGGGGATCGATCCGGACGACCTCCGACGCCGAGTGGTGACGATGCTGCGGCGCGCGCGGAAGGCCGCCGCCACCGAAGGGGACGAGCCCGGAAGCTGACGCCCGCGGCTGGACATCGGGTTTAGCGAGCGCTGGAGGTACGCCGAGCTGGAGTGGGCGCGCGTGCGGTCGAGCTCGTTATGAGTCGCGCGATCGGATCCAGGTCCGGAGGGCCTCGATCATGCCCGTTCGACTCAGCTTCGCCTCGAGGCACGGCACCTCGTATTGTCGCGCGGTCTCCTTGATCGATGAGGTCTTATGCGACATGAAGTCGGTGAACAGGAACATGCCGTCCAGCTTGCGGGCCTTGACCACGTCCTTGAGCTGACGCATCGACGGGGGCTCAGCCCGGCTCGACTCCCGCCACTCGGAGTCGCCCGAGAATCCGAGCTCCCGCCGAAGGTCTTCATACCAGTCCTGGCGTTGGCCACCGACGAGGAGGAACCGTTTGCCGGCCACTGCGCGTCGAACATCGCCCAACGCCTCGCGGTCGATCTCTTCCGCCACCCGCTGACCGATTGCCGAATTGGTGAGCGCCCGATCGACATCGGCGAGCACGAGCTCTGCGAGCGCCTGTGTGTCCTCGTCGGCCCGGTGCAAGTTCTGGCGCACGAATCCCGCGAGGCGAGCTGCCTCGATAAGGCGGTTCGTCTGCCGGTGATCCTCGACGTAGCGCACGCCCGCCTCGATAACGGCGGTGATCGGCTCGCGGTCCGGCACGATTTCGGCTACGGCGTGTATGACCTCGATCCCGATCCTGTGCCGATCCGATGGGGCGAGGTGGTCCGCCTTCTGAAGAACCCGATATAGGCCGGGGACATCGCGAGCGCGCGTTAGGCTGGTGGCCAGCCGCTGCGCCAGATCCCTCGCATCAGCTTCGTTTAGGGTCAGCCAGTCCAGATCGAGCGCCAAGGCTGCCCCGCCGCGATCGTTCATCGACAGGCGCTCCTCGGCCAGCGCCGTCACCAGGCCGCGCAGTGCCGGGTCCGGCTCGATGTCGGCCCATCGCTTGAGCAACATCACCAATGGGCGCCCGGTGAGGTGCGTCGTCACGGTCGCCAGCCATGCGGACATCTCTTCGTCCGGAACGACTGCCAGCAGCTCACCGGTGAGCTCAACAACCCGACCCGAGGCCAGTCCGCTGATGTGCGAGGCGACGCCTCGCACATCGTCCGCAGATGGCCGTATCGACGCCGCCAGCGCACCGATGTCGTCCGGAACACTGCCCACTGCGAGGCTGCTCCTCAATAAAGCGAGCGATGCTCCCCGTGACAGTTGCTCGCGGGGCAACGATGCAAGGGCGTCCCGGGCTGCCTCGTGCCGTCCCAGCCTGCTGAGCAGAATCCCATGCGCCTGCGCAACACGAGCGTCCTCCGGGACCGCGCTGTGGAGGCGCTCCACCACGAAGAGGTCGTCCGCCGACGCAGGGTCCCGGGCGGCGATCGATCGTGCCGCGCGGGCGAGCTGGTCCAGCCGATCAGCATTGAGCTCGGATGCTGTCGCGGCGTGCATGCGGGCCTCGGCCTCGGCGAGCTGATCCCGCACGGCGCTGAGCTCGGTCTCAACCTCCCGGCGACGCTGCCGAACGCCTTTCAGCTGCTGCAGCAAGTCCTCTCGCTTGGCACGAAGCACGTCGCGTTCTCGGCCGATCTCGTCCGAGGCAGCTGTGGCCGCTTGTACGGCCTCTGCCGCGCGCGCGAGATCCGCGCGAAGCGCATTCAGTTCGTCCGCAAGGGACTGGAGCTGAGCGGCCGATGCGCTTGAGTCGACCTGTGCCTCAGAATTCGCCGCGGATTCGGGAGCCGGGGCCTCCTCCAGCTCGACAGCCATCTCCACGACGCGATCTGGCTCCCCTTGCAAAGGGTCGTCGTGCTCCAGCCCGGCCAGCATCACGATGACTTCGACCGCGTGCTCCCCGCTCGGAATCCAGTCGCCGCCGGTGGGTGGGCGATGTTCAGCGAGCCGTCCGGAGAGCAGTCCCGGCGAATCGGCCTCTTCGCGAGTCGCCGCGATGACACGAATCGCCGATGGAGCACGCGGTCCGTCGCAGGCCACATCCAGCAGGCGCGGCTCCCGGATGAACCAATCCAGCACCATGAGCTGCGATTCGACGGTCACGGATCCCTCCCTGATGCACGCTGGCCGGTGGCCGTGCGTGCAGCCGTACCGTAGCGCACCGAACGCGACGGCTCGCGGCTGGCGAGGCGGCGCTCGAGGCCGGTCTCACCGTGGTCGCCCCCGCAGGAGCGCGACGGTGTCCGCTCCATCGGTGCGAGGCCATAGACCAGTATCTCGCCGAGCCGGACGATGCGGCGGAGCGCCTCGTCCGCTATCGCGCCGCACTCGACGGTAGCTTTGGAATGCTCCCTTTCTGCCGGACGGCGCGAGCTCCGTCGATGAGCTGGGGGGTGCACACCGCGCGGGGCAACTGGAACTGGAGCAACGGGCCAACGAATGATCGTGCTTGACACGACGGTCCTGATCGACCTGCTCCGAGGCGACGTGGCTGCACTCACCTACCTGCGTTCGTTCGACGAGGTGCCCGCGTGCTGCGAGGTCACGCGCGTAGAGGTGATGCGCGGCATCCGCCATCGCGAGCGCCACGCGACGGAAGCCCTCATGCGGGCGGTGCGCTGGATCGGCCTTGATGAGGAGATCGCCAGGCGTGCTGGTGCGCTCGGACGGAAATGGCTCGTTCGCCGTTAGCCCGTACGGCGGGTCGGCGGTGATCACTCCGGCTGCTGGCCCGGTACCCAATCCAAGGGTGCATCGGCCACCCATTGGCCGATCATTCGGGTGGTAGGCAGAGCAGCCAGGCCCGCGATCATCTGCTGGCCGATGCGCCCACCCGGAGGGTATTCAGCCACTGAATGGCCGATACGCCCCCGGGTGGATACCGTCGTGCGTGGTGACACCGTCGTGCGTGGATGACGTCGCGGCGACGGCGGATCGAGGCCGCCGACCACCCTCACGCCATGGCGTCGCAGAGGCCAGCTTCCCACTCGTAGAGCGAGCGGTGGCCGTTGATGTCGACCTCGTCTTCGCCCAGGAATGTGTTGCGGCCCGACGCGCTCCACACGTTGCGGTTGTCGATGAAGAGCTGTCGGAATGCCCCCATCAGAGCCTCCTCGCCCGTCACGAGGTCCTCGGTTCGCACGAATCGCCCCACGTACCGGGCTTCCGTGCCGCTGACGCTGTTCACCAGGACGAAGTCGAAGTACACAACGCGACGCTCGAACGTGGCGTTGCCGTCCGAGTCACTCCAGGTCAGTGAGTCGCGCTCGATGTGGGCCGTGGTGGCGTTGATGTCGAATCCCTCGCAGGTGCTGAACACCGAGGGCTCGGTGAAGTCGAAGACGGCGGACGAACGCTCGGGGCCCGCGGCGAGGGTGGTGGCAGGCAGTGCCAGGATGGCCGCCATCGGTGTGATGATGAGGAGTAGCCGACGCATGGGTGGAATCCTCCGAACTCGGGCGAGCGCGCATGCGCTCTTTCCCACCTGACACCGCGGTTCGACGTTTGGTTCGGAGGGCCGATGGCGCCTACGGCGCGACCACGAGGACCTCGTCCGTGGTCGTGCCGACATAGAGGCGATCCGGCCCCGCCACGAGGTTGGAGCAGTCACAGCCGCGCATGTCGACCTGGAGCCCGGCCGTCCACGCGAGCGTCTCGGGGTCCAGCCGCACGAGCTCGCCGTCGAAGGTGAGGCCCCACGGCTCGCCCCTGAACAGCACGAGGGTCATCTCGCTCGTCCGCGCGACCACGCGCCGTTCCGGGATGCTGAATCGCTCGAGCGCCCGGAAGTTGTTGCCGGAGATCCAGAGCGAGTCACCATCCGGGGTGAGGGTGATGCTGCTGAGGCCGATCTCGTACTCGTCGAACGTCTGCAGTGTCTGCGGGTCCATCAGCAGCAGCCGCTCCTGTCGCCACAGCGAGACCCATAGGCCGTCGTCGGTCACCGCCAGGCCGGATGGACCGCCCGGAAGCTGAATCCGATGCTCGAGATCACCACTCTCCGCGTCGAGGTGGACGAGGATGTCGCGGTCGAAGTCGGTCATGTACACGTCGCTGCCGGTGGAGATCAGCTGGTAGCCGGCGGCGTCGACCTCGGTGCGGCCCTGGACCTCGTTCGACTCGGGATCGACGCGCACGATCGCGCCATCCTCGCCCGAGCTGACCCACACCCACCGATCGTCCACCGCGGGCGCCATGTTGTACGGGCGATCGATGGGGCCGGAGATCTCGATGCTGGCCTCGATCTCCCCGGTGGCCGGATTGACGCGCACGAGCGTGCCGGCAGGATCACTCGCCAGCCAGAGAGATCCATGGCCGAAGGCTGCGGGCACTCCCGGTTCAGCCGGCGAAAGCGTCCGCTCGACGGCAGCCGCCGCGGGGAGCGACGCGATGTCCGGCGGCTCGAGCTGGATGACGCTCGGGATCACGGTCGGCGTCACGTCAACCGGCTCTCCGGTCGGAGGACCGTTCGAGGGGAGCAGCGTAACCAGGCCGTACGCTGCCAGCGCGAGGACGGCGGCCGCTCCCGCGACGCGCACGCCGGCGGGGATCCAACTGAACCGATGCGGCGGACGCAGATCCTCGATGCGGCCGACCACCTCGTCCATCAGGTCGATGGGCGGCTCCAGCCGATTGATCTCTCGGAGATGCTCCTCCACCGGTCGCGGGAGCGCTTCGCGCCCCCCACGCCTCGCGCGTCGCTCGTCGCGGGTCATGTCGATCCCTCCGGGAATGCGAGGCGGAGGTTTCGGAGCGCGGCGTTGAGGCGCGACTTGACCGTTCCCTCCCGCACGCCGAGCGTGACGGCGACCTGCCGCAGGGGGAGATCGGCGAAGTAATGGAGGACGACGACCGCGCGCTGGTCCGGACCGAGCTTGGTCAGCGCGTCCTCGACCTCCCAGCGGCCAGGGAGCGCGCTCATCGGCTCGTGCAGCATCCGATCCGCATGGCCGGCGTTGAGATCGAACCGGACGGCGGGGTGTCGGCGCCGGGTCCTCAGGACATTGCGAGCACGATTCATCAGGATGCTGCGAAGCCACGACTCGAGCCGATCGGGTCGCTGCAGCCGGCGCAGCTCGCGCCAGGCGCTGACCAGCGTCTCCTGCGTGACGTCACGCGCGTCATCGGTTCCCACCATGGCGGCAGCCAGCCGATAGAGGCGGGGAAGATGGGGCTCCACGAGCTGTTCGAAGGCCCGCACGTCCCCGCGCCTCGCCTCCTCAACGAGCTGGTCCACCCACTCCGTCCCTTCCCCCGCATGCCGTGCATGCCGGGCCGTGACCGCTGGTCCGGGTGACGCTCCACGCGGCTGCACCCACTGGTCCATGGGCAATCCGTGTTCCTGACTGCAATACCCACCTGACACCGCGAGTCGAGGTTTGGTTCGCCCGGACGAAAAGTGAAGGGTTCGGCCGGATGACGCCCCTCTACTCAGATGAGCGCGGGAGTGCCATGGTGGCTCCGCGCGGACGCACCGAGGCAGGATGGACTCGCAGCTCGTGTTTTCAGGCGCAGGGTGGAGACCGGAGGGGCCGAGCTCAGCGGGCAGGCTCCTCCCTCAGGGCGAGCGCCATCCGCTCGGGCGGCCAGATCGGGGCGCCCGCTGGTGCCGCGGCGTACCCACCCCATGGGTGTATCGGCGAAGGATTGGCCGATTATGCGGCTGATGGGCAGAGGGCCACGCCGGCGGCCGCCTGCTTGGCCGATGCGCCCACCCGGTCGGTATTCAGCCACTGAATGGCCGATACGCCCACCGGGTGGATATCTCGGGCGCGCTCGAAGGAAAGCGCCTTCGTGGCAGCCCCACACTGAGCATGATCTCGCCGTTCGGCACGCCGCTTGCTCGTCAAGCGAGCAGATGGCCCGGGGAACGAAGCGCAGGGAGGGACGCTGGTGAGCGTTCGAGGAAGACACGAGCCGGGTTGGCTCGCGGTGATGATCGGCCTGGTCCTGGTGCTGGCGGCGTGCACCGCCGAGGACAGCGGCAGCAGTGCGACCGGCGGTCCGGCTGCTACCGATGGCGGCGGCGCAGGAGCCACTGCGGACTATCCGTCGGAGGATCTCTCCATCATGGCGCCGGCGGATCCGGGCGGTGGCTGGGACAGCACCGCGCGGGCGATGCAGCCGGTGCTCGAGGAGGTCGGCGAGGTGGGGGCGGAGGTGTACAACGTCGGTGGCGCCGGCGGCACCATCGGCCTGGCGCAGTTTGCCGAGGAGACGACCGGTGACCCGCACCAGCTCATGGTGATGGGGCTCGTCATGGTCGGCGGCATCCTGACCAACGAGTCACAGGTGACCCTCGACGCCGTGACACCGATTGCGGCCCTGACATCCGAGCAGGAGGCGATCGTCGTCGCCGCCGATTCGGAGTACGAGACGCTGGAGCAGCTCGTCGAAGCCTGGGAGGCCGATCCCACCTCCATCACGTGGGGTGGCGGCTCGGCCGGCGGCACCGATCACATCCTGGTCGGCCTGCTCGCCCAGGAGGCGGGCATAGACCCTGCCGGCATCAACTACGTGCCGCATTCCGGTGGAGGCGAAGCCGTCAACGCCATCCTGTCGAAGGCCGTGGCCGCGGGCGTCTCGGGCGTCAGCGAGTTCACCGACCAGGTCGAGGCGGGCGAGATGCGGTGGCTCGGCGTGTCCGGGGAGGAAGCGCCCGACGGCGTCGACGCCCCAACGATCACCGAGGCGGGCTTCGACGTCGTCCTCGAGAACTGGCGCGGCGTCATGGGCGCGCCCGAGCTGGCGGACGAGGATCGGGAGGCGGTCGTCGGGCTGCTGACGGAGATGCACGACTCGGATGCTTGGCAGCAGGCGTTGGAAGACAACGGCTGGGACGACTTCTTCATGGCGGGTGACGAGTTCACGAGCTTCCTCGAAGAGGAGGAGACACGTGTGGAGGGCGTGCTGACAGACATCGGGCTCGTCGGCGGTTGAGCCGATGACGACGCAGGACCGCGAGCCGAGTGGTCGCCGCGAGGCACTCCTCGGCCCGCGGATCCTGGCCGCGGTCCTGCTCGGGCTGGCCGTGCTGCTCATCGTGTCCGCCCTCGGTGTAGCACGTGGCGGCGGGTACAGCGTCATCGGGCCCGCGACGATTCCGCTGGTGGTCGCCATCGGCCTGCTGGTGCTCGGCGCGCTCTTCGCGCTGCGTACGACCTTCATGCCGGACGTGGATCTTGGAAGGCTCGCCGCCGATGAGGAGGCGGTGACGCACTGGCCGACCGTCGGCCTCGTGGGCCTCATGCTTGTGGCGTACGCGCTGGTGCTTGACGGCTTTGCGGCGGGGCCGCTCGATGTGCCCGGCCTCGGGTACATCGTCGCGACGGCGCTCTTCGTGCCCGTCACGGCACGCGTTCTCGGCAGCCGATCCCCGGTCCGGGATCTCATTGCCGGGACGGTGATCGCTGTCGCGATCTACATCGGCTTCACCCAGTTCCTGGGCGTCCGCCTGCCGGCCGGCATCCTGGGACCGGTGCTGTAGGGAGGGCGCTGCCAGATGGAGGTCCTTGGCGATCTCGCCGGCGGCTTCGGCACGGCGCTGAGCCTCGAGAACCTCCTGTTTGCCGCCGTCGGCGTCACCCTCGGGACGCTGGTGGGCGTCCTGCCGGGCATCGGTCCTGCGGTGACGGTGGCGCTCCTCCTGCCGCTCACGTTCAACTTCGAGCCGACCGGCGCCTTCATCATGTTCGCCGGCATCTACTACGGCGGGATGTACGGCGGCTCGACGACCTCGATCCTGCTGAACACGCCGGGCGAGTCGTCGTCGGTCGTCACGACCATCGAGGGCTTCGAGATGGCGAAGCGCGGGCGCGGTGGCGCGGCCCTTGCCACGGCCGCCATCGGATCGTTCGTGGCCGGCACCATCTCGACGCTGGCAATCACGTTCCTCGCCCCGGTCATCGCCGGGTTCGCGCGCTCCTTCCAGCCGGCGGACTACGTCGGGCTTATGGTGCTCGCATTCGTGAGCATCACCGCGCTGATCGGCCGCTCGCTACTGCGCGGGATGATCAGCTTATTCCTCGGCCTCTTCGTGGGACTCATCGGGATCGACAACCTGACCGGGCAGCAGCGCTTCACGTTGGGGGTCCCGCAGCTGCTCGATGGGCTCAATGTCGTCGTCGTGGCCGTCGGCCTGTTCGCGGTGGGGGAGGCACTGTACGTGGCCTCACGCATGCGCCACGCCGAAGAGGAGATCATTCCGGTGCGTGGCTCGCTTCTGATGAGCCGCGACGAGCTCGGCCGGTCATGGAAACCCTGGCTGCGCGGTTCAGCCCTTGGCTTCCCGATCGGCGCGTTGCCGGCGGGTGGCGCCGAGATCCCCACCTTCCTGTCCTACGGCCTCGAGAAGCGGCTCAATCCGAAGGCCCCGTGGGGCAAGGGCGCCATCGAGGGCGTCGCCGGGCCGGAGGCTGCCAACAACGCCGCATTCTCTGGCGTGCTCGTTCCGCTGCTCACGCTCGGCATTCCGACCTCCGCCACGGCGGCCATTTTGCTGGTCGCGTTCCAGATCTACAACCTTCAGCCCGGGCCGCTGCTGTTCGCCAACTCGCGGGAGCTCGTCTGGGCCCTCATCGCGAGCCTGTACATCGGCAATGTGATGCTGCTCCTGCTGAACCTGCCGCTCATCCGGCTCTGGGTGAAGATCCTCTCGATCCCGCGCGCGCTGCTCTACTCGGCCATTCTCGTGTTCGCCACCCTGGGCGTGTACAGCCTGGCGAACTCCCTGGTGGACGTGCTGATCATGTACATCATCGGTGTCGTCGGCTTCTTCATGCGCCGATACGACTTCCCGGTGGGCCCGATGATCCTGGGCGTCATCCTGGGCCCGATGCTCGAGTCGCAGTTCCGTCGCGCGCTGCAGATCAGCCAGGGGGACCTGACCGTCTTCGTGACCCGCCCGATCTCCGCCATCCTCCTGTTCGTCGCCGTGGCGACGCTGGTGCTTCCGTACCTGCCCCGGTTGCTCGGACGCGGGCAGCGTCTCGTGTTCGGCAGCGGCTCCGATGACTGACGGCCTCTAGCGCCGCGCTCCGCCGTCCACGTTGCGCGAGCGCTGGAGGTTCGCCGAGCTGAAGTGGGCGCGCTTGCGGTCCATCTCCGGCATCGGTGCCGAGACGGCGGTCTCCTCGGCGACGAGTTGACCGGCGAGCTCACGCAGCTCGACATCAGACCCGGCGTAGTCCTCGATGCGTCTGGCCACCCCGCGGAGGGCACGACGGGCACTGCTGAACTCGCCGAGCCGGTTGAGGCGCACCGCCTCGGTGCGGGCTCGCGCAGCATGGATGCGGGCCACGGCGCGGTCGACGTCGCGGTCGCGGGGCTGGTCGTCGTTGGCGGCATGGTCGGCGTGCTGCCAGGCGAGGGTGCAGCCGTCGGCCTTGAGGACGCCGTCGCGGTCGCCGATGGTGAAGAAGGCGGCGGTGTGCGCGCCGGCTGGCACGTCGGGGAAGCGGACGCGCAGGACGACCTCCACCTGCTGACCGACCACCAGGTCGCCGACGAGCAGGCGCAGCATGCCGGGGACGCCGACCGAGGCGGCGATGGGTGAGAGCGGCTCGACCTCGAGCTCCGGCGCGTGCTTGACATCGACGGTCACCTCGCGGGCCACCGTGTCCAGCAGCTCGCCGAGCTCGCTGGTCATGTAGTCGGGAATCTGCTCCGGGCGCTCGATGAAGTAGAAGTGGCCGCCGCCGGCATCGGCGATGGCGTTGAGCAGGGTCTCGTCGAAGTCCTGGCCCACGCCGAAGGTGCTGGTGCCGATACCCGAGGCGCGCAGGTCGGCCGCGTAGGCTGCCAATGCCGGCGGCTCGACCAGGCCGACGTTGGTCAGCCCATCGGTCAGGAGCAGGCAGCGGCTGACGCTGTCGGCGGTGAGGTGCGCCTTGAGCGCATCGGCTCCGGCGGTCCAGCCGCCGTGCAGGTCGGTGCTGCCACGAGCGTCGATGTCCTGGAGGCGGAGCAGCGCCTTGGTCTTGTTCGCCGGCGTCGCGAGGCAGGAGCCGACGACCGTCTCGACCCGGTCGTCGTAGGTGACCACGGCGAAGCGGTCCTTGGGCTGGAGGCCGGTGAGGGCGCGCTCGACGGCGTACTTGGCGAGGGCCAGCTTGGTGCCGCCCATGGAGCCGGAGCGGTCGAGGACGAAGGCCACGTTGACCGGCAGTCGCGTCGCTCTCCTTCGGGCTCGCCTTTTCGGCGCGGTGGCCCGGAGGAGGACGTAGCGGGTGGAGCGGGCATCGGCGCGCACGATGGCGCGGTCGGTGCGGGCGGTGAAGGACGTCATCGGTGTTGGTGCTCGGGCGGGTTTGACGTGGGCAGTGTCACCGCCCGTCGTGACAGGTTCGGTGTCCCAATACGCCGGTGGCGCGGAGAGGTTCCTCGTGACGTAAGATCGGCGAACGGAGGGGGACGGCTTGGTGGACCTTGTCGAGTGTCGTGGCTGCGCGCAGCCGGTCGTGGCGCACTCGTCGCGATGCTGGCGGTGTGGCCGCCCGGTCCTCCATGCCGTGCAGCCGGAGCCGACGGGCCTGGGCACGCTGGCGCAGGCGACCGTCATCGGTTCCGTCTTCGTGATGGTCCTGCTCGGGATGGTCGTCTTCACGCAGCGCCAGCACGCCGTGGACGAGTTCGCCGCCGCCAGCGAACGGGCAGCGGCGGTCGAGGATCTCGAGGAGCGCGAGGAGGCCGAGGCCGCGCGACGCGCCGCCCAGGCCGTTGCGCGCGCCACCCCCACTCCGACGCCTGGCCCGCCACCCGACGCGGCCGGGCCGGACACCTACACGGTCCAGGCCGGCGACAGCCTCTTTTCGGTGGCGGCCGACATCGGTCTCAGTCCGAACGAGCTGATCTCCTGGAACAAGGACACGCATCCGACGCTGCAGAGCACGCCCGCGCTGAAGAGCGGATGGGTCCTGCGGACGACCGGCCCGCCGCTTGGGACGCCGATTCCGCAGCCCACGCCGCAACCACGCCCGCCGCCAACACCCCAACCACAGCCGGCAACGCCCGAGCCACAGGTCGCGGGGCCCGGCACTCCGACCCTGCCAGCATTCGGACCGGGTTCCTTCCCGGCGAGCGAAGCCGTGACGGTCAGCCACTACGCCGTTTCCGGCGGCACGCCGCAGGAGATCCATGCGTCCAAGGACGCCAACGGCCCATGGTCGGACTGGCTCGGGCGCCGAGCGAGCGCGCATGTTGAGGTCAGCCCGTCGTTCAACTTCAGATTCCAGGGCGACGGCTTTGGCGGCTGCTCGGTCATCTCGACCGACCCGTCCCCAATGTCGGTGAGCTATCACGTGGTCCTTCCCGCCTGGACGCCGCCGGCGGGCGTGCCGTCGAGGACGGTCGACTGGTGGATCGAGACCATCCACCAGACGGTTGCGCACGAAGGGCATCACATCACCCTCTATGAGTCGTACCTGCCCGCGATGAACGAGGCGGTCGCCACGGGCACATGTGCATCGGTCGAGCTCGCCCTCGAGCAACTGTGGGCCGATGCCAGTCGAGCCAACTGCGAGTTCGATCTCGCCGAGTACGGATACTCCGTGGGACTGACCATGGAGAGCTGCCTGGCCAACTAGTGTCGCGCGCCGCAAATGGTCTTGATGCTTGCATCCCGCACAGAGAACTGGCCCAGTCCAGCGACTCGAGCGCAACGAAGAGGCGGATGGGCGTCCCGGATGCGATGCCTCCGCGCCTATCATCGGCTCATGCGCGAGGAGTCGGATCAAGAGCCTGAACCAGTTGTCGCCGCTCGCTTCATGGAGGCCGTCGGGTACGCGGTGCAGCTCCACGCCCGCCAGGCGCGCAAGGGCACGAGCATCCCGTACGTCACGCACCTGTTCAGCGTCTGCAGCCTGGTGCTCGAGGACGGCGGTGACGAGGACCAGGCGATCGCCGCGCTGCTGCACGACGGTCCCGAGGACCAGGGCGGCCAACCGGTCCTCGACGAGATCCGCGCTCGCTTCGGCGACGCGGTCGCAACCATCGTCGACGGCTTGACCGATACGATGCTCGACCCCAAGCCGCCGTGGCGGCCTCGCAAGGAGGCCTACCTCGAGCTGCTGGATGCCGAGCCGGTTGCCGTCCTGCGCGTCTCGCTCGCCGACAAGCTGCACAACCTGCGATCCATGGCCATCGATCATGCCGCCCGTGGCGAGGACCTCTGGAGCCGATTCAACGCGGGTAGAGTCGATCAGGCGTGGTACTTCGGCAGGCTGCTCGCCGTCTTCGAGCGCCGCCTGCCGGACTCGCGCAACCTGACCGAATTCCGCGGGCTGGTGGGGCAGGTCTTTCGGCTCGGGCGGCAGCGCCTGATGCACCTCAATTCCGGCACGGACTGTGCGGAAGTCGCCGGCATAGTCCTCCCATCGAGGGCAACGCGAGAGAGGAATCTGTGATGGAACAGGATCGGGAGACGACGGGTTCGCCAGGAAGTCCGGAGAGCAGCGCGGACGAGCCTCGAAACGATGAGGCTGGGAAGAGCTCCGGCGGGCTGACTGGCGGCGACACCTCGCTCAGCGGCGACGGTACGACCAGCGGTGGCCTGGGCAGCGGTGCCAATCCTGGCACGGGCGGCGATGCCGGCAACTGGGACCAGGGTGGCGCGGGCGCGACGGATGAGGATTCGTCTGCCGGGAGCGAGGGCAAACCGATCACCTATCCCACCGGGACATCGACTGCCGCCGTTGGGGATTGGAGTGCGCGCCAGGCCGGCAGCGGCCGTGAGTCGGAGTCGAACGACCCGGAGGCGGCCGATCCCGAGGAATAGCTCCGGCTGATGACGCGCGCCGGCCGCATGCTGCTGTGGGAGATCGACGAGACCGCGGGGTTCGACACCGCCTGGGCGTCGGTTGCGGAAGGGCAGCTGCGTGCCGAGGGAAGGTCGTGCGGCCTGCTGCCGACGCCGTACTGGGTCGACTACCGCCTGGAGACCTCGGACGGATACGCGACGCGGTTGATGGCGGTCGAGACCCGGTGGGAGGGCGGATCGGCCAGTTTGGAGCTGCGCCGGCAAGACGGCCGGTGGACGGTCGGCGGTGAAGATCGGCCCGACCTTGCCGATGCCCTGGATTGCGACCTGGCCGCCTGCCCTCTCACCAACACGATGCAGATCCTGCGTCACGACCTCCACCGCGGTCCGGGTGAGCGCGACTTCCTGATGGCGTTCATCGAGGTTCCCTCGCTGCGGGTCGTGCCATCCAGGCAGCGGTACACGCATCTGCGCCTCATGGGCGGCGGTGGCGCCGTCGTCGGGTATGCGTCGGGCTCATTCGGGAGCGACCTCGTCATCGACGCGGATGGCTTCGTGGTCGAGTACCCGCAGCTGGGCCGACGCGTGGAGCCGGGTCGCCTGCCCGACGGGGTCCGGGCGGCCGGCCCGGGATCGGTGCGCCCCGATTGAGGTCCGGCACGTGCCGACCGGTGAGTTTCGCGGCGACACGCCGTCCTATCGGTGTGCTGCAAACGAGGTGCGGATGAACGGCAACGGGACCGGGAACTGGGGCGCGATCGAGGTCCGGGGGGCTCGCGAGAACAACCTGCGCGACATCACGATCGACATTCCCAAGCGGAAGCTGTCGGTCTTCACGGGCGTTTCCGGCTCGGGGAAGAGCTCCCTCGTGTTCGGCACGATCGCGGCGGAGTCCCGGCGCCTCATCGACGAGACGTACACCGCGTTCCTCCAGAACTTCATGCCGACGCGGGCGCGGCCGGACGTGGACTCGCTCCGGAACCTGTCGGCCGCGATCATCGTGGATCAGGAGCGGATGGGCGCGAACTCGCGCTCGACGGTCGGAACCGCGACCGATGCCTACGCAATGCTCCGCATCATCTTCAGCCGGCTCGGCGACCCGCAGGTCGGGGCGGCGAACGTGTTCAGCTTCAACGACCCGGCCGGTATGTGCCCGGAGTGCGAGGGGCTCGGCCGCGTCTCGACCATCGATGTCGACGCGCTCGTCGACCGGAACCTCTCCCTCAACGAGGGCGCCATCACCTTTCCGAACTTCCAGGTCGGCACCTGGTACCACCGGATCTTCGTGGACTCCGGCTTCTTCGACGCCGACAAGCCGCTGCGCGACTTCACGCCCGCCGAATGGGAGCGCTTTCTTAACGGCCCGGAGGCGAAGGTCAAGACCGAGCTCCTTACCCTCACCTACG
>Ga0136614_10000508_pt1 | contig 19547 bp, 17 predicted proteins | sample AntDrymUQ2792106_2_FD_106643 | JGI IMG/M metagenome (GOLD analysis project Ga0136614, IMG submission 106643) | Polar desert sand microbial communities from Dry Valleys, Antarctica - metaG UQ279 (21.06) | ecosystem: Environmental > Terrestrial > Soil > Desert | place: Antarctica: Dry Valley... | reverse complement strand
GTTCGACCTGGTGGTCTGCAACCTCTACCCGTTCGCCGACACGGTGTCCTCCGGAGCCACGCCCGACGAGTGCGTCGAGCAGATCGACATCGGCGGGCCGTCGATGGTGCGCGCTGCTGCCAAGAACCATCCGAGCGTTGCCGTCGTTGTCTCACCGGCGCGCTACCCGGACGTGCTCGCAGCGGTGGCTGCCGGCGGGTTCACGCTGGCGCAGCGCCAGCGGCTGGCGGCCGAGGCGTTCGCGCACACCGCGACGTACGACGTGCACGTCGCGTCCTGGATCGGCAACGTAGTCACCGACACCAGCGAGGGCACCGGCTGGCCGGCGTGGGTCGGCGCCACCTGGCAGCGCGCGGACGTGCTGCGGTATGGCGAGAACCCGCACCAGCGTGCCGCCCTGTACCGGTCCGGCTACCTGCCGCAGCCGGGGCTGGCCCAGGCCGAGCAGCTGCACGGCAAGCAGATGTCGTTCAACAACTATGTGGACACCGAAGCGGCGTTGCGCGCCGCGTACGACTTCGACCAGCCGGCGGTGGCGATCATCAAGCACGCCAACCCGTGCGGCATCGCGGTTGGGGCCGACGTTGCCGAGGCACACCTGCGGGCACATGAATGCGACCCGGTGTCGGCGTTCGGAGGGGTGATCGCCGCGAACCAGTCGGTGTCGCTCGCGATGGCCGAGCAGGTGGCCGACGTGTTCACCGAGGTGGTCGTCGCGCCGGCGTACGACGACGACGCGCTGGACGTGCTGACGCGGCGGAAGAGTGTCCGGCTGCTGACGGTGCCGTCGTACGAGCTCGGCCTGGAGACCCGCGGTCTCAGCGGCGGTCTGCTGATGCAGTCCGCCGACCGGGTCCGGGAGAGCGGCGACTTCGCGGCCGGCTGGAGCCTGGTCGCGGGTGAGCGGCTGGGCGAGGCCGGCCTTGGCGACCTGGAGTTCTGCTGGCACGCGTGCCGGGCGGTCAAGTCCAACGCGATCGTGCTGGCCGCCGGGGGAGCAACGGTAGGTATCGGCATGGGTCAGGTGAACCGGCTGGACTCGGCCCGGCTGGCGGTGGCGCGCGCGGGCGACCGGGCGGCCGGCTCGGTTGCGGCATCCGACGCGTTCTTCCCGTTCCCCGACGGGTTGCGGGTGCTGCTGGATGCGGGCGTGCGCGCTGTCGTCCAGCCCGGCGGCTCGGTCCGTGACGACGAGGTGGTCAACGCCGCTCGTACGGCTGGGGTGACGATGTACCTCACCGGCGTCCGCCACTTCGCCCACTGACCGCAGCGCTCTCCGCTTCCCGTGCCGAATGCGGGGTTCTGGCTCAAGATCGGGCCGAATCTCAGCCAGAACCCCGCACTCGAGAGGGTGCGGAGCGGCAGTTGTCGAAGCGCCGCAATCGGTGGGCTAGTTGCAGCCGACCTTCACCGGACAACGACGACCGGCGGTGCTCGACCAGCCACCGGCTGAGTCGGCGTGGCTCGTGGGCAAGCCCAAGGGCTTCCTCGGCGTCCCGCAGGACCCGAGTCGGCCGGCGGACGATCTCATCTGCTGTGTAGCCGTAACGCTCCAGGCCGAGTCGCGCCAATGTCTTGTCCCGAGCGAGGTCAGCCCGATGACGATCGCGGTCGCGGTGGTCGGCACCGTCGTACTCTGCGAGCCGCCGGGTGCCGACGATCCACAGGTCCGCACGGGCGACGGTGTCGCCGTCTGAATCTCGTACGGAGTGCTGCGGCTCGACCGTGAAGCCGCACCAGCTGTGAAACAGCCGCAGGAGGGTTTCCCACGGGGACTCGCTACGCCCGTCCGCCAGCGCTGCCGCGGCCAGCAGATTCCGTGCCCCGCGCTGCCCCGGGAGCACCGCGTCGACGATGTCCTCGGCGGTGCACCACCCGCAGGTGTAGCGCGGCGTCCACAGCAACCACGAGGTCGAGCAGCGACAGGTCCTCTGCCAGCTGGCCAAGGAGGAGGGGCGGCGGTACGACCGGCAGTCCGTCCACGTCCAGCGGCGCGAAGCACCGCGCTCGCGAGCGTGCGACGTAAAGTCCGTCGCGTTCCGGCCGGGTCTGCCCCGGCTGGATCGTCGCGGTCGCCGGCACGGATGCGGGCAGGTGCGGCAGCCACATCTGGAGCAGCCGGGCCCCGGTCAGGTGGCTCCAGGCTGCATTGGCGGGGAGCACCTTCGCGAGGGCGGCCAGTCGCCGCCGCTCGTCCGGATCGAGCCCGGCGTCCTCGTACAGCCCCTGACTGACGGGCCGCCATCGCCGGCCGCGGAGCACGCCACGGCTTAGCCCGAGTACGGGGGCTCCCGGAGGCGGACTGCGTCGACCATCGCGGCAGCGTCCTCGCCGGCGTCGTCCGGCGGAAGCCCCGAGGCGCCCGGCTGTGGACAGCCACGAAACCGAATGCGGGATTCTGGCTGAAAATAGGCGCGTAAGTCAGCCCGAACCCCGCATTGGGTGGGGCGGCCACCGTGAGAGACTCCGCAGTCGTGACGGCGCAGCTGCTCGACGGCACCGCGGCGGCGGCTGCGATCAAGGCCGACCTGCGTCAGCGGGTGGCGGCCCTGCGCGAGCGGGGGGTGACCCCGGGGCTCGGCACCATCCTCGTCGGCGACGACCCGGGCAGCCGCTGGTACGTCAACGGCAAGCACAAGGACTGCGGCGAGGTCGGGATCGAGTCGATGCGGATCGACCTGCCCGCCGATGCGACGCAGCAGCAGATCGAGGCCGCCGTGGACGAGCTCAACGCCGACCCGACGTGCACCGGCTACCTCGTCCAGCTGCCGCTGCCGAAGGGCCGCGACGAGCTCGCGGTGCTCGCTCGCATCGACCCGGTCAAGGACGCCGACGGGCTGCATCCCACCAACCTCGGCTGGCTAGTCCTGGGCAAGGAGGCGCCGCTGCCGTGCACGCCGCGCGGGGTCCTCGAGTTGCTCCGCCGACACGATGTGCCGATCGCGGGCGCCCGGGTCACGGTCGTCGGCCGTGGCATCACCGTGGGTCGGTCGCTGGGGCTGCTCCTCACCCGACGAACGGAGAACGCCACCGTCACGCTTTGCCACACCGGGACCAAGGACCTCGCGACGGAGGTGCGACGCGCCGACATCGTCGTGGCAGCTGCTGGCGTGCCGGGCATCATCACCGCCGACATGACCCAACCGGGCGCAGCCGTCATCGACGTCGGCGTCAGCCGGGGCCCCGACGGGATCCTTGGTGACGTGGCCGCGGACGTACGCGAGGTAGCCGGCTGGGTGTCGCCCAACCCGGGCGGGGTGGGCCCCATGACCCGGGCGCTCCTGCTCACCAACGTGGTCGAGGCGGCCGAGCGCCAGGCGGCTGCGTGAACCAGCCACAGCGCCGGTTCCGGCCGCTGGGCACGTTTGTCCTTGCCGGCGCGCTGTTGGCGACGGTTGCCGGCCTCGTGGTGGTGGCGCTGGGTCCGTGGCGGGTCGGAGTGGCGGTGATCGGGGGTGCGATGGTCGTCAGCTCGTTCGCCCGCACGCTGCTGCCCGAGCGGCACTCCGGGCTGCTTCGCGTACGGCGGGCGCCGGCCGACGTGTTCGCCCTGACCGCCCTGGGGATAACGATGGTGATGTTGGCGTTCCTCGTCCCCGACCAGCCGGGGCTCTGACCGGGCTCAGCCGAGCAGCCCGAGCTCGCGGACGGCGTCCCGCTCCGCGCCAAGCTCGGCCGCGCTGGCGTCGATCCGGCCGCGGGAGAACTCGTCGATGTCGAGGTCGGGCACGATGCGCCACTCGCCATCGCTGGTCGTGACCGGGTACGACGACACCAGTCCCGCCGGGACGGCGTACTCGCCTTCGCTCCGCACCGCCATCGAGGTCCAGTCACCCTCGGGGGTGCCTTGCAACCAGTCGCGTACGTGCGCGATGGTCGCGTTCGCGGCCGACGCGGCTGACGATGCCCCGCGCGCCTCGATGATCTTCGCGCCGCGCTTCTGGACCTTCGGGATGAAGTCGTTCTCCACCCAGGCGTGGTCGTCGACGAGCTCGTACGCGGTGCGGCCGCCCACCTCGCAGTGGAACAGGTCCGGGTACTGCGTCGCGGAGTGGTTGCCCCAGATCGTCATCCGCCGGATGTCCGCGACGGCGCTGCCCGTACGGGCAGCGAGCTGGGCGATCGCGCGGTTGTGGTCGAGCCGGGTGAGCGCGGTGAACCGGTCGGTCGGGATGTCGGGAGCGTTGCTCATCGCAATCAGCGCGTTGGTGTTGGCAGGGTTGCCGGTAACCGTGATGCGGACGTCGTCGGCAGCGTGGTCATTCAACGCCTCGCCCTGCGCGGTGAAGATCGCACCGTTGGCCTCGAGCAGGTCACCGCGCTCCATGCCCTTGGTGCGCGGCTTGGCACCAACCAGCAGCGCTACTGAGACGCCGTCGAACACTTTGTCCGCCCGGTGCCCGATCTCGATGTCGGAGACGGTGGTGAAGGCGCAGTCGTCGAGCTCCATCACTACGCCCTCGAGCGCAGGCAGCGCTGGCTCGATCTCGAGCAGCCGCAGCTCGACCGGGGTGTTGGCGCCCAGCAGGTCGCCGCTGGCGATGCGGAACAGCAGGCTGTAGCCGATCTGCCCGGCGGCCCCGGTGACGGCGACCTTGACAGGTGCGTGGGGCACTACGCCTCCTAGCGTGACGTTGCCTTCGACGGAGGGCTGACGCTAGCAACCGGCGCGGTCTGTCAGGTGACGCAGGCCCGTCGGATGGCGTCGATGTGTCTGTGGTCCGTGCCGCAGCACCCGCCGAGGACCGACAGCTGCGGCAGCTCTTCGCGAAGCGAGGCGTAGCGGGCTGCCAGGTCTGTTGGATCACCGTCGTCCAACTCGGTGGCCTCATCCAACTCGGCGTGGCTCATCGTCGACGCATTGGCACGGAGACCTCTTATCCGGTTGACCCAGCCGTCCCCGGCGCGCAGCGTGGCGTCGAAGTGCGTCGGGTGTGCGCAGTTGACCATGTAGTAGCTGGGCGCTGAGCCGGTTGCGGCATCCACCGCACGCACCGCGTCACCGAGCTGGTCGCCGGACGGGAGCCGCCCGTCCGTCTCGACGGTGAACGAGAGCACGCACGGGACGTCACGAGCGGCGGCTGCCTGCGCTATCCCAATCGCCTCGCCTGTGTGCGTCATCGTGATGGCTGTGACCAGGTCGACTTCGCTGTCGGCGAAGACCGCGACCTGTCCCGAGTGGTACGCCTCCCCCTCGGCCGCGGTCATCATGGTGTCAGGTGCATACCCGTCGCCTCGTGGACCCAGGCAGCCGCTGACGACGATCGGTGCCGCACTCGTCTCGTACTCGTCGCGCATCTCGACCAGTAGGTCGACTGCCGCGCGGTTGGCCTCGGCGAGCTCCCCGCCTGTATAGCCCTGCCGGGCGGCCCAGTCCGGGCTGGCCCGCCAGGTCGGGGTATCCAGGACGATCCCGGTGCCTGAGTCGCGTGCCATCTCGACGTACGGGCGGAAGTAGCGTCGCAGAGCCTCTCGCCCGTCCCCGTCGGCGAGAAGGACAAACGCCGCGAAGTCCGGCAGGTCGAGTCCGTGGTGGAAGATCAGGGTGGTCTCGATGCCGCCGTCGGCCAGGAACACGCGGTCACCGAGCTGCGGCAGGTTATCCCGAAACTTGGCCACGCGGGGTTACGTCCAGACGTAGTGCCCGACGATGCCGAGCACGAACCATGCGAGGCCGCCGATCATCCGTACAGGACTGGCCTGCTCATGGCCGCAGGGTAGACCCCTCGTGATCGCGGTCGGTTAGTTTGGCGGCCATGGCGAGGATCAAGGTGGCCCACCCAGTCGTGGAGCTCGACGGCGACGAGATGACGCGGATCATCTGGCAGTTCATCAAGGACCGGCTGATCCATCCGTACCTCGATGTCGAGCTCGACTATTACGACCTCGGGATCGAGAGCCGCGACGCCACCGAGGACCAGATCACGGTCGAGGCCGCGCACGCGATCCAGAAGCACGGGGTCGGAGTCAAGTGCGCCACCATCACGCCGGACGAGGCGAGGGTGGAGGAGTTCGGGCTCAAGCAGATGTGGCTGTCGCCCAACGGGACGATCCGCAACATCCTCGGCGGCGTGATCTTCCGCGAGCCGATCGTGATCGCCAACATCCCGCGGCTGGTCCCCGGCTGGACCCAGCCGATCATCGTCGGCCGCCATGCGCACGGTGACCAGTACAAGGCCACCAACTTCAAGGTGGCCGGTCCGGGGACCGTCACGATCACCTATACCCCGAGCGACGGCGGCGAGCCGGTCGAGCACGAGGTCGTGCAGATGCCCGAAGACGGCGGCGTGGTCATGGGCATGTACAACTTCAACAAGTCGATCGAGGACTTCGCCCGCGCGTCGCTCGCGTACGGGCTGCAGCGCGGCTACCCGGTCTACCTGTCCACCAAGAACACCATCCTCAAGGCGTACGACGGGGCGTTCAAGGACATCTTCCAGCAGGTCTTCGAGTCCGAGTTCAAGGCCGACTTCGAGGCCAAGGGGCTCACGTACGAGCACCGGCTGATCGACGACATGGTGGCCGCGGCGCTGAAGTGGGAAGGCGGCTACGTCTGGGCATGCAAGAACTACGACGGGGATGTGCAGTCGGACACCGTCGCGCAGGGGTTCGGGTCGCTCGGCCTGATGACCTCGGTGCTGATGACGCCGGACGGGCGCACCATTGAGGCAGAGGCCGCGCACGGGACGGTGACCCGGCACTTCCGCCAGCACCAGCAGGGCAAGCCGACGTCGACGAACCCGATCGCCTCGATCTATGCGTGGACGCGCGCGCTCGCGCACCGCGGCAAGCTGGATGAGACGCCGGACGTGACCGGCTTCGCGCAGGCGCTCGAGGACGTCGTGGTCACGACCGTCGAGGACGGCAAGATGACCAAGGACCTGGCGCTGCTAGTGGGTCCGGACCAGGAGTTCCTCACCACCGAGGAGTTCCTCGCCGCCCTGGACCACAACCTGGCCGCCCGACTTGGTTAAGCCGATGCTGGGCTTCGTGCTCGTGGCGATGTCACTGCTCGGCTGCGCCGGTGGCCGTGAGTCGGGGCCAACGACCGCGGAGACGGTGACTGCCGGCGGCTCGACTGTGCTGGTGTGGGGTGAGGGTGAGAACGGTGTCGTGCTCGCGCACGGCGCCTCGTACGACGCGGCGAGCTGGGAGGAGCAGGCGCGAGCGATGGAAGACCAGGAGCTCGCCGTGGCAGCGGTCGAGGACCTGTCGGCTGGGGCGGTCGCTGACGCCGCCGGCTTCCTGCGTGCGGAGCGGCGCAGCACTCGGGTGACGCTGGTGGGCTCGAGCGTCGGCGCCGCCCCGGTGCTGGAGGCAGCCGCGTCCGACCCGGCCATCGCCGACGCTGTGGTGCTCCTTTCGCCGGCGGGTGGTGACCTCGCGGCCTTGGCTTCGGTTCCCGTACTCGTGCTCTACAGCGAGGACGAGTCGTATGTCGACTGCATCGAGTCGATGGTCGCCGACGCGGCCGAGGTCGATGTCGAGACGCGGCCGCTCCCGGGGGACCGCCATGGGCAGGGCATCTTCAACGGCGACCAGGCCGAGGTCGTCGTTGACGCGATCACGGAGGTGGCAAGCCAATGAGCCGCACGCAGTACTACACCGCCACCAGTCTGGACGGCTTCATCGCCACCGCCGACCACTCGCTCGACTGGCTGTTCATCCGCCAGCAGGAGGGGGACGGTCCGATGAACTACGGCGAGTTCATCGCCGACGTGGGCGCCGTCGCGATGGGCTCGACGACGTACGAGTGGATCGTCGAGCACGAGTCCAAGGGCGGTCAGGTCGAGTTCAAGTGGCCATATGAGCAGCCGTGCTGGGTCTTCACTCACCGCGAGCTGACAGCGGTGACGGGCGCGGATATCCGGTTCGTGCGCGACGATGTGGCGGGTGTGCACGCGGAGATGGTCGAAGCCGCCGCAGGCCGCAACGTGTGGATCGTCGGTGGCGGGGATCTCGCCGGCCAGTTCGCCGACGCGGGCCTGCTGGACGACGTGTTCGTCTACATCGCACCGGTCACCCTCGGCGCTGGCGCGCCCCTGCTCCCGCGTCATCTCGAGCTGAAGCTGGAGGAGGTCACCCGCAACGTCGATTTCATGTGCGCCAGGTACGCGGTGGTCAGTTGAGGGTCAGCCGGCGCGGTAGATGAGACCAGTAGCGCCGGCCCGGAGCGTCAGGGTCTCCGCATCCACGACGTAACCGATCTCGGCGTCGCCACCGAGCACACCTGCCACGGTGCGCTCGACCTGGTCCTTCGCACCGCCGCAGGCCATGAGCGTCTGGGCGAAGTCGCGGACGACGAGGGTGGAGTCGGTGAACGTCACCTCACCGCCGCCGCCATTGCAGCCGAGCTCTGCGAGCAGCTTGTTGTCCGCGGTGAACCGGAGGGTGGAGCGCACCCCGGCAGGAACGCTTCCGACCACGCCGGTCTCGTCAGACCCGGACACGATCCCCTCCAGCGCCCACTCGGTGCCGGTCAGTGCCACGTCCGGCACAGCCACCTCCTCGTCCACGAGCTCGATCGTCGTGTCGGCGCCGGTGAGCGTCAACGTGTCCTCGACCAGCTCGTACGCCGGGTCGTCAGCTAGGAAGTCGGCCAGCCGCTCGTCGTATGCCATTAGCGGGTCTTCGCAGGCCATCTCGGTGCCGCCGAGCGGACCGGTCAACGTCAGCCGACCGTCAACCACGTTGTACGGAGCGAACATCGTGTTGCACCCGCCGCGGGCGCTCATCGTCCCGTCGTTGAAGGTCAACGAGAACCTGCTCGACACGAACGGGCGGCCCACCAGGGCGTCGTCGCGGTCGGACCCTCCACCGCCCGGTTCGCCGCCGTCGTCGGCGCTCACCGAACCGCACCCCGCCAAGAGCAGGGCAGCAGCCAGCGTCCCCATCACCCCACGTATCCGTCGCACGGGTCTACGACGCACCGTGGCGGCGTACGGTTCCGCTGTGCGGAGCATCGGGCAACGGAACGAGGCCGTCCACGTGGCGCTCGCGCACGCACGGTACGAGGTGCTGCCCACCCCGAGCATCGAAGCGACGGTGCTGGAGCACGTGCCCAAGGAGGTACCGCTCACTGTCACCGCCTCGGTCAGCCGCGGCCTGGAGGCGAGCCTGGAGTTGGTCGAGCGCCTGCGCGGGCACGGGTACGCCGTGACCCCGCACCTGGCTGCGCGGATGATCCGCGACCGTACGCATTTGTCCGAGCTGGTCGACCGTTTGGTCGGCCTCGGCATCGACGACGTGTTCGTCCCTGCGGGCGATGCCGACCCGCCGGTCGGCGACTATCCCGGGTCGCTGGGGCTGCTCCGTGACCTCACCGAGCTTGGCCGTCCGTTCGCGAAGGTAGGCATCACCGGCTACCCGGAGACCCATCCGAGCATCGACGACGACCTCACCATCCAGTCCATGTGGGACAAGCGTGAGCACGCGACCTACATCGTCAGCAACCTGTGCTTCGACGCCAAGGTGATCCGGCGCTGGGTGGAGCGGTTGCGCCGGCGCGGCGTAACCCTGCCGGTCCTGATCGGCATGCCCGGCCCGGTGGCGCCGGCCAAGCTGCTCGCGGTCGCGACCAAGATCGGGGTCGGGGAGTCCGCCCGGTTCCTGGCCAAGAACACGTCGGTGTTCGGCCGGATAGCGACGCCCGGCGGCTACCGGCCGGCCCGGCTGCTCAACAAGGTGGCCCCGCTGTTCGCCGACCCCGCCGCCGGCGTGGACGGGCTGCACCTGTTCACGTTCAACCAGGTCGTCGACGTCGAGGTGTGGCGGCTGTCGATGCTCGGCTACCAGGTCCCCGCCCGCTGAGCCACGCGGTCAGACCGCCGCGTCGAGCCCCTGCTGCCGCAGCCGCTCCCGGGTGTTCGGGTTGACCGACTCCTGGAACGGCATGTCGACGACCTCCGCGTCGACATGCTCGCCGGGCGTCTCGGCATACTCGTCGGGCAGCCAGACCCGCAGCGCGGTGCCGAGCTCGGACAGCTCGTTGGGCACGTACGCCATCGCGATGTTGGTCTCGAGCGGCGGCGACCACCACGGCGAGGTCACGTAGCCGACCGGGTCGTCGCTCGCGGCATCCGAGACAAGCCAGAAGTCCGGCGCGTAGTCGTCGATCGGTTTGCCGCCCAGCACCAACCCGACCAGCCGGTGCGTCCACGGCGGGTTGCCGGCCTCCATCGCCGCCCGCGCGGCCTCCAGCGCCTGCTTGCCTACGTAGTCGCCGGGCTTGCTGCGCGGCACCTGGTAGCCGAGGTTGACCTGGAACGGCAGCGTCTCGGCATCCAGGTCCTGCCCCCACGACATGATTCCGGCCGCGACCCGGCGGTGGTGTGCCGGTGCGATCACCGCCAGCCCGTGCGCCTTGCCCGCGTCCAGCACCGCCTGCCACATCCGTTCGGCATGCAGCGTCGCGTCGTGCAGGTAGATCTCGTAGCCCTTCTCGCCGGTGAAGCCGGTCTGGGACACTACGACCCTGCAGCCGGCGATCGTGCCCGCCCACAGCCCGTACGATGGGATGTCGGCCGCATCGGGACCGATCAGGTCGAGCATGAGGTCGATCGACTTCGGCCCCTGGATCTGGACCGGACACACGTCGATCTCCTTGATCTCGACGTCGAAACGCTTGGCCACGTTGACACCCTGCAACCAGAACATGAGGTCGCTGTCGGAGAGGCTGAACCAGAACTCGTCGTCGCTGAGCCGCAGCAGAACCGGGTCGTTGAGGATGCCGCCGGCCTCGTTGCACAAGATCACGTAGCGGGCGCGCATCGGCGGGATCTTGGCGGCGTCACGGGTGATGACGAAGTCGACGAACGCCCCCGCGTCCGGTCCCTGCACCTGGATCTGTCGCTCGACCGCGACGTTCCACATCGTGACCCGGTTGACCAGCGCGTCGTACTCGACCATTGCGCCGCCGTCCTCGTTCTTCACGTAGCCGCGGGGGTGGTAGACGCGGTTGTAGACCTCTGCCCGCCAGCAGCCGGCCTCGACCGACAGGTGCCAGTACGGCGACTTGCGGATCCGGGTCGAGATCAGCAGCTGCTGCGGCGTCGGGCCGGACTGGCGCAGGTTGATCGGCACCGACCGGTCGGACTGGTCGACGGTCGGGCTGTTGGCGTGCTCGCGCTGGCTCATGCGACCGGGACGCTAGTTGGCGGCGCGGATGCGGGTCAATGACTACTGTTCCGGCATGAGCAACTCGCGAGCGGAGGGCGGAACGACAACCACCGTCCAGTCCGTCGACCGGGCGGTCTCCGTGCTCGAGATCCTCGCGCACGCCGGCGATGCCGGGGTGACCGAGATCGCCGGCGAGCTCGGCGTGCACAAGTCGACGGCGTTCCGGCTGGTCGCGGCGCTCGAGCGGCGCGGGCTGGTCGAGCAGGACGGCGACCGAGGCAAGTACCGGCTCGGCGTGGGCATCTTGCGGCTGGCCGGCGCCACCACCGCCCGGCTCGACCTCGTCCAGGAGTCCCGGGCGCTGCTGCGCACGCTGGCGGCCGAGACCGGCGAGACCGTCAACCTCACGGTGCAGTCCGAGGGCGCCGCGCTGTACGTCGACCAGGTCGCCGGGTCGTCAGCGCTGCAGTCGCACAACTGGGTCGGCCAGCGGATCCCGTTGCACGCGACAGCCAACGGCAAGGTGCTGCTGTCCGGTATGACCGACGCCGAGGCCGCCAAGCTGGTCGGCCGCAGCCCACGGGCCTACACCGAGCACACGGTCCGGTCGTCGGCCGAGCTTGTCCGCAGCCTCGCCACCGTACGCGAGCGGGGCTACGCCGTTGCGGTCGACGAGCTGGAGGTCGGTCTCACCGCGACCGCCGCGCCACTGCGCAACCAGTACGGGGACGTGGTCGCGTCGATCAGCGTGTCGGGCCCCACCTTCCGGTTGCGGGGCGAGCCGCTCGCCGCGGCCACCTCCGCCGCCGTCGCGACCGCCGGCGACGTCACTCGACGCCTCGGGGGCCAGCCGCGCTGAGCGGTGGCGCTGAGGGGCGGCCCCGAGTCCTTGACGCTGCCGCGACGGCGGGAGCATGCTGCTGTGTTGCGTATCGATCGTCTCGTTGCGCTAACCGCAACAACGCGCCGCGACTCACCTCCGGAGTGCACATGGCTGACCTGTTCGTCGGCGGACGGTGGACCCGCGCGCGGGCAGGCGCTACCCGCGAGATCCGGTGTCCGGCCGACGGTCAGCTCGTGGCGACGGTGGACGAGGCCGGCCCCGACGACACCGAGCTGGCGATCGCGGCCGCCCGCACGGCCTTCGACTCCGGCGGCTGGCCGCAGACGCCCGCCCCAGAACGCGGCGCGCTGCTGGGCCGGGTCGTCGACCGGCTGGTCGAGCGCAAGGACGAGATCGCCCGCGCCGAGTCGCTCGACACCGGCAAGCGGCTGGTGGAGAGCGAGTACGACGTCGACGACGTGGTCGCGGTGTTCCGGCACTACGCGGGGTTGGCCGGCTCGGAGGCGGGCCGGGTCGTGGACGCCGGCCGGGCCGACGTCGTCAGCCGCGTCGTGCACGAACCGATCGGCGTGTGCGGGCTGATCACGCCGTGGAACTACCCGCTGCTGCAGACCTCGTGGAAGGTCGCGCCGTGCCTGGCTGCGGGCAACACGTTCGTGCTCAAGCCGAGCGAGCTGACGCCGTCGACCGCGATCCTGCTGATGCACGTGCTGGCAGAAGCGGGACTCCCAGACGGCGTGGCCAACCTGATGCTCGGCGCCGGCGCCGAGGCCGGGGCGCCGCTCGCGGAGCATCCCGACGTCGACCTGGTGTCGTTCACCGGCGGCCTGGTGACCGGCCGGACGGTGATGGCGGCCGCGGCCGTCACGGTGAAGAAGGTCGCGCTCGAGCTCGGCGGCAAGAACCCCAACGTCGTGTTCGCCGACGCCGACCGGGAGACCGCGCTGGACATGGCGCTGACCGCGGTGTTCCTGCACTCGGGCCAGGTGTGCTCGGCCGGGGCACGACTGGTGGTCGAGGAGTCCATCCATGACGAGTTCGTCGACGAGCTCGTGCGCCGGGCACAGGCCATCCGGCTCGGCGGACCCTTCGACGACAAGGCCGAGACCGGCCCGCTGATCTCAGCCGCGCACCGCGACAAGGTGGAGGGCTACGTCGCCGGCGGCGTCGCCGCAGGTGCGGTGCTGCGCTGTGGTGGGGCCCGACCGGACGACCCGGCGCTCGCCGACGGCTGCTACTACCTACCGACGATCCTCGATGGCTGCACCGCCGACATGGGCGTCGTACGCGAGGAGTCGTTCGGACCGGTGCTCACCGTCGAGACGTTCACCGACGAGGACGACGCCATACGGATCGCCAACGACACGCACTACGGGCTGGCAGGCGCGGTGTGGACCGCCGACGCCGGCCGCGCGCAGCGGGTCGCCGCCCGGATCCGCGCCGGCACGGTGTGGATCAACGACTACCACCCGTACGTTCCGCAGGCGGAATGGGGCGGCTACAAGCAGTCCGGCGTCGGCCGCGAGCTCGGCACCGCCGGCTTGGACGAGTACCGCGAGACCAAGCACGTGTGGCACAACGTCCGACCGCAGCCGCAGGGCTGGTTCGGCGGATGAGCTACGACTACGTGATCGTGGGCGGCGGGTCCGCCGGCTGCGCGCTCGCGAACCGGCTCAGCGCCGACGCGTCGACCACCGTGCTGGTGCTCGAGGCCGGCCAGTCCGACTTCCGGATGGACCCGTTCATCCACATGCCGGCGGCGCTGCCGTTCCCGATCGGCAGCCGGCTGTACGACTGGCGCTACCAGTCCGAGCCGGAGCCGCACCTCGGTGGGCGCCGGGTCGCGCACGCCCGCGGCAAGGTGCTCGGCGGCTCGAGCAGCATCAACGGGATGATCTTCCAGCGCGGCAACCCGCTCGACTACGAGCGCTGGGCGGCCGACAAGGGCATGGAGCAGTGGGACTGGGCGCACTGCCTGCCGTACTTCAAGAAGATGGAGACCTGCCTCGCCGGCGCCGACCAGTGGCGCGGCGGCTCCGGACCGCTGGTGCTGGAGCGGGGGGAGGCGGCCAACCCGCTGTTCGACGCGTTCTTCGCGGCGACGACACAGGCCGGCTACCAGCTCACCGACGACGTCAACGGCTACCGGCAGGAGGGCTTCGCGCACTTCGACCGCAACGTGTACCGCGGCCGCCGGCTGTCGGCCGCGCGGGCGTACCTGCACCCGGTCATGGGCCGGCCCAACCTCAGAGTCGAGACGCTCGCACGGACCACCGGGTTGCGGTTCCAGGGTCGGCGGGTGGTCGGGGTGGACTACCTGCGCGCCGGGCGGGTGCGGCGCAGCGTCCAGGCCGGCGAGGTGATCCTCAGCGCCGGCGCCATCGGTTCGCCGCAGCTGCTCCAGCTGTCTGGCATCGGCAACGCCGCAGAGCTCCGCGCCCTGGGCATCGAGGTCGTCGCGGACCTGCCCGGGGTCGGCGAGCACCTGCAGGACCACCTCGAGGTCTACGTCCAGCACGCCAGCTTGCGGCCGGTCTCGATCGCGCCGGGGCTGAAGCTCTGGCGGCGGCCGTTCATCGCGGCCGAGTGGCTGTTCTTGCGCCGCGGGCTGGGCGCGACCAACCACTTCGAGGGCGGCGGCTTCGTCCGCGGCAACGACGACGTGGACTACCCCAACCTGATGTTCCACTTCCTGCCGATCGCAATCCGTTACGACGGCACGTCGCCCACCACGGGGCACGGCTACCAGGTGCACGTGGGGCCGATGTACTCCGACGCCCGGGGGACGCTGAAGATCCGCAGCACCGATCCCAAGCAGCACCCGGCGATGCTGTTCAACTACCTGTCGACCGACCAGGACCGGCGGGAATGGGTGGAGGCGATCCGCGTCTCCCGGGACATCCTGGGCCAGCCTGCGTTCGCCCGCTACGACGACGGCGAGTTGTCGCCCGGGCCGGCGGTCGACACCGACGACCAGATCCTCACGTGGGTGGCCCAGGACGCCGAGACCGCGCTGCACCCGTCCTGCACCGCCCGGATGGGCGTGGACGACATGTCGGTCCTCGACCCGTCCAGCCTGCGGGTCCACGACGTGGAGGGGCTCCGGGTCGTCGACGCGTCCTCGATGCCGTACGTGACCAATGGCAACGTCTATGCCCCGGTGATGATGCTGGCCGAGAAGGCGGCCGACTTGATCGCGGGCAACACCTCGCTGCCGCCATCGGATGCGCCGTTCTATCGACACGGGGGCGGGTCCCCGACGTACCCTCCAGGTGACCCACGCAATAGGCAGGGAGACCGTCCATGAGTGCCACCGCAGAGCACGAGACGTCGCCCCGGCAGCCGGGACCGTCGGGAGGCAGGCACGCGGACGCCGGCGCGACCGGTGACACCGCGGTTTCGGTCCGCGGAATGTGGAAGGTCTTCGGCCCCAAGGGGCGTGCCGACAAGATCCCAGGCAGCGCGGAGGCAGACCTGCCGCGTCCTGAGCTGCTGGCCAACACCGGGTGCACCGCTGCGGTCAAGGACGTGTCGTTCGACGTCGAACCTGGTGAGGTGTTCGTCGTCATGGGCCTGTCCGGGTCGGGCAAGTCGACGCTGGTGCGGTGCCTGACCAGGCTGATCGAGCCCACCGCGGGCGAGGTCCTGCTCGACGGCGAGGACGTGCGGACCATGTCCGACAGTCGCCTGCGCGAGCTGCGCCGACACCACGTGTCGATGGTGTTCCAACACTTCGGCTTGCTCCCGCACCGCAGGGTGATCGACAACGTCGCCTATGGGCTGGAGATCCGCGGGGTTGGCAAGAAGGAGCGGCACGAGAAGGCGCAGCAGATGGTCGACCTGGTCGGCCTGTCCGGCAACGAGCGGTCCTACCCCGACCAGCTCTCCGGCGGCATGCAGCAGCGAGTCGGGCTGGCCAGGGCGCTCGCCGTCGACCCCACCGTGATGCTGTTCGACGAGCCGTTCTCCGCGCTGGACCCACTGATCCGCCGCGACATGCAGAACGAGGTCATCCGGCTGCACCACGAGGTCGGCAAGACCATGGTGTTCATCACCCACGACCTGGCCGAGGCGCTCAAGCTCGGCGACCGGATCCTGATCATGCGCGACGGCGCGATCGTCCAGGTGGGCACGCCCGACGAGGTGGTTGCTGCCCCCGCCGACGACTACGTCCGCGACTTCGTCAGCGACGTGCCGCGCTCCCATGTCATCACGCTGCGCTGGGTGATGCGCGACCCGCGGCCAGGCGACTCGATGGACGGTCCGGCGCTCCCTCCGGACACGATCGTGCAGGAGGCGGCGCGCCGCGTGCTGGACTCCGAGCACCCCGTACGGGTGGTCGAGAACAGGACGGTGCTCGGCGTCGTCGACGACGTGGACATCCTCCGGATAATCGTCGCCGAGGAGGCAGTGACGGCGTGAGCGTCGCCGCCCCGCCGAGACCAGCACCGGCTCCCGACCGCAGGGTGCCGGAGCAGAAGGCGGCCCCGCCGCGCTCCGACGGCTGGCGCTGGTACACGCTGCTAGGCGTTCTGGTCGGGTGGCTCGTCGCGTGGGAGTTTCTGCAGGGAAAGCAGACCCTGGAGATCGGCGTCTCCGAGAACACCGACTTCCACCGCTGGCTCAACGGCATCCGTGACGACGTTGACGCCGCACGAGACGACAACTGGTTCCTCCAGTACGTGATTGGTGGGATCAGCGACGCACTGGACTGGACGGTCGAGACGCTGCAGGAGCTGTTCAGTGTCCCGGCCTTCCCTCGCCCCGTGCCCGAAGTCGGCTGGCTCGGCGTAGTGGCGCTCGCCGTCCTGGCCGCGCTCGTCTTCGCGGGTGTCCGGATCGCTGCCCTGGTGGCAGTCTCGATGCTGGCGTTCGGTTACTTCGGCTACTGGGAAGAGAGCATCGACCTGCTGATCATCACCGGTGTCGCGGTCGCGATCTGCGTGCTGATCGGGCTGCCCCTCGGCATCTGGATGAGCCGCAGCAAGGCAGCAACGGTGGCCATCACCCCCGTGCTCGACGTCATGCAGACGATGCCGTCGTTTGCCTACCTCACTCCGCTGGTGCTGTTCTTCGGGATCGGCCCCGCCTCCGCAGTCGTGACTACGCTGATCTTCGCGCTGCCGCCGCTCGTACGGATCTCTGCCCACGCCCTGCGCAGCGTCTCGCCGTCAACCGTCGAGGCGACGACGTCGATGGGATCCACGTCCGGCCAGATGCTCCGCAAGGTGGAGCTGCCCATGGCCCGCCGCACCATCATCGTCGGTCTCAACCAGACCACGATGGCGGCCCTGTCGATGGCGACTATCGCCGCTCTGATCGACGGCCCCGGGTTGGGAGAGCCGGTGCTGACCGCGCTGCAGAGCCTGAACGTCGGCGACGCGTTCGTCAGCGGTCTGTGCATCGTGATCATGGCGATCATGCTCGACCGGACGACCACGGCGATCAGCGAGCGGTCCGATGCGTCGGCCCGGGCTCGGCAGGATCCGCGGCTGCGTCGCATCGTCCTGGCCGTCGGAGCCGTCCTTACCGTCGTTGCGGTCTATCTGTCGCGGACGTACAGCAGGTTCGCGGCGTTCCCGGACAGTCCCGACCTCGGAGACCCGCTCTCGAACCGGGTGTCCCGGGCGACCAACTCCTTCGTCGACACCTTCGGCGAAACAACCGACCGGTTCAAGGACTTCGTCAGCTTCGAGCTGATCAACCCGCTCGAGCTTCGCCTGGCCGAGTCGCCTTGGTGGCTGATGGCGGGCGTGCTCGTGGCTGTGGCGTTCCTCCTGGGTGGGGTGCGGGCAACCGCATCGACGATGATCTGCCTCCTGATCATTCTTGGCAGCGGGCTGTGGAATGAAACTATGAATACCCTGACCACGGTGCTCGTCGCCGCCGCGATGGTCATGCTCCTCGGCGTGGTTGTCGGCGTCTGGATGGGCCGCAACCGTCGGGTGGACAGCTGGATTCGACCTATCCTGGACGCGCTGCAGACGATGCCGCCATTCGTCTATCTGGTGCCAGCGCTCGCGCTGTTCAGCACGAGCCGGTTCACCGCGATCTTCGCCGCTATCGCGTTCGCCGCGCCGGTGGCGATCAAGCTGGTGGCCGACGGCATCCGCGGGGTATCACCGTCGACGGTCGAGGCCGCGGATTCCGCAGGAACCGGCCGATGGCAGATGATCACGAAGGTGCAGCTGCCGATGGCCCGGTCCGGGGTGGTGCTCGCCGCCAACCAGGGCCTGTTGTTCGTGCTCTCGATGGTGGTCATCGGCGGACTCGTGGGCGGCGGGGGGCTGGGCTTCCTCGTCGTGAGCGGCTTCTCGCAGCGTGAGGACTTCGGCAAGGGTCTTGCGGCCGCGATCGCGATCGTTGCCCTCGGTGTGATGCTCGACCGGATCACACAACATACGGCTGCTCGCTACGGACGAGTGACGACGAGATGAAGAACCGACGGTCACACCGGGTGGCCGAGGCGAATCGCTAGACAGGGAGAGACAAGTGGCACGAGTGGGACGACAGACGCGGTGGCTTGCCACGCTCAGCGTCGCCGGGCTGGCCCTCGTGGGCTGCGGCGGTGGCGACATCGAGAGCAATGAATCCGCCAGCGGCGAGGACTGCGGCGACTTCAACATGGCGATCAACCCGTGGGTTGGCTACGAGGCGTCGGCGTACGTGGTCGGCCAGGTGGCGGCCAACGAGCTCGGCTGCGACGTCGCGTACAAGAACCTGAAGGAGGAGATCGCCTGGCAGGGCTTTGGCTCGGGCGAGGTCGACGTGGTGATCGAGAACTGGGGTCACGAGGACCTGAAGAAGGAGTACATCGAGAAGCAGGGCACCGCGGTACGTGTCGGCCCCAACGGCAACATCGGCTACATCGGCTGGTACGTCCCGCCGTGGCTGGCCGAGGAGTACCCGGACGTCCTCGACTGGCAGAACCTCAATAGCTACGCCGACGAGTTCGAGACGTCAGAGTCCAACGGGAAGGGCCAGCTGCTCGACGGTGACCCGTCCTTCGTCACCAACGACGAGGCGCTGGTCGAGAACCTCAACCTGGACTTCGAGGTCGTATTCGCGGGCAGCGAGGCGGCGCTGATCCAGGCCTTCCGGCAGGCCGAGGCCAACAAGGACTGGGTGATCGGCTACTTCTACGAGCCACAGTGGTTCCTCAACGAGGTTGCGCTGCAGAAGGTGTCACTCCCGCCGTACGAGCCGGGATGCGACGCCGATCCCGAGAAGGTCGACTGCGACTACCCGAAGTACATCCTGGACAAGATCGCCAGCGCGGAGTTCATGGACTCGGGCAGCCCGGCAGCCGCCCTGGTCGAGGCTTTCGAGTGGACCAACGCGGACCAGAACACCGTCGCCACCTACATCGCCGAGGACGGGATGTCGCAGGAGGACGCTGCCGAGAAGTGGATCGAGGACAACCCGGACAAGGTCGACGCCTGGCTCGCCTGACCAGCACCGCCGAGTGGCGCGAAGCGGGTGTCCAGTCCGCGGTTTCGGACCCGCAACGCGCCACTCGACGGCGTGGTGGTGCCGCGGTACCGTTGTCTCGGATAGTGCACAGGGTTGCACATAGCGCAACCCG
>Ga0136614_10000507_pt1 | contig 19558 bp, 16 predicted proteins | sample AntDrymUQ2792106_2_FD_106643 | JGI IMG/M metagenome (GOLD analysis project Ga0136614, IMG submission 106643) | Polar desert sand microbial communities from Dry Valleys, Antarctica - metaG UQ279 (21.06) | ecosystem: Environmental > Terrestrial > Soil > Desert | place: Antarctica: Dry Valley... | reverse complement strand
GTCACGCGTGCCGCTGTTCTCGCGGCGCTGTTGGCGTTGGTATCGGTCGCCGCGACCGTTGCCGTCGCCGCGCCACCTTCCAAGGAGGACGTGCAGGCCGCGAGAGATCGGCTCGAACGGATCGAGGACGCGCTGGGCGACATCCGGGCCCAGCTGGCCGGAACCCAACTCCGCTTGAACGACGCCGCGTCGAAGATCGAGCAGCAGCAGATCGCACTCGAGAAGGTCACCACCGATCTGGTTCGGACGCAGGCCGCGTTGGATCGAGCGCGAGCCCGCTATGAGAGGATCCGCGCCCGGCTCAACGAGCGAGCCGCGGTCGCGTACATGACGGGGCCTGCGTCGAGCATCAACTTCATCTTGGACGCCGACAACGTGTCGGACCTCACGGATCGGCTGGCGTACGTCGACGCCCTCGCTCGGTCGGACGCGGGGCTCGCCGTCCAGGTCGCGAATCAGAAGAACATCCTGACGGCGACCGAGGCCACGCTCGAGGACCAGCAGGCCCGAGAGATCCGTGAGCTCGAGAGGGTACGGGAGCAGCGACGTGATGTGGCCGAGCTCTTCGACCACCAGCAGGGGTTGCTCGACGAGCAGGAGCGGCTGGAGGCAGAGGCGGAGCGGACGTTCAAGAAGAGGAAGGCCGACTACGCGGACTGGCTCGAGGAACAGGCGGCCCAAGCAGCCGAAGAAGAGAAGGCGGACGCGAACGGCGGCGGGGTGTGGAACGGGGGCCCGCTGGTGCCCTTCGATCATCTCTTCGAGCGTTGCCCGGTCGGCCAGCCTCGTGGGTACGGCGATGGCTTCGGGGCACCCCGCTACGCGGGCGGCTACCACCTCCACAAGGGGGTCGATATCGTGGCGCCGGAGGGAACCCCGATCTACGCCCCCTTCGACGGCCACGCCTACACGAGCGCCAACGGGCTCGGCGGCAACGTCGTGTTCGTCGTGGGCTCCGTAGGCACCGTATACAACGCCCACCTCTCGACGTACTCGGACAGCTCCAACAGCCTCGTGTCGGCCGGCGACGTGATCGGCTACGTCGGGAACACCGGGTCGAGCACCACGCCACACGATCACTTCGAGTTCCACCCCAACTCGATGCCCGGCCCTTGGCCGCCGAGCTATTACGGATACTCCTTGGTCGAGGACGCGATCAACCCCTACCCGTTGCTGCTCCAGGCCTGCGGCTAACGGGCGCGCGTCCCCGCTTCTCCTCGCTTCTCTGAGCGTCTCCTATCCTGAGTCCATGCGAACCGCCGACGTCCGACACGTGGGAGTGGTCGGTGGTGGGCTCATGGGCTCGGGTATCGTCGAGGTCTGCGCTCGCGCCGGCCTCCGCGTCACCTTCGTCGAAGCATCGGACGAGCTCGTGGCCGCCGGCCGCGGCCGAGTCGAGCGGTCGGTCGCGAAGGCGGTCGAGCGGGGCAAGCTCGACACGGCCGCGGCCGAGGAGGCGCTCGGCCGGATCGACGCCGCCACGGAACTCGAGGTGCTCGCCGGCGTGGACCTCGTGATCGAGGCCGCCACGGAGGACCGGGACGCGAAGGCCGTCATCTTCGCGCACCTCGGAACCGTCATCCGCCCGGAGGTCGTCCTGGCCTCCAACACCTCCTCGATCCCGATCCGCGAGCTCGGTGCCGCGAGCGGACGTCCCGAGATGGTGATCGGGATGCACTTCTTCAACCCGCCGCCGGTGATGGCACTGCTCGAGCTCACGACCTCCGACGACACGAGCGAGGTGACGTACGAGTTCGTTCGCGCATTCGGGACAGAGGTCCTCGGCAAGACGTGCGTGCGCTCCGGCGACGAGGCGGGATTCATCGTGAACCGGCTCCTGATCCCGTACCTGTTCGACGCGATCCGGCTGTACGAGTCGGGGTTCGCCACACGGGAGGACATCGACACCGCGATGCGCCTCGGGCTCGCACATCCGATGGGTCCGCTCACCCTGTCCGACCTGATCGGGCTGGACACGCTGCTCGCGATCGGTGAAGTGCTGCGGGAAGCCTTTCCCGGGGAGTCGAAGTACGAAGCGCCGAAGCTCCTCAGAGACCTGGTCGCCGAAGGCAAGCTCGGCAAGAAGTCGGACGGCGGGTTCTACGACGCCTGAACAGTGTCACCGAGACGCCTCCGCGCACTCGCACCCCTGTGGGCCGACGGTGGCGCTGTGCGACGTGCCCGGCTCCAGGTCCAATCGATCGCCTGCCGTCAGCTCGATGTCGCCGTCGTCCGTATGGAACACGATGGATCCGGAGAGGCAGAAGAGCACCTTGTGGAAGGCGTGGTCGTGCGGCCCATAGCGCTCCTCCGGACCGTTCCCCCAGGATCGAGGTGCGGAGCATCCTTCTGCCTCGAAGGCGGCAAGGGCGTCGGCGCGTGCCGCGTTCCCGGCTCGTCGGGTCGCACCCACGTTCAGAGCTCGATGCCCAAGATCTCCCGGGCGAGGTTCAGCTCCTCGATGGGGACGAGGATCGCCGCCTGGGTCCTTGCGGACGCTCGTTCCGCCTCGCCCGGAAGCTCGATCCGAACGTCGACGCCTCCCGCGCGGAGGCGGTTCGCCTGGACACCGACGTCCTGCAGGCGCGTCCAGGTGACGACAGCCATGTCGCTCGCGGGACCATCCTGGTCGGGATCGACGGCGATGTCGTCGACGAGCCCGACGTCGCCCGTGAACTCGACGAGGACCGCCTGCGCGTCGATCAGGTTCGACGCGTGCACGATGATCTCAACTCCGCCGTCCTCCAGCGTCTCCCCCCGCTGCGCACCGATCTCTTCCTCGTCGAGCAAGGCGAGGAAGGCGTCGACGTCCTCCTCGATCATGGAGGTGAGCAAGACCGGCTCCACTTCGAGGGCGAATCGGCCGAGCGACCCGGCCGCCGGGTCTTCACCACGCTCGACGACTTCTAGACCGCCGGGCTCAGCCTCCTCGGTCTCCTCTTGCGCAGGAGACGGGCCGGGAACGAGCGCCGACCCGCAGTTGAGACAGGTGGTGGACCAGGTTCCGTACTCCGCCAGGCAGTTCGGGCAGTGCGTGTAGCTGCCCTCGGTGGTCAACGGACGTCGCCGCGGCCGTGGACCGGGGGCACGCCCTTGCGTGCGAACTCGACCCACTGTCCGTGCCACGGTTCCCGGGCGAACCGCCTCACCTGGAGCGCGCCGAACCCCGTGGCGTCGATCCGCCCCTGGAGCACCCACGCGGGCGGCTTGGGGTTCTCGGCCGAGAAGTAGCGCTCGAGGGCCATCAGGATCGCGCGGTCCTCCTCGGGCGAGACCTCCTCCGAGATCTCGAAGCGCCGTTCGCCATCCGTGCCGTTCGTCACCGGGCGCCGTCCATCGCTTATAGGGGGATGTTCCCGTGCTTGCGTGCCGGGATCGTCTCGCGCTTCGTGGACAGCATCCGGAGGGCTTTGATCAGCCTGGGCCTCGTCTCCGCGGGCTCGATCACGTCGTCGATGAACCCTCGCTCCGCGGCCGCGTACGGCGTCGAGAACTTGTCGCGGTACTCGCGGATCAGCTCGGCTCGCCTGGCCTCCGGATCGGCGGCCTTCTCGATCTCCTTCTTGAACACCACGTTGACCGCTCCCTCGGCACCCATGACCGCGATCTCGGCGGTCGGCCACGCGAACGACACGTCGGCGCGCAGGTGCTTCGAGTTCATGACGAGATACGCCCCGCCGTACGCCTTGCGGGTGATCACCGTCATCCGGGGGACCGTCGCCTCCGCGAACGCGTACAGGAGCTTCGCGCCGTGGCGGATGATGCCGCCGAACTCCTGCTCGGTGCCCGGGAGGAATCCGGGAACGTCCACGAACGTGAGGATCGGGATGTTGAACGCGTCGCAGAACCGGACGAACCGGGAGGCCTTCTCCGATGCATCGATGTCCAGCGTCCCCGCGATCACCTTCGGCTGATTCCCGACGATCCCGATCGTGCGTCCGTCCAGGCGCGCGAACCCGACCACGATGTTCATCGCCCACAGCGGGAAGATCTCGAGGAACTCGCCGTCATCGACGACACGCCGGATCACCTCGTGCATGTCGTACGGCTCTTGCGCGCGGTCGGGGACGAGGTGCGTGAGGCCGTCGTCCACTCGGTCGGGGTCGTCCGTGGTCGCGTACGCGGGGGGATCCTCCAGGTTGTTCGAGGGGAGGAAGGAGAGCAGGTACCGAACGCGGTTCAGCACGTCCTCGTCGTCCTCACCGATCGAGGAGGCGACGCCCGACTTGGCGGAGTGGGTCATGGCGCCGCCGAGCTCCTCGAACGTGACCTCCTCACCGGTCACCGTCTTGATCACGTCGGGCCCGGTGATGAACATGTGGGATGTCTCCTTGACCATGAACGTGAAGTCGGTGATCGCGGGGGAGTACACTGCGCCGCCGGCGCACGGGCCCATGATCACGGAGATCTGCGGGATCACACCGCTCGCTCGCACGTTGCGTTCGAAGATGAAGCCGTACCCGGCGAGCGAGGCGGCGCCCTCCTGGATGCGGGCCCCTCCGGAGTCGTTGATCTGAACGAAGGGCGCGCCGGTGGAGATCGCCAGGTCCATCACCTTGCAGACCTTCTGCGCATGGACCTCACCCATGGAGCCCCCGAAGACCGCGAAGTCCTGCGATGCCACGAAGATCTTCCGCCCCCCCACGGTCCCGTAGCCGGTGACGACACCGTCGCCGGGCGGACGCTTGCGGTCCATCCCGAAGTCGTGCGCACGGTGTACGGCGAACGGGTCCGTCTCCACGAAAGAGCCCTTGTCCATCAGCAGCTGGACCCGTTCTCGCGCGGTGAGCTTCCCTCGCTCGTGCTGCTTGGCGGCGGCGTCCCTGCCTCCCGGCGTGAGAGCCGCCTTCCTGCGCTTCCGCAGCTCGTCGATCCGTTCCTCGACGGTGGTCGTCTTCGCGGTCTCGACGTCCTTATCGGTGGTCGCCATAGGGCGGAGTCTATTCGTGGTGGGCGCGATCGGGGCAGTGCGGTAGAAAGCCATGCGGTAGGGAGCCATGCGGTAGGGAGCCATGCGGTAGGGAGCCGCTCGGCACGGAGCCGCGCGGCACGGAGCCGCGCGGCACGGAGTGGCTCGTCATCGCGCCGCTCAGCAGTCCTTCGGGGACCACCCGGCGTTCCGCCACGTCCCGATCTTGAACACCATCCGGATGGACACGATGGCGTTCGTGCGCCCGTTGAGGGCGCGCGGGGAGAGCTCCCAGGCCGGACGCGTGTACTCGGTGTATCGGGCCGGCCACATGTCCCGGTCGTGCTGGAACAGGCCTCGATATCGGCCCGTGGGCTCCGACGTCGCGGACGGGTCGAGGCCGCTCTCGCGACGGGCGATGCAGATCGCCCGTTCCTGACCGCCGGGGACCGGACCGAACCGCTCCACGGCGCAGGCGATCCTTCGCTTCGCGAAGGCTTGGGTCGATTCGTCGGCTCGGCGATGGAAGTCGCACGGACCCGGGGCATGATGAGCGAACACCGGCGTCGCTTCGAGAAGGACGCCGACGATCAGCGCGAGGACCGCGATCGCGGATCGTGTTCGCATCAACGCCTCATCTCGGTGTGCACGTGCGGAACCGCCGATGGGAAGGTCCCGCTCGGCGGCTCTCGCGGACAGTAGCGGGTGCAGGCGCTTCGCGTCTACACGGCTACCCGTCGACCCGCCCTCCCGCGCGCCAGTAGACGCCCGCCTCCCTGTCCAGGAATCCTTCGTCGACGAGCGAGCGGCGGAGCGCGGCGTGATCGAGGAAGAAGCCTCCGACGATCGCGTTGACCTCTCGTTCGTAGTAGTGGACGCCGGGCTCGAACTCGATCGCGATCCGCCCGAGGACGATCCGTCGCTTCGAGGCCTTCGTCGGGATCTCGGTGAGACGCCCGTCGCGGAAGAACGCGCGGAGCACCGCTTCCTCGTCTTCGTTGGCCGCGCCGAGCGCGATCCCTGCGTCTCGGCGCGGCCCAACCTGCTCGGCAGCCCACCGAAGGGTTTCCCGATCGAGCCGGTAGGTGCGATGGTCGGATCCCAGCCGGGCGACGCCGGCGGCCGCGAGTCGGGTCAGGTGCCGGCGCACCCGGGCGAGGGGCAGCTCCAGGTTCTCCGCCAGCGGCGCGGCCGCGGCGTCGCCCGCCGCCAGGGCGCCGGCGATCCGCAGCCGCTCGGGATCCGCGAGCGCGCGAAGTATGTCGTCGGGATGCTCGGTCATGTCGGTCTCGTTGCCTACCATGATGCGATGCTCCTCACGGATCCGCAGCGCCGGACGCTCGATCGGCTGATCGGCACGGAGGAGCGGCCCGTCTTCGCCCCAGACCTTCGCCAGAGGCTCGTCGACAGGATCGAGGGAGCGGCGCGCGAGCTCGAGCTCCAGGAGCCGCTGTGGCTGGGGAAGGAGGCGCTCAACCAGCTCGCTCGGTGCGAGGGCAGGTTCGCTGCCAGGCTCCACCGGGAGGACCCGCCGTTCGAGCACTCCGTCAACACGGCCGCGGGGGTGCTCGTGCACAAGGCGATCGAGGTCGACGTCGGTGCACGCGACGGCATGGATCCTCACGCGATCGCGGTGACGGCTGCGGAGCGGCTCGCTGAACGGGAGGAGCGGTTCGCCGAGTTCTGGCGCGAGCAGTCCGGGTCCGAGCAGGACGACCTCCTGATGGAGGTCGTCCGCAAGGTCACGCTCTTCCAGGGGTCGTTCCCTCCGCTCCGCGAGCTTCGCCGGGAGATGGCCCCCATCACGGAGCTGCCGGTCAAGGCGCAGCTGCTGGGAGGAGATCTCACCCTCTCCGGCAAGATCGACCTGGTCCTCGGCGTGCCCGATCGTCTGGAGCCGAGTCGGGGAACCCGGCTCGCCGTCGATCTGAAGACCGGCGGGGCGTGGCCGGAGCACGCGGAGGACATGCGCTTCTACGCCCTGCTGATGACGCTCCGCTTCGGGGTCCCGCCCTATCGGGTGGCCTCGCTGTTCCTCGACTCAGGCGAGTGGCAGGCGGAGGAGGTCGCCGAGGAAACGCTGTTCCACGCCGCCGACCGCGTGGTCTCGGCCGCCAGAGCCGCCGGTGCACTCCTGGCCGGTCGGGAACCGCAGCTCACCGGCGGGTCGTGGTGCGGCTGGTGCCCTCGGGCGTTCGTCTGCCCGAGCGCCGAGCCGCGTCCCGTCTAGTTCAGCGTCGGGTCGAGCGGCATCGTGGCGAGGAGCCGGAAGTCGGGTCCCAGACGTCCCACCGCGGACGCCCAGAGACCTTCAGGGTCATCGGTGAACACGTCGCCGGGGAGTGCGCGCGTCGCGTGCCATGAGTCCTCCGCGATCTCGGCCTCGAGTTGTCCCGAGCTCCAGCCCGCGTAGCCGGCGAAGACCCGGGCGCGCCGAAGGCCACCGAGCGAAGCGGTGTCGGTCTCTTCGGGCAGGAATCCGATCGAATCGAGGGCGAGGACACCCGCGCGCTCGGGGTCTTCGAAGTCCGCGAGCACGACGGCCGCTTCGGGCTGGACCGGTCCGCCCCGGAAGAGCGTTTCGCCGGGAGGGACCAATGGGGAGAGTGGGGGTGCCGCCTCCTCGACCGTGGCTTCGAGCGGATGGTTCAGGACGACGCCCACGGCGCCTTCGTCGTCGTGGTGGCCGATCAGCACGACGGTCCGCCGGAAGTTCGGGTCCCACAGGCCCGACCCCGCGACGAGCAGATGACCGCGCAGGTTGTCCACTGGCGACATGCTCCCACCGATGCCTCTCGGCGCCTCCCGGTTGTTAGGGTTCGGCGGCCCGCATCGGAGAGTGCCCATGTCGAAGGACCTGTATGAGATCGGCGAGACCCCCCCGCTCGGGGAGGTGCCGGCGCAGATGCATGCGCAGGTGGTACGCCCCGAACGGTACGGCGAACCGCGGGATGCGATCCGCGACGAGGTGATCGGCGTGCCCACCCTAGGCCCGCAGGACGCGCTCGTGATGGTGATGGCGGCCGGCGTGAATTTCAACAACGTGTGGGCCGCCCGCGGCGTGCCGATCGACGTGACGAAGACACAGGCGCGATGGGGCGAGCCGACCGACTTCCACATCGTCGGGTCGGATGCCTCGGCGATCGTCTACGCGGTTGGGTCCGACGTCAGCGGCCTGGCCGTCGGGGACCACGTGGTGGTCCACGCCGGCCAGTGGGACTCCGACGATCCGTGGGTCGTGGAAGGGAACGATCCGGGTCTCGCGGCGAGCTTCCGCGTCTGGGGGTACGACACGTGCTGGGGCTCGATGGCCCAGTTCACCAAGGTGCAGGCGCATCAATGCCTCCCCAAGGCCGATCGGCTCACCTGGGAGGAAGCCGCCGCCCCGACCCTCACGGGCGCGACCGCCTACCGGATGCTGCACGGCTGGCCGCCGAACACCGTGAAGCCGGGCGAGGTCGTACTCGTGTGGGGCGGTGCGGGTGGGCTGGGTTCCCTCGCGATCCAACTCGTGGCGCTCGCGGGCGGCAGACCGATCGCGGTGGTCTCCTCACCCGCGAAGGGGGAGTACTGCAAGGGGCTCGGCGCACTCGGCTTCATCGACCGGACGGACTTCTCCCATTGGGGGGTGCCTCCTCCCTGGGACTCGCCCGACTGGAAGGCGTGGCTCGACGGCGCGAAGGCGTTCGGGAAAGCGATCTGGGACACGGTGGGGGAGAAGGCCAGTCCGAGGATCGTGTTCGAACACCCCGGGCAGGACACGATCCCCACCTCCAACTTCGTGTGTGATCGCGGCGGCATGATCGTGATCTGCGCGGGCACCACCGGCTACGACACGCTGATCGACGTGCGCTACCTCTGGTACCTCCAGAAGCGCTACCAGGGTTCCCACCTGTTCAACGACGACCAGGCGGCAGCGTTCAACGACCTCGTGCGAGCGGAGAAGATCCGAACGACGCTGGGACACACCTACGGCTACGAGGAGGCCAGCCAAGTACATCAGCTGATGGCCGACGGGAAGCTCCCGGAGGGCAACGTCGCCGTGCTGGTCAATGCGCCGGGGCCTGGTTTACGCGGCTTGGGGTGACGACGGGGTGGATCAGCGCACCTGCACCAGCTCGACGAGGACGCCCCCCATGTCCTTCGGATGAACGAACGCGATCAAGGTGTCTCGTGAGCCCGGTCTCGGGACCTCGTCGATCAGTCGGACCCCCTCCTCCCGGAGGCGGGCCAACGACGCGGCCACGTCGTCCACCCGGTAGGCAATGTGATGCATGCCGGGGCCGCGCTTCGCGAGGAACACCCCGACGGGCGTATCCGGCCCCAGCGCGCCGAGCAGCTGGATGTACGAGGTCCCCACCGCGAACAGGACCTCGTCGACGCCCTGATCCTCGACACGTTCCCGATGGGAGGGCTCCACGCCCAGCGTGCGCCGGTAGTGCTCGACCGCGGCGTCGAGATCGTCCACCGCGATCCCGACATGATCGATGTCGACGATCACCGTTTCCTCCGAGTGCCGGGCTGCAGGCGCGCGACCAGGTCCTGAGCGGCTGCGACGTGATACAGCGGCAGGGTCAGCACCCGAGTGACGGCCGCCACGCCCTGTGCGCGGAGGTCGTCCTCGGGCTTCGCGCCGTCGAGATGCGGGGCTCTGAGCACGTAGAACTCCACGAGGTCGAGGAACTGCGCGAGCGACGGGGTCAGTCCCCCTCGCTCGTACGCGTAGATCGTCTGCCGGGAGGAGGGAGCGCCCTCGAGGGCCGCGGCCCCGTCCACGGAACGGTATCCGGCCGCCTTCCGCAGCTCGCGCAGCAGCCCGCCCACGACCCGCCGGTCCTCGTCGCTCTTGGGAGGCTGTTTCGTGCGGGCCACAGCCGCACGATATCGAACCATCCATGAGACTTTCGGCGGAGGAGTCTCATCCCCCATTTGGGGCCGAAGGTCGGATTCACGGGGGACAGGGAAGGGTATAGCGTGCGTACGGAAGGCCAGAACCCCAGCAAGACCGCTGATCTCGGAGGAACGGTGACGGAGAAGAACCACAGTTCGGCAACCGCAGCCCTCCTCTCGGGATCGACCACGCTCCGCGCGGGCCGCGCCGACGTGTTCCGCCAGCGCGATCGCACTAAGCGGAAGCGGCTCCTCCGTGCGATCGTCATCGTGACCTCATTGGACGCCTACCTCTGGTGGCGGTACTCGACCGGTCGGCCGCTGAGGCTGCCGACCATCCCGGAGTCGTTCCCATGGGAGATCTACCTGCCGGCGATGCTCCTCATCGTGGCCATCGGGCTCATGGTCGCGATGCCGCTGCTCTCCGGTCGATCTCCGCATATCACCGTGTATCCCGAGCAGGTCGAGGTCGGGCTCACCGAGCTGAAGGGCCTCGACACGCAGGTCGACGAGGTCGTGCGCACCCTGGACGTGTTCCTCGGGTACGGAGTCTTCCGCGACGAGCTCGGGGGCACCCCCCGGCGCGGGATCCTCTTCGAAGGGCCGCCGGGGACCGGCAAGACGTACCTGGCGAAGGCGATGGCCAAGCAGGCGGGCGTCCCGTTCCTGTTCATCTCGGCGACCGCACTCCAGTCGATGTGGTTCGGGATGACCGCGTATCGCATCCGTTCGTTCTTCAAGGCACTCCGCAAGGCTGCCCGCAAGGAAGGGGGCGCGATCGGCTTCATCGAGGAGATCGATGCGATCGCGCAATCGCGGGACGGAGTGAACGGCTCGTCGCCGGACGGCATGGAGCGCTCGGTGGATCGGTTCATGTCCTCGAACACGGGTGGGATGGTCAACGAGCTGCTGATCCAGATGCAGTCGTTCGATCAGCCGCGCGTCCGTACCCGGATCTGGGGGAAGTTCCTGGGGTGGCTGAACGGCTATCTCCCCGCCGATTGGCAGCTGAAGATGATCGGACCGGAGTACCACAACATCCTGCTGATCGCGGCCACGAACCGGGCGGACTCGCTCGATACCGCCCTCATGCGACCCGGCCGCTTCGACAGGCGGCTGTACTTCGACGTCCCCACCCAGAGCGAGCGGGAAGATCTGGTCGACTACTTCCTCGAACGGAAGAAGCATCATGAACAGCTCGACGACCCCTCCGTCCGAACGCGGATCGCGCACGAGTGCTTCGCGTACACGCCGGTCATGATCGAGCATCTCTTCGACGAGGCGCTCCTGGTCGCGCTCCGCGAGGGGCGGCGGGAGATGAACTTCGCCGACGTGATGGAGGCGAAGTTCACCGAGGAGATCGGCCTGAAGCAGGCCGTCACCTACACCACGAACGATCGTCGCGCCGTGGCGGTGCACGAGGCGGGACACGCGACCGTCGCGCACTTCCTCGGACAGAACCGCCGTCTCGAGGTGCTCTCGATCATCAAGCGGCGTGGATCGCTCGGCCTCCTCGCCCACGGCGACGAGGAGGAGCGCTTCACGCGCAGCCGGACCGAGATCGAATCGGGCATCGCGATCTCCCTCGGAGGCCTCGCGGCCGAGGAGCTCGTCCTCGGCGAGTCCGGCACGGGGCCGGCGAGTGACCTGATGGTTGCCACACAGCTGGCCGCGCAGATGGTGGGCTCGTTCGGGATGGCAGGATCCTTGATCTCCTTCGACGCGGTGTCCCACGGCCCGATCGGGGGCGCGAACCTCGTGGCGAAGGTCCTGGCCGACGAGCGCGGCAAGCAGAGCGTGGAGGACATCCTCACGGCGCAGAAGGAGCGCGTGCTGGAGGTGCTCGCCGAGAACCGAGACGTCCACGCGGCACTCGCGCAGGCGCTCGTGGATCGTGACGAGCTCATCCGCGAGGAGATCCTCGAGGTGATCCACGGAGCGGTCGCGGCCCGGAGCTGAGCCGTCCAACCGTCTCACCGATCGGCAGCCGTAGACTCGAGGCGTGAGCACGTCCACCCGCTCCGTGATCGTCGCCGGCGCCCGAACGCCCACCGGGAAGTTCGGGGGCGCTTTCGCCCGACTGAAGGCCGCCGAGCTTGGGGCACACGCGATCCGGGCGGCCGTCGAGCGGGCAGGCATCGAGGGCGGGCAGGTCGATTACGCGATCGTCGGCCATGTGCTGCAGGCCGGCGCCGGACAGATCACCTCGCTCCAGGCGTCGATCGGCGCCGGCCTCCCGAAGGACGTTCCCGCGATCACGATCAACAAGGTCTGTCTGTCCGGGATGGCGGCGATCGCGATGGCGGATCAGATGATCCGAGCCGGCGAGATCGAGGTCGCGGTCGCAGGCGGCATGGAGTCGATGACCAACGCCCCCTACGTTCTCCCCAAGGGCCGGGAAGGCTCCCGGCTGGGGGACGCCGACCTGATCGACTCGATGATCCACGACGGCCTGTGGTCTTCGTTCCTGGAACAACACATGGGCGAGGGCACCGACGAAGTCAGCGCGGAGCTGGGCCTCAGCCGCGAGGAACAGGACGCGTGGGCGGCGCGATCACATCAGCGGGCCCACGCCGCATGGGGATCGGGCCGTATGGCCGATGAGGTCGTGCCGATCGAGGTGTCGGGCCGGAGGGGGGCAGTCGCCCTGGTCGATCGAGATGAGGGGATCCGTCCCGAAACGACGCCGGAGACGCTTGCCGGATTGAGGCCCGCGTTCCGAGCGGACGGCACGATCACGGCGGGCAACGCCTCGCAGATCTCCGATGGCGCATGCGCGGTCGTGGTGATGAGCGCCGAGAGAGCGGAGGAGCTCGGGGCCACGCCGCTCGCCGAGATCGTCGCCTACGGCATGTCCTCCGATCGCTATCCCTCGTTGCACACCGTCCCCGCGATGGCTCTCGAACGAGCGCTCAAGAAGTCTGGCCTGGCCGCATCGGATCTCGGACTCATCGAGATCAACGAGGCGTTCGCCGCCGTTCCGATCCACTCCGCACGGATGCTCGGTGTCGACGATGACATCGTGAACGTCAACGGCGGGGCGGTCGCGTTGGGGCATCCGATCGGGGCCTCGGGCGCGCGGATCGTGCTGACACTCGTCATGGAGATGCGGCGGCGGGGTGTCGATCTCGGCGCGGCGGCGATCTGCGGCGGCGGCGGTCAGGGCGACGCGCTGGTGCTTCGCAGGCTCTAGGTGGCTACTTCGCCTTGCCTTGCGAGAGCTCACGGAGCTCTCGAACGAGCGCCTGCTCGGCCTGCACCCAGTGGTTGGGTTCGTCCTTGACTTCCTCGACCGGCTGATCGCCTTCGACCGGCTCCGGGCCGGGAGTGCCGCCGGGCCCACCGGCCGGCAGGAACACCTGGAAAGCGGCGCCTCCACCTTCGCGTGGCGCCACCTTCGCCCAGCCCCCCTGCACCTCGGCGAGCCGCCGCACCATCGGGCTGAGGGAGATCTCCGCGGAAGACTCCGCATCCTCGACGACGATCAGGGCACCGCCCTTGTCCCGGATGAGGCGCACCGTGATGGTCTTGCCCTCGGGGGTACGATCGCCCGCGCTGCGGAGCAGGGCCTGGATGATCTGCTCGGTCCTGGTGCGATCGATCGCGATCGACACGGGTTCGATCTCGACCCGCACGTCTTGCTCCGATTCGATACCGGACTCCTCCAGCACGCGACGGATCAACGATTCGAGGTCGGTATTGCGCAGCTCGAGGGAGATCGTGCCGGTGACGAGCGAATCGATGTCGGAGAGGTCGCGGATCGTGTTGCCGAGCCGCCGGCCGTTGGCCGTGAGCTGCTGGACCAGCTGCGCCTGCTCCTTGGCCCCTTGCTTGTGCTTGAGCAGCTGGGCGACGCCCATCATCCGCGAGATCGTCTTCTGCGCGTCCATCGCCATCTCCTTGAGGAACGGCGTGGCGGCGCGACGGTCCTCGACGGGGGCCGCGTCGTCCGCTTCATGGTGCTGCTCGTGCTTCGCCGGCTGCAGCTCACGCATCTGGTCGGCCATCTGATGCTGCCGCAGCTGCGCCTCGACCTCCTCGAGTCGCTCCGCATCCATCGCGCCTCGACGCTCCATCTCCCGGGCCCGCTCCTCGGCGGCGATCAGCTTCTCGGTCTGCCCGGCGAGACGCTCCTGCGTCGCCGTCAGCAGTTCGTCCATGTGAGCGCGACCTTCGTCCTCCGCGACCTCGAGCGCCCGTCTGGCCTCGATCTCCTGGAGACGGCGGTTCATCTCGGTGTTCGCCTGTGTCGCGGCCTCCAGCTCCTCGGCGAGGGCATCGGCGCGCTCGGTCGCACGACGAGCCTCGTCCTGGATCCGTGAGTCGGAGCTCTCGAGCTGCTCTCGCCCGGCGCGTTCCTCCGCAAGAGCGGCCTCGGTCTCCTGCAACGCGGCACGGATCTCCGTGATCTCCGCGGTGAGCGCGTCCCGATCCTCCTGCGCTTGCTGCACCTCCTCGGCGGCGCCGTCGAAGTCTCCCTGACGCTCGGACAGACCCTGTTGCAGCACCTCGATCCGGTCGTGGGCGGCCTGAAGCTCGGCGCGCGCGCTCTCGAGGTCGACGGCTCGCGCCTCCGATTCTGATCTCGCGGCCTCCAGGTCGGCACCGGCGGCTGCCACACGTGCGCTCGCCTCGTCCGCGCCCTCGGCGGCGGCGGCGACACGGGCCGCGAACTCCTTCTCGGTCTCCGCGAGATCCGCGGCGTGACGCGTCTCGGCCTCGGCCACCTGGGCCTGGAACTCCTCGCGGACCGAACGAACCTGCTCCTCGAGCTCCGCCTCTCGCTCGACGAGCTCCGCTCGATGCGACGCGCGCATGCTGTCGAGCTCGGCCTTCACGCTCCGGAGCTCGTCCGTGAGCTCGGCGGCGCGCTGTTCCTCGGTCCGGAGCGCTCGCAGCTCGTCCCGCACGTCGTCCAGCTCGGTCCGGGCGCCAGAGAGCTCCGTCTGCATCGCCTCCATGGCGTCTCGCGCATGGAGCGAGTCGAGCTGCGCGGCGTCCAACTCCTCCTGCAGCTCACGCGAGCGCTCCGCCTGTCGCTGCAGGGCGTCCAGTTCCTGGATCGTCATCGAGAGCTGCGTCTGTGCTCCCTCGAGCTCCGCCCGGAGGCCCATCGCCTCGGCCTCGACCTGCTTGAGCTCCTCTCGGCCGGGACCCGCGATCGAGTCCCGTCTCGCGAGCAGCTCACCGGCGATCCGGTCTCGCTCGACGGTCACGCTGTGGAGTCGCTGTTCGAGGGCTCTTGCGGCCCCCTCCGCCTTGACCGCACGCTCCTCGAACTCCCGGCCCTGCCCGGGCGGCTGGTCGCGCAGCGTCCGCTGCGTCGCTTGCAGCTCCTCGAGGGTGGCGCGGTACTGATCCTGCAAGAGGTTGAGTCGCTGCTCCGCCTCCTGGGCACGGGTCTCGGCGCGTCGGCGAGCCTCCGCCTCCTCCTTCATCCCCGGCCGCGGTGCCTCGATCCTTCTGGCCGACGCGACGGGCTGACGCCCGGGGATCACCGGCACACGCATCCGCGAAGACTCCGCGGTCTCGATCGAGTTGCCTCCGCGCAGCATCGGTGCGCCGGCCGCCAGCAGGACCAGGGCGAGCGCTCCTCCGAGGAAGAACATGTTGGTTCGCCACGGCGCTGCCGCTCCGGTGATGTCGTCGGCGGGACGTGACAGCTCGACGGCGGCGGCGCTGCCGACGCCGGAAGGGAATCGCAAGCCGACCAACACGGAAAGGGTGTCGTCGATCAGTCTCGCCTGTGGTTCGCCCCGGAACGCGGTACGGATGCGGGGTCGCTCGCCGGCGAGACGCTGACCGATGTTACCGTCCTCGGTCGAGAAGAGGATCTCGCCTGACGACGAGAACAGGGTCACGGTGTCGAAGTCGCTTGGGTCGAGCACGACGTCGTCGATCGAGCGGGCCAGCTCTCGGATCCTCTCGGGAGAGGCATCGTGCTGGAGGTCGTCGGGTCGGAAGACGAGTGTGAGGGAGCTGTCCGCGATGACCTGGGCTTGCTCGACCGCTCGCTCTTCCGCCGTCGACCGAGCTCTGAAGGTCATCCAGAACGAACCCACCACCCCGATGACGAGCAGTCCTATCAGCGCGATATGGATCCTTCGAGCCAGACCGTACCCAGTCAACATGCGCCTACCAGCCCCCTGTCCGGGTCTCCCGGGCTCCTTATCGGCACGCTTCACGAGCAGGTTCAGTGCCGAGAGGGGGATTCCTGTTGGTCATTCGGTAGGGCGAAAGGCCTAGGCACCCTGGCCCATCGTTCGGATCGACACGTGGAGCGCGTGCTCAACCCTCGATCGTCTTCGTAGCCGTGACCCGCCACGTCCTGCCGGTCCACGCCAGGATGGTCTCTCGCATCGCGCTCGGGCAGCAGTGCGCGTCGCCCTCGCGGTACACGGATCGCGTCATCACGAGGCCGGGAGATCCGGGCGGTCCGGGGTCGATCCTTCCGTCGCAGAGGTCGCGTCGATAGATCTCCTTCTCGCGGGCGAGATCGAGGACGAGCCAGTTGCCACAGGCCCCGGAGCCGCCTACCCCCTCGAAGATCAGGGCATCGTCCGAATCGTCGCCGGAGAGGTCGGTCGTCGACATCTGGATCTCCTGGATCCCCTCGTTGGCCTCGTGTCGTTCGACGAGCCCCACGCGCCAGTGTGGCGAGGAGGTGTGCCGGCGCCACAGCGCGAAGCCGCGGGGCATGAGGAAGGGATCCGATCCCGGTTCCGCCCAGGCGACCAGCACGATCACCCCGCTCGACGTGAACCCGAACCACTGACCGGTCACGTCCGCGCCTTCGGGCACGAGCGCCTCGAGCGGAAGATCGGAGGGTTCGAGATCGTCGCTGAACGCCGTGGGCATCTCCCCGTCGGCGGGCTCGGGGCTCGGCGAGGGCTCGGGGGAGACCGGCGGTTCGAGTGAGGCCGACGGGCTCGTGGTCGGCGACGCCGAGGTGGGGGCCGGCGTCGGCGGTGCCTGGGTGCCGCACGCGCCTATCGCGAGCACAACCGCGACGGCTCCCATCGTTCTCCGCACGATCGCGATGGTATCGGTGCTCCGGCCGTCGACGGTGGAGCCCGCGTAGGATGCCCGCGTGTCCGAACGCGGCCCGCGCAGCGTCTCCGACTCGAAGGTGACCCTGACCCAGATGATGGAGGTCACGGACGCGAACGTTGCCGGCAACGTCCACGGCGGTGTGATCATGCGTCTGGTGGACACGGCCGCTGCGCTCGCCGCGATCAAGCATTCGGGGGGTGTCGCCCTCACCGTCGGGATCGACGAGATGACCTTCCTCGAGCCCGTCCACATCGGGGAGGTCGTCGTCCTCCGAGCCTGCGTGAACGACGTCGGGAGAACCTCGATGGAGTGCGGTGTGCGGGTGGAGGCGGAAGATCCCATCACCGGAGCCGTCCGTCACGTGAACAGTGCCTACCTGGTCTTCGTGGCCGTCGACGAGGAGGGCAGGCCCCGGTCGGTACCTCCGCTGGTCCTGGAGTCCGAGGGCGAACGCCGGCGACAGCGGGAGGCGAAGCTCCGACGCGAGCGCCGGATCGCTCACAGGGAAGCCATCGATTCGGCCCGTGGGGCGAAGGAACGGCAGCTCGAGGGCTCCTGAGCTCGAGGCTGGAGTCCTACCAGAGCGTGGGAGTATGGATGGACGAGGAGGATGCCTTCAGATGACTTCGGAACTCACCGATGCCCGTACGCAACTCGAGACATCGGACGGGCGCCTGGACGTCTTCTCGCTCCCCTGGCTCGCCGACGTGGGGATCGCCGACGTGAGCCGTCTGCCCCACACGGTCAAGATCCTGCTCGAGAACCTGCTTCGGCGCGCGGGCTCCCGCGACGTGGCCGACGACGACGTGCGCTCGCTCGCTCGCTGGCCCGAGCCGGCTGCCGACGTTGCGTTCATGCCGGGACGGGTATTGATGCAGGACTTCACCGGCGTGCCGGCGGTCGTCGATCTCGCGGCGATGCGGAGTGCCGTTGCTCGGGCCCACGGGGATCCGGCCTCGATCGATCCCCTCGTGCCGGTGGACCTGATCATCGATCACTCCGTTCAGGTGGACCTCTTCCGCTCGCCGGATGCCTACGAGGCCAACATCGAGTGGGAGTACCGGCGGAACGGCGAGCGGTATGCGCTCCTCCGATGGGCCCAGCAGGCGTTCGAAGGCATCCGCGTCGTCCCTCCCGGCGCCGGCATCTGTCACCAGGTGAACCTGGAGCATCTCGGGCAGGTCGTCAGCGTGCGCGACGGTCTGGCGTTCCCCGACACGCTGATGGGGACGGACTCGCACACCACGATGATCAACGGCCTCGGGGTGCTCGGATGGGGCGTCGGTGGGATCGAAGCGGAGGCCGCCATGCTGGGAGAGCCGACATTCCTTCCCCAGCCGGACGTCGTCGGCGTGCAGGTGACCGGCGGACTGCCGGCGGGCACGACGGCGACGGACCTCGTCCTCACGTTGACGCAGATGCTCCGCGCGCACGGTGTCGTCGGCAGGTTCGTCGAGTTCTACGGGGCGGGGCTTTCCACCCTCACGATCGCGGATCGAGCGACCCTGTCCAACATGTGCCCGGAGTACGGTGCCACCTCGGCCTTCTTCCCCGTCGACGAGCGGACGCTCGAGTACCTCCGGTTCACGGGGCGGGGGAACCTGGTCGACCGGGTCGAGCGCTACACCAAGGCACAGGGGTTGTTCAGGACGGACGACGATCCGATCCCGATCTTCAGCGAGACTTTGGATCTCGACCTCACCCGCATCGAGCCCTCGATGGCGGGGCCCCGTCGGCCGCAGGATCGCGTGGCGCTCCCGAAGGTCTGGGACTCGTTCGTCGACGCGTTCCAACGACACCTCGAACCCGACCCCAAGCCGACGGAGGTCGGCCGGTTCCTCGACGAAGGAGGCAATCCCGACACGAGCGTCGAGGACAAAGAATGGGCCGAGGACGTGGCGCCCGACGGTCGCGATGTGGGACATGGCTCCGTCGTGATCGCGGCGATCACCTCGTGCACCAACACCTCCAACCCGTCCGTGATGGTGGGTGCCGGGTTGCTCGCCAAGCGAGCCGTCGACGCGGGGCTGGAGTCCCAGCCCTGGGTCAAGACCTCGCTCGCGCCGGGGTCGAGGGTCGTGACCGACTATCTGGACCGGGCGGGACTGACCCCGTACCTAGAGAAGCTCGGGTTCAACCTCGTGGGATTCGGATGCACCACGTGTATCGGGAACTCAGGACCGCTTCCCGACGACGTGGCGAAGATCGTCGACGACGAGAAGCTGAACGTCGTCGCTGTCCTGTCCGGCAATCGGAACTTCGAAGGGCGCATCCACCCGCAGGTTCGGGCGAGCTACCTGGCATCGCCGCCGCTCGTCGTCGCCTACGCCCTCGCAGGAAGGATCAACTTCGACCCCACGACCGAGCCACTCGGCGAGGGCACGGATGGACCCGTCTTCCTGCGCGATCTCTGGCCGAGCCCACAGGAGGTGGCCGAGGTGATCGCATCCGCGGTGACCGAGGATCAGTTCGTCCAACAGTACGGCCGGATCTGGGAGGGTGACGATCGCTGGCGAGCGCTCCCGACGCCGACCGGGCCGGCGTACGAGTGGGATACCGACTCCACGTATGTTCGCGAGCCGCCCTTCTTCGCCGATCAGGCCGGCGGCCCGGTTGGCGACGCCGAGGCGGAGGGCACACGGGTCGAAGGCGCGCGGATCCTGGTGAAGGTGGGCGACTCGATCACGACCGACCACATCTCACCCG
>Ga0136614_10000506_pt1 | contig 19559 bp, 18 predicted proteins | sample AntDrymUQ2792106_2_FD_106643 | JGI IMG/M metagenome (GOLD analysis project Ga0136614, IMG submission 106643) | Polar desert sand microbial communities from Dry Valleys, Antarctica - metaG UQ279 (21.06) | ecosystem: Environmental > Terrestrial > Soil > Desert | place: Antarctica: Dry Valley... | reverse complement strand
GTAGCAGGGGAACTTGGCAAGGGCTATTATAGTTATGAGCTGGGTGCCTGGCATATCATTGTATTGAACAGCAATATCCCGGTGGACGCCGGCTCACCGCAGGAACAGTGGCTGCGGACAGAGCTGGCCGCCAACCCGACCACTTGCACTTTAGCATACTGGCACCATCCACGTTTTAGTTCGGGTACAGTTCATGGCAGCAGACAAGCTATGCAGCCGCTCTGGCAAGCATTGTATGACTTTGGCACCGATGTAGTCCTGGCTGGACATGAACATAATTACGAGCGTTTTGCGCCACAAGATCCACAAGGTGTTGCGGACCCAGTCCGAGGAATTCGCCAATTCGTGATCGGGAGTGGAGGCCGCAGCCATTATACATTTGGCCCTCCAATCGCCAACAGTGAAGTGCGGAATGACGATACCAATGGGGTCCTCAAGCTGACACTGCACCCCACCAGCTACAGTTGGGAGTTCATCCCCGAGGCAGGGCAGACGTTTACTGATTCTGGGAACGCGCCTTGCGTGACACTTGAGTAGACCGTTTAAATCAATTTTTAGCCAGTGACGGTGAATGTGTGTATCATGTAAAGTGTGATCTCGGAAGCCGTGTTTTTCTGTTAGAAAATTAATTTTTTCTTAGGTAATAATAACGGATTTGAAAGCATAACAGCTCTGTTAACGCGGTAATATTGAGGGAATTTCAACCTGTCCGGACGCGGACCTATCGAGGCAACATGAAACAATCTGTAAATCAACTCTTCGACTTCTTCAAAAAACATAAGTACGGCAGAATGAGCCTGGCACTTTTAATGGTTGGACTGGTCATCTCCAGTGTCATGCTTTTTCAAACAAAGCAACAGGAAGAACCAATCCCCCTAAGCGAGGTGGCAGCTGCCATCGCAGCCGGAAAAGTGATGAAAATTGAGGATGCTCAGGACAGAGGTAGTTTGATTATCTACTACAAAGATGGTTCTCAACATACGACCCGGCGGGACAAAGGGGCTTCTTTTTTAGAACAAATAGCGTACTTGGGGGTGAGTAACTCTCAACTGGCGAATTTGCAATATGAGATTGTAGAGACCAGCAAGCTGACTCCTGAGAAGGCGATCAACGCCCTGGTCAGCATTGCAATGCTTGGTCTGATGGCTTTCGCACTAACCAGAGTCATGGGTGGCGGCTTGATGGCCTTCCGCAAGAAATATACTGAAGGCGAGATTCCGGATACCAGATTTCGGGATGTTGCCGGGGTAGATGAATGCCGCGAGGAACTGGTCGATATTGTTACTTTCCTGAAAGACAATTCGGTATACCAGCGTATGGGCGCACGTATGCCACGCGGCGTGCTGCTGGTAGGCGACCCCGGGACAGGCAAGACTTTACTGGCAAGGGCCATCGCAGGGGAGGCTGGGGTACCCTTCTTCACAACTTCCGGTTCCGAGTTTGTGGAATTATTTGTGGGTATGGGTGCAAGCCGCGTGCGCTCCCTGTTTAAAAAAGCGCGTTCCAAAGCTCCATGCATTATTTTCATTGATGAGATTGATGCAGCAGGACGGAAGCGTCACTCCAGTGGCGGAGGCGGAGAGATGGAGCAGGATCAAACTCTCAACCAGCTACTGGTCGAGTTGGATGGCTTTGCCCCGTCTGAGGGGATCGTGGTACTGGCTGCCACAAACCGCGTAGATGTGCTTGACCCGGCTCTGACACGATCCGGTCGCTTTGACCGCCATGTAAACGTTCCGCGTCCAGACGTGAAAGGACGCCTGGCTATCCTGGAAGTACACGTCAAGAATCGCCGCCTGGCACCAGATGTGAATCTGACGGACATTGCCAAATCCACGCCGGGGTTGGTAGGGGCTGATCTTGCGGGCATTGTCAACGAAGCCGCTATCCTGGCTGTACGCGGCGGACACAATGAGATCACCGTACAGGATTTTCAGGAAGCAGTGGAAAAAAACCTGACTGGCGGTGTCCAGCAGAAAGGTCGGGTGATGAGCGAAGTCGAGCGTCGCATAATTGCATACCACGAAGCCGGTCACGCGGTCGTCATGCATGAAAACCCGCACTCCGATCCGGTTTATAAGATTACGATTATCCCAAGAGGACAAATGGGCGGCTTTACCATGTCGCTCCCGCAGGAGGATAGCATGCTGATGTCCCGCAACCAGATCCTGGCACGCATTACGAGCCTGCTGGGTGGCCGGGTGGCGGAGGAATTGTTCTGCGACGATATTACCAGTGGCGCAGGCAACGATCTAAAGGTTGCCACGCAGCTGGCCGAAGAGATGGTCATGCGTCTGGGCATGAGCGTTACAGGTCTAAGGGTGCTCAACCGGCCGGAAGGCTACGAGGCTCTTGCAGCGCCGCACATGGGACAGAAAACGTTTGAGGCTATGGACAAGGCGATCAGTCAGATTCTGGCTGAGGGCTATAGTGAAGCCAAGCGCATCCTCACCGAAAAGCGTGACGCGGTCGAGCGGGTGACGCAGTCCCTACTTGAACGGGAGACCCTTTCGCGGGAGGAGTTTGCAGTGTTGATGTAGGTCCCGCCGTAGTCAGAGCGATGGTTTGTGTTAATAAGGTTATCATCAAAGGAAAAAGCTGGCTTTGAAAGCCAGCTTTTGTTTCTTATTCAATGGCGATACATGTACTAATACAGCTTTTCACCTCTCTCGAGAATTTCTACAAATCGCTGAATTCGCCTGAGGCGCGTCTCTGCCTTTTTGACATTATGGATTCTGAATAAGATCGCGTACCGGTTAACGCTATTCAAAGTGGCGAAGAAAACCCTTGCTTTCGGACTCTTATTCAACGCAGCCTGAAAATCATCTGGAACAGAAATATTTTTCTGTGATTCGTAAGCAGCCTCCCAACGCCCATCTAGTTTTGCTGCCTCAATCGCTTTGAGTCCTGCGGGCTTCATCTCGCCGCTTTTGATCAATTTCTCCGCCTTCTCAGTATTGATCTTGGACCAGATACTCCTGGCAGCGCGCGGTGTGAATTTTTGGAGCCAATATTTGTCGTCCAATCCCTTCTTCTGACCGTCAATCCAACCGTAACACAAGGCGACATCTACCGTCTCGTCATATGTCACTGACGGAATTTCTGACCCCTTTTTTGCCAGCTTCAACCATACACCAGTGGATTTATCATGTTGTTTGGCGAGCCAGTCTGCCCATTTCTTTTTGGATGCAAATGGCAGGATGGGAAGTTCGCTGGATTTCATATTCTAGATTTATTTTTCTTGTACCCCGCATGGATTTTTGCAATCGAAGCGGGCGATTCTTTCCATGTTGCCGCGATGAGTTTTCCCAGAACGGGATCTTTCGCATCTTCCACACTTCGGACTTTCACATGTCGCATTCGTTTCCCCTCATGCGCGCCGGGCATGTTTTGTCTTGCGACTGTGCACAGTTCCTTGGTGATTGCTTGCAGATCAGGAGAAAGTTTCGAAGGGTATTCTTCAATAGTAATTCGACTCATAAGATACCTTTGTTGTGTCTTAGATTACAAATCGAGTTTATCGATCACAGAACGTACAACCTGCGCGCTGGCACGTAACGCGGTCGTCTCTCCCTCATTCACTTTGGGAAAGAAAGTCTGGAGAATTCCCTCTCCACCGACCAGGTTCGGGAGGGAAACGGTGACATCTCTAACGCCTGCCACTTCCTCCATCGGCGTGCAAACTGTCAGGATGGAGCGCTCATCCTGTAGGATCACTTCCACAATCCGGGCAATCGCACTACCGATGCCATAGTAGGTTGCCGACTTGCCTTCTATGATCCGGTAAGCTGCCCGGCGGACCCTTTCATCAATTTCAGCATAATCCTCCGGGCAGATTGAGACTTCCCGGCCATTACAAAATTCATCCAGTGGGATTCCGCCCACAGTCACCAACGACCATGTTAACACCTCAGAATCGCCATGTTCGCCAAGCACATAAGCATGGATGTGTTGTGGATCAATGTTCAAACGTCGCCCGATCAGGGTACGGAAGCGCGCTGTATCCAGCGTAGTGCCTGATCCGACCACGCGGCTGGAAGGGACACCGAATCCTCTGGCGTAATGAGCGGCAATGTGGGTCATCACGTCCACCGGGTTGGTCGCTATCAACAGGATGGCTTGAGGAGCATGCTGTAGGATTTTGGGTATGACCTGCTCGAACACCTTGGCATTCCGTCCTAATAACTCCAGCCGCGTCTCGCCCGGCTTTTGGCCCACGCCTGCTGAAACGATTACTACTTTGCACTCCGCCAGATCGGCATAATCTCCCGCTGTAATCTCCAACGGGTGCGCAAACGGAACGGCATGCAGAATATCATCGGCTTCAGCGTCAGCACGCACTTTATTTTGATCTACCAGCACCACCCGGCGCCCCACCCCGCGCATCACCAGCGCGTATGCGGAAGTTGCGCCGACAAACCCACTCCCAATGATGCCCGTTTTCATCCAGCCTCCTGATTCAGCGTATCGGACTGGTAAGAACGGGAACCTATTCCAACCATTCTAATCCGTACTTCATGGATATTTCTTTATGAGTTTCGTCATCCAAGGAGTCACCCTGTAAGGCTGTTTCTACTTCATCGAAGTAATTTTCCAGCCCACCGGGGACAGCGCAAACCATTATCTTCAATGGTGTTTTCAAAGGATTATAAAGTGCATGAGGGAAGTTTTTCGGTAAGTGGACGATCCCACCGGCGGGCGCGTGTAATTGCTGATTGTCGAGGCGAATGTCAATTGCGCCGTCCAAAACGTAAATGACCTCGTCTTCATAATGATGTATATGAAGTGGACTTCCACTTTCGGGCCCAAACTCTGCCTCACAAAGATAATAGGCTCCCCCATTTTGAGCACCCGTCAGTTTGTGCGTGACGCCAAGAAATCTCAGTACCCTGCCCGAACCCGGCGGAACGACAACAGGTTGTTGAAGAATAGTACCCATAAATACTCCTTGTCATACAAGTAAATTATGTGCGCAGATCACTGCGCTAATATTTTACTATGCCTATGGACGCGAGTGCATCGCATAAATCACCCCCGATTAGGGACCACATGGACAGGAAACATGTATAATTAAAACAGGTAATTCAACACAGAACTATCACGCTTTTTCGGGATCATCACTCGATGGAACATCCTATTTATCACATTACGGAATTTGAGATTATAGCCCCCTATACTCTCCGATTAAAATTTGATGACAACACAGAACAAACCATTAATTTCGAGCCAGTCTTGTATGGTGAAATCTATAGCCCGCTCCGAGACTTGACTGTATTCAATCAGGTCAGACTCGACCCTGAAGTCCGCACATTAGTTTGGCCCAACGACGCGGATTTCGACCCGGCAGATTTACACGATTGGTCTGAAATTAGCAAGGAATTTATCGAACACGCTCAGAAGTGGGAAGCTGTTTAACTGCAAACTGCGAGGGCGTCGTATCCTGTTTCGGGATACAAATCACCTAGACAAGTCTTTTTTAACAAATCGCGCTGATCAGTCTGTTTAGGAGAGACTACTTGCCCAGGCATCAATCTCCACCCTATATATTGGGCTGGCCAGAGCCGCGACATACAACAAAGTACTACAAGGCGTGTGTCCCTGCAACTTGGATACCACCAGCTCACGCCTGTTTGCTGTATCGATCTCACCGACTAAATAATAGGTGAGTTTGATAATATCTTTTACACCCATATTCGCAGTCTGAAGATTGCGAATAATGTTCTCGAATGCAATATCCATCTGTTCAAGAGGATCATCCGGAACTGTACCATCCTGACGCATACCAACCTGGCCAGAAATAACTAAGATGCGTCCATTCCCACTGATCTCAATATGGTGAGTATAGGAACCCAGCGGTGGATGAATATCCGGAGGGTTTCGAAATTCTTTCATGATTCAACTCCTTTATTTTGTAGATGGGTACTGAAATTAGAAGCGATGTGTTGCCCTTGTTACGTTTATAGTATGCTGAACAAGATAATGGCTCCGAGATTTACTCGGAGCCATCCTGATTTTGTACTGTAAATTTTACTCCCCCGTCGGTACCCAGATATTCTTCACCTGTGTAGCCTCATGTAGGAACTCGTGGCCTTCGCCCTGCTCGCGGCTCATCCAATCGCGCGGCAGGCCGTAGCCGACCCAGGTCCGCTTCATGTTGGCCGCGGATTCATACTCCACGTGGTAACTGCCCTTGGCTGAACCAAAGTACCAGATCGAGTCTACATCTTCATGCTGGACAAGCGTCTTGACCAGATGCTCGCGGTCACCAGTGACAATGTTGACTACCCCGCCCGGCACGTCGGAGGTATCGAGCACTTGATAGAAATCCGTTGCAGAGAGAGGATGCTTCTGGCTGGGAATCATTACGACCGTGTTGCCACGCGCGATTGCCGGAGCCATAAGCGAGATAAACCCTAATAATGGATATTCATCCGGGCAGGCAATACCAACCACACCCATCGGTTCATTGACAGCGACCGTAAGGCCACGCAGGGTAGTTTCCTGCACTTCACCGCCGTATTTATCCGCCCAGGCCGCGTAGGTAAATAACCGTTCAACTGCCGCGTCCACTTCCGCTTGCGCAGATTTCCTGGTACGGCCTGTCATTTCTACAATACGTTCCACAAATTCCGCGTTACGCGCATCCAAATTTTCAGCGATGAAGTACAGAATCTGCGAGCGGTTGTATCCATGCCGCATCGCCCAACCTGGCTTGGACAAATGCGCGGCGTGCGCGGCTTCCACGGCATCACGGATATCCTTGCGGTTGCCATCGCCGACCTGGCCGATCACTTCGCCACCCGAGTCCAGCACTGTCAGGGTGTAATTCCCATCCGGACGCACCTGCTTGCCGCCAATGTACATCTTTGGCGTGCGGTCGACGCGTGGTTTGTCACTCCCATTGGCTCGCTGTGTACTGGGCATGGGAGGACGCGCAGGAACATGCTCACCCCAAGTAGTCTTCGTCCCTTCGGCAGGCGGAGTGAAATCAGGCCGCGGACGTTCCATCCACTTCGGGCGCAAATATTCGAACAAGCCTTCCTTGCCACCTTCGCGGCCAAACCCTGATTCACGATAGCCGCCGAAGCCGGAAGCAGCGTCGAATTGATTCGTACAGTTGACCCACACCGAACCAGCCTTGATCTTGCTGGCTGCATCGAGGGCGAGGTTGATATTGTCACTCCATACGCTTGCCGCCAGCCCATAGCGCGTATTGTTCGCCAGTTCAACCGCTTCAGTAGGCGTACGGAACGTTAATGAGACAAGTACTGGGCCAAAGATCTCCTCCTGAACGGCCGCAGCCGCAGGGTCCAGACCTGTAAGAAGCGTGGGCCTGTAGAACAGTCCCTTCTCCGGAAGCTTGATATCCGGTTGGAACAACTCCGCGCCTTCACTGACACCTGTCTTCACCCATTGATCCACCGTTTCCCACTGTGACTGGTCAACGATGGCGCCCATGTCAATCGCCTTGTCGAGCGGGTCACCCACACGCATATGTTCCATGCGCGCCTTGAGTTTGTGGATAAACTTCGCTGCGACATTTTCCTGGACAATCAGCCTTGACCCTGCGCAACAGACCTGACCCTGATTAAACCAGATCGCATCCACTACGCCTTCAACGGCTCCATCCAGGTCGGCGTCTTCAAACACCACAAACGGACTCTTGCCCCCCAATTCCAGCGACAATTTCTTGCCCGAGCCAGCCGTTTGCCTGCGAAGGATTCGACCAACCTCCGTTGAACCCGTGAATGCAATCTTATCTACTTCTGCACTCACCAAAGCCGCACCAGTTCGCCCATCGCCCGTAATAATATTTACAACGCCAGGCGGCAAAATACCTTGGCAAATCTCCGTAAACAATAACGCAGTGAGCGGCGTAAATTCGGCGGGTTTCAACACCACTGTGTTGCCCATCGCGATCGCAGGCGCGATCTTCCATCCCAGCATCAACAATGGGAAATTCCACGGGATGATCTGCCCCACCACACCAACGGATTGATAATCGCGCAGCTCGGTTTCCATCAATTGTGCCCAACCCGCGTAATAATAAAAGTGGCGGGCGAGCAGAGGCACGTCAATATCGCGCGACTCACGAATGGGTTTGCCGTTGTCCATGGATTCGAGTACAGCCAGCAGGCGGTGATGCTTCTGAACGTTGCGCGCAATCGCATACAGGTAGCGCGCACGGACAACACCAGGAGTCTTGTTCCAACTTTCGAAGGCACCACGCGCCGCGGCGACTGCCGCGTCTACTTCCTTTTGGCCCGCTTGGACTGTTTCGGCCAACAATTCCTCGTTGGAGGGGTTATGAGAGGCAAAATACTTCGCGCCCTTCGGCATGACCCATTCGTTGTTGATGAACAGACCGAACTTGCGGTTATGCTCATCCAGCCATGCGTTCACCGCAGAGGGAGATTCAGGCGCAGGGCCGTATTCCATGGTTTTGAAAATTTCAAGTAATGTGCTCATAAGATACTCCAGTTATTAACCACCAGGGGCACGAAGGGAATAATACTTAGAGGCTTAATTGCTTTTTGCCCCTTTGTGTCCTTCGTGGTGCGAAAACTATCCCATCGGCATGTGATGTTTCGCCGCGTAATGACCCGTAATAAAGTGATACAACTGCCGTTCGAGATCGGTCAGCAAACTGCTCGCACCGATACGGAACAGATCGGGCATCAGCCATTCATTGCCGAGTTCCTCTTTCATCAACGATTGCCACGCCATTGCCTGCTTGGCATTACTGATTCCACCTGCCGGCTTGAAGCCAACTTTATAGCCTGTGCGCTCAAGATATTCGCGGATTGCGCGTGTCATAACCAGGCTGACCTGCAATGTGGCGTTGACCGTCTCCTTGCCTGTGGACGTCTTGATGAAGTCCGAGCCAGCCATCATCGCCACGAGGCTGGCTTGATAGACTTGCTTGAGCGTACCCAAGTCACCAGTAGCAAGAATCGTCTTCATGTGTGCCGCATCACCGCAGGCCGCGCGGAACTCGCGTATTTCATCGTACAGCGACTTCCAATCGCCTGTCAACACATGGTAGCGGGGGATGACTACGTCAATTTCTTTTGCGCCAGCTTCGATCGCTTGCTCGATCTCGCCGATACGCTGAGGTAGAGGAGTCTGTCCCGCAGGGAAACCCGTTGCAACCGAAGCAACTGGAATGCCCGTGCCACGCAGCGCTTCGACCGCATCTTTGACACGGTTGGGATACACGCACACCGCGCCGACGTTAATCTTCTCCCCGTTGAGTCCAAGTCTGGCGAGCATATCCTGGCGAATGGGGTGCCGGGCCTTCGCACAAAGACGTTTGACACGTCCGGGCGTGTCATCACCTGCAAGGGTAGTGAGGTCAATACAAGTGATGGCGCGCAAGAACCAGGCCGCCTGCCAGTCCTTTTTGACGGTGCGTCGCTTGGGCAGGGATTCGATGCGCCGCTCAACCGCGCTCTTGTTAATATGCGCACCCATCACCCAATCCAGATCAAGCGGGGTGCCGGGGTTGCGATTATTTTTGGAAGTCATGGGAGTAACCTTACCTTCTCAGATGCGCAAAACGCTGATTCACCAGGCATCTTTATTGTTAATATATCACACTCAGATTGAGGAGAAAATTATAGGATAAGCGTTATTTTAGATGTCTAAGTATATTATACAGCGATTGGAATGAAAGAATTATGAAACGGCACCATCTCAATCCGTCCGTCGTGCTATACTCAACCGCATCGTAATTCCGACCACCACGAACCGGTGGTGACTGGGAAGACATATTTTTGAAGTTTAGGATGAAAATTCATGCATAAGCAGTTATTCCTTATTACTATTCTTACCGTGTTGAGTATTTTTACAAGTTCGTGTGCTCCTTCTCAAAGCGCGATTGCGACAGGGGCACCACCGACATCGACCGCCTTGCCTACGACGATTCCCTCTCCAACGACAGCACCTACAAATATACCCGAGTCAACACAAAATTCAACAGCAACACCCGAGGCTTCCGGCACAGTCCGCGTTCCTGAAGACCAGCCGACCATTCAGGCCGGCATCGACGCTGCCCAGGATGGTGATATTGTCCTGATCGCACCCGGTACATATGTTGAAAATCTCACCATCAGCCAGAAGTCAATTACGCTGGCCTCTCATTTCCTCACCACCGGTGACGAACAATTTATCAATAATACCGTCATAGACGGAAATAAATTATCGGTGATCAAAGTTACCAAAACGGCTGGGCCTGATACCAGGATCATTGGCCTCACCATCCAAAACGGAGATAACGGGATTAGCGCGCGGTCGAAGCTCCAAATTCTGAATAATCGCTTTCTGCATAATAAGGATGGCATTGACTACCAGGACAGCGGGGGCCTCAACAGCGGAAACCTGTATGAAAATAACATTGACGATGGAATTGACTTGGATGGCGCTACGGAAGCCACGATTGAAAACAATATTATCCGTAACAACAAGGATGACGGTATCGAAGTCCGCCTTCACGAATATAGCGGTCCTATCCTCAATATTGTCATTCGGAATAATACAATTTCCGGCAATCTTGAAGACGGTATTCAGTTAATTGATTATCCCGACGTGTCAAATCGCGTGTTTTTCATTGAACACAATCTAATCCAGGAGAGTGCTATGGCCGGCCTTGGTCTCATGGATAATGCCGACAGTAATGAAGACTTCCGGGCAGCCAATATCCCTGAACGCATTTACCTAATCAATAACACCTTTGTAGGTAACCCCTACAGCCTTAGTGGAGGTGATAACCTCGTCGCGCTCAACAACATCTTTGTCAATTCCACTACACTTGCCCTCAAGAACGTTGATGCTGACTCCATCGTAGCCTACAACCTGTTTTGGAACAACGCGACCGATAGCCAGGGCAGTAACATTGACAGTAATGCTACCTTCTTCGCGGATCCGTTGCTGGATTCAAATGGTCAGCTCCAGCACGACAGCCCGGCCATTGATTCTGGCGTCGCCCGCTTTGAATGGAACGGCGAAACCATTTTGGAGATTCCACACAGCGCCTTCTCTGGTGACGCCCCCGACCTGGGAACATTCGAACTGAACTCACCCGAGGCTTACGCAGCCCCGTTTGGAGTGCTTCGCGAGTAGATGACTAATATAGCATTATCCGTCCAGATTAATGAATGGGCCATCGCGAAAGAGCTATTCCAGACCAGAGAATCCACAATGGAATTAACAAGAAATCGCTAGCCAACCCTGACATAAAAATCAACTCAACTTGAATGATCGTTCCCAAAGCATCCAGTCAGGCAAAATCGCCGATCACAAGAGGAAAATTACCTATCCTAACAAATTCAAATGGGAATCCAGAAATCCAGACGCTTCCTTTCGAGATTGGTGATACTAAGCCTTCTGACTCTGGCCTACTTTGCTGCGGGCAAATTCGGGCTGAGTCTGGCCTTTGTTAATCCCAATACTACGGTCGTATGGGCACCCACCGGAATTGCGCTTGCTGCTTTTTTAATTCTGGGTGATTATGCAGGCATAGCTATTCTTGCAGGGGCTTTTCTCGTTAATTTCACAACCTCAGGCTCTCTCTTATTCTCCAGTGCTGTCGCCATCGGCAACACGCTGGAAGGCCTGATTGGAGCGCGGCTTGTCAGCCGCCTGGCACATGGCCCACAAGCATTCAACAGAGCTCAGGATGTTTTCAAATTTGCACTTCTAGCAGGCTTGTTTAGCACAGCCGTGGGCGCGACCATAGGTGTGACCAGCCTCGTATGGAGCGGATTAGCTTCGCCAGAAGCTTATCTAACCATTTGGTTGACATGGTGGTTAGGCGATGCAGGCGGCGGTCTGGTCGTGGCACCCGCGCTTATTCTATGGGCTACGAATCCAAAGCTCCGTTGGAGCGCCAGCCGCGCAATGGAAGCTGTCTTACTGCTGGCTTCATTAATTCTGGTCGCCCTCACAGTTTTTGGCGACCAATCCTCTTTTGCCATCAGAAACTATCCTCTGGAATTCACACTTGTACCCATTATCATTTGGGCCGCGTATCGCTTTGGGCCACGTGAGACAGCCACCGTAATACTTGTACTATCGAGCATTGCTATTGTTGGTACCCTGCGAGGCTTCGGACCGTTTGCTCAGACCTTTCCAAATGAGTCGCTCCTGCTTTTGCAGAGTTTCATAATCACCGTAACGGTGACCGGGCTTGCTCTAGCAGCACTTGTTTCCGAGCGCAGCGAGGTAGAGGCAGCATTATTAGAGACCAACCAAAAATTGAAACGCAGCCTAGATGAACGAGAAGAACATAATCGCAAGATGATTCTGCACAACGAAATGGGCGGCCTGCTTCAAAGCTGCTCAACACTTGAGGAAGCCTATGTGATCATCGCTCAATTGGGCCAGCAATTACTACCAGAAGAAATTGGTTTGCTCTATGTGATAAACAATTCACAAAACAGGGTGGAATCCGTAGCTGCATGGAATAATCCATCACTCGAGCCAGACACGTTTGCGCTGGACGACTGCTGGGCATTAAGACGAGGAAGAATTAACCTATTAAATTCCAAAGAGAGCACCCTTGAATTGCTTTGCCCTCATCTGAAGAATCATTTACCTGTCTCTGCACTATGTATACCCATGATGGCACATGGAGATGCAATGGGGATTCTCCATATAAGGACTGACTTGACCGCGCCAGCACAACCAAACCATAACCTGCCCAGTCTGACCGAATCCAAACAGCAGATCGCCATAGCTATGGCTGATACCATAGTCCTGGCACTGGCGAATCTGAAATTGAGAATCTTTTTGCGTGAGCAGTCCATCCGTGATCCTCTCACAGGCTTGTTCAATAGGCGCTATTTGGAAGAAACGCTGGAACGAGAATTCAATCGCGCGGTGCGGTTGCAGCGCCCAGTCGGTGTTATCATGCTCGACCTCGATCATTTCAAGCGCTTCAACGACACGCATGGGCACGAAGCCGGCGATATTTTGCTGCGCAAGCTGGGCAGCTTTTTGAAGCAACATCTGCGCGGCGGCGATATTGCCTGCCGCTATGGTGGGGAGGAGTTTGCACTTGTCCTCCCGGAAGTATCATTGGAAAATGTCCGGCTGCGGGCCGAGGAGTTAAGAGAGGGGATAAAGCATCTCAATGTTGAACACAACAACAAGATTCTGCCTACAGTTTCAATGTCGCTGGGGATCGCTATGTTCCCAGAACACGGCTCCACCAATCAAAGGGTATTAAACGCTGCAGATGGAGCTCTATATGAGGCAAAGCACAAGGGTCGCGATCGCATTGTCGTTGCATCCCTCGATGCTGCGGACGAATTAACAGCTTCGCAGGAATCCTAATCCAACCTACCCTGCCTCCTTAAGGGTGAGCAGTATCATTCTGATTTTCGAGATATCATATTAAATCCATCTTAAAGCGAGGTGGCGAACGAAACAATTGTGCAGACAGCTTATAATCGAATAATATCAAAACATCAGGGAGCATTGTCAAATGAATGAGGAACTCACCAATCTGATCATTAAAAAGCTAGGAAAGCATCACGACCGCAATGACATCATCGCTATGCTGTGTGAACAAAGCACTCTTAGCTGGACAGAAGCAGCAAAACTTATCGAACAAGTGGAAGCCGAACACGGAAGTATGATTGCAGGCCGCCAAAGACCCTTTCTAATTTTGGTGAGTGCTGGAACACTCATTTTGGGAATTGGGCTTTTATTTTACAACAGCCAGTTTTTTATGGGCTTCTTCCAAAGAGGAATTTTTGAACAGCTTCTCAGCCTGCAAGGTGGCTACTATAGAGTTATAGGATTAATAACAGGGGTAGGTATGGCAGTCGGCGGTTTACTTGGATTAGGGAAGAGCGTATGGCCTCTGCTCAAAGAATGAGTGCAGAATAAATGATAGCTGTACCAAGTCGGTTATAGTAACCGATACCAATTCAGTCTTCTAAGTAATACCTCCGAGCTAAACTCGGAGGTATTCTCATCATTTTGAAAGCATCCAGGATTCGTCAACGACTGTTTTCTTGTATTTCCTGACCTCATTGATGAACCAAGCAAGTTTGGATGGTTCCTTGCCCCGTGTACAGCCGTCAATAATGAGAAACATAAGAAAGAGATCCCAGTTCTTGATTGCCTCTAAAAGTTTGTTAAAGCGTTGATTATCATACGAGCCTGTTCTGGAGAATTGAATCCAAAGTGCATAATTCTCATCATGGAATTGGATGATATTCAACAATTCGCTGTCAGCGGTGAACTGGCTGGCATATTCCCGGGCCAAAGATGCGTGACTGCGTGGATGAAGAATAGGCACATTGGGAACGGCCTCCGCCTTGAATGTATCGTGAACATGAATAAGGAACTTTAATTTCCAGTAGTCTGCTTCAGAGATTCCCCGCGAGGTCAGCGTATTCAGGTTTTCTTCCAATTCCGTAATGTGAAATTTTACCTTTCCTTCCGGATGGCCCGAGCGCGGTTGGCCATACTCGATATTTTTCTGATAGCGAGGGTCAGCCATTATCTTTTCCACGATCTCTTTCACTACAACCTCTTTTCTGAAGGTTACAGGATTATAATCTTCTTATGAAGAAGACCTGGTTCGTCGAGCCTTTTGTTGATACAGGACTCGGCAACTCTGCTTATTTAATCGGATCTCATGACACGAAAAAGGGGATATTGATAGACCCGCTTCGTGACGTGGACCGGTATCTGCATGCCGCCTCCGAGCGTGGGATTCAACTGACACATGTCCTTGACACTCCTCTGCATGCAGACTTTGTCTCCGGCAACCGCGAGATCGCGCATCAGACTGGGGCGGTGATCGGTGCCAGCGCGGAAGCGCAATTGGGATTCGAGCATCAGCGACTCACGGAAAAGAGTGTCATAGATGTAGGCTCGTTCCAGATCCGTGTGATGAGCACGCCTGGGCATGCGCCTGAACATATTTCTTTTCTCATTGTGGAACCAGATGGAAAAACACCCTCTGCATTATTCAGCGGCGGCGCGCTGATCGTTGGTGGAGCCGCTCGAACGGATCTGCTTAGCTCTGAATTAACTCATCCCTTGGCACACCAGCTTTATCACTCGATTCACGATAAATTGCTGAAACTGCCGGACGAACTGGAAGTCTTCCCGACACACGGTTCGGGGTCATATTGCGTCGCACCTGTTTCTTCAGATCGAGTCACTACAATTGGTCGGGAACGTAAGACCAATACACTGATTCGGTCACAAACTGAGGCAGAGTTTATACAGCACGCACTATCAGGTTTGTCCTCTTATCCAACTTATTACAAATACTTACGCGAGGTAAATCAAAAGGGCCCGAGCATTTTGGGGGGAGTTCCCATGCTGAAACCGATATCCGCAAGCGAAGTGAAAGCGATGATGGAGAAAGGTATCCTGATTTTGGATGTGCGGCACGGCAAGAAATTTGCTGCGGGACATATTCCCAACTCGTATGGCATCCGTATTGACGCACCGCTTACCACATGGGCAGGCTGGCTGATTCCGTTCGGGAGCAGGATCGTGCTCGTTACCGAGTCTACAGACCAAACCGTCGCGGCGACGCGGCAACTCATCCGCATTGGGTATGATGATTTGCCTGGTTACCTGGATGGCGGAATTGATGCCTGGGCAGGGGCAGGCCTCCCGATCGAGACGATTCCAAGCATGGATGTCAAAGAGTTACGCGAACTATTGAATGTTGAAGGGGCGGGCCGTCCATTGCTCGTGGATGTACGACAACTTTCTGAATGGAACGAAGGACACATCCCAGGCGCGATCCATTTTGAAGCGGGCCGCGTGGCATTGGATAAACTGCCCTTTCCACGCAACACACCTTTGGCGATCCAATGCGCGAGCGGAAGCCGTTCGATGTCCGCGGCATCAGTATTGCGACGGCGTGGTTATCGTAATGTGATTCAAGTCGAGGGCGGGATCAATAAATGGAAGATGAATGGGTTTGAAATCACAAAAGACAACTCAACGTAGAGGTGAATGCAGGGGATTGAATGATTTATAATCTCACCATGGATTTCAAGAAAACAGTCAAAGAAGGCTACAACGCAATCGCGGATCGCTATCTCGCCGAGCGGACGCGCGACTCGCAAGACGTGCGCCTTCTCGATGATTTTATTCAGAGATTACCTGCAGATGCAAAAGTATTAGATGCAGGCTGCGGGGCAGGCATACCAATCAGCCAGATGCTGAGTGAACATTTCGATGTCACAGGTGTGGATTTTTCTGAAGCACAGATCGACCTGGCAAAAAAACATGTTCCAAAGGGAAGCTTTATTTGCCAGGATATGAGCAGACTGGACTTTCGTGAGAACACCTTTGACGGTATTTGCTCGTACTACGCAATCATCCATATTCCGCGCGAAGAACACCAAGCCTTATTAATCAATTTTCACAGAATGCTCAAGCCTGGGGGATTCGCATTGCTCTGCCTGGGCGCTGAACATTTGATAGATGATATTGATGAAAACTATCTTGGCGCGCGTATGTACTGGAGTCACTACGACACGGAAACATATCTCAAAATGCTGAAAGACTGCGGTTTTGCAGTCATCTGGTCAAAACGCGTTGTGGACGAAACCTGCGAGGGCAGCGGTCATCTGTTTGTTCTGGCGCAGAAATAAAAAGATGAAGACCTTCAAAAAATACTGGGCCATCTTTCAGATCACGCTGGTCAATAGTCTCGCGTATCCCGGCGAGCTGATCGGGCGCAGCCTGCTGATCGTGCCATTTATGTGGATCTTCTACCAGCTATGGAAGGTCACGTTCAGCGCCGCAGGTTCAGACGCGATTAATGGTATGACCCTGTACAGCACGATGTGGTACCTCATGATGGCAGAGACCATAGAACTGAGCCGCCCCGCACTGGCTCGTACGATTTCAGATAACGTGAAAGACGGATCCATCGCGTACCTGCTGAACAAGCCCTACAACTTCCTGCTCTACCAATTCAGCAACTCAATCGGAGAAACCATCTTCCGTGCGCTGGTGAACGCGATCTTCGGTGGGGTTATCGTCTGGTGGCTTGTGGGTCCGCCGCCCGCACCCATCGGCTGGCTATTTGCCTGCCTTGCCATATTTGGCACATGGGTCTTGAACTTCTGCATCACGTGCCTGATTGGACTATCCGCATTTCTTGTGGAAGATGTCTCTCCGTTCATGTGGATCTATCAGAAACTTATTTTCATTTTGGGAGGTTTTTTGATCCCGCTCGATTTTTACCCTGGATGGCTGCAAGTCATTGCAAAAGCCCTGCCATTTTCCGCCATGATCTACGGGCCATCGAAACTGTTCGTTTCACCAAGCATTGGCCTTTTTGCGAATGTGCTGCTGATGCAATCGCTCTGGATAATAGCCCTCGGCGCAACTCTTATTATTTCGTATCGCCGCGGCGTAGCGTATTTGACGGTGAATGGAGGTTGACCTCACCCCTGCCCTCGCCCAAGGTGGGAGAGGGGGTAAAGAAGTTATGAAAGAACTCAAATTTCTCTTCGCCGTCTGGCAAGCCAACCTGCAATCTCTAATGGAGTACCGCGTTTCGTTCCTTACGCAGGTCATTGGCATGATGCTGAATAACTTCATTTACTTCGCGATCTGGATCATCTTCTTCGACAGATTTAAGGAAGTGCGCGGCTGGGGCATCAGCGATATGTATATTACGTTCGGTATACTGGCCAGTGCGGTCGGTCTCGCTGAGCTGTTATTCGGCAATGCATTCACGCTGAGCGAAATTATTAACCAAGGTCGGCTCGATTATTATCTCTCTTTGCCACGGCCGGTGTTATTGCATGCCATCTCCAGTCGCACGATTGCAGCTGGGATGGGTGACTTCACCTATGGATTCGTGAGCTACGCGCTGTCTGGTCAATTTTCATGGGATGGACTGCTGCGTTTCGTTCTCGCGATGCTTTTAGCGGCTATCATTTTCACCGCGTTCATTGTTCTGATACAGAGCCTGGCGTTCTGGATGGGAATAATATCCAACTTAACGAGCCTCGCGTTCAACGCCATCGTTACATTTGGAATCTATCCGATCACGCTGTTTGACAATTACGCAAAATTGATCCTGTTCACGGTGATCCCTGCCGCGTTTGTGGGAGCTATCCCTGCTGAGTTTATCCGCGAATTCACATGGCGGACGTTAGCGGAACTACTGGTCGGCGCTGTTGGCTTTCTCTTTATAGCGTTAACAATTTTCCGGCTGGGATTGAAGCGCTACGAGTCCGGAAGCGCAATCCAGATTGAGGTGTAGAAATCCTATCCATTCACATGGAACAGATACGTATGGTTTTGAGAGATACAGAATGAACACACAAATGCTCATTGATTTCACACAGCGATTGGTCCGCCAATCCAGCCCAAGCGGTGAGGAGCAAGCAGTAATTCAAATCGTCATCAACGAAATGCAATCACGCGGCTTCGATAAAGTCTGGGTGGACGAAAACGGCTCAGCCATTGGGATCATGGAAGGCACACAACCTGGCAAGACACTTCTATTCGATGCGCATTGCGATACTGTTGGCATCGCCCCCGGTTCAAGCTGGGCCACTGATCCATATGGCGGAGAAATTATTGACGGACATTTGTATGGACGCGGCTGTGCTGATATGAAAGGCGCGCTGGCCGCGATGCTCCATGCCGCGGCCAGTGTGGATAAAAGCAAGCTATCGGGAAGGATCGTTGTATCTGCATCCGTGATGGAAGAGGTCTTCGAAGGCGGCGCACTGAAAACCGTGATGGACCAGGTCAATCCCGATTATGTTGTGATCGGAGAATCGAGTAACTTGAATCTCGTCCACGGCGGCCGCGGGCGCGCGGAAATCCACCTTGAAACGATTGGCAAGCCATCTCACTCGTCATCACCACAGCTGGGTGTGAATGCAGTGCACTTGATGATGAAAGTCATTGAAGCCGTGGATGGGATCCAACTGGGCGAGCATCCCAGGCTTGGTCCCGCCATTCTGGCGTTGACCGACATTATCTCAGAGCCGTATCCCGGTTATTCGGTTATCCCCTCGCGTTGCAAGGTAACCTATGACCGCCGCCTGCTGCCTGACGAAACAATTGACGAGGTGCTCCGCGCGATCACATCCCTGCCTGAACTCAAAGGCATTCCACTCAACGCGATCATTGCGCAAGGCGAACACGAGAGCTATACAGGCTCTACATTGCGCGGAACGAAATTCTTCCCTGCCTGGGAACTCGATGCAAAGCATCCTTTCATTGAAAGCGCAATAAAGGGTCTGCGCGCAGTCGGTCTCGACCCGCAATTATCCTCTTATCGTTTTTGCACGAACGCCGCTTACAGTATTGGGATGGCTGGCGTTCCAACGATCGGCTTTGGCCCCGGGACGGAGGCAGACGCTCATGTTGTGGATGAACGTCTGAGCCTTGATGCTCTCGAAAAGGCGGCGCATGGATATCAGGGAATCATGGAAGCTGTTAGGGTAATCGCATTTGAAAAATGAGAGAATAGTGGTGAGCAAGCTGGAGGCTGACAGCGATGGAATACCAAGCGGTAGCAAGTATCGTCAAGTGCTTTGAAG
>Ga0136614_10000505_pt1 | contig 19570 bp, 22 predicted proteins | sample AntDrymUQ2792106_2_FD_106643 | JGI IMG/M metagenome (GOLD analysis project Ga0136614, IMG submission 106643) | Polar desert sand microbial communities from Dry Valleys, Antarctica - metaG UQ279 (21.06) | ecosystem: Environmental > Terrestrial > Soil > Desert | place: Antarctica: Dry Valley... | reverse complement strand
CTGATCGAGCTCGAATGGGATGAGGCCCAGAGCGACTACCTGGTCCGGGTGCCCTAAAGCCCGACCGCCAGAATGATCATCCTGGACGCCGCGGAGACGCGAGCAGCGCTCCCGATGGGGGTGGCGATCGAGGCGATGAAGGTCGGGCTGGGCGATGACCGCGAGGTTCCTCTGCGCGCTTTCCTGGGGGGCTCGGCATTCATGCCCGGGCGGGCCGGCGAAAACACCGGTGTAAAGGTTGTCTCGCTGGTGCCGGGCAACCCCGTGGGTCTGGTCGCGGTGTTCGGCCCGAACGGCGACCCGCTCGGGATAGTCGACGGCCCCACACTGACGTCGATCCGAACCGGAGCCGCGGCCGGTCTCGCCACCGAGCTCATGGCGCCACCCGGGGAGGCGGTGCTGGCGATGCTGGGCGCCGGAGCTATGGCTGTTGATCAGATCGCCGCCGTCGCGGCGGTGAGACCGCTCACTGAGATCAGGATCTGGAGCCGGGACGCAACTCATGCACAGCGCCTGGCAGCGAAGGTAGGTGGGGTCGCAACGCCAACAACTGCTGACGCAGTAGGAGGAGCGACGATCGTTTCGACTGCGACCCCGGCGCGCTCGCCCCTGTTTGACGAGGCTGACGTGACCGGCCCCGTTCACGTGAACGCGGTCGGAGCCTTCACTCCGGAAATGTGTGAGATCCCCCCGGGCCTCGTCCGGCGGGCGTTTGTCGTCGTCGACGACCTCCTGGCGGCGGCCACCGAAGCCGGCGATCTGCTGCAAGCCGGGGTGGAGGCTGACTGCACGCTGGCCGACCTCATCAGTGGGCGCCGTTCGGTTCCAACGGGAAGCACCTTTTTCAAATCGGTTGGCATCGCTTCCCAGGACGTCGCGGCTGGAGTCGCGGCACTGGCTCGGGCGCGCGAACTGGGCCTCGACCGCTCTAAGGATTCAATGATCGGGGGTCAGTAACATTCCGATCATGTGTAGGTCGATTAAGCAGCTCCGCGAAGGCAACGAGATTGCTACCCCCGAAGAGATCGAAGCGGCCGCCCTCCAGTTTGTCCGAAAGGTTTCGGGTTACAGGGCGCCGTCGAAGAAAAACACCGATGCATATGACCTGGCTGTGCGCGAGATCAGCGACTCGGCCGCCCGTATGCTCGAATCAATCACCGTGCGAACGGCTGTCTGACCCCTGATCCCTTAGGATTTTCCAGCTATGGACATCGCCCTTGCCATCATCATTGCGGCGGCAATCCTGGTTGCCACCAGCGTCTACCTGAGTCGTCGGCGAAAAGCGCTCGAGGCCGAGCTGGGGATCCAGGTGCCGGATCGGAGAAGCAAGCGGCTCCCCACCCCCGCAGCTGAAACAACAGAAAATCGGGCCGGACTTGAGCCAACGAGCTTCCACGTCGATGGCGACAAGGCGATTGTGCGCTTCGACGTGCCTCTGCCGCCCGGGGAAGTGGATGAAATACTCGCCGACGTGTTGGTCAACGAGGCCATCGAGGTCGTGCGGGAAAAGCGGCATTCACTTCCGCTCAGCCATCTCACCGAGGTGGTGGCCGAAGCCGGGAGGGACGAGGTGCGGCGTGTCGGAAGCGCGCGCCTTTCCCAACCGGGGACTCTGCCGCCGCGTGCGACCGGAGTCGACCTGCTCAACCTGACGGCGCTCTCCGACGATCCTCTGCAATCGTCGTTCTCCGAAGCCCGCCCCGGCGTTCACGCGGGCGTCGAGCCGACCAGCCGGGCAGACGTCCTCCCACCGCTTTCCCGCGAGCTCCGGATTCCCCGAGCCGTCGAGAGCGGTTTACGCGCCAACGGGATCGACCCTGCCGACATTTCCCCCGGCGGTTTGGTAACCGGCTTGCTCAACCTTTTTGGTTACCAGCTCAGTCCAACCGGAATCAGCTCTTGGATCGCCTCCAAGGGTGGAGAGACGACCTACATCGCTGAGGAGGCATACAAAGACGGCGACCATCCGGAGCTGAGCGAGGCTGCCATCCGCAAGTTTCTGATCGACTTCGGTGGTACCGGGGCAAATCGAGGGATGCTCGTCACCGACAAGTACGGGCCTTTCGAGATCTATGAACTCGAACGGCGCAATCCTCGGGTGCGCTTTGTAACCCGCAGCCGTTTACAGCCGATGATTGACTCCCTTTCTCTTTCCTAGGGGCTTAAGGACTAATCCTCTGGGTGGAGGGAACTAATCATCGATTCCTTACATCCAACTTCTCAACCGGCTGGGTCAAAGCAATGACAAAGGGGTAGGATTGGCCAAAGATTTGGATTGCAGCCAAGGAGGCCCGAGCCAAAATGCCCAAAGGTTCTGAGTGGATCATCATCGTCGCTGTCGTCATCCTCCTTTTTGGGGCCCGGAAACTCCCCGAGCTAGCCCGGTCCCTAGGGGCTTCGGCCAAGGAGTTCCGCAAGGGGATCCAAGAGGGCTCCCACGAGGAGCCGGCCGAGACGCCACCCGCTCCCAACAATCCCTAGCGCCTGACCTTCGGTCTAAAGCCGTTCTGGTAGGAACTAAAGCCGACCGGGCAGCGTTTTCCCTCGTGAGGCCTTATGACTGAGGCCTTTCCTATTAGTTGGGAAGAGGTTGCGCGGAGTCATGGTCGCAAGATTTACAACTATGCCTATCGGCTATGTGGCAACAGCCACGACGCCAATGACCTCGTGCAAGAAGTCTTGCTCCGAGTCCGGGGCGGCCTCGCCGACTATCAACCCGGCTCCTTCGAAGGCTGGCTCTGGCGTATCACCCGCAACGCTTTTCTTGACGACGTCCGCCGCCGTCGCCGCCGGCCCACGGTGTCCCTCCAGTCGGATTCCGACCTCCAAGGCCGATACTCGGCGCCGAGCCCGGACGAAGTCCTGTCGAGTGTCCGGTTTGATGAGGACATCCAAAAGGCTCTCCTCGACCTCCCCTTGGATTTTCGGGAGGCCGTTGTCATGTGTGACGTGATCGGCCTCAGCTATGAAGAGATCGCCATCGCCGTAGGGGCGCCGGTCGGCACGGTCCGGAGCCGCATTCATCGCGGGCGCCGGCTGCTGAGGGAGCGACTGTCGTGATTGGCCACCTCGACGAAGAGCTTTCGGTCTATCTCGATGGTGAGCTCTTGGCAGACGAGGCTCGCAAGGTCACGGCCCACCTGGCCGGATGCGACTTCTGTCGTGATTCCCTAGGCGAGCTAATCGAGATCAGGGCCCGGCTCCGCTCACTCCAGATGATGGATTACGTCTGGCAACCATCGACCCATGCTCGGGTGATTCCGCTTCGTCGACGTGCCCGGGTTGTCGCCGGCACGGCGGCGGCAGCCGTCGCACTAATCGTGGCGGTGGCGGCGCTCGCCGCTCCGCGCGATGTTGTCGCACTCACTCAGGGAGACTTCAGCGCCTCCTTCGTCGCCCGACAGACTCTCGATGAGAACTTCACCGGCCGGGTTATTCCTCCGGACGTCCTTTCAAGCGATAGCGAGGCAGGATGAAGCGGCGCTTGCTTCTGCTGCTGGTCGCGGCGGTGTTCACGGCCGGCTTGCCACTAGCGGCGCAGGGGGCCGAGCTCAGCACCTACTTCGAGCGGGCCGCCTCCGCCGAGTACGAAGGTGATCAGGTGCTCACCTGCAAGACGCCGGTGGGCATCCGCGACACCGCCGCCGTGGTGCAGCAAAAGGACGGGGTGATCTACGTTCGCGCCGGGGTCGATGGAGCGCCGACGATCTCGGCGGGCGCCGGGACTCTCGCCGCCCAAGGTCCGGGCGGATCGGCTTCGTCGATCCAGTTCGCCGCCGCGACCAAGGCCCCTTCCGGTTACACCATGTCGGGCGAGGAGCAGGTCACCTATCTGGGCCGGCTCGCCGATCGGGTGTCGCTATCTATCGGCGGCAAAAACCGTGTGCGGCTGACGTTCGATCGAGAGACCGGGGCCTTGCTGCGTTCGGAAACTCTCAACGCCGACGGGTCGGTTTATTGCACGTCGAAGCTCACCTCGTTCACCGCGGGGACGCCGAACGTGGCGAGCGGTGCGGCGGCGACTGGTCGCAAAGTCGTTAAGGATTTTGACTTCTCCACCACAGTCTTCCCGGCCAAGTTGGGAGCCTTCCGTCGACTTGACGTCTATGGCTGGAACGACGTGGGCGAGATGGCCTACTACTCGGATGGGTTCTTCGCCTTTGCCCTTTATCACGTCGAAGCGCGCTTCTCGGTGGAGTCGATTTCCGATGCCCGCGAGTGGAAAGGTAAATCCGGAACCTATTGGCGCTGGTTCCTCCCCGGGACCACCACCCTGGTGTGGGATACGAGCGAGGGGGGGATGGCGCTCCACGGCGACCTACCGGTCGACCTGCAGACCGTGGTGTTAGCCGGTCTGCCCGCGCCGTCCAGTCCCAACCTCCTCAGTCGCATCCTCGAGCTCTTCGGCGGCTGAGATGGCGTTGGCGGCGGGGATGAAGGCGCCCGACTTTCGGCTGCGAGACCAAGACGGGCAATGGGTCGAGCTTTCCTACCTCGCCGGCAGCGAAGCGATGATCATCTTCATGCCGTATGCCTTCACCAAGACCTGCGAAGGCGAGATGTGCACGTTGCGTGACAACTTGAGCTTTCTCCAGTCGAAAGGGGCGAGGCTCGTGGTGATCACTTGCGACACCAAGAACTCCAACCGGGTCTGGTCCGAGCAACAGGGCTTCAGCTTCCCGATCCTCTCCGACTTCTGGCCCCACGGTCAGACCGCCTCTGCTTACGGCTGTTTCAACGAGAAATACGGGTTTGCCGAGCGCGCAACCTTTGTCGTCGACGCCGCGGGGACCATCACGGACATCGTCAGTTCGGCCAACATCGGTATTCCCCGCGACTTCGACCAGTACGCCCCCGCCCTCGGCCTCCCCTAATTGCGAACCCTGGGTTCAGGTCGTTGTACAACAACGACTCCAGCCCACAGAACGGAAAAACTAGAGATCGAGGCCGGAGTCGAGGAGGACGCGGGCGGCCCAGCCGACCGAATCGGTCAGCTCACCGCTTGTCGGCAAACGCTCGGGACCGTCCCAGATCGAATCGATGGCCTCTCGACCAAAACGACGTTCGACTTCTTGACAAAACGCCAGCCCAGTCGGGATGAGCTCGGCGGCTGTTGGCAGCGGCGAGGACCCTCCGATTTGCCGGCCAGGGTTGGGTTGAGTGGCGCCGGTGAAGTCCTCGGTGAGCATCTCGTTCATCGCTCGTTCCACCACCAGGCGTCGGTAACCACCAGTGACAGCCAAAAAGGATGCCAGCTCAGCCTCCTCCGGTGATTGCGGTCGATCGAACAACGCCGCCATTCGCTCGGGATCGGTGAGGCTCGCAGGATCGTTGCCGAGCAGCTCGCCGAGTTTGTCGGGGCTTGGCATCATGCCGGTGAAGGCCGCGCCCAGCAGAGTGGCGAGATGCTCGGGCAACCATGGCAGCGCGAAGAGCGCTCGGTGTGCGACCTCGTGCGCGGCGACCCATAGACGCGCTTGGTGCGTGTCGGCGCCGGTTGCCAGGAGCCTCTCGACGGCGGGCCCAATCACCAACAACGCATCGGGCGGCACCAACGGAATCCCGGCTTCGAAGGAGGCAATGTTGGTGGCCGCGATCGCGCCGGCGATGCCTCCTATCTGCAGCCCGGCGATCGACCCGCCGATGCCGGTGCCGGCGGCGAAGGCTGAATAAGCCGCAACCACCGATTCGGTGATGGGCTCGGCCAGATACCCCAAACGGCGCAGCGATTGTTGGACCCAGGTCCGACCGTCGACGACCAGAATGGTCGGCGCCGGGGCGACCGCGAAGGGGATCGCCTGCTCGAGGCGGAACTCGGCCAGTCGCACGAGCTGTTCGATTTCCTCGGCCGACCAGGGATCGACGACATCGGCGCTACCGGCCAGGTGATTCGCCACTTCCTCCGCCAACTTCCAGTTGACTGGCCCGGGCTGGTTGAACAGCTCGAACAATCGAGAAAAGATGTCGTCGGCCATAGACTCACAATGTTATGGAAGGGTCCGGCCCTATTTGGCGTGTCGGTATCAGTCAGCAGGCGTTGAACCCGGCCGAACTTCTGTCGGAGGTTGGCGACCCTTCGGCCGGGGCGGTGATCCTTTTTCTCGGCACCGCTCGCGATCATTCCCCTGGCAAGAGCGGGATTTCTCACCTTGAGTACGAGGCCTACTCGGAACAAGTCGAACAGAAGCTCGCTGAGATAGCAGAAGAAGCTGTTGACAAATGGCCAGTCGTGCGTCTTGCCGTCGAACACCGCGTCGGGAATGTGGCAGTCGGCCAACCGTCGGTGGCGGTGGCAGTTTCCGCGGCCCATCGCGATGAGGCTTTTGAAGCGGGCCGTTTTGTGATTGATGAGCTCAAGAAGCGAGCGCCTATCTGGAAAAAGGAGCATTGGGAAGGCGGAGGCGAGTGGGTAAAGGGGGCTTGATTTATCGCCCTTGGCTCCCTCATGGCACACGTAGTTGGGTCTATCGTCCGAGCTTGGCAAAGAGGTATTTCTCATGACAGCAGTTGCAGAAAGAGCAGACGCGGCGGCTCGGGAGACAAAGCACCAAACACTCCCGCAGAAGATCCGCGAATGGGCGACCAAATCACCTAATGCGGTAGCAATGCGAGAGAAGGACTTTGGGATCTGGCAGGAGATCACCTGGCCCGAGCTGTGGGAGAAGGTCGTCGCCGCTGCCCACGGGTTGCTCGCCCTCGGTGTCGAGCCCGGCGACCGAGTGTCGATTCACTCCGAAGACCGCCCCGAATGGGTGATCCTCGACGTCGCCACCGTCGCTGTGCGAGGGATAACGGTCGGGCTCTACCCAACCAACCCCGCTTCCGAAGTTCGCTACCTCCTTTCCGACTCGGGCTCGAAGGTACACCTGGCCGAGGATCAGGAACAGGCCGACAAGGTGATGGAGGTCATTTCCGACCTCCCCAATCTCGAGAAGATCATTCACGCCGAGCCCCGAGGCTTCCGATCCTGGCGTGACGACGACCGTTTCATCTATTGGGACGACTTCCTCGAGATGGGCCGCAGGCATCGCGCCGAGAACCCCGAGGCGGTGGAGAAGATCATGGCCGAGGCGCAGGACGACGATGTCATGACCCTCGTTTACACCTCGGGCACCACCGGGCCTCCGAAAGGAGCGATGCTCACCAATGCCAACTTCACGTTCTGTCTTGACACGCTCGTAGCCGCGGTCGACCGGATGCCAGGCAACATCCTTCCCAACCCGTCCGATCAGATTCTCACCTATCTGCCGCTGTGCCATGTCGCCGAACGCATTTTCTCCACCTGGACGCTGGCGAGCAGCGGCACCGTTCTCAATTTCGCCGAATCGATAGAGACAGTTCAACAAAATCTGCGTGAGATCCAACCGACGCTGTTCTTTGCGGTGCCACGGATCTGGGAGAAGCTCCACGCCGGAGTCTTGATCAAAGGCAGAGACGCGACTCCGTTTAAGCGACTTTGGTTTGGCGCTGGACTCAAGCTGGCGTCGGCGATTGGGCGGCGAAAGGTGGCCAATGGTGGCGAGCACACTGCTCTAACCCGGTTCTTAGCCATGGTGGGCTACCCGCTCGTCTTCCGTCCATTGCTGGATCGGGTCGGGCTGCGCAGGGTGAGATGGTCGGCGTCAGGTGCAGCCCCAATCGCACCCGAAGTGTTGGAATTCTTCATCGGGATGGGCGTTCCACTTTTCGAGCTCTACGGCATGACCGAGAACTCTGCGGTTGCCACCTACAACCCGGTCGGAAGGATGAAGCTCGGTACGGTCGGCGTTGCTTATCCGGGGACTGGCTTACGCCTCGATCCGGAAACCGGCGAGGTCCAGACCAAGCATGCCGGCAACTTCAAGGGCTATTGGCGCTTGCCCGAAAAGACCGCGGCCTCTTTCACCGAGGATGGCTGGCTGAAGACTGGCGACGTCGGAGTGTGGGTTGATGAGACCCACCTAAAGATCGTCGACCGGATCAAAGACATCATCATCACCTCCGGTGGAAAGAACATCTCACCCTCGGAAATCGAGAACAAGCTCAAGACGTCCCCCTATATCAAAGAAGCGATGGTGATCGGAGACCACCGCAACTATCTCACTGCGCTCATTGGGATCGAGCTCGATACGGTTGGTGACTGGGCGACGAGGCGCGGGATTCCCTACACGACCTATCGCGATCTCTCCGAGAAGCCAGAAGTGATGGAATTGGTGCAGAAGGCCGTCGACGCCGCCAACGATGAATTTGCCCGGGTCGAAACGATTCGCAAGTTTCGCATGATTCCCAAGGAGCTTGACCACGAGGACGGCGAACTCACGGCCACCCAGAAGTTGAAGCGGTCCTCGATGGAGGACATGTTTGGCGATCTCATCTCTTCGATGTACGGCCCCGGGACATGACCGGAGGCGCGTTGGTCGGCCAGGTCATGGTCGGATTCGACAAGCTTCTCAACGCGATCGTCAACGGCCTTGCTCTCGGAGCTGTCTACGCCCTTCTCGCCCTCGGTTTCGTCCTCATCTTCAAAGCCACGCAGGTGATCAACTTCGCCCATGGGGCCCTGGCCGCGGTCGGCGCTTTCATGACTGCCTCGTTTGCCACGGTCCTCAATTTTCCGGGCCGGTTCTTCCCCGATCTCCCGCTCTGGGCACGTTGGAGCCTCTCGGCGCTATTTGCCGTGGCGGCGACAGCTGTCGTCGGCTTGATCGCCGAGCGCATCTTCATCCGGCCGATGATCGGCGAGCCACTCTTTTCGGTGGCGATCATCACCATCGGTGTCGACATCGTGCTTCGCACTATCAACGACGATTTCGTCGGCCAAGGTGTTCGTTCGCTCGGGGATCCCTGGGGATTGCAGGTCATCGAGGTCGGCAACCTGTTCATCAACCAAACACAGATCGTCACCGTCGGCGCGGCTCTTCTTTGCTTTGGTTCGGTTGCCTGGTTTCTCAGGAGCCGGATGGGAGTGGCCATGCGAGCCACTGCCTTTGACCAGGAGGCCGCCCAGGCTCAAGGCATCAACGTCGGACGGGTGTTCTCAGTTTCCTGGGCGATCGGGGCCGCTCTTGCGGCGGTTGCCGGGATCTTTGCCTCCGTCATACCGCGGGCGGCCGGCGTCACGAGTTCGACCGCGTTCGTGGTGTTTCGAGCGTTCCCCGCGCTCATTATCGGTGGGCTCGACTCAGTGGTCGGAGCCGTAGTCGGCGGATTCCTGGTCGGGTTAGCTGAGGTGGTGATTGGCACCTACGTCGCGGGCTTGTCGGGCATTCTCGGCGTCGGGTTCGGTCTGATTGTGCCCTACCTCCTGATGCTGGTCTTTCTGTTGATCCGTCCTTACGGGCTGTTCGGCACCGAAGAGATTCGCCGAGTATGAGAGGGAGGCCGCTTCTCTACACCTCGTACGAGGCCGACTCGGCGCTGTTGCCGTCGACTTCCAAGAAAGTCGCAATGACCGTGTTGCTAATCGTCGCATTCACGCTGCCGCTGCAGCTCATCCCGGGGCTGAAGTGGTTGGGCGCCAACGCTTGGCTGGTGGTGTTGGGAACCGCGCTGATCTACGTCATCGGTGCGCTCGGGCTCAACATCCTCACTGGTCTCGCAGGGCAGGTATCTCTTGGCCATGCGTTCTTCATGGGGATGGGGGCTTATGTCGCCGCGTATCTCGGGGGAGCGACCGACCGAGGGGTCATTGGGCTTGGCCTTCCGATGTGGATTTGGCTTCCGGCGGCTGGAATCGCGGCGGCAATGGTCGGGATCATCGTTGCTCCGACTGCGGTGCGGGTCCGGGGGCTGTACCTGGCATTTGTCACGATCGCCCTGGTCTTCATCGGAGATCACATCTTCCGCAACGTCCGCAGCATCTCCGGCGGGCCCGGGGTGGGCCGGAGATGGCCGACGCTCGAGCTGCGCTTGTGGAAAGAGGAAACGCCCCTACTGGCGATCTCGACAGATGGTCCTTGGTTTGGCATCGAGTTCAGCCGGCAGGCGCGGCAATACATCTTCCTGCTTGTCCTGGCGACTGCCTTCGCGCTGCTTCACAAGAACATCGCCCGTTCGCGTCTGGGTCGGGCGTTCGCCGCTATTCGCGATCGCGACATTGCGGCCGAAGTCATGGGCGTCGATGAAGTGCGTTACAAGACGCTGGCGTTCGCGGCCTCCTCCTTCTTTGCGGGCGTTGCCGGAGCCTTGCTGGCCTCGTTCTTCGGCAGCCGGGTCCCCGAAGCCTGGGATCTGCTGCTTTCAGTCTCGTTCATTGCCATCGTCCTCATCGGCGGCGCCGGGACCACCGCCGGAGCAATCCTTGGCTCCTTCTTCGTGGTGATGGTCCCCCAATTGGTGCAGAATTTCAGCGACTGGCTGGCCGACCTGGGTGAAGGGTCGGGACCGGCTTCGGCGATTGCTCGGGTCATCCTTTCCACGGGGCCTACCGATTTTGGGCTCATCACGACTTCGGCAACCGGCCCCGGGTTGTCAGTATTTCAGCTGAACCTATTGCTGTACGGCCTCCTAATAGTCTTGTTCTTGATCTTCGAGCCGCTCGGGCTATATGGAATCTGGCTCCGGGTCCGCAACTATTGGAAAGGCTGGCCCTTCAGCTACTAAACAGATAGTTCCCAGCGCCTGTCGGCGGGCCTAGGTCTTTCGTCAGGTCGCTGGATCAACGAGAAAGAAAGGAAATAAATGCAGAAACTTCTACTGACCAAGAACCGGGGGCTGTTGCTCTTTTTGGTGCTGGCTTTGGTTGCGGTTGCCTGCGGTGGGACTGGGGAGGGGACGACCACCGTCGAGACCTCTACCCCGGTCGAAACCACCGAAGGCACCACCGCGACCACCATGGTCGAAGAGACGACCACCACGGGTGCCGCCGAGGGCGAAATTACTTTCGACGTTGGAGTGACCGAGGACACCATCACACTGGGGCTGCTGGCCGATCTCTCCGGTCCGTTTGCCCCGCTGGTCACCGACATCGTTGACGCCCAGCAGGTCTATTGGGACATGGTCAACGAGAATGGTGGCATCGCCGGTCGCCAGATCGAGACGATCGTCAGGGACACTGCCTACAACCCCGATCAGCACCGCACCGAGTACGAGGCGATTCGCGACCAGGTGGCCATGCTGTCTCAGTCAACGGGTTCGCCGCAGACCGCCGCCGTTATCGACCTGATGCTCGAAGACAACATGGTGGCCATCCCGCTGACTTGGTACTCCGGATGGGGTGACCCAAGCTTCGATCAGAGCACGGTGCTCGAGCAACAGACCAACTACTGCCTCGAGAGCATGAACGTGATCGAATATGCCGCTTCCCAGTTCGAAACCGAGAACGGTGCCCCTCCAACCGTGGCGGTGATCTCCTTCCCGGGTGAGTACGGACAGGACGGCGCGTTCGGGGCAAAGTACGCCGTGGAGCAGCTCGGGCTTGAGCTGGTCTACGACGCCGAGGGTCTCGTGACTCCGGCACCCGATGACCCCGAGACCGAAATCATCACCGGAATCGTCTCCGCGGCTCCGGATATCGTGTACGCCACGGTCAACCCCACCAACCTCGCTGTGATCATGGGCGGTGCTGCCCAATCCGGCTTCCAGGGGCTTTGGACTGGAAACGTGCCGAGCTACGACTTCCGCCTGCTCGACACCGCGGTGGCGCCGATCATCGATGCTGCCTATATCCAGCCTGGCTATGTCGTAGCTTGGGGCACCGACGTGCCGGGCATGGCCGACCTTCGCGAGGCCATGCTGGCCGCCCGGCCCGATCTGCGGCCCTCGGATGCGTTCGTGATCGGCTGGATTGAAGCGAAACTCGCCGAAGCCGTGCTGCTGGCTGCCGCCGAGAGTGGTGACATGACCCGCGCCGGGATCAAGGCGGCGGCACTGACAATCGAAGGGTTTGGCTTTGATGGCCTCGCCCCCGACCAGAGCTATGCCCCCGCCGACGATCCCAACACCTACGTGACCCGGTCGATCGCCATCTTCAGCCCCAACTTGGAGGCTTACACCACGGCAGGTGGGGCAACCCAGACGATCGGCACGGCGGAGAACGGTGGAACCACCGGATCTGACCTGGTGGAGGACTCCTTCATAGGCGAACTCGCAGGCGCCTACGACTTCACCGGAGCTTGCTTCAGGCCCTGAACCAACTGTGGGGAGCTGCCGAGCGGCGGCTCCCCACATTTATCTCAGCTACCGAGGAGAACCGCTCCGATGCTGTCGGTGACCAACCTCGAAGTGGTCTATAACGATGTCGTGCTCGTATTGCGCGGCATTTCCCTCGGAGTGCCCGACGGGAAAATCGTCGCCTTGCTCGGCGCCAATGGAGCAGGCAAAACCACAACGATGCGAGCCATCACCGGCCTACTCGACGTCCATAAAGGCGACATCACCAAGGGCAAGATCACTTTTGCCGGCGATGACATCACCGAGGCCAATCCGGCTGTGATCGTCCGCAAGGGCATCAGCCAGGTGATGGAGGGACGGCGGATATTCGCCGAGATGTCTGTCGACGAGAACTTGCGGGCGGGCGGTTTTGTCAACACCAATCGGAAGTCGAGTGAGGAGGCATACGACCGGGTGATGACCCTCTTTCCTCTCCTGGGCAACCGCCGCAAATCGGTGGCGGGTTACATGTCCGGGGGAGAGCAGCAGATGCTGGCGATCGGCCGAGCACTCATGCAACACCCCAGGCTTCTCATCCTCGACGAACCCTCGCTCGGACTGGCACCAATGCTCGTACAGCAAATCCGTGACATCGTCGTCGAGATCAACGAGCAGGGAACCTCGGTGTTGCTGATCGAGCAGAACGCCAACATGGCCCTCTCCATCGCCCATCATGGCTACGTGATGGAGACCGGAAAGATGGTTATGGACGGCAAGCCGGAGAAGCTCTTGAAAGACGCGGACGTCCAGGAGTTCTACCTCGGTCTCCGGGGAGAGGGTGAGCGCAAGAGCTTCAAGGACGTGAAGCACTACAAGCGGCGAAAGCGGTGGCTGAGTTAGAGATGTCAGATATCAGACATCAGACTTCAGATGAAACCGGGCAAGCCAAGCCGTTGTTGGAGGTGCGGGATATTCATCTGTCCTTTAAGGGGGTGCGGGCCATCGACGGGATTTCGTTCGAGGTCTTGCCAAAACAGCTGTTTGCGATCATCGGTCCGAACGGAGCAGGGAAGACTTCGATCTTCAACTCCTTGAACCAGGTCTATAAGCCCCAACGAGGCGAGATCCTTTGGAAAGGCCGGTCACTGATGGGTCTCAAACCCAATAAGACGGCTGAGCTCGGAATCGCTCGCACCTTCCAGAACATCGCTCTCTTCCCGCACATGACCGTGATCGAGAACATCCTCACCGGTCGGCACATCCGTATGAAGCGGGGCTGGCTGGCGGGAGCTTTTTGGGTCGGGCCGGCCAAAAAGGAGGAGATGATCAATCGCGGGAAGGTCGAAGACATCGTCGACTTCCTTGAGATCGAGCAGTGGCGCAAGTACCCGGTGGGGCTGTTGCCTTATGGCGTGCAGAAACGAGTCGAGCTGGGCCGCGCCCTAGCGATGGAACCGGAGCTCTTGCTGCTCGATGAGCCGGTGGCGGGGATGAACCTCGAGGAGACCGAGGACATGGCCCGTTTCGTGCTCGACATCCGTGACGAGCTGGGGATCGCGCTAATCCTCGTCGAGCACGACATGGGATTGGTGATGGACATCGCCGACCGGGTGATGGTCGTCGACTTTGGACGCAAGATCGCCGAAGGTCCGCCGGCTGAGGTGCAGCGCAACCCTGACGTCATCCGCGCTTACCTCGGGGAAGACTTCCAATCGGCCGAGCTCCGGGCGGCGGCAGTCGAGGCGGCCGAATCGGCGGTCGAGACAACCGAACCCACCAACTGAACCTTAAGTTCTGGTGGTTGCATAGCCACCACGTAAACCTAAGGTTCGCCGGTTCCATGGGACCACGCCGTTGGCCGGTAATAGTCGCCATCATCTCCGTCCTCCTGGCGGGAGCTCTTGTAGCGGCTTGGAACATCTCGCTGCCTTACTACGCGTTCTCGCCTGGACCGGTAGGCGACGCCATCGAAGCGGTGACAATTTCCGAGCAAGAGACATTCGTGCCCGACGAGGAACTGTTGATGCTCACGGTGGCGAGCCAGACGGTGAACCCGATCGAAGCGGTGCTGGCGGCTTTCGACCCGTCAGTCGATCTGGTCTCGCGTGCGGCGGTCCGTCAACCCGACGAGTCGGACGAGGATTTTGTCACTCGGAACCAGGCGTCGATGGATGTCTCGAAGGAGACCGCGATCACGCTGGCTTTGCGGACGCTCGGCTTTGAGGTCACGACTCGCTCGGACGGAGTGGCAATCGTCGAGGTTCTGCCCGACACTCCGGCATTTGCAGTGCTCGAGGTCAATGACATCATCACCGCGGTAGAGGGAAGTCCAGTCGAGCTTCCCGGGGCGATTGGCCCGATCCTCGCAGACAACGCTCCAGGGGAAGTAGTGACGATCGAGTTGCAGCGTGACGGCGTCGCGCGCTCGGTCGAAGTCGTGTTAGCCGCCCGCGAGGATGATCCCTCGTCTCCGATCATCGGGATCTCGGCGGAGGCGCTCAACCCGACCTTCGAGTTTCCCTTTCCGATCGACATCGACGCCGGACTGATCGGCGGACCTTCGGCGGGGATGATGTACACGCTGGCGGTCATCGAGGTCCTGACCACCGGCGAGCTCGCATCGGGACGGGTGGTGGCAGGGACCGGCACGATCGACGAGGACGGCAACGTGGGGCCGATAGGCGGCATCCGACAGAAGGTGGTGGCGGCCGAGGCGGCCGGCGCCGAGATAATGCTGGTTCCCGCCGCCAACTACGACGAAGCCCTGACCGCGCCCCGCAATGGGATGGAGTTGATTCCGGTGGCGACCCTGGACGAGGCGCTAGCCGCCCTCGAAGCGCTTCCCGGTTAGAACCACCTCAAAGCGCAACGATTCTCCATACGGCGAGGAAATGCAATGCGCTCGCGAGGATCACCACCACGTGAAAGAACTCGTGATGCGAGAAGACGCCGGGCCGGAGCCGGGGACGGCTATTAACGAAAAGCAGGGTCCCTAACAGATACGAGACACCACCCGCGAGCATGAGCACACCCACGGTGGGGTCGATTCCCGCAAAAGTCGAGGCGATCGGGATCAAGGCAATGGCCCCGGCTACGAACTGCAAGGCGAGGACGGTACGTCGGGTGCGGCGCTTGCTGATTTCTTGGACCATCCCCAGTGCCGCCAAACCCCAGATGCCGGCGAGACCGGCGGCCAGCCAACCGCCGTACAAGGCCGCGACGAGTAAAGGAGTGGCGGTGCCGGCGACCAGCACGTAGATAAAGGTGTGGTCGAGCATCTGCAGGCGAGACTTCCAATCCGATCCCCACGGCACTGCGTGGTAAAGGGCGCTGGTGGTGAACATGCTGACCAGCGCCAGGCCGTAGACAGCTCCGGCCATGCGCATCGAGGCTTCTTCCGACCGAACCAACAAGGCAATCAGCCCGATCACGGCAAAAAGCGCACCCGCCCCGTGGAGAAATCCACGAACGGGGTTCTGCATACGCCCTCTGATCAGTCGTCCTCTGATTGGAGACCGAGGGCGACAAAGATCCGGTGACGCTCCTCGTTGAAGCGCTCCTCGGTGACCTGGCTCGCCTCAAAACTCGCGCTTAGTTGAGCGAACTCTTCCATCAACGCGTCGGCATCGCCAGGCGGGATCACCTCGTCGGCAGCTCGCGCCTGGCGCTTCTCTCGCTTGGCTTCCTGCTTCTCCAGGCGGGCTTTTTCCCTGGCCCGTTTGAGCGCGGCATCGCCGCCCCGCTTAGCCATGAGCGCGGAGACCCGAGAGCGAACAGATGAAGACCGCCACGACAGAATCGTACCGCCTCTGACGAGGCATGCCGTTCGGCCCGAGGTCTACAGGGTTGACTTCTCCGCTTGCTCGATTTCTTTCATGACCGCCTCTTTCGTCATCCCGGTCGCCTCGGCGAGGCGGTCGGCGAGCCCGGGACGGTCGTCCGCCAAGCCCTCGAGCTCGGTCCAATCGAGCTCATACGTGCCGAAACGCTGTTGTAGGTCGGCGAAGAATGAGCCGCCCTCCCAGCGATCCTTGAAGGCCATGTCGGCCATCGACGCTGGCCCTTCTTCGATCTGCTCGTCGCTCAGGATCTCCGATTCGTCCTCGTTGTCCGATTTGCGGTTGGTCATCGTTCTCCTCTCGTCGGTCCTCGGGAGAATACGGCGCCAGACTCTGGAAACAAGCCTGCGACGGGTATCTTGTGCAGCTCATGGACCAGCTGACGCCGGAACAGGTGGCCGGCCGGACCTTCCGTCAGGCCTTTCGCGGTTTCGATCCCAGCGAAGTGCGAGCGTTTCTCGCCGAGTTGGCTGGGTTGCTTGGCGAACTCACCTCGCAGCGCGATCGTCTCGCTGGACGACTTGGCGAGTTCGCTGAACGCGACCTCAAGTCGGAGTTCGCTGCCGTCGGCATCGAGATCACGCAGGTGCTGGAGGCCGCGCGCGAGGCAGCCGAGGGAATGCGCGACCGGGCCTCGAGCGACGCGTCCCGCTGGCGTGCGGAAGCGATGGCAGAAACCGAAGGCGAACGCAAGTCGGCCCGCGAGGACGCCGAGCATCTGCGCTCGGACGCCTGGGTTGCCTCCGAAGAGCTCATCCGCCAGGCGCAGACGGAGGCGCGGCGAGTCTCGGAAGCAGCCGAACGCGACTCGCTCAGCATTCTTGGAGAAGCCGAAAGGGAGGCACATCGACTCACCGCCGCCGGGCGCCGCGAATCCGATGAGGTCACCCGGACCGCCCGGATGGAAGCCGAACGCCTGAACGCAGAGGCACAGGCGCGACACGACGAAATCATCGAAGTGGCTCGCCGCCAGGCGGAGGCCTCCCAGGAGCGGGCCCGGGCGCTCGAACAGCGACGTCAGGAATTGCTTGCCGAGTTGGAGACGTTGCGATCGTCGTTGTCACGGATGGAAGGCGAGCTCGACGAACGGCGCACGAGGCTTGGTCTCAGCGCCGCTGAATCTCCGGCCCAAGAAGTGCCGGCCCCAGCACCATCGCGCGCCGTCACCACGGCCGAGCAATTCGATTGGGGACCTGGCGAAACAGTCCGGGTGGTGTCTAAGCGAAGGCAGCCTGCCCCCGCCCAGCCGGCGGCCAGCATCGAGGAGGTAGTCGACGATGTCCGTCGCCTACGCCAGGGCAAAGCGGAAACTAAGCCCCTGGAACCGGCCTTGTCAGTTCCCGAGAACGAGGTGGAAAGCACCGACGCTCACGTTGCTTCGGCGACCGAGGAAACGGAGGCTCCACCGACAGCTCCCGACGACCTGGCCGCCATCTTCTCTCGTCTGCGCGGCGCTCCGCCGCCACCCACCGCAGAAGCCCCGCCTGCGGTTGGACCGGAAGTTCCGGCGCCCAAGAAGGCGGCCCGGGCAATCGATCCTTTCGACCTTTACCAACGTGTGGTCCTGCCGGTGACCAATCGGGCGCTTCGCAATCTGAAAAGGCAACTGACCGAGCTGCAGAATCAGGCCCTCGAAGGGGCGCGGGTGTCGGAGGGGTCGTGGCGACCCGAGGTCTCGGACCTGGAAACCCAGTTACGCCCTGACCTCGTGGTCTTGTTGTCCGAGAGCTTTGCAATGGGGCACAACGCAGCCGAGGAGCTGGCCGAATCGACCTTTCCCCGCCCCGCCACTCCCGCCCGCGACGAAGCGCCGCCGATGGCGAACCTGCTCGCCTCCCAACTCGCCGAGGTGCTCGCCGCCCCCGATGAGGGGAGCCGGGAACGCGCGGCCGCAATCTCGCGGGTGTTTCGCTCCTGGCGCACCGACGAGGCCGAGCGACGGGTCAAGGATCTGGCCTCCTCGGCCTACCACCAAGGCCTCGCTCGGAGCTTGTTGGGAAGTCGCTTCAGCCACCAATTCGAGGTGGGTGGCCGCGGCTGTGCTCGTTGTCGGGAAGCGGCCGAGGCCGATGAGCCGCCGATGCCCCCCATCCACCCCGGCTGCTCATGCACACTCGTTCCTGTTTCCGCGCCCATCGTGTGAGAACATGAATCCGCTTGACGAATTGCGCCGACTTTGCCTGGGCTTACCGGAAACTAGTGAGCGGTTGAGTCACGGTGAACCCACCTGGTTTGTCAGTGGCAAGAAGGTCTTCGTGACTTATGCGGATCATCACCACGACGATCGGTTGGGATTTTGGTGTGCCGCTCCGGCAGGTTTCCAGGAGAGGCTGGTCGCCGATCGGCCTGACCGATTCTTTCGACCTCCCTATGTGGGTCCCCGGGGGGGTGGCTCGGGATCTACCTCGATGTCCCTGTCGAGGGGGACGAGGTTGCTGACATCGTGGAGGCGGCATACCGACAGGTAGCCACGAAGCGACAAGCAGCCCTGCTCGACAGCGAACGCGCCTAAAGAAGCCCCGGCTTTATCACCAAACCAAACCGGCACCTGCCAGGTGCCGGTTTGGTCGCGAAAACGCTGGGTCCAGCGAGCTATTCGCCTAGAACGGTCGACCGTCGATGCTCAGAGGAGGATGCGACCGAGCCGCTCGTTGGCCCTGGCGCTGCCGGGCCTGGCAGCCGCTGCGTTTTTGCACCGCTATCGGAGAGCGGTGGAAGAGCGCAGCGCCAGTCGTTGCGACATCCCCGCGCTGGCCGGAAGAGTCCGCATCGTTCCCACAAATTGGGGCCGGTTGTCGTATCGCTTCGTGCTCGGCGCCGACCCCGGCCCACCCCTGCTACTGGTGCACGGGTGGGGAAGGTCGGCAGACTCGGTCTGGTGGCGTTTGCTCGCTCATACCCGGCGCACGGTCGTTGCAGTCGACCTGCCTGGACACGGGCGCTCGACGCTGCAGACTCGATTCTCCTTCGAGCTGGCCGCGGAAGCGGTACAAATGGCGATCGAGGACGCCGGCGTGGTTCGTCCGGCGCTCGTCGGTCACTCGATGGGCGGACCGATCGCCCTCACCGCGGTTCGGCGTTCGACACCGCACGCATTCACCGGGCTGATCGTCGTGGCGTCCTCGGCATTCTGGGTCCGTCCTCGGCATCAGCTCAAGGTGGCCGCCGCTCCCTACGTGCTGGGCCCGAACTCACCGGTGACAATGAGACGGCAGCGGGTCGAGGAAATGCGCGACCCCGACCAGGCCCGGATGATCGCCTGGGAATACGCGGTCCGGCCACAACGCCAGATCATGGAAGAAAGCGCAGCCGAGTTGCGCCGTTTCGACGCCCGCGCCTGGACCGATTTTCGACTTCCCCCGGCGCTGTGGATCGTCACCTCAGACGATGGGGTGATCTCACCTGCCGATCAAAGGGCATCGGCCGCACTGCTCCAGGTTCCGGCGGTGGAGGTTCCCTTTGACCACCGACTCACCACCGACGCTGCCCCCCGAGTTGGGGAAGTCATCGAGGCTGCGGTCCGCGAGTGGTCGGCGCATCCACCGTACGGAATCCGAGCGCGAGCGCAGCGACCGGGGGGCCTCGGCTAGCCGGGTTGTTTCGTCCTCGCTAGCGACGCACGGAGGCATCTGACACTCGTTTGCGGGCTCGCACAGCCCACG
>Ga0136614_10000503_pt1 | contig 19596 bp, 18 predicted proteins | sample AntDrymUQ2792106_2_FD_106643 | JGI IMG/M metagenome (GOLD analysis project Ga0136614, IMG submission 106643) | Polar desert sand microbial communities from Dry Valleys, Antarctica - metaG UQ279 (21.06) | ecosystem: Environmental > Terrestrial > Soil > Desert | place: Antarctica: Dry Valley... | reverse complement strand
CTGCGGTCTACCCGGTGCTCAAGGCGATGGAGGAGGCCGGTCGCGTCCGGCGTGGATATTTCGTCGATGGCTTCGGCGGCGCGCAGTTTGCACAGTCGGGGGCCGTGGACCGGATGCGATCGCTCGTGCACTTGGCGCCGGAAGAGCTGACTACCGAGGTTCTCGCCGCCACCGATCCCGCGAATCCCTATGGAGCCGCGCTGCCATGGCCGGAACGCGATGGCCATCGGGCGGGCAGGAAGGCCGGAGCCGTCGTGGTTCTGACCGGGGGTGAGCTGATCCTGTATGTCGAGAAGGGCGGGCGTACCCTGCTGTCGTTCTCGGATGATCCCGAGCGGCTTCAACCGGCGGTCGACGCTCTTGCGCTTGCAGCCCACGACGGATTGCTCGGGCGTCTCGCGGTCGAACGCGCAGACGGCGAATCGGTTCTGGACTCTCCCTTCGCCCAGGTCCTGATGGATGCGGGCTTCCAACTCTCCTCTCGAGGGCTGAAGCTCCGTGCCTGAGGGCGACACCGTTTTCCTGGCCGCCGACCGACTCGATCGGGCTCTACGGGGGCGGGTTCTGACGCGGACCGACTTTCGGGTGCCCCGGTACTCCACGCTCGACCTCGCCGGGCGTCGCATCCACGAGGTCGTGGCGCGCGGGAAACACCTCCTGTTCCGCATTGCGGGCAACATGACTCTCCACACCCACTTCCAGATGGACGGAACGTGGCACATCTACCGGCCGGGGGAACGCTGGCGAGTTCCCGCTCACGAGGCGCGCGTCGTGCTCGAGACAGACGTCTTCACCGTTGTGGGATTCCGCTTGCCTGTCATCGACGTCCTCGACCGCGCCGCAGAGCAGAGTGTCGTCGGCCATCTCGGGCCGGACCTTCTGGGGCCCGACTGGGATCCCGTCGAGGCGGAGCGCCGTCTGGCCGCTGATCCCGCGCGCCCGATAGGGGAGGCCTTGCTGGATCAGGCGGTGATGGCGGGGCTCGGCAACGTTTACCGGTCGGAGATCTGCTTCTTGATGGGGCTGGACCCGATGACGCCGGTGGGCGAAGTGCCCGAGCCGGCGCGCGTGGTCGGACGGGCGAGGGCGGTGATCTACGCCAATCGAACCACCGGTAACCAGATCACGACCGGAGACGCGCGCCCGGGCCGGACGCACTGGGTCTACGGACGCGGGGGCGAACCGTGCCGCCGCTGCGGCGATCCGATCGAGAGAACGCACTCCGGCCCTAACGGTCGGGAGCGCGTGATCTACCGGTGTCCCCGGTGCCAGCCGGCGGGGCGAAAAGCTCACTCCGTCACACAGGTTCGAGGGCTGGCCGATGCATGACGACGCGCGTCCCCGGATCGTGGGCGATGCGCTCACGCGGGGTCAGTGGGAGGGGGGCCCTCCGGAGACGTTGAAATGGCTCGCTCGCCTCCTGCGGGACGAGGGCACCGACCTGATGACGGCTTCTTCCAGCGAACTCGAGCGCGGGACGCCCGTGTACGTGGATGCGGACGCCGACCTGAACGAGGTGCAGCGACGCATGGCGATGAGTCACATCCGGCGCATCCCGGTGGTCGACAAGGGCCATCTGCTCGGTCTGATCGATCTTCTGGACCTGGCGATGCTCGATCCCGAAGATGCGGTGCAGGTCACGGAACGCGAGGAGTAAGGCCGGCGTCGGGACGGCTGCCGGACCGACGGGCTTTCGCTCCTGCGGGTTTACGCTAGTCGGGACGCCGTTCGTTGGACAGGTCTGGAGAACGCGCATGCACGACGCCTTCATGAATCAGCTTCCGGACATCGATCCGGACGAGACACAGGAGTGGATCGAATCTCTCGATCAGGTGATCGACGGGTCGCCCGGACGCGCCCGCTTCTTGATGCATCGCATCCTCCACCACGCGCGCTCCCGGCAGATCGGACTGCCCGCGATGGTTGCGACGGATTACATAAACACGATCGCCCCGGAGCAAGAGCCCTACTTCCCAGGCGACGAGCACATCGAGCGACGCATCAGGGCCTTCATCAGGTGGAACGCCGCGGTCATGGTGCACCGCGGCAACAAGGCCTACGACGGCATCGGAGGACACATCTCGACCTACGCTTCCGCGGCTTCGTTGTACGAGGTGGGCTTCAACCACTTCTTCCGGGGGCACGACGCCGAGGGCGGCGGCGACCTCATCTACATGCAGGGACACGCGGCGCCGGGGATCTACGCACGGGCATACCTCGAGGGACGCCTCACCGAGCAGCAACTGGACAGGTTCCGCCGCGAGGCGTTCGGGGGAGGCCTGCCGTCCTATCCGCACCCCCGGCTCATGCCGGACTTCTGGGAGTTCCCCACGGTGTCGATGGGACTCTCGCCGCTGAACGCTATCTATCAGGCGCGCTTCAACAGGTACATGGAGCACCGCGGCATCAAGGACACCTCGCAACAGCGGGTGTGGGCCTTCTTGGGCGACGGCGAGATGGACGAACCGGAGTCCATGGCCGCGCTATCCCTGGCATCGCGCGAGGGGCTCGACAACCTGATCTTCGTGGTGAACTGCAACCTTCAGAGGCTCGACGGCCCGGTGCGCGGCAACGGCAAGATCATGCAGGAGCTCGAGTCGATCTTCCGGGGGGCGGGTTGGCACGTCATCAAGGTCGTCTGGGGGCGCGAGTGGGACGACCTACTGGAGCGCGATACGGACGGCGTCCTGGTCAACAAGATGAACACGACGGTCGACGGACAGTTCCAGAAGTACGTGGTCGAGTCCGGCGATTACATCCGGAATGATTTCTTCGGTGGCGATCCGCGCCTCAAGAAGCTCGTCGAACACCTGTCTGATGAAGACCTCAAGAACCTCAGGCGAGGCGGCCACGACTACAGGAAGCTCTACGCTGCTTACGCATCCGCGGTCGAGCTCAAGGGCGCGCCTGTCGTTATCCTGGCCAAGACCGTGAAGGGATGGACGCTTGGGGGCGCGATCGAGGGTCGCAACGTGACCCACCAGGCGAAGAAACTTTCGATCGAAGAGCTCAAGAAGTTCCGCGACACGCTTTATCTCGCGATCGACGACAAGGACATCGAGGAGGGGGTCCCGTCCTACTACCACCCGGGCGAGGATTCCGAGGAGATGCAGTACATGATCGAGCGGCGCCGGCAGCTCGGTGGATCACTCCCGCGCCGGCCGGTGACCTCCGGTCGCCTCGACCTACCCGAACCGAAGCTTTACGACGAGTTCAACAAAGGTTCGGGGGATCAGCCGGTCGCGACCACGATGGCGATGGTTCGCCTGCTCCGGTCGATGCTCAAGGACGACAAGATCGGGTCGCGCGTAGTCCCCATCATCCCGGACGAAGCCCGCACCTTTGGTATGGAGTCGCTGTTCCCGGCGTTCAAGATCTATGCCGCACGCGGGCAGTTGTACGAGCCGGTCGACGCAGAACATCTGCTGGCATACCGGGAATCCAAGCAGGGGCAGATCCTCGAGGAGGGCATCAGCGAGGCCGGCTCGATGGGTTCGTTCACCGCAGCGGGCACGTCCTACTCCGTTCTCGGCGAGCCCATGATCCCGTTCTTCTTCTTCTATTCGATGTTCGGGTTCCAGAGGATCGGTGACGCTATCTGGTCGCTCGGTGACCAACGAGGGCGTGGCTTCCTCGTGGGCGCCACCTATGGGCGGACCACATTGAACGGCGAGGGTCTCCAGCACCAGGATGGCCACTCGGTGATCATGGCGACGACGAATCCCGCCTGCCGCGCTTACGACCCGGCGTTCGCGTTCGAGATAGCGCAGATCGTCAAGTACGGGATGAAGAAGATGTACGACGAGGACCAGGACATCTTCCTTTATCTGACCGCATACAACGAGCCGTACAAACAGCCGGCGATGCCCGAGGGGGCCGAAGAGGGGATCATCAAGGGCCTATACCTCTACCAGGAAGCGCCCGGCGAGCGCTCGCAACGCGCGCAACTCTTCGGCTCCGGTTCGATCATGCAGGAGGTCCTGAGAGCTCAGAACCTCCTGGCGAAGAACCACGATGTCGCGGCCGACGTTTGGAGCGCTACCTCGTACCACCAGATGCGGATCGATGCCCTCGAAGCGGATCGCTGGAACCGTCTGCACCCGGAGGATGCTCCGCGCCAGTCCTACGTGACGGGGTGTCTCGAGAACAAAGATGGACCCGTTATCGCAGCCAGTGACTCGATCGCAGCGTGGCCCGATCAGATCGCGCGCTGGGTACCGAACCGGTTCTTGCCGCTGGGAACGGATGGATTCGGACGCTCCGACAGTCGGGAGGCGTTGCGACGCCATTTCGAGGTGGACGGCGAGCACATAGCGGTCGCGACGCTCGCGGCGTTGGCCCAGGAGGGTGCGATCAAACCCGAGAAGGTGACGGAAGCGATCGAACAGTATGGGATCGACTCCGAGCGGCTGTCGCCGTTCCTCACGGGCGAGCCGAAGGACACGGCCGAACGCCCGGCCGACGAGGGTCGCGCCCAGGGGGGCGAGTCCGACTAGGCATCTTCGGATTGCGGCGGACGCAGCCGCCGAGCTGCTCGTCGCGCCTTGGGGCCCAGGCCCCCACCTTTCTCCGCGCTGACCGTTCGAACCGTGTCCTCGAGAGTCATGCCTCCGCGCTCTGGGAAGATCGCGCGCCGCCGTTGCCAGATGTAGAGGAAAGCATCCGCCTCCGTGACCGTGAAGATCTTGGTCAAGCCTTCGTCCCGGATCGCGCTGACGGCGGGCATGTACACGCGGTCGTACCAGTCGCCCGATATCTCCTCGGGGCTCAAGACCTCGTCGCGCTCGCGCATGAGGTGATAGCCGTGGATCTTGACGATCTCGAGGAGCTCGACGTATCCACGGGACAGCGAGAACTTGATGCGGGCTTCGGGGCGCGCCCTCTCGAGCCCGCTCTCCGAAAAGAACAGGTTCTCCTGCTCGGCCGTGATGAGCTTCCCGATGTCGGCGTTCTCGGGGATCGGGTACGGCGCGCGTAACTGGGTGATCTCGGCGTCGATGAAGTCGATCTTCTTCTGTTTCGCCAGGGCAACGCGGTGATGGCCGTCGACCACGTAGTAGGACCCGTTGAACTCGTAGGCGACGATCGGCGGGAACCCGCCCTCGGGGAAAGCCTTCTCGAGCCTCACCCACCGGTCTCGAACCTCGGGCCGAGCCGGCAACCACGACTTCGTGAAGTCGGTGCGCCGGCCGGCCGTGCCGGCGATGCGGGCGACCGGGATCGGGCGGAGCCCGACGTAGGTCTGGTCGAATAATCGGATCCGGCTCTTGATGTCGTCCAGCTCGGGCAACTCGGGTTTCGGTTTCCCGATAACCAACCCGGCGAACCTTCTGTACGCCTCTTTACGCCTGGCCTTCTCGAACGTGGACGGTAGTGGATCCCAGCTCATAACTCGATCACCTTATGTCCCACCACGTTCATCACGCGCGTCTGGCCGACCTGGCGCTCGGGCATGCGCTCACCGTACGGATGGACGTGGCCGTGGAGGAAAAAGCGCGGCCCCATCCGCGCTATGAGTGCGTGGAACGACTGGAATCCACGATGTGCGCGGTCGTCCCCATCGCCGACCCCCCGTGGGGGAGCGTGGGTGATGAGGATGTCCACCGGAGGCCGGTCCTTCAGGCGCCGTCTGAGGTCCCGGACCCGGAGCTTCCAGGCTCTGGAGCGCATCTGGGTCTCGGAGTACTGGTTGGGTCCGGGGCTGTACCGGATCGAGCCTCCGAGGCCGGCTATCCGTACGCCAGCCAGCTCCTTCACCCATCCGTCCAGGTTGACGCAGCCTTGCGGACCCTTGTTGGCCCGATCGTCCCAGTGCCATGCGAACGGTTTGGTGAAGTCGGCCGAGTCCATTGCGTCGGGGGGGTGAAGGTCCGGGTCGTGGTTCCCCGGGACGAATCCGAGCGGGACGTTGAGCATGGTCACGAGGAACTCGAGGTAGTCGAACGGCAGGTCCCCACAGGCGAGGACGAGGTCCACCTCGTGCCGCAGCACATTTCTGCTATAGAGCCTGGGATCGACCTCGTCGGCGATGGCGAGCACACGAGTCATGGCAGCCATACTGACCCAGCCAGGCCGTCTGGTGATCGAGGCTCGTTCGAAGGTTTGGGCGCGACAATGCGGGTATGTGAAGCGCGGACTCACCAGAGCAAGGAGGGGGACTTATGGGGGCAGGGGATTACGGCGCTCAGGCAGCAGCAGCTCTCATCATGACCGCGCCGCTCGTCATCCTGGTGTTGTTCTTCCAGCGCCGCATCGTCTCTGGACTCACCGCGGGCGCGACAACGGGCTGACCCGGACAAGCACTCATGGTTCAAGAAGGCGACCGGTGGTGGCGCGACGGCGTCCTGTATCAGATCTACCCGCGCTCGTTCGCCGACTCGAACGGTGACGGCGTCGGAGATCTGCGCGGGATCATCGGGAAGCTGGATCACCTCGCTTGGCTCGGCGTCAGCGGCATCTGGCTGAGCCCCGTCATGCGATCCCCCAACAAGGACTGGGGCTACGACGTGGCGGACTACAAGAGCATCGACCCCGAATTGGGAACCCTCGAAGATGCCGAAGAGCTGATCGAGGAGGCGGGGCGACACGGGATCCGCATCTTGTTCGACCTGGTCCCCAATCACACGAGTGACCAACACGACTGGTTCAGGGACGCCGTGAGCGGCCGAGAGGCGCGTTTCCGCGACTGGTACGTATGGGCCGATCCGAAGGACGACGGCTCCGCTCCGAACAACTGGATCAGCGTCTTCGGAGGTGAATCCGCGTGGGAGCTCGACGTAACCTCGGGCCAGTACTACCTCCACAACTTCCTCCAGCACCAACCTGACCTGAACTGGTGGAACGGCGAGGTACGCGATGAGTTCGATGACATCTTGCGGTTCTGGTTCGACAGGGGAGTGGCGGGGTTCCGCATCGACGTGGCCCACGCGATCGTCAAAGACAGCGAGTTGCGCGACAACTCGCCTACCACCGATCAGGATCTGGAGTTCTATCGGAATATAGGTCAGCTTCCGGAATACAACATGAACCGTCCGGAGACTCATGACGTCCTCAGACGTTGGCGCAAGTTGGCCGACACCTACGATCCGCAGCGCATCCTTGTGGGCGAGACGTACGTTCACGACCTAGATCGCCTGGTCGAGTTCTACGGGCAGGACGACGAGCTGAACCTGGCTTTCAACTTTCCATTCATCCACGCCAACTTCGAGTCGAAGGCACTCCGTGCCACCGCCGAGAAGACGATGGGGATGATCCCACCGGCCAGCTGGCCCGTATGGACCGGATCGAACCACGACGTCGGTCGCTTCGCACGACGGTGGTGTGAGGGGGACGATGCGAAGATCCGTTGCGTCCTGATGGTGCTCCTGATGATGCGCGGGACGCCGTTCCTGTATTACGGGGACGAGATCGGCATGGACGAGCCGGAGATCGCGTACGAGGATCTCAAGGACCCCGTCGGGTTGCGCTTCTGGCCGGTGGGCAAGGGACGAGACTCGTGCCGCACCCCGATGCAGTGGACCGCCGAGCAGGGCGCGGGATTCACCGAGGCGAGCGTCGATACATGGCTTCCTCTGGGTGACTACCGGCGAACGAACGTTACGGCCCAGAAGGAGGACCCCACGTCGGTACTGCGACTCACGCGCGACCTCATCGCCCTGCGCCGGGAGGCACAGGAGCTGACCCGGGGCTCTTACGATCCGGTGGATGCTCCCGACGGCCTGTGGGCCTGGGCGCGCGGGGGACGCTGGCGGATCCTGGTGAACCTGTCGGATAACGACGCCGTGGTCGACGCCCCGCCGGGCCGCGTCGTGCTCCACACCACCCGGGAATGGGACGATCGCCCGACGAACGGAAGCCTCGAGCTCGGCGCGTGGCAGGGGATCGTGATCGACGGGGCCTGAACCCGTGGAGGGGGAGGCTCACATCCCTCGTCGTCTCGACGGTCTCTTTCAAACCCCCTGGTGCCTGTGGTGCAACCGGTGCACGTGCACCACGTGGACCACGTGCACCACGTGCACCACGTGGACCGGAGGCTTTTCAAAGAAGTCTCGCGGAAGCCCCCCCTATAGCTTCGGGGCGGGGCCCAACCGGATCGCCGGATTCATCTTCTTGACGTCCCGCAGGAAGTTCTGTAGCTGTTTTCCCCCGATCCCGAGGATCAGGTGACCCCGTTCATGTCGCACCGACGGCCGTCCGATGCGGTCGTTCTCGATCGCGATGATCTCGCCGAGTGTCATACGGACCCGGCTCAACCGACTCCGGAACTCCACCAGGTCGCGGTCGAGCGTGACGTGCTGGAACACCCTCATGAAGAAGTACAGGAGCAGGATCGGAAGCAGCACCAGGAAGGGCATAAGCCAGAGCCCGTCCCCTCCGTCGAGCACGATCCGGCCCACGCTCCACAGCGCCTGCGCGCCGAACAGCACGAGAAGGATCGTCAGGGGGACCTGTAGCGGCTGCTTGTAGACCCGCGGCCACGAACCCTGCGGCGCCCCCTGCAGCGAGGCCACGACGGGTTCTTACTTCTGCTCGTAGATGCCCGCGCTGTCTTCGGGGTCGAAGAAGTGCAGCTGCGTCGAGTCGATCGCCAGTTCGACGTTGTCACCCTCGCTGACCTGAGTCTTCGGGTTGAGCGTCGCGACGAACTCGTTCTTGCCTTCCTTCGCTTTGCGCTCGAGCTGCTGCTCCTCGCTGCCCACGTCTGCGGCGAGCTCCTTCATGTCCTCGGTCAAGGCGATCGGGGCGTCGATCTGGAAGTGCACGAGGGTCTCGGTACCGATGCGTTCGACGAGATCCATCTTTGCCTTCACGCGCGAGCCCTCGGGTGACTCCGACAGGGATGCGTCCTCGAAGTCCTGCGGCCTGATCCCAAGGATGATCTCCTTGCCCTGGTAGCGCTCGAGTGCGGGGCGCTTCTCGAGCGCCTTCTGGCTGACCTTGAGGGACTGGTCGCCGAGCTTGATCGCGTAGCCGCCGTTGCTCTTCTCGACGCTAGACATCGCGAAGTTCATGGACGGGCTGCCGATGAAGCCGGCGACGAAGAGATTCCTGGGATTCGAGAACAGCTCGGGAGGGGTGCCGACCTGCAGAAGCTCGCCCTTGCGCATGACGGCGACGCGGTCGCCCATCGTCATGGCTTCGACCTGGTCGTGCGTCACGTAGACGGTGGTCACCTCGAGGTCGGCCTGGATACGCGAGATCTCGGACCGCATCTGTACTCGGAGCTTGGCGTCCAGGTTGGAGAGAGGCTCGTCCATGAGGAACGCCTGAGGGTTCCGGACGATCGCACGGCCCATGGCCACTCGCTGACGTTGCCCGCCGGAGAGAGCCCGCGGCTTCTTGTCGAGGTACTCCTCGAGACCGAGGACCTTGGCGGCCTCCTCGACGCGTTTGGTGATCTCGCCCTGGTCGGTCTTGGCGAGCTTCAGACCGAAGGCCATGTTGTCGCGGACCGTCATGTGGGGGTACAGCGCGTAGTTCTGGAAGACCATGGCGATGTCGCGATCTTTGGGGGGAACATCGTTCACGACCTTGTCCCCGATCTTCACCTCGCCCTCGCTGATCGACTCGAGACCCGCGATCATGCGCAGGGCGGTTGTCTTCCCGCAGCCGGAAGGACCCACCAGGACCATGAACTCGCCGTCCTCGACGTCGAGGTTCAGGTCCTCGACCGCGAGGGTGCCATCCGCATAGCGCTTGGTGACATCGTTCATCGAGATCTCGGCCAAGACTTCCCCCTTGCTCGTAACCCTGTATAGGGCTGAACTCTACCTCTACTTACGCAGGGCGGCCCCGGCAGTGGTTGCCCTGCTGATGGGGAGTATTGCCCGGCCGCCCCCCACCCAAACTCTTAGAGAGGCAACTCCAGCGGGGGCCAGAGATCGGCGCCGGTCTCGGACGAGATGCAGCGGAGCCTCATCAGCCGGGTCGGGCCACCCTCAGCGATCTCGACGTAGCCGAACGCGTGGGCGAGCTTCCGGGCCCGCAGCGGGTCCAAGCGGCCGGCCGAGTCCCCGAGGGATTGTCCCAGGGTCGTCGTGTCGCCCCGATCGGTTCCCGACGAGCAGAACTCGTAGATCGGCTCGTCGTCCTGTTCCGGGGCCGGATGCCGGCTTATGAACTGAGCGTGTGCGTCTCCGGTTAGCGCGATGATTCGGCGACCCGGGACCTGAAGCGAGTGGAAATGGGCGAACAACTCTTCCCGTTCGTGGGCGAACGACGACTTCCATCCGGGCCCGCTCCCCGCCCCCCAGAAGGGCCGCGTGCTGAATACCGCAAGGATGGGGGCGTCCGAGGCCGCCATGGCCTCCTTCAGCCACGCCTTCTGCCGCGACCCGAGACAGGAGTGGTCCGGCCCGTCAGGCGCGGCCGGGTCATCGGACGCAACGTGAGTGTCGGTGACGAAGGCATGGAGGTCTCCATACCGAAGGTCGAACCAGCGGGCGCCGTCGTTGCCGCTTATCTCATCCCAGGCGGTGACCGAGAACGGCTTCACGGTCTGCGACCACGTGTTGTTTCCGCCGTAGTCGTGGTCGTCCTGCATCATCACGAACGAGGCCCTGTCATGTACGAGTCCCATCTCGGGGGCTGCCAGCATCCGGGTCCAGCGATCCTGATACCAGTCGCCCCTGGCCGCCATGGCGGACCCGTTCCACGTCGCCGGATAACCAAAATCGCCGAGGTGTGCGTAGAAGTCCGGATCCAGCTCGGCGGCTTGTACGAAGGAGTTGTGAGACACCCACAGGTTCGTACACGAGCCGAACGCGAAGGAGATCCGACTTCCGGACGGCGGGGGGGTGCGAAAAGAACGAAGGGGGCCGAATGCCACGACGTCCTTGCGAATCGCCTGAGTGCGCCAGAAAACGGTGCTGCCGGGTTCCAAGTCATCCAGCCAGGTCTTCGCGATGCACGAGTCGGCCGAATGCTCTTGCGCCGGGACGGTTACGTACTCGGAGAATCCGGCATCGGTCGATACCTGGAAGTCCACGGAGTCGGCTGGAGCGTTCGAACGGCACACAAGCAGCGTTCGGTGTTTGTTATCGGCCCTTGCTTCGGTGCGTCCCGAGAACTGGAACGCCATCGCAGGCGGCGTGACGGCCGGGCTCTCGAGCGAGGTGATGCGGAACGCGTGAGCCCAAACACGTAAGGGCCGTCGGTAGATCTTGTCGTGCATGAATAAGCATCCCGTGCTGCCCGAGCCCTTTACCCGATCCGGAGCCGAGTCGATAACCGTAGTCGTCCACCGCCGAGGTTCGGGTGCGTCGGCTCTCCAGGCTTTCGCCTTGAGGCGCACGGGGTTCTTGCCGCTGATACGCAGACGGATCATGTAGATGACGCCGCGCGTCGTGAGGAATGGCGCTTCAGCCAGCTTGCGCTCGCCACGCAATGTGTAGCGAGAGATCTGGATATTGGCACCGTCGAAATAGGCGGTGTAGCCGTCGTCATAAGTGCTGGTGCGCCCGCAGATCCCAACCCTGGCCCGCCGGTTATCCATACTGAACATGGCCGTGATCTCGACGTCGCCGACGTCGTGATCCAGAAGCAGGACGGGATTGGGACTGAAGTCCGCGGCCCCGTGCTGCGGACGCGGAAGTTCGTAGAGGGCCTGGCCCAGGCGCATCGACCAGTAGGCATCCTGGCGCGGCGAGAACCAGGCCTCGCCCCAGCCTCTCAGCTCGGACCGGCCGAAGCCGTCCGCGTATACGAGGGTCCTCGCCGCTGCGGCCGATCGTGATGCGAACAGACCCGAGGCGAGCCCCGCAGCCGTGGCGGCGACCCCTCCCTGAAGGAAGTTTCGCCGGTCCATGAACCACAGACGCTACGGGAGGTAGACGGGGAGCACAAGGGGGGGAGAAGATCGCCGCTCTTGCGCCGGTTAGCCGGCCTCCGGTAGGCGCACCGAGAAGCGGGCCCCCTGGGGCTCGATGGGCTCGTACCACGCTTCTCCGTCCATCGCCTTGGCGAGCATCCGCACGATCGCCAGCCCTAATCCAGATCCGCCATGGGTGGTCGCATCGGTGCCGGAATGGAAGGGCTGGAAGAGGTTCTCGACCAGGACGCGGGGAACGCCCGGGCCATCGTCGCAGACCGACAGGACCCAGGCTCCATCGGAGGCGGCGCCTTCGAGGGAGACTTCGGCGCCTCCGTAACGCTGCGCGTTCGTGAGGTAATTCGTGACGATCTGCTCGATCCGTAGGGCGTCGCCGATGACCATCATGCGTTCGGGCAGCGCCAGTTGAACATCTTTCCCGATCAGTGGAGTCGCCTCGAGCGATCGTTGGACGATCCGTGTGAGGTCCACCGGTTCCTTCTGGACCTCGAAAGTGCCTCGCCGGAGACGGCTGATGTCGAGCATCGACGCCAGCAACATCCGAAGACGCTCCGCCTGTCGGTTGAGAGCTTCGATCGCCGTGCCCACGCGCTCTTCCGGCATCTCCTTCCACCGTCGAAGGACCTCCGCGAAGCCCAGCAGGGCCGTCGCCGGGGTTCGTAGCTCGTGCGCTGCGTTAGCGATGAAGTCGTCCCGAAAGGCTTCGAGTCGCTTGCGTTCGCTTACGTCTCTGACGAGGCCCATCGCGAAGATGCCGGACACCTCGGTCGAAGTGATGCGGCCCAGAGTCAGCTCGATCGTGATCTCGCTTCCATCCCGTCGCAGAGCCGGCAGCTCGACGGGTGCCCCCGTGTCGATGAGCCGGCCGCTGTCATTCAACCGGAAGGCAGCGATGCCCGCGTGGTGTGCGCTGCGCAGACGCTCGGGGACGAGGTGCTCGAGCGGCATGCCCTGGGCTTCCTGTGCCGCGTAGCCGAAGATCCGCTCGGCGCCACCGTTGAACCCGATGATCGTCTCCGAGTCGAGCTCGGCCACGATGATGCCGTCAGGGACGAACTCGAAAAGCCTCCCGATCCCCAGAGAGGTGAGGTCGAAAGGAGGTTCGGTTTCTTTCATGGCGCGCTCGACTCCGCCCCATTCCCATGCATGTGCCCAATCTACGACTGAATCGGGCGTCTCGCCAGGTTTCGCGGGCGGCTATGTGATGCGCTCGACCAGCATGGCCATCCCCTGCCCTCCGCCGACACACATCGTTTCGAGGCCGATAGCCCCATCGTCCGTCGCCAGGTCGTTTAGAAGCGTGCACATGATCCTGGCACCCGTCATCCCATAGGGATGGCCCAGTGCGATCGCGCCCCCATGGGGATTCAGTTTGTCGGAGAAAGGATCGATACCGGTCTCGCGGGTCACCGGAAGCACTTGCGCTGCGAACGCCTCGTTGAGCTCGACGACGTCAACGTCTTCGATCGACATGTCCGCCTGCTTGAGGACCTTGCGGATGGCCTCGATCGGCCCCACACCCATGATCTCCGGCGCCACGCCGGACACGGAGGAGGCGATGATCCGGGCCAGCGGGGTTACGCCGAGCTGTGCAGCGCGCTCGTCACTCATGATCACCAGCGCGGCTGCACCGTCGTTCAAGGGGCAGGAGTTGCCCGCAGTGACGACCCCATCGGGCTTGAACGCAGGTGCGAGCGAGGCCAGCTTCTCCAGCGTCGAGCTTGCGCGCGGACCGTCGTCTCGCGACACGACGGTTTCATCGTCTTTCGTGTAAGGGGTGATCTCTCTATCGAAGAAGCCCGACTCCTGGGCCGCTACAGCGCGCTCCTGGCTGCGTTGCGCGAAAGCATCCATGTCCTCGCGAGTCACGTCGTAACTCTCGGCCACGTTCTCCGCGGTCATCCCCATCGGGATGTAGACGTTAGCGATCTCGGCGTCATCCCCGAACAGCTTCGGGTGGAGCTCGTCGAGGTCCTTGGGATAGCCATCCACCTGACTGATGGATTCCACACCGCCCGCGACGAACACGTCTCCCTCGCCCGACTTGATCGCGTGGAAAGCCATTCGTGTTGTCTGGAGCGACGAGGCGCAGAACCGGTTGACGGTCGTGCCGGGCACGTGCTCCGGCAGGCCCGCCAGCAGGGCGACGCGCCGGCCGAGATTCATCCCTTGCTTCTGCTCCGGGAAGCCACAACCGATCATCACATCGACGATCTCGCCCGGATCCAGTCCGGGCACCGCATCGACCGCGGATCGGACCGCGAAGGCGGCGAGATCGTCGGGCCTCACGTCCTGCAACGAGCCTTTCTTCGCACGGCCGATGGGCGTGCGGATGGCGGACACGATGACTGCTTCGGACATGAGTTTCCTCTCGTTATGGGGGTTTCCCGACGCAGGGCGGCACTCAGCCTAGATCCTGGGTGGCTCCGGCGTGGCGAGGATCGCCCCGATGCGGCAACCGGGCGATTAGCTCGCCGCGGAATGGGAAGAACAAGATCGCACGTGAGCTTCAGGACGGGTCGCCTCGAGCCGATACATGATCTAGAGCGCAAGACCCGGGTCGCCCCGGGGCACTAGCAAGAGCAACAGGCAAGTCAGCGAAGCGCTACAAAGGTTGGTTTCTCGCCGGCGGCTCCTTTTCTCGGACCGCCGGCATTTCCTTTTGTGGCTACAGGGCGCGCTCGAGCGCTTGGAGACCGGTGCGGTAGGACTCGCAACTCGCCTTGATATCGCCGCGCCCCTCGAATAGCTCGCCGAGCGCCCGATATGTCACCGCTATCTCGACCGGCTCATCCGAGCGATCGAACAACTCGATGGCGCGACGGAAGGACTTCTCCGCACCGACATCATCGGACCGCACCAGGCAGAGGCCGAGCTCCCTATGGGCCTGACCGAGTTCGGCGGGATCCGAGTCTCGAAGAGCGGTGATGGATGTTTGCAACATGGAGCGCGCTTGATCGAGATGCCCTTCGATGCGAGCGACGCGCGCCAATTCGGTTGTCACTCGGGCAGCCTCGATCGGGCTGTCGACGGAATCGAGCATCCGACGCGCCGTTTCGAACTCCTCGCGCGCGCCCTTCAGATCTCCCTGGCGGCTGAACACGTAGCCGCGAGCGAAATGCGCGCGGCTGAGCTGATCGGTGAGGTCGAGTTGACGGAAGAGAAGCTCGGCCCGCCCCAGGAAGTCGTGCGTCTGGGGGATGTCGCCTTTCTGCAGCGATACTCGAGCGACGTTCAGGTTCATGTTCGCAAGGTTCTCGAGATCGGTCGCCGTGGGTGCAAGCCTGAGCGCCTCTTCCGCGGAAGCATGCGCCATCTTGTAGAGACCTGCCTCGAAGTACGCCGCAACGAGCGTTGCGTGCAGGCGTACCAGGGAATCGGGGTCTCCCAATCCGTCTGTTACCAATCGCTGCAGGCGATCCTCGAGGATGTGGATCGCGAACCGAACGTCACCCATCATCAGGAGGACGCGAGCCTTGCTGGCGAGCGCTTGCACCCCGGCAATCAGATCCTTCGCTCCGAGGATGTCCTGCACCCGGTCGTAATGCTCGATGGCCGACTCGAAATGGCCGGCGCGCTCGTCGCACATGCCCAATCCCCACTCCGCTGTCGTCTCTAGACGGCGAAGTCCGAAGCGGGCGGTGGTCGAGCGGGCGGTCTCGTACGCGGCGCGCGCTCTCTCGAGGTGACCCTGGGCGAGCATCTTCCGTGCTTCGTGCAGATCTAGCTCGATCTGCGCGGGGACGCCGGGATCGATGCCCGAAACCAGTTCCTCGTACGTGACTTCGAGCTTCCCGGCGAAGTGCTCGAGGGCGCCCCTTGAAGGTTGGCGGCGACCGGCTTCGATCGTGCTGACATAGGCATCCGTGTAGGCGGGTTCCGCCAGCTGCCTTTGCGTGAGGCCACGCTGGAGTCTCAACCGCCTCAGGTTCGTGCCTAACTTCATCCGGCTCCCTTCGCCAAGCCTGTCTGACCATCCCGTGAGGGGAGTACTCGCCTCCGACCCCGTCCCGGCCGGCAACTTAACCAGACCTCGGCCTCGAAGGCCACCCGCGTGTCGCGTTCGGTCGAATCCCCCTTCGGTCTAACTGAGTGATTAACTTTTCAAGCAATGCGAGTTAACGAAAGGCGAAGGGAGGTGCTGGATGACGAGCGTCAAGCGGGTTGCGATCCTGGTCGGGACCCTGGGAGCGCTGTGGCTTACCGTGGCAGCGAAGTGGCCCTGGGGCTAGGGGGCTGACCCGATCGGGTCGCGGCTCCTCCGAGCCCTTCAAGTGGACCGGGGGGCGCGGCCCGATCCCCTAAGGCTGAGGCGTGGCCACCGGCACCAGCGGTGCCTTGGCCGTGGTGGCGTGGCTATCGCCGACATTGGTGGGGGCAGCCGTCCGCGCGGCCCATTGATACTGCTGTCCGTCGATCTCGGTGAGGGGCTCGGTGGAGGTGCCGATGAATGCCTCGCCGGGAGACAGGCGGGGCGAAGGATCGTCACCTGTCCCATCGTCGAAGCAAGCGTCGTCGCGGTAGTAGGGCCCGAAAGGATCGCGTCGATACCACAGCGGGCATAGAAGTCTTTCTCTGATCGATCCGGCTGCCTCAACCAGGCCGCAGGCCAGGGTGATAGGAGGCCGCGATCATTTCGATGATCGCGGAAGAGGAAAGGGTCCCGGCCGTCCGGCCGGGGGATCGCTAGCGGGAGAGGCCGCTCGTCGATAGGACGAGGTCGGCCGAGCTCGAGCCGCCCTCCAGGAACTCGTCCGCCGACACGTCTTGCAGCGCCGTGAGCCAGCCGCATCCTGAATCGGCGGAGTCATAGCGGGGGAGCCCGGCGAAGAGCCCGGTGGTTCCCATCTGGTCGAGGGATCGAGCCTTCATGCCATCCTCCTCCTGTTACGTCTCGTCCGGCGTTCTCTTGGGTCACGGTAACGGCGTAGGACTTGACCGTCAGGTCTGGTCCTACGCGCTCTCGGCCCCGAACAACACGACGACGAGCCGGCGACAGAGGTCCACGATCGTTCCGGCGGTTTCGGCGTAGACGCGCTCCGAGCGACCGAACGGGTCGGGGATGCCTTCGCCCGCCCGGTGAGAACGGTCGAAAGAACGTTGTTCGGCTGCTCGGCGGATGCACTCCTTAGCGCCGGCCTCGGGATCAGCCTGGTCCGCGCATGGGATCCCCTCGAGGAGCCGGACGATCTCTCTCAGGTAGAAGACCTTGTCCGCCGACGCCCCGCTGTCCACCACCGCTGCCGCGATGTGGTTCAGCTCGAACCCCAGGATCAGGTCCGAGTTGCGCAGGTCGATCTGGGAGAGATGGCGCGACCGGTGGTCGACCAGATCCAGACCGAGGTCCCGGGCAGCAGCGATCATCTCGTCGGTCGAGGGCTCCGCACCGAGGTCAAGGGTGCCGCCAGACGACACCCGGAGGGGGAGCGAGTTCACGAACCGGGCCAGGGCTGCTTCGGCCAGTGGCGAGCGGCACCGGTTGCCCGTGCAGATGAAAGTTACGTCCAGCATGGCTCGATCATGTACGCCAGTCAGCCCCGTGCATGGCGCGTAATGTACGCCAGCCCCGTGCAAAGCGTGATGTGCCGGCGGCGTGCCAGACCTGGGGGTGAAGCTAGTCCCTCGGTCCCTCGAGGATCACAGGATTCATCAGCGGGTCAAACGTGGAGGAGAACTACCCTCGGCGGACCCACCGGGTGGGGGAGCGGTCCTTGCGACATACATGGCTGTGTCCGTAACCTCCGCTGACTTTCCGGGCCACCACGGTGTAGTAGCGGCCTTTGGCTCTGGGCTTGTGCATCCTGTAGTTGCCGTTGAAGCCGGTCGTGTCCATGCCGACGATGGCATCGCGGCGATTCTTCCGGACCTTGTAGAGCCGCACCGTCCGGTTCCGCTTACAGGTCCTGTGGTCTGCGGACACGCTGCCGTAGAAGTTCGTGCCGTCGTAGTCGATCGTGACGGTCGATTCGTCCGTGAATGCGTGGCCTGCTGCTGGCGTCGCAGAACCCAGTAGGCCCACACTGGCGAGACCCGCGCGAAGCGCAACTTTCTTCGTCCGCATACGAACCATATGCCCATCCCCTAGCTCGTCACTGCGGTCCCCTTCACAACCGTGGAGACCCCTTACTTGGTTCAATCCATTGGTTCGATGATCGACGGTTCGATGATCGACTGGTTTCAATGATTGCCCAAGATACGGTTTCCCCGAATCCGAATCTTGGGATAGATACGTGATCGACCGCCCAACAGGAGAGCCATCTGTCAAACGGCTTAACTCATCTCGCACCGGCGGCCCTGTCGAGCCGGCGTCGAGCGCGCGCCGGGCGGGATAGGGACCCGCGACGGGCCGGTCTCGTGCGGATCTCCATCGCCCTCATCGCCGCCCTCCTCGTGCTGCCGGCATGCCCCCAGCCGGTCGACCTCTCCCATCAGGCTCCTGCCACGTTGGGGGAGGAACCCATCGGCTACGAGGCGGCGAAGGTGACGAGGGTCGTGGATGGCGACACCATCGAGGTGACCATCACGAGCCGGGTCGAGGGGGCGGGCGCCGGCCGCGCCCAGGTAGGCCACAGCTACGACGTCAGGCTATTGGGTATCGACACGCCGGAGTCGGTGAAACCCGACTCGCCCGTGGAGTGCTTCGGACTGGAAGCATCCGAAGCGGCCGCCGCCCTGCTCCAGGACCGCGCGGTGCGCCTCGTCGACGATGTGGAGGAGGTCGACGGCTACGGCCGGCTTTTGAGGTACGTCTATGTCGAAGAGGAGCTGGCTAACGCTCGACTCGTCGCCAACGGTTACGCCCGGGTCCTGATCTACGAGCCAAACGTCAGGCATTCGGACTTTCTTCTCGACCTACAGCGTCGGGCTAGAGCGGCCGAGCGCGGATTGTGGGCTAGGGATACATGCGGAGGAGGTGGCTCCTAGCCCCGTAGCATCGAGGGATGAACATCTCCCGCCCGTCGCGAGCGTTGCTGTACGGCCTGATCGTCGCCGGCGTTCTCATCTACGCCCTCGTCTGGAGTTCGGGCTGAGCGCCGGCCGGGTGCATCACGGCGTCACCGTGGACGGTGACATCGAGCTCGCGGGTCTGACCCGGCTAGAGGCAGGCGAGTTGTTGCAGGAGCGGACCGAGTTGCTCGCCTCCCAGCCCCTCGTGTTCGCCGCGCGTGGCGTGGGGCGCCGAACGATCGAGGTGGCGGACATCGGGGCCAGGCCCGAGCCGAACGAGACCGCAGCAGCGGCGATGGCGGTAGGCCGCGCTGGGGGACCGTGGCGCGCGCTCGCCGATCGCTGGACAGCGTGGACCGGGGGCATCGACATCGATTGGGTCGGCGAGCCCAGCCGAGGGAGCGTGAGCCGATTCATCGAGCAGATAGAGGAGCGCGCGCTGGACGCCGGCCTCAGCTTGAATCGGTGCAAGCTACGGGGGAAGATCCGGCGCGTCGCGACCGAATGGCCGCGTGAAGACTTCTACCGGATCCCCGTCCGAGAGGAGTTACCGGAGGGCGCGGTTATTCGGTGCTGGTCTCAGCCTCAGTGAGGCCCGACTCCGCAGGCGAGGGCGATGCCGCCACGCTGGGAGCTGCGGAGGGAGCCGCGCTCGGGGCGGGCTGACCACCGCCACCCGCGCCGCCGGTTCCACCACCCCCGCCTCCGTCCGTCGACCCCGATCCGGCTTCCGCCCCGTCCTCTTCGGGGACCGGGCTGGGAGTCGCGCTCGTGGTCGTTGTGGCCGCGGTGCTGGTCGTCGGCGAGGGCGACGGCTT